>Ga0310786_10007522_pt1 | contig 14182 bp, 11 predicted proteins | sample AusTroGonzalo_MG_FD_203881 | JGI IMG/M metagenome (GOLD analysis project Ga0310786, IMG submission 203881) | Bovine rumen microbial communities from tropical cattle in Woodstock, Queensland, Australia - Gonzalo_03 (v2) (version 2) | ecosystem: Host-associated > Mammals > Digestive system >... | reverse complement strand
ATTGCGGCATTGAACTGGTTTGCAAATTTATTAAATTTACATTTTCCAGAACACGATAATGATAAAAATATAGAACCAATGCGAACTGGATACGCATATAATAACTATGCGAAATATCATCCAAATTATAATTTGCCGGCAAATTATGAAGATTTGGCAAAGATTGCGATTACAACACACCACGAACACGCATCGCATCATGTTGATTTTTATGGTGGCGATGTGTCAAAAATACCAGACATACATTTGTTGGAAATGATTTGTGATTGGGCAAGTGCGAACTTTGAACAAGTTTTTGTTTTACGTGATTACGAATTTGAAACAGTTTGGGAATGGTTTAATGCGCGTATGAAACACTTGAACTGGACCGATAAGCAATTAAAGATGATTCGTGAAACAACCGAATTTTTAAATGAACGTACAGACAAAGAAGCATTAATGCAGATTTGGCAACCAGTGTTGGAAAAGTCAGACCTGTGAAAATTATTTGCAAAACGAAAAAACCACATATATAATAAGCAACGCCTTTGGGGCATAGTTTAATGGTAGAACATCGGACTCTGACTCCGCTAGTGTTGGTTCGAATCCAGCTGCCCCAACCAAGATAAAATCAAAATGTCCCAACGGGGCATTTTTATTTTATCCGGGGCAGCTGGATCGGTCAGAGTGCCTGCGGCACGCATGACCAATACGAGAATAGACAATTAAGAAAATCTTAAAAATCGACCATGGAAGATTTTTTGATTTTCGTTATTTGTGTATCGAGGCACCAGCTGCCCCAACCAAGATGTGCAACCGTTCGTTTCAGAGCGGTTTTTTATTTGTTTTCTAATATTTGCGATGAGTTCGAAAGTTGAAATAAAAAAAGTGGTAAAAAATCACAAGTTTCGAACTAGTTGTCTGTCTTTAATTTTGAAAACATCTTCATATCACGTGGTATGCTACGCAATAAAAAATACTTCCGTAAAATACCATCTAATCGAAAACCACAACGTTTTGCTACAGCTTCAGAACTTGTATTATCTATATCTAATGTCAATTGAATACGATTTAATCCTATTTTATTAAAACCTATATCAGTCATTAAATTCAAAGCACGTGTCATAATTCCATGTTTTGTGTATTTTTGTCCAAGCCAATAACTTATTTCACCCATATTTTCATCAATATCAACAAATCCTATTTTACCCGCAATTTTACCATCGACCTTTATAAAATACGAACAAATATCAACAGAATAAGATTTTTCTATATTAGTTAGTGTTTTTTCTATTGTTGTATATTTATCAACCCATTCTAAATATTTTGATAAAAAAGCACGATTATCGTTTATCACATCCAATAACTTTTGTGCATTTTGTTTGTCAGGAGTAATTTTCTCTAATGTAAAATCACCACAGTCAATATATTTTTCAAATTTCATTCGTTTTTATCCTGTTTATTAACACTGATATTATAACACAAATTTTTTATGTATTCAAAATTTTCCACCAATTCGGCTCGCGAATTGCACAGATAGCACAACCAAGATAGACAAGTTCGCCGATAAAGGCGGGTTTTTGTTTGGTTTTAAGCGGCTTGTTTCATATCGTGTTTTATATTACGAACATATTTGCGCAGTTCGTCAATTGGAACAAGTGTACCATCGCGTTTCTCAGCCGACCAATAATCCCAACCATTAAAACTGACGCAGTTTTGAATTCGCGCTGCCATAACATGAATAGACGCCTTGCCATACAGGGTGTGAACCAATTGACCGTCGTGCGAAATCATAACGCGGTCACCATGTGGCCCAACCAATGTCTGTCCGGCATATAATAATCCTGCCTCAATAAGTTCGATAAATGCAACACGTGGCTCGGCGCGTTTTGGAGTGGTGACTTCTATGTCACTTAAATCAATCGTCTGTGTATTTGCAACGCGTTCGCGCGCCGCCGACACATACGATTCTTCGCGTTCAATACCAATAAAGTTGCGTCCCAATTCGTGCGCTGCAGCCGCCGTTGTCCCAGAACCAATAAATGGGTCAAGTATGATGTCGCCCGGTTTTGTCGTTGCCAATATTACACGGCGTAATAAATCAAGTGGTTTTTGTGTGTTGTGCAAACTTTTACCATTTTCATCTTTGATACGTTCTTCGCCAAGACAGATATTTATATCCCAATCAGAACGCATTTGTTTGCCACCATTCAGCTTTTTCATAGTTTCATAATTAAAGGTGTACTTTCCCGTTTTGGTCGGCGTTGCCCAAATCAATGTTTCGTGGGCGTTGGTAAATCTTGTGCCACGAAAATTCGGCATCGGATTTGTTTTTACCCAAACAATGTCATTCAAAATCCAAAACCCCAAATCTTGTAAAATAGCGCCAATGCGGAAAATGTTATGATAACTGCCAATTGTCCAAAAAGCACCGTCTGGTTTTAATATGCGTTTACATTCAGCAACCCATTGACGTGTAAACTTATCGTATTCATCGGGACTTTCAAACGAATCCCATGAATCACGAACTGCACGTGCAGCAGTTTGATCTTCAGGTCGATAAAGTGTTTTTACCCCAAGTTGTAAATTATATGGAGAATCGGCAAATACCGCGTCAACTGAGCCATCTGGGATACCCCGCATGACTTCGATACAGTCGCCGGTCAAGATTTTATTCAGGTATTTGTCCATCTCTCTCTGTGGTGTCCTAACATGTATATTTTATCATATTTCGGGTTGATTAAAAAGCACTACGCAAGGGGTGTTTTGAAAATAAATGTCTTGATTTTTATAAAAAATGCATTTTTTTGATGTGTATTTTTCGCAAATTATGCTTGCACGCGTGGGGTTTGATTGCTACTGTTATATAATCATGAGATGCCCATATTGTAATTCTAGTGACAGTCGTGTTGCAGATTCGCGCCCAGATATCGAAGACGCGGTCATTCGCCGTCGTCGTGTTTGTAACCAATGTGGCGCAAAATTTACAACCGTTGAACGTGTTCAGATGCGTGATTTAACAATCCGTAAGAACAGTGGAAAACTGGAACCGTTTGATCGGGAAAAATTGGCGCGCAGTATTAAATTGGCCTGTCGTAATCGTGATGTTGGTGATGACCAGATTGACAAATTGGTAACATCAATACATCGCCGTATTGAAACGGAAACGGCTGATGATATTGTTCCCAGCAGTATGGTTGGACAAATGGTATCGGATTCTTTGCTTAACTTGGACCCGATTGCGTTTGTGCGTTTTGTGTCTGTGTATCGTAAGTTTTCAAAAATATCTGACTTTAAGAAAATTATTGACCAAATACCAGAGGATGACGAGGGAGCGGTGGTCTGTAAATTGCCGAAAACTTCGCTGTTTTAATATGAGAAAAATCATTGGGATTTTTGTCGCAATTTTCTTGCCGTGTGTTGCATTTGCATCTGTGACACCAGATGTTTTATCAGAATCAGACGCTAATTTGTACACACAAATTTTCATGCTACAAGATAATGAAAAAATAAATTCTGCGATTAATCTGGAAAAGCAATTAACGGATAAAATGTTGATGAACGAGGTTTTGTATCAACGTTACATTTCCAAAACATATCATACCAAGGGGGTCGAGGTCGCAAATTGGATGAACAAATATTATAATATGCCTGGCGCAGAACGTATGGCTAAATTAGCGACTATAAAAAAAGTTTCTGTGCGAAAACCCGCGTTGCCAAATCCACTGTCGGGCAGCGAATCTATCGAAACAGCGCAATCTGAAACTTGGACTGCAAAACAATATTCGGGCAGTGTTGATAAAAAAATTTCTCAATTCAAAAAAGCAATTCGCAGTGGCAGTACAAAAACGGCACGAAATATTTTGGAGGATACTTCTTTTAAACGCAAATTAACCGAATCAGATTATGGTCGTCTTGCGGGCAGGTTGGCGTATATTTATTATACCAATGGCGAATTTGAATTGGCAAAAAAATGGGGTTTTGTCGCATCTGATTATAAGTCAGAGTACGGCTTGTGGACGATGGGATTGTTATATTTTAAAGAACAAAAGTATAGCGAGAGCCAAAAATATTTTTCACGCATTCTTGATTTACATCAAATAAACAACGCACGTAAGACAGAGGCTGCTTTTTGGGCGGGTCGTGCGGCAGATGCTGCTGGAAACAATAAAGCTGCTGAAAAATTCTGGGAAATTGCCGCGGCGCATCCAATGGCTTTCTATGGTGCTTTGTCCGCAACAATGTTGGGTAATACACCCGAATACGAATTTTTTGAACAAGAATATACCGATGACGATATTGAAGAACTAAAAAATGTAAAATATGGAAAAATGGCATTGGCTTTGTTACAAGTCGGCAGAAAGGACAGGGCGGAACAATATCTTAAATACCTTATTACATCACGTGCATCTGATCGTTTGTTGCATGCGGTTAATTCGGTGGCTTCGGAATATGGTTTGCCTCGTGTGTCGATTCAGGCATCAAGTGTTATTCGGGATAGGGGGATTTTGGAAATTGATGACGATATAATTTATTCTGCACAATACCCATTGCCAGATTGGGAACCAATGGGTGGTTGGTCCATTGATCGTGCATTGTTATTAGCCATTACAAAACAAGAAAGTGGTTTCAAAGTATCTGCAAAATCTGGAGCGGGTGCAAATGGTTTGATGCAAATTATGCCCAGTACTGCAAAACGTGTTGCTCGTCGCAATAATGTAAAAATAAGCGATATTGATATGTCAAAACCAGAACATAATATGTTTCTTGGACAACAATATATTGTCGATTTGTTGGCGCATCCAAATATTCAAAACAATATTATAAAAATGTTAGTCGCATATAATGCGGGTATGGGTAATTTAGTTAAATTTGAAAAAACGTTTAATACATCAGATCCGTTGCTTTATATCGAAAGTTTTCCAGCATACGAAACACGCGGTTATATTAAACGCGTTATGTCAAACCTTTGGTTATATCGTGCGCGATTAAACCAGCCATTGACATCGATGGAAGATTTGGCAGATGGAAAATGGCCGTTGTATAACAGCGAAGATGAATATGTTCAAAACCGTTTGTCTATATAATGAAGATAAATCCAGATTTTTCATTGGAAGTTGCACATGGTGGCATAATTGCCGGTGTTGATGAAGCAGGGCGGGGTCCACTATGTGGGCCGGTTGTTGCAGCGGCGGTTGTCTTTCCTAGTTTGGATATTGATATTCCCGTTGTAATTCGCGATTCAAAGCAATTAAGTCCGCATCAACGTGCGCTGGCATATGATTGGATTGTGAATAACACAATTTGGGCAACAGGTTCATGCAGTCCAGCAGAGATTGATAAACTGAATATATTATGGGCATCAATGTTAGCAATGGAACGCGCCGTGGGGGCGTTGTCGCAACAACCAGAATATTGTTTAATTGACGGCAATCGTGTGCCGAAAAACATAACAGGCGAATCGGTGGTAAAGGGGGACGCAAAATCGTTATCGATTGCGGCGGCATCTATTATTGCCAAGGAAACGCGGGACAAAATTATGCATGATTTAGCGGAAAAATATCCGCAATATGATTGGGATAAAAATGCTGGATATCCAACGAAATCACATTTGCAGGCAATCGAAAAATATGGTATAAATGAACATTATAGAAAAAGTTATGGACCGGTAAAGGAAAGGATAAAAAATGAAGCTTCGCACGATTGATAATTTAGACGTTCGTGGAAAATATGTTTTGTTGCGTGATGATTTTAATGTGCAGATTGTTGATGGAAAAATAACCGATGCATTTCGAATCGATCAAAGTATGTCAACGATAAACGCGTTAAAAAATGCGGGCGCACGAATCGCAATTGTTGCGCATCTTGGGCGACCAAAGGGTGTGCGAAATATGGAATACAGTTTAGCGCCGGTTGCGGAATATATGCATATTCCATTGATTCCAGATTGCTTGGATAAAGATTTTATGAAAGACATGAAAGATGGTGATGTGGTGTTGCTGGAAAATGTTCGTTTCTATGACGGCGAGGAAAAAAACGATTCGGATTTCGCAAAAAAATTAGCAGATGGATTTGATTTATTTGTTAATGATGCATTTGCGGTTTCGCATCGTGCACACGCATCAACGGTTGGTGTTACAGAATTTTTACCTTCGTATGCGGGAAAGTTGTTGGCATACGAAATTGAAAATTTAAGTGCTGTTATGGACAATCCAAAGCGTCCGTTGGTAGCAATTGTTGCAGGCGCAAAAATATCAACCAAAATTGGTGTGTTAAAATCGTTAGCACGCTTGGCGGATAAATTAATTATTGGTGGTGCGCTGGGGACAACATTTAATTATGCAACTGGTGCAAACGTGGGTAATTCGTTATATGAACCAGATCAAAAAGATACTGCATTAGAAATACTTGAATACGGTCGTGAAAATGGTTGTGAGATTTTGATTCCATTGGATAAAGGTGTCGCACCAGAATTTTCGCGTGACGCAAAACGCATCGATAAAACATTTGATGAAATTGAACCAAATGATGTGATTTTGGATGCTGGCGCATTAACAACCGCGCGTGACGTTGATGTGATTAAATCGGCGGCGACAGTAATTTGGAATGGAACGGTTGGTATGACAGAATGGGAACCAACATGGTCGGTCGGGTCGTTCGAAATTGCTCGTGCGATTGCCGAAGAAACCAGAGGCGGTAAATTGACAAGCATTGTTGGTGGTGGTGATACGGTTGCCGCATTGCAAGCTTGTGGTGTCAAAGATGATATTTCGTATGTATCGACCGGTGGCGGCGCATTCTTGGAATTTATCGAAGGACGTAATTTGCCTGGGATTTCTGTGTTGGCAGAGTAAAAATCAGCTTTTTTCAAAGGAAATCTTGTAAAATCGGGAAAATTCCCTATATTTTACATACAAAATACTATGAAAATTCGCGAATCGGGTTTTTGTATGGTATAATAGACAAATGTTAACATAGAGGTTTTGGTATGGCATTGATACCTATGGTTATCGAAGAATCACCACGCGGTGAACGTTCGTTTGATATTTATTCACGTCTGTTGCGCGACCGTATTGTTATGGTCGGGGGCGAAATTGAACCAAATATGGCAAACAGTATTGTTGCACAATTGTTATTCTTGGAATCTGAAAATCCAAATGCCGATATTTCAATGTACATAAATTCGCCGGGTGGGGATGTTTCTGCTGGATGGGCGATTATGGACACTATGCAATATATTAAATCGCCTGTTTCAACAATCGGTATGGGACTGGTCGCATCAATGGGTTCGGTGTTATTGGCAGCTGGTGAAAAAGGTAAACGTTTTGTTTTACCAAATACCCAGGTTATGATTCATCAACCAATGGCGGGTGCCCAGGGGCAGATCACAGATATGGAAATTCAATTAAGTCAATTCCAAAAGAACAAGAAATCTTTGGTTAAGCAAATGGCAGAATTTACCGGTCGTAAAGAAAAAGAAGTTTTTGATGCCATGGAACGCGATAACTGGATGAATCCGTCTGAGGCCAAAGAATTTGGTTTGATTGATAATATTTTGGCAAGGAAATAGTTTTATTCGTGGGGGATATCGGTATGAGTGACGATAAAATACAAGATACAAATACAACCGCAGATAATCAACAATTCTGCAGTTTTTGTGGTAAAGCCGTGTATGAAGTTAAAAAACTGGTCAGTGGCCGTGGTGTTTGTATTTGTGATGAATGTATTGCGTTGTGTAATGATATTATGACCGATGAACGCGTTGAAGAAATTCACAAAGATGCGGCTAAATTACCGACACCACATAAAATTTACGATTTCTTGAATGACTATATAATTGGTCAGGATGATGCCAAACGTGCGTTGTCGGTTGCAGTATATAATCATTATAAACGACATAGCGTTTCTGCATCGACCAAGGTTGAAATTCAAAAATCAAATGTGTTGTTGATTGGTTCAACTGGAACTGGAAAGACATTGTTTGCGCAAACATTGGCTCGTATTTTGGATGTGCCATTCGCGATTGCCGATGCAACCACGCTGACCGAGGCGGGTTATGTCGGTGATGATGTAGAAAGTGTTTTAACACGTTTGTTGCAAAATGCTAATTTTGATGTTGAACGCGCACAACGTGGAATCATTTATATTGATGAAATTGATAAGATTGCACGTAAATCTGAAAATCCATCATTGACACGCGATGTTTCTGGCGAAGGCGTGCAACAGGCATTATTGAAGTTGGTCGAAGGAACCGTTGCAAATGTTCCAGCCGGTGGGGCGGGGCGTAAACACCCGGGAGAAGCAACCGTCCAATTAGATACCAGCAAGATTTTGTTTATCTGTGGCGGTGCGTTTGATGGATTGAATAAGATTATTGCAAATCGAACAAGCGAACGTCGTGGAATTGGATTTGGCGCAAATGTCGAATCAAAGGAAACGCGTGAATCCAAAAATTATCTGCACGATGTGCAGCCAGCAGATTTGGTAAAGTTTGGTATTATTCCAGAATTAGTGGGTCGTTTGCCAGTGATTACGACATTGCAAGATTTGGACGAAGATGCATTGGTTAAAATTTTGACTGAACCCAAAAACGCAATTGTTAAACAGTTCGTTGCTATGATGGAAATGGACGGCGTAAAGTTAAATATCAAAGAAGATGCTTTGCGCGAAATTGCAAAGTTGGCGGTGGAACGTAAAACTGGCGCACGTGGTTTGCGTGGAATCTTGGAAAAGATTTTGCTTGTTCCAATGTTTGATGCACCAGATAAAGAAGGTTTAAAAGAAATAGTAATCGATAAAAATGTAGTGGCGGGTAAAAAAACGCCAGTCGAAATTTATGCTGATGCGAAGAAAGCAGCATAAGAATATTTATAAAAAACACCCGTCATTGTTTGACGGGTGTTTTTTTATTATATTTTTTTATTCGCCAAAATATGTTTTGTGTTGGTTACGGGCATTTTGCAACATTTCTGTAAACCGAGCATTTGCCTGAGCCATAGTGGTAATATCACTTGAACCAGTTGTACCATCGGAACCGTTCAAAACAATCAGTGTTGCAACACCGCCATCACATTGAATACGGTATTGCGATTCGTCATAATACCGTCCATAACATTTGCCGTTCTCGATTGCAACATAGCCGTGTGTGGCAAGAACACTACATTCTGGCTCTGTTGCATCAGGACCAGATATTATTTGGCCTTCTTCCAATTCTTCATTATCAATATTCAAATCGTCAAGAATATCATTACACCAAACCCTTACAAAACGACCGTTTACAGATGCCTTTGATCCGCCACCCTGAGTTTTACGAACACCAAAGCAGTTGTCATTTATATTTAACACAGTCGTATCAAAGTCAGCACTGATGTTTGGGGATTTGATGTCTGTGCGTATCATAGCGGTACGTTCATCGGTTGGGTGATGTGCTTGTTTGTATGTTTCTGATAATGCATTCACACAAACATATTTTTGGCCCCAGCATTTTGATGTGTTGTCCCAAAAAGCAGGTTCATAACCAATTCCCATATTTGTATAACATGTTGACGGATTTATGCGACACACAGTATCTTGTTCCCACCACGATGTTGCAGCATTTACACCATTGAATACAAACAAAGATAAAATTGAAAATAAAAATGTTTTTGTCATTTGTTTTTCCCGTCTTTTCATTGTATCAAAATTTTTCCTTTGTCGCAAGTTGTGGTTTAATTGTCCGTTGTTGAATCATTACCAAAATATTCCGCCGCTTTAGATTTGTCTGCACAGTAACCCCATTTAGTGTTTGCGCCTGTTTCCGAATAGAATCTTGCGAACTGAGACAAAGTTGCACTGCCATATCCATCAGAATCATATTGAGTTGTAACCCAATATCCACCAAGACGTTCACATTCGTTTTGTAATTGTTTTGACATTGAAAAGCGCACAGCATCCATAGTCGTATTAACATCATTTAATACTGCAGTGGATATAGGTGTTGTTCCATTAGATGGGCTTTCTACCGTGGAAGGACGCATACATGCCTGTAATGCATAACGAACAACTTTTTGATACAAACTGCCAACATAATCTCCACACCTTTCTGGTGTTGCATAGTAAGTTTGACCACTGTCATCTTGTCCTTGTTCGCCTGATTCACCACCACTACCTTGATCTGTTTGTTTAAAGTATGGGCATTTTGTTCCGCCAGGATACTTTACATTGGTTTGGTTGCCGGAAATAACCCTGTTTAAATTATCAGGGGCTTTATAGTGTGTGTTTATGGTGAAAGTAGAAGCATTTGGTTGACCTTCTATAGTAATACTAGTACCATCATCGTTAAAAGTAACCTTTGCTTCTTTACTTATACATTTATTTTTGAAATGCGTATTTGTTATATTCACTTGACATGAGGACCATAGGGCACCTGTCTGTAAATTACCAGTGCTACTGTTGTTGTAACATATTGGCGGTTGGCTATTAAAACCGCTGTTTAATCCAATACATTCGCTTAAGTAATAACCTTCTGCGCATGATGTGTATTGTTTTAAATCTTCATCACAAGTATAACCATTGCTTGACGACCTTGTTCCAGATTTTGTAGTGCTGCGCGCAGGAGAACCAAGTGTTGTTGATGGTGACGACTGAACAGTTGCTTGTAATGTTCGTTGAGATGTAGCAGATTCTGTATCCTCTTTTGTTTGTGCGGTTTTTCTAGAACCACTAGCGGTAGAGGAAACTGTCTGAATGGCATTTTGACACCCCCAGTCGATTGCATATTTCTGTTCGCCTGGTGCATATGCACGGCAAGCATAGGGATATGAATGAAGTGTATCGTTTGATGGTGGCGCACATAAAGTTGTAACGTATTCCTGTAATGTTGTTAAACAGTTCTGGGCAATTTTTTGACTGGTTATGTTTTGCATGGTTGCAACTAATTCGCGCATACCACTTGTTCCGCCACCGTATAAGTTGCTGCATGCATTTAATTTGTCGCGACACATTTCTTCAGATAATTCCAGTTGTGAACCCAATAATAATTGTTCTTTGGTATTACTAAAGTCACGTAACGATGCTGTTTGTGAATCATAGCATTTATTAACAACATCTAAGCATTCTTCTTTAACCTGGCGAATTTTTGACTGTTGACCTTGGTATATTTCGGCTATTGCCTGGCGCATAAATTCGTCCCATACATCGTCAGCCAAATCTTGACATGTTGATAAACTTTTTTCAGCCATATCTCGTTTACGATTCAATTCTGCGACTAACATACGATTCATCTGGTTTGTTAACACATCACCAGTCAGTGATAACATTGTTTCCAGTTTATAGAAATTAGCCGTATATATTGGTTCGCCAGTTGTGCGATCCAAATATAATCCAGATACATCTAAACAATGAACATAGTTGGTTCCACAAGCCGTGTCCGCAGTTATGTCATTACGAACCTTGGCTACGCAATCATTAATAGAAGTGGCATTGTGTGCATTATAGTTTTGCAGACGTGCGTTTTCCATTTCGCGTTCTGTTTCGCGAATAGCCGTATTTGCAGTTGTTTTTTTCTTGTCCAATGCATTCGATAACATTGTACAATCGTTTTCAATATACATACCGTATGCAGCAATCACCATGTTTAATGTTGATTTTGATTCACAATGTTCACTAACCAAATCGGCACACTGTGAATGCACCGCATTATATAATGTTTCACCACTAAGGTTCGCGATATTTACACCATTGGCCAATTCAGTATTTGCCCAAATTGCATTTATATCACCCGCAATGTCCAATGTTCCAGCCATTGATAAAGATTTTGATTTCGTGTTGGTTAATACCGAACTTATTCCAGCAAGTTTTTGTGCCGATTCCGATGTATCTTTGGCTTTAGATGCGGCATATTCCCCAGACGATGCGGTGAGCATAGCATTAACTTCTGCTGCGGTTTTGGGAATAACATCAATATTCAAATCTTTGAAATTTTGAATTTGATCCGCAGTGTCACCAAGTGCGCGTTGTTTTGATTTTATTTCGCTTAATCTTGAAGAGCAAAAGCAACGACGATATGAATCGTCAGCTGTTGCGCAAAATTGATCCATACATGTGAAATACGCATCGCGACAAGAATTATATCCAGAACTAAATGTTTGAGATTCTGTAGCAGCGCGTGTCAAGCGTGATGGTTGTATTGTAGTGCGCGATGTGCTGGTGCGTGAAATGGTATTTCCATCACGCGTCTTGGTCGTGTTTGTCGTAGTTGCGCGAGATACAGTTGCGCGTGATGTGTTTGGTGCTGTGGTGCGAGATACAATTGTACGTGCACCAGCGTCAACATTGCGCGATGCGTTTGGTGTTGCAGAGTCACGTACCGTTACATTTTGCGATTGTTTTAGTGTGGTGTTTCGACCACTGGAATTTGTTGTACGCACAGCAGCATCGGTTGCCCCGATGCATACAAAACACGCCGTCAGAAAAGACAGAACCTTTCTCATCCTTAGTATAATTATAATGATAACAAAAAATAAGCTTTTGGGGCAAGTAGTATTTACAAGAAAAATTAAAAAATCCCGTTATGCACGGGAATTTTTTTATGCAGCTGGTGTGTCAGTGCCACCACGGTTTCTATCGACAAATGTGATGCGTCCCTTGTCCAAATCGTACGGGGTCATTTCAACACGAACATGTTCACCAACATTAACCCAAATGCGCGCTTTACGCATTTTGCCACATACGGTTGCCAAAATTTCGTGTCCGTTTTCAAGTTTTACGCGAAACATAGTGTTGGGTAATTTGTCTTCGACAACACCGTTAAACACAATTACATCATCTTTTGCCATATTTTATCCTAAATCTTTTTTATTGATTTTCTTGTGAAAATTATGATATTGCGTGAACAAAAAAATTGCAAGATTTTTTTAATGTGCTTGCACGGTGGGCGATTATTTGATAAAATCAAATATAATAATATGTAGGAGTGGGCTTACATGAAAATCAGGATTTTTGCCTTGTTGTTGTGCATTGTGCCATTTGTGGCAGATGCTGAAACTGCGCGTGATGAAACTGCACGTGCCAGTGTTGGTCGTGTGTCAATGGCTGTAATGCGCAGTGTTGGTCCAAAAAGTGCTGATGTAGTATCAAGTACAGCATCAAAAAGTATTGCACCAAGTGGAAACAATAACGATGTGGTACCAGAAACAGTAACACAACAAACTTGTCGCGAGGCGTATCGTGCATGTATGGATGAATTTTGTTTGCTTAGCGATGGCGAAGGGGAACGTTGCGCATGTTCATCAAATATAGAAAAATCAAAAACTTTGATTAAAGAAATTCAGGAGATTCAGTCGGCAGCAGACAAGTTGTATACCGAGGGTGTTGAACGCGAACAGTTGGGTGCCAAAGTGTCACTGGTGTTCGGTGAATCTGAATCAGCCAAACGTGCTTCACGTGCATCAGGACTTAGTTTTTCTGAATGGATAAAATTTGATGAAGAAGATGGTGAATTAGCGGACGATGAAGATATTGGCGATAATTTATATGCGATGGCGTCTGATTATTGTGCCGATGTGTTGAATGCATGTGGATCCAAAGCCGAAATGGAAGAAACTTTGTATGCTCGTCAAATCGTTGCTGATTGTAAAACATTTGATGCATATTTGACTGAACAAAAAGCAAATGCGGAATCAAACAAGCGCACGGCTGAAGCGGCGGTGCGTAAGGCGCGTTTGGAAATGCTGGATACAACAAACAAGTATAATCGTGGGGAATGTTTGTTAGCATATAAATCTTGTATTGCAGACAAGGGTGGTTGTGGTTCCAATTTCGAGAATTGTTTAGATGCAGATTTGCTATCGCGTCGTGCAAATGCGTGTGAAAATGTTTTAAATCAATGTACAGCGGTGCGTAGTTTGGTGCTGGAAGATTGGGATGTTGAGGCACAGAGTATATTGGTTGACGCGGCGCAATATGCCGACAGATATGCGCGTCAAACATGTCTTGCACGAATTCAAGATTGTTTAGAGGTGGGTTGTTCAACCGAAACAAATTCGGCCTGTTTGACGGATGTCAATGTTGCGGCTGGGGTTTGTCCGGTGATTGACGAATGCGAACAAATGATTCCAGGAATCAAAACATCTGTGAACAGTAAATTGGGATATTTGCGGACACAGTTTTGTCAAAATGATGTTGATAAATGTTTACGTAACAAATGTGGTGAAGATTTTTCTGC
>Ga0310786_10007521_pt1 | contig 14184 bp, 13 predicted proteins | sample AusTroGonzalo_MG_FD_203881 | JGI IMG/M metagenome (GOLD analysis project Ga0310786, IMG submission 203881) | Bovine rumen microbial communities from tropical cattle in Woodstock, Queensland, Australia - Gonzalo_03 (v2) (version 2) | ecosystem: Host-associated > Mammals > Digestive system >... | reverse complement strand
AAAGTGGTCAAGGTCAAAATGGTCAAAATGAGTTTGGGATAGAGGGATTTTACTCACTATATATAATAATATATATTATTATATATAGTGGCTTAGTTTGGGAGTCTGGAAATCGATTTTGACCATTTTGACCTTGACCATCGTGACCACACAAAAAAAAATCACTTTTTTCGAAAAAAAGTTGGGAAAACATTCGTTAACCGCAATCAAATATTCGTACCTTTGCACCGTCGAAATGAGAGAGGCTTAGGGCGGCCGTTAATAGAAAAAATTGCGAGGATTAAATTAAAAATTGCGCGCATTAATAGTAGCAAGTTTTTTCTTTAATGACATGCCCGAACCCTCGATTATAAAGGCACAGTGAGTATTAATTAAATTTCTAACAAAACGAACTATTGCTCAAAGTACTGCAGCGAGTTGTTGTAGAGCGACTGTCTGTTGAGTTCGTCGAGAGGAATGTCGTTGATGAAGAAGAAATAGTTTAGACTCTGGTCGCATTTTGCAGTGCGCCCCAAGGATAACAGAAAGAAAATTTTGTTTATTTATGCTTAAAAATGTTGGTGGTTTCGCAGAATAATTCTATCTTTGCACTCAGTTATTAACGTTTAAACAGTTTATAAAATTAGAACGAGTATGAAAAGTATGAAATCAATCGCCGTTGCACTGTGCGCTGCGCTGGTGCTGGCAGGATGTAACGTAAGTAACACAGCTAAGGGTACTGCTATCGGTGCTGGTGGCGGCGCTGCCTTAGGTGCTATTATTGGTAAGATTGCTGGTAACACAGCCGTTGGCGCTGTTATAGGCGGTGCTGTTGGTGCTGGTGCTGGTGCCATTATCGGACATAAGATGGACAAGGCTAAGAAAGAGGCCGAGGCCGTGAAGAATGCCCAGGTTGAGACTATTACCGACGCTAACGGACTGGAGGCCGTAAAGGTAACATTCGACTCAGGTATCCTGTTTGCTACAAACAAGGCCGACCTGAACGCTGCCTCTAAGACTTCGCTCCAGCAGTTTGCTACCGTACTGAAGAACAATAACGATTGCGACGTGGCTATCTACGGTCACACCGACAACACTGGTTCGGACGCTATCAACAACCCTCTGTCGGTAAACCGTGCTAACAGCGTATCGAACTACCTGAAGTCGCTGGGCGTGGCTGCTAGCCAGATTAAGAGCGTGAACGGTATGGGCTCGGCAAGTCCTGTTGCCGACAACTCTACTGCCGAGGGCCGCAAGCAGAACCGTCGCGTAGAGGTTTACATGTATGCTTCGGAGAAGATGATTAACGAGGCTAACGCAGCAGCAAATAAATAATGGACAATTGATAATTGATAATTGACAATTGAAAATTATTAAGAAAGTAATAAAGTGGATAGTGGTGGCATTTGTAGCTTCCACTATCCTTTGTGTTGTGGCACTGCGTTTTGTGCCAGTGTACTTCACGCCACTCATGTTTATACGCTGCTTTGAGCAGGTGAGCGAGGGCAAGGACCTGAAGCTGAAACATCACTGGGTGTCGCTGGATAAGATATCACCATCGCTGCCGATGGCGGTAATGGCCAGCGAGGACGCGAAGTTCCTGCAGCACCACGGATTTGACTTCCAGGCTATTGAAAAGGCTGCCAAACGTAACAGCAAGCATCCTGAGAAGCGCCGCCTGGGTGCATCGACCATCTCGCAGCAAACGGCCAAGAACGTTTTCCTGTGGCCGGGACGCTCGTGGGTGCGTAAAGGGTTCGAGGTGTATTTTACAGCACTTATCGAACTCATGTGGAGTAAAGAGAGAATTATGGAGGTGTACCTGAACTCGATTGAGATGGGAGATGGTATTTATGGTGCCGACGCCGTTGCCGAGCAACATTTTAATACCAATGCCTTGAGCCTTACAAAAGCCCAATGCGCCCTGATTGCAGCTACACTGCCTAATCCACGTAAATTCTCGAGCAAGAATCCTTCGGGCTATATGTTGAAGCGCCAGGCAAGGATTATGCGCGAGATGAAATACGTAGATAAACTATCGGATAAAAAGTAACTACTGCTTTCGGAGTTCCCAGAAAGCTACCGCCGCTGCTGCTGCCACATTGAGTGAATCAACTTGATGTGACATCGGTATGCGGACGGTGAAATCGGCATTGGCGATGGTTTGCTGGGGCAGACCGTCGCCCTCGGTTCCCATGATGAAGGCCAGGCGCTGCTGCTGTTTCAGGATAGGGTCGGAGAGCGAGATAGACTTATCGGTAAGGGCCATAGCAGCCGTTTGATAGCCTAACGCACGCAGGGTGTCGTAAGAGTCGAGCCACGTCCAGGGTACTAAAAATACCGAACCCATCGATACGCGTACGGCACGACGGTTAAGGGGATCGCAGCTGTTACGGGTAAGCAGCACGGCATCGATACCCAAAGCGGCGGCACTACGGAAAATGGCGCCGATATTGGTGGTGTCGACCACGCCATCGATAACCACCACACGCTGCTGCTGATGCGATGGAATGGCTGATAGCACGGCCTCGACGCTTTGTTCGGGCTTGCGGCGCATAGCACAGAGCACGCCTCGGGTAAGGGTGTAGCCTGTGAGTTGGGCCAGCAGTTCGCGGGGGCCGGTATATACAGGAATATCGCCACAGGCAGCAATAATATCGGCAGCATCGCCAGTAATATGGCGGCGCTCGCACAACAGGGCCTGTGGCTCGTAACCAGCCTGCAGGGCCACACGAATAACCTTAGGGCTCTCGGCTATGAAAAGTCCTTGCTCGGCATGGAGCTTATTGCGAAGCTGTGCTTCGGTAAGTGTTCCAAATACCTCTATTCCAGGGTGTTGGAGTGATTTTATTTCAGTAATCATTTAGTATAGAAATCAATTAAACGTTGCAGTGCCTGCTGGCATACGAGGCAGAACTCGGGCTCTTCGTTGGTGCGCATGCGGCAGTTCTCGAAACCACGCCAAACGCCCTTTGAGAGGTAACCACCGCCTTCGATGAATCCTGCTTTTTTCTCCTTAATAAGGTTCTCCCATTTACCGTTGAAATCGTGCTTTGTAGTGAGATTGGGCTCCCAAGGCTCTGTGTCGGCAAAGTACATGGGGTCGTCGTCGCCATAAGGATACTCGTCGCCCAAGCCGCCGAAGGAATGGCCAAATTCGTGCACCACCACCGGGCGGAACTGGATGCCGTGGGCATAGGTGAGGTTATAGGAATTATAAATGCCGCCACCACCATAGCGATTGGTGTTTACCAATACGATAATATGCTCGTAGGCTGTGCCTGCCAACACGTCGTGCAGCTTCTTGAGGTGCAGGGTGGTAAGATAGCGGTCGCTATAAAAGGTATCGAAATGCGAGCCGAGTGGGGTGTTCTTCCAAATGCCTTTGTTGGGCTGACTGGTGCCGCTCTCGACCGATGGGGGCATAACGGCCACGATATTAAAGCGTTCCTGATTCTGCTTAAAAGGCTCGTGCGCAAAGAGCGATTCCATCGCAATACGGCAGTCGGCAAGGAAGGTGTCCATTTCCTGCTGCTGGTAGCCCTCGGCCACGAAAGCCACGTGAATACAGCGTGTGGTATCGGCGGCCTGCTGCAGCGTGGTGTTAGGTGTAATATGGCGCTGGCCAGCCTTCCTGATAAGGATATCCTGAGGGTTTACCACATGTGTAAGGCTGCTGATGACCTGGTCGTGATAGTCGAAGAGCTCTATCTTAATCTCTACCTCTTGCTTGGGATAGGGTACCAAAAAGACGTTCTCGAACGATTTGCGGGTTTTCTTGGCCTCGGCTGTGGCCAGCCACTCCTGGAACAAACTGGAGAACGAATGGCGATAAATAACCATTCCATCGGCCAGCGAGCGAACGGTAATCTGGCCGTTACCCCTCAGCGGCAGTTCGGCCAAACGCTGCTTGCGACCGTACCAGCGGGGCAGGCTCACAAGCTCGTCTACATATATCTGCTGGCGGGTAGCATCGCCTGCAAAAGTATAGTCGAGACGCAGGGTTCTATCCTCGAAATAATCTTCAAACTTTTGTGCTTTAGCGATAAATGCTGATAATAATAAAGCACTAATAATAAGCAACTTATTCATAATTCGTTTATTAAATCCTTTACGTAGTTACGTTCCCAGTCGCGCAGGTGGTAGCGCTCGCCATCGTAGGCTAACAAATCGAGGTCGACGGTTACAATACCATCCTCGTTATGCGTGCGGCCCAGGCGCTTCTCAATCTCCTTAAGCACCTCGTTCAGCAGATTCATGCTAAAGGCGGTGGTGCCTCGGCAAAGCTGGTTAAGATAGGGCTCCTGGCGTAGCGTGCCAATAGGTTGGGTATAGATGGCACTGGTAAAATGCACCTCGCTAAGCAACTGGGTAAGCTGCACGCGAGCGGCCTCGAGATTAGCCTCATGATTAATGTTTGAAGCCAAGCCGATAATGATGTGATGTTCCTTTTGTGTCATAACGATTGCAAAGGTAGCAAAAAAATAAGAAAACTTGCAGCGGAATAAGAAAAAAAGTAGTATCTTTGCAACGTCATTATATATAATAAGGTGTGAGTAACTATCAAAAGATGCTTAAAAATGCTATGCTTAGTTGACAAAATGAAAGAAAAACAGGAATAATTGTGAATTTCTGCTTAAATATTTGGTAGTTTAAAATAAAAAGTGTAATTTCGCAGCGTTTTTCAAAGACATAGAATATAAACCATTTAATAAAATAAACAATCAAATGAAGAAGTACAACTTTAACGCCGGTCCCTCGATGCTTCCTCGCGAGGTGATTGAGAAGACCGCTCAGCAGTGTCTTGATTTCAACGGTTCTGGTCTCTCGCTGATGGAGATTAGCCATCGTGCAAAGGACTTTCAGCCTGTAGTTGACGAGGCTGTAGCTCTCGTAAAGGAATTGCTTAACGTTCCTGAGGGTTACTCCGTGATTTTCCTTGGCGGTGGTGCCAGTTTGGAGTTCTGTATGATTCCTTATAACTTCCTGATTAAGAAGGCTGCTTACCTGAACACCGGTGTTTGGGCAAAGAAGGCCATGAAGGAAGCTAAGCTTTTTGGTGAGGTAGTAGAGGTGGCTTCTTCGGCTGATGCCAACTACACCTTTATTCCTAAGGATTGGACAGTTCCCGCCGATGTAGATTATCTGCACATCACAACTAACAATACTATCTACGGTACTGAGATTCGTAAGGACCTTGACGTGCCCGTTCGCCTGATTGCCGATATGTCGTCGGATATCTTCAGCCGTCCTGTTGACGTTGCTAAGTACGACGCTATCTACGCTGGTGCACAGAAGAACCTGGCTATGGCTGGTGTTACTATCGTTATCGTTAAGGACGACGCTCTGGGCAAGGCTCCACGTGAGATTCCTACCATGCTCGACTATCGTACACACGTAGATAAGGGCAGTATGTTCAATACTCCTCCTGTAGTTCCTATCTACAGCGCTCTCGAGAATCTGCGCTGGATTAAGGCTCAGGGTGGCGTAGAGGCTATGGACAAGCTGGCACAGCAGCGTGCCGAGATTGTTTACGGCGAGATTGACCGCAACAAGATGTTCAAGGGCACAGCTCAGGCTGAGGACCGCTCACTCATGAACATCTGCTTCGTGATGGCCGACGAGTACAAGGAGCTGGAGAAGGACTTCCTTGACTTCGCTGTATCAAAGGGTATGGTTGGTGTTAAGGGTCACCGCTCGGTTGGTGGTTTCCGTGCATCTTGCTACAACGCCCAGACTATTGAAGGCTGCAACGCCCTCGTAGCTTGCATGAAGGAGTTCGAGGCAAATCATTAATTTACAATTCATAATTCAAAATTAATAATTATGAAAGTATTAGTTGCAACAGAGAAGCCATTTGCAGCAGCTGCTGTTAATGGTATTAAGGCAGAGATTGAGGCAGCCGGCAACGAGCTGGTACTGCTCGAGAAATATACAGAGAAGGCTCAGTTCCTGGCTGCAGTAGCCGATGCCGACGCACTCATTATCCGTAGCGATAAGGTTGACGCTGAGGTTCTGGACGCTGCTAAGCAGCTGAAGATTGTGGTTCGTGCTGGTGCCGGTTACGACAACATTGACCTGGCTGCCGCTACAGCTCACAACGTAGTAGCCGAGAATACTCCTGGACAGAACTCTAACGCTGTAGCCGAGCTGGTTTTCGGACTGCTGGTAATGGCCGTTCGTGGTTTCTACAACGGTAAGAGCGGTTCAGAGTTGCTGGGTAAGAAACTGGGTATCCTGGCATTCGGTAACGTTGGTCGCAACGTGGCTCGCATTGCTAAGGGCTTTGGCATGGAGGTTTATGCTTACGACGCATTCTGCCCAGCCGAGGTTATCGAGGCTGCTGGCGTACACGCTGTTTGCTGTCAGGAGAAGTTGTTTGAGACTTGCGACGTTGTATCGCTGCATATTCCTGCTACACCTGAGACCAAGCAGAGCATTAACGCTGCACTGGTAGGCAAGATGAAGAAGGGTGGCGTGCTGGTTAACACTGCCCGTAAGGAGGTGATTAACGAGCCTGAGCTGATTAAGCTGATGGCCGAGCGCGAGGACCTGAAGTTCGTTACCGACATTATGCCCGATGCGAACGACGAGTTCCTGAAGTTCGAGGGTCGCTACTTCTCAACTCCTAAGAAGATGGGTGCTCAGACAGCCGAGGCCAACATTAACGCTGGTATCGCTGCTGCTAAGCAGATTAACGCCTTCTTCAAGGATGGCGACACCAAGTTCCAGGTGAACAAGTAACATGACGAAATAGAAAGTGCACAGGAGGGCAAAAGCCTTACTTGTGCACTTTTGTATTCTCCTAAAACCTACTTACGAATTATGCAAAGTGATCCTAAGCAGTGCCTATACTGCACGAATAACCAAACACTTCACGACCTGATGATTGAGTTTGCTCAGCTATCGGTGTCGCGAGTTTTTTTGTTTAAGGAACAAACGTATCGCGGACGTTGCCTGGTAGCCTATAAGGACCATGTGAACGACCTGAACGAGCTGAGCGACGAAGACCGCAATGCATTTATGGCCGATGTTGCCAAGGTGACACGCGCCATGCAGAAGGCTTTCAACCCTGAGAAGATTAACTATGGTGCGTATAGCGACAAACTGTCGCATCTGCACTTCCATCTGGCGCCCAAATACGTTGACGGCCCCGACTATGGCGGCGTTTTCCAGATGAATCCCGGCAAGGTGTATCTTACCGATGCCGAATACAATGACATGATTGAGAAAATTAAACAATACTTATAATAACATGGCTATTATCAAACCATTCAAGGGTATTCGCCCACCAAAAGAGCTGGTAGAACAGGTAGAGAGCCGTCCTTACGACGTGCTCGACAGCGAAGAGGCGAGGGCAGAGGCTGGCGATAACGAGAAGAGCCTCTATCATATTATCAAACCAGAGATTGATTTCCCCGTTGGTACTTCGGAGTACGACCCACGTGTGTACGAGAAGGCTGCCGAGAACTTCCAGAAGTTCCAGGACAAGGGCTGGCTGGTGCAGGATGCCGATGAGCATTACTACATCTACGCACAGACCATGAACGGCAAAACCCAGTACGGACTGGTAGTTGGTGCTTATGTTGACGACTACATGAAGGGCAACATCAAGAAGCACGAGCTGACACGTCGCGACAAGGAGGAAGACCGCATGAAGCATGTGCGTGTGAACAACGCCAACATTGAGCCTGTGTTCTTTGCTTATCCCGACAATGCCGTACTTAACGAGCTGATTATGCGTTATGCTGCTACAGCTCCTGAGTACGATTTCGTAGCACCTATCGACGGTTTCCGCCACCAGTTCTGGGTAATCAACGACGCTAAGGATATGCAGACGATTACTGAGCAGTTTGCCCAGATGCCTTCGCTGTATATTGCCGACGGACACCACCGCTCGGCTGCTGCTGCACTGGTTGGTGCCGAAAAGCAGAAGCAGAATCCCAACCACAACGGTACCGAGGAGTACAACTACTTTATGGCTGTTTGCTTCCAGGCATCGCAGCTTACCATTCTCGACTATAACCGTGTAGTAAAGGATTTGAACGGTCTCTCGTCGCAGGAGTTCCTGGCTTCGCTGCAGGTGAACTTCGAGGTAGAGGATAAGGGTACTGAGATTTACAAGCCCCAGCAGTTGCACGAGTTCTCGCTCTATCTGGACGAGCACTGGTACAGTTTGAAGGCCAAAGAGGGTACTTACGACAATACCGACCCCATCGGCGTGCTGGATGTTGACATCTCGAGCCGCCTGATTCTGGACGAGATCCTGAACATTGGCGACCTGCGTTCTTCGCAGCGTATTGACTTTGTTGGCGGTCTGCGTGGTCTGGGCGAGCTGAAACGTCGTGTTGACTCGGGCGAGATGCGTGCCGCACTGGCCCTGTATCCTGTATCTATGCAGCAGATTATGGATATTGCCGATTCAGGAAAGATTATGCCTCCAAAGGCTACATGGTTTGAGCCAAAACTGCGCTCTGGTCTGGTAATCCACAAACTGAGCTAAGCCGATGAAGACTAAGCACGTACAATATACGACACAGGGTACCTGCTCGAAGCTGATTGATGTAACTGCCGACGAGAACAATGTAATACTGCAGGTGTTCTTCGTAGGTGGTTGCAACGGCAACCTACAGGGAATCAGTCAGCTGGTTCGTGGCCAGAAGATTGACGATGTTATCCCAAGAATCAACGGCATACGTTGTGGTGCTAAAAGCACATCGTGTCCTGACCAGTTGTGCAGGGCACTTGAGCAGCTGAAGAATGCGCCGCTTGAGGACTAAACATAAAAACGAAGAAAGGCTCATCATTTCGATGAGCCTTTTCTTTTGCTTTAGCGGAGAGTGAGGGATTCAAACCCCCGATACCCGAAAGGGGTATACCGGATTTCGAGTCCAGCGCGATCGATCACTCTGCCAACTCTCCAGTAAGTGAACGCCAACGAGCGAAGTATTAACTTCCTGCTATCGTTTTGCGATTGCGGATGCAAAGGTAATGCATTTTTTGGAAACCACCAAATTTATTTTGGTAAAATGTTGCCTCACGGCTACTTTTATTCAAAAGAGAGTTTATTCAAACGGCTTTTTAATTGTTCAGCCTCGCTTTTGCGGATGCTAAGCTTGATTTCGCACGTGTTATCGTAGGTTTGCGATACGATACGTGGCTGCATCTCCTTTACAATGCGCATCACATCGTTCATCATCGGATAGGCAAACGAGTAGGTTACAATCTCCTCAACCTGGCGTATCTCTACCTCAGAGTGGGCGAGGGCATCGGCAGCTGCTTCGCGGTAGGCAACAATCAGCCCCGATGTGCCTAAGTTCACACCGCCATAGTAGCGAACCACCACAATAAGGATATCGGTTAGCTCGTTGCTGTTTATCTGACCGAGGATGGGTTTGCCGGCTGTGCTCGATGGTTCGCCATCGTCGTTGGCACGGAACTCCAACCGCTCAGGGCCTAACATGTAGGCATAGCACACGTGGCGGGCATCGTAGTACTTCTTACGATAACCGGCTATCAAATCCTTGATTTCATCAACCGTTTGAACATGATGAGCGAAGGCCAGGAACTTGCTACGCTTTTCGGTGTAGTATCCCTCGCCTCCGCTTTTCAGAGTTTTAAATTCGTCTATCAATTGTCAATTATCAATTATCAGTTCTTAACTGTTGTACTCCTGCCAAGATTTAATCTTCACATCATCCAGATTCATAGCTGTAAATGCCTCGATAAATGCCTTAGCCAAACGTACGTTAGTCATCAAAGGAATATTATGGTCAATAGCACCACGACGAATCTTATAACCATTGGTGAGCTCGCGGCTGGTGTGGTTCTTTGGTACATTGATAACCAAACCTACCTTGTGCTGCGAGATAAGATCCATCACATTATTATCGCCGGTTTCATCGGGCCAAGCTACGGCAATGGCCTTTACACCATTATCATTAAAGAACTTGGCTGTACCAGCGGTAGCATAAATGGTGTAACCCTTCTTGGCTAACTGCTGTGCTGGCTCAAGCAGGCTTACCTTACCCTTGGCACCGCCCGATGAAATTAAAACGGCATCCTTTGGGATAGAGTAACCTGTAGCAATGAGCGAGTTGAGCAGAGCCTCGTTCAGGTCGTCGCCCAAACATCCAACCTCACCCGTTGAGCTCATGTCGACACCCAGAACTGGGTCGGCATTCTGCAAACGAGCGAACGAGAACTGCGATGCCTTTACACCAATACGGTCGATGTCGAACTCACTCTTATCGGGCTTCTGATAAGGAGCGTCGAGCATGATTTTGGTAGCAGTTTCGATGAAATTACGCTTTAAAATCTTTGACACAAATGGGAATGAACGCGATGCACGCAGGTTACACTCGATAACCTTAACCTCTCGGTTCTTGGCAAGGAACTGGATATTGAATGGTCCGCTGATGTTTAATTCGGCTGCAATCTTGCGTGCAATTTTCTTTATCTGGCGAATCGTTGAGAAATAGATGTTCTGAGCAGGGAAAACCATTGTGGCATCGCCTGAGTGAACACCTGCATACTCCACATGTTCAGAGATAGCGTACTCAATAACCTCGCCCTTATCGGCTACAGCATCGAACTCTATCTCCTTGGTCTCGGTCATGAATTTCGACACTACTACAGGGAATTCCTTAGATACTTCGGTTGCCATGTTGAGGAAGCGATGCAGCTCGTCCTCGTCGTAACAAACGTTCATGGCAGCACCCGAAAGAACGTACGAAGGACGAACCAGAACAGGATAGCCAACCTTGGCCACGAAATCCTTCACATCGTCGAACGAGGTGAGTGCCTGCCATGCTGGCTGGTCTATTTCGAGCTTGTCGAGCATGGCCGAGAACTTATCTCGGTTCTCAGCACGGTCAATGTCAACAGGCGAGGTTCCAAGCACGGGAACTCCCTGTCGGTGCAACTTCATGGCCAGGTTATTTGGTATCTGACCACCTACTGAGACGATGACACCACGAGGCGACTCGAGATCAATCACATCGAGCACACGCTCGAGCGAAAGTTCATCGAAATACAAGCGGTCGCACATGTCATAGTCGGTCGAAACGGTCTCTGGGTTGTAGTTAATCATGATTGATTTGTAACCCAGCTTGCGGGCTGTGTTGATGGCGTTAACCGAACACCAGTCGAACTCAACCGACGAACCGATACGGTAGGCACCCGAGCCAAGTACAACCACCGACTTCTCGTTGTTATAGTAATTAATATCGTGCGCAGGTACATATTTCTCTCCTTCGGCATTGCCAAATGCAGGCACATGGGTGTAAGTGAAGTAGAGGTAGTTGGTGAGCTCAGGATGCTCGGAGGCTACAGTAGGAATACGCTTTACCGATGGAACAATGCCCTTTTGCTGGCGGTACTTACGAACCTCGAGGTTCTCTTTCTCCATATTGGTAGCCTTCGACTTGAGAACGAAGCGGGCAATCTGGAAGTCGCTGAATCCGCAACGCTTAACCTCAAGCAGCAGCTCGTCGGGCAGTTCCTCAAGCTTGTTGTACTTGAGCAGTTCGTGCTTCAGGTCAACAATATGCTTCAGGCGCTCCAAGAACCAAACATCAATCTTGGTAAGCTCCTCGATACGCGCAATGGTGTACCCCTCTTCCAAAGCCTGTGCGATAGCGAAGATACGCAGGTCGGTAGGATTAGCCAGCTCCTCGTCGAGGTTATCGAACTTGGTGTGGTCGTTGCCCACGAATCCGTGCATGCCCTGACCAATCATACGCAAGCCCTTCTGAATCATCTCCTCGAACGAGCGGCCGATAGACATAATCTCGCCAACCGATTTCATCGAAGAACCAATCTGACGGCTTACGCCAGCAAACTTAGTGAGGTCCCAACGAGGAATCTTACAAATCATATAGTCGAGCTGTGGTGCTACGTAGGCACTTGAAGTGGTGCCCATTTCGCCAATCTGGTCGAGTGTGTAGCCAAGCGCTATCTTAGCAGCAACGAAGGCGAGGGGATAGCCAGTAGCCTTTGAAGCCAGTGCCGAAGAACGGCTCAAACGGGCGTTAATCTCGATAATACGGTAGTCGTTAGTCTCTGCGTTGAATGCGAACTGAATGTTACACTCACCCACAATACCCAGGTGCTTAACACACTTAATGGTGATTTCCTGCAGCATCTTCACCTGCTCCTCACGCAGCGAGCATGTAGGCGCAACAACGATAGATTCGCCAGTATGGATGCCCAGAGGGTCGAAATTCTCCATAGAGGCAACGGTGAAGCAACGGTCGTTAGCATCGCGAATGCACTCAAACTCAATCTCCTTCCAGCCCTTCAGGCTCTCTTCAACCAGAATCTGTGGTGCAAAGGTGAAGGCCGATTCGGCCAGCTCGATGAACTTCTTCTCATCGGGACAGATACCTGAACCCAAGCCACCTAAGGCATAAGCCGAACGGATCATGATGGGGAATCCAATCTCGTGAGCTGCCTTCAGCGCATCTTCCATCGATTCTACGGCGTGGCTTACTGGAACCTTCAGGTCGACCTCGCCCAGTTTCTTTACAAACAGGTCGCGGTCTTCAGTGTTCATGATGGCTTCTACACTTGTGCCAAGTACCTCAACGCCATACTCTTTCAGTGTTCCGTTCAAGTAAAGCTCAGTACCGCAGTTAAGTGCTGTCTGACCACCAAATGCCAACAGGATACCATCGGGGCGCTCCTTCTTGATAATCTCTGTAACGAAATGTGTATTAACAGGCTGGAAATACACTTTGTCGGCAATACCCTCACTGGTTTGGATAGTGGCGATGTTAGGGTTTACGAGTACACTCTTGATACCTTCTTCGCGAAGTGCCTTTAATGCTTGAGAGCCAGAGTAGTCGAACTCTCCTGCTTGTCCGATTTTCAAGGCACCCGAACCGAGTACCAAAACTTTTTTCAGTTCTTTTTTCATATTCGTATTGGTTTATTTTGAGTTATCTGCTATTCGCGTGCAAAGATACGAAGAAAAATCGATACGACCAAAAAAACTATTGGTCGTAAAGTGTTAAAAAAAGGGCTCATCTTCTTAAAAAATGAGCCCTTTGATTGAAAAATTAATGTTTATACGTTTTACTCGTAATAGGTAATGGTACGGGTCATTTCCATTTCCTGTCCCATCATACTCATCTTACGGCTAATCCAGTTGCCTTTGTCGTCGAACTTATAGTCGGTAAATGGTACTTCAACGTCCTGTCCCATTACGTTCATCTTCTGAGCTTTTACCTGGCCCTTGTCGTCGTAAATGTAGGTTTGAACAATCTCCTGACCACCTGCGTCGATTGCCTGGCTCTTAATACGACCGTTTTCCCAAGTGAACTTAACACTTGCTGTCTGGCCCATCATGCTCATGGTAGCCGACTGGATGTAGCCGTTCTCGTCGTACTTGGCGTCGGTAAGGCCTTCTTGCTTCATCTTGCCATCCTCGGTGAACTCGGTGTTACGGGGATTGCCCATCACGCTCATAGAAATAGCCTTAACCTTACCCTGAGCCTCATTGGCTTCAACGTCGTGGAACTTTGTCTGGGCCTGCATGGCCATAGTCATTGCCAGCATGGCAATCATCATTGTAAGTTTCTTCATTGTCTTTTAAACTTTAATTGGTTGTACAATAAATAGTTGATATTATCGGCGACAAAGATAGTGCAAATTTTGCGAATCGCCAAACGAAAAAGCATTTTTCTTTCAAAAATCTTAAAACAAAAAGAGGCGAGCATTCACTGCTAGCCTCTTCATGTTAAAAAACTAAATTAATCAACCATAAACCTTAACCATTAAAATCGGGTGCAAAGGTACTGATTAAATTTCTAATATCCAAATGTTCGGTGTATTCTTAACAATATTTATATAATGTGCATACTAATACACAAAGACCATACATGCCCAGTCCTGGTCGGATGTTTGCGATACAAGTTTTAGACCGATAGAATGGGCTTTTTTTGCAAGAATCTCGCAATCGGCTGAGTAAAAGCCACTTAGAATAAGCAGCGAGCCTTCGTGCATCTTGGTAACGAACTTTGGCATGTCGGCCAAGAGGATATTTCTGTTGATATTTGCCAGTACCAAATCGAAAAATCCGTTAACATTTGCAAGTATTCCGGCATCGCCCAAAAGCGATGTAAACCGATCGTCAACACGATTAATCACAGCGTTATGGCGGGCATTGTCAACACTCCATTCGTCGATATCATAGCCCACAGC
>Ga0310786_10007519_pt1 | contig 14188 bp, 15 predicted proteins | sample AusTroGonzalo_MG_FD_203881 | JGI IMG/M metagenome (GOLD analysis project Ga0310786, IMG submission 203881) | Bovine rumen microbial communities from tropical cattle in Woodstock, Queensland, Australia - Gonzalo_03 (v2) (version 2) | ecosystem: Host-associated > Mammals > Digestive system >... | reverse complement strand
CAACACTGGCATGGGCGACTTGGGCGGCAAGTTTTCCTTTACGTATGGAGTGCTCACCCTTGAGTAGATCCTTACGGAACACTATGACTTGTTTTACTTCAGCCATTATGTAGAAATTTATTTATTCAATATACATTAAAATATATGCGATTTAACAAGAGTTCTCCCGCGTCCTTTATAACTTTATAGGGGCACGGGAGAACTCTTGTTAAATCGCAAATAAACGCGGTTTATGCGAATTTATTCTTCATCATCCTTCTTGGGTTTTTTCTTATTACCTTTATCGCCCTTTTTGGATGGTTTTTTCTTGCCTTTTTCCGGTTCGTCATTACCGTCCGATTTCTCGGATGAAGCGAAACCTTCGACAACCGGTCGGTTATTCCTTTTATCTCTTAACTTCATCTGCTCCAATATCATGGATTTGACCTCTTCAAGCTCCTGCCTGATGGATTCAAATTCACCTCCACTTTCATCATCGCTACCGGCAAGGTTAAGTTGCTCAATTTCCTCCTGCTTGTACTTTTCATTGAGCTTGATATCAGCATCCGACAAGTGTAAGTACTTCTGTACAAGGAATTTACTCGAGAAGTATTTGATTTCGTTACCCTCCTTGTCCATATCAATCATAGACTCCTTCATGTTTTGGATGAACTCAACGCGTTTATCCATTAACTGAATCTGCATAAGTTCCTCGAAAAGGTTATATGATTTATATTGGACTTGGATACATGTTTGGAAATCCTTGACCGTTTGCATATCAGGGATATCCAAGCAGAGTTGTAACCACATTGGTTTAATGATGATTTGGGAGAATACATTACGTTGGCGGGCAACATAACGGCCAAAATCAATCTCCGAACGAAGGTAACTATCGGCATCCGTACCGAACCAGTTTTGGTCATTATCGTGGTCGAAACGATTTATAGGAATGTTGGAAACACCATATAGTTGATTCTTGAAGTATTTCAAGTAATCACTATCCATCAATTCCGGGCCATCTCCACCAAGGGTATCGATTTCCGGTGTACCGGCCTCGGATTCCGGCATCCAATACTCTTTGTTAAATGGCATTTGCGCCTGTCCGTTGATGGTGAGCTCGCCAGTATCGGAGATAAATTTAATATCCTCACGATAACGATTCATGGCGGCGTTAAGGGTTTGGGAACCACGGGCACGGTTCATACCTTTCACCGGAATAGTGAATTTCGTACGATATTGTGCGTTGGTAACCACCCAAATGATTTGTGCCTGCTCAATGATACGATAAATATTATACGGGCGGACAAGACGTTCGAGATATGATAAACGCGAAATCGACTGTGTTTCTTGGAATTGGATATAAATGACCTGTGAATCAAGGAGTTTACGTTCTTTACCATTGATACCGGCGAATTGAATCCAATACCATTTATCGTTTTCAAACTTCTTGGTAAGCGTAGCCGGATCGATAGGAACAAGACCAATGATTTGGGTTGGCTTCTCCAACGAATCGTATACGATCTCAAACGCAATGATACCTTCAATCAACCAACGTTTGAAATCATCCCATGCCTTTGTACGCCATCCGAGCATACGATAGAAGCGTTTGAATGACTTGGTAATCGAATCATTGATTTTGTTTTGGATATCCTTGGAGAAATCGATCAAATCATTGTCATCAATATACGGCTCCATGAAATACACGTAGTTGGAATCGTATACGATGGATTCGTTTGTCATCTTATCAAGAATGTCCTCCAATTCCGGCTGCATGGCCAAGGCACGAAGTTGATCCCTCTTGGTGGTGAAATCCTTTTCAAAGAAATTACGATCCTTGTTGTCTTTCACCTTCCATGCGGAAAGAAGTTGATTGTATAGGGATGATGTGACTTCTTGCTTATCTTTCGGAAGAAGGTCTTTATCAGCCGGAAGGGCGCGCATGTTTTTAATTACCTGTTCATCCAACGACATACCCAAACGAGCCATATTCGAGAAGAATTTATTGATGGTTCGTTTGGATTTCTTCTCCTTCGCCGCAATTTCCGCCTGTGAGTATTTAGGTACATACCTCATCGTTTCCTTAAAACCGGGAATGTTTGTGGTTTGACGATGATGGTCGGCTTCCGTCACATAGTCAAGAAGTCCCATATCATGGGCTTCATACAATGTTCTGAACCCAAATTCGGCGTCCTGTGATATATTGCTTTCCATGTAGATATATTTGCTTTATAATGATTCTTTATAATAATAAGGTTATTTAATCAGCTACTTTAGGGTTGGGTGAAAATCAAATTAAAATACCTTAATGGAGTATATGAATGATGTATTTTTAATGCAAATAAATACATATTTATGACTGATAAATACTCTAATGATTGCGCCATTTTAATCACTGGTGTTGCCGGATTGTTAGGATATAATTTTGCAAAGTGGCTTCTTGATAATACCATGCATCACGTTATTGGTATTGATGCCATGTATGATTGGGGCAACCACAACGAAGTACCTCATAATGAAAGGTACAAATTTTATCAATTGGATCTTACGAAACATTATGAGGAACTTGATGGGATTGTTAAGCAAAATAACGTCAAAATCATATACCATTTTGCCAGCTACGCCGCCGAAGGTTTATCTCCTTTCATGCGTAGGTTTAATTACATGCAAAACACCATCGCATCAACCAACGTAATCAATACCTCAATCAAATATGGTTGTAAACTTATATTCACCAGTTCCATGTCCGTATATGGGCATGGTAAATGCAAGGACTCCAAACTACTCTTTGATGAAAATGATAGGCCAGCACCTATTGACCCATACGGGATTGCAAAGTGGGGTATTGAGCAGGATATCCGGGTTGCCGGCGAGCAACATGGTTTGGAATGGGCCATCATTCGCCCGCATAATGTATTTGGTATCGGACAAAACGTTAACGACCGATATCGTAATGTACTTGGTATTTGGATGCACCAAGCGGTGATCGGTAAACCTTTTACCATTTATGGTGATGGCGAACAGGAACGTGCATTTACCTATATAGATAACATCCTTGAACCACTGTATAAGGCGAAGGATCTTAAAAATGAAGTGATCAACCTCGGTGGTATAAATGGTATTACGCTCAATGAAGCCTGTGAGGTAATGAAAAAAGTCACCGGAAAAACAGAAGTGGTTCACCTCGAAGCCCGGCATGAGGTTAAAAGAGCCATCCCGGATCCGGCCCGTTCCATCATACGTCTTAATTACAAGGATATTGTTGGGTTTGAAGAAGGCGTACGTAGAATGTGGGAATGGGTGAATAATGAACATTGTGTTGCTGACTGGTATGAATGGGATGCTTTTGAATTGAATAAAGGGATCTATTCATACTGGAAGAAGTAACCTTCACATCCGCGCATAAAAAAAAGGAACTCGCGAGAGTTCCTTTTCTTTTTGTATGTGGCGTACAATTAAGCGTCATCATCATCTGCCCAGTCGGAAGCGAACTTAACAGTGATATCGACAAGATCTTGAGCATTGTAATCAAGATCCTCAACACCGGCAATACCACCAACCATGATCATATCATGGAAGAGGATTTGACGGTAAATATCACCGGCGCGGTTGGCGATCACGATCTTGAACCAATCTGCGCAATATTCTTCTTTAAGGGTTGTTTCGCCGGTTGCCTTGTTGTAACAAAGGTTGTTCCATGCACGGAAGATCTTATAGATGTAGTTGTCCGTACGCTTACGAAGGTTAAGCGAAATTGTAACCGTGATTTCATGGGCCGTATCATCGAGCTTGGATTGGAGATACGTACGGGTGGTACCCATGAACTTTTGTGTTGTCTTCTCAGGGCCTTTATCGAGAGTTCCAAGACCTTCCACCTTCTGCACCTGTTCCGTTAGAACTGCAACATCGCTGCCAAAACGTGCCATAAGTGCCTCCGGGATGGTGAAGTACATCTCGAACATATTTTTGTAGTTAGGATCCTGACGATTGTTTCCTGCCTGACTATTCTTAATGTGTGGAAGCATAATTCTATTTGTTTTTTCTTTAATAGTATAATAACTTACATTTTGTAACTTGTCAAATAATTACGCATTAATACCATCATCACATACTCCAACAACTCCGTATCGTATTGTTGACTCCGGTGTTACCACGGTAGATACCATTGGGATTTCAATGGCCTTTACCGGGGTATCATTGTCCTGTCTACGGGAAATTGCAATGGCAAATGCACCATTATGAGCGGTTGTGCAGTATTCGAGGTTATTATGCGACATTACCTCATTCCAACTATGTGGTAAAACGGTATTTGGAGCGGTAGCAAGTCGACGATTGTATACAATTTGTTCCCACAAGGACTTGGTTAACTTGGTACCGGTAACAATATATACTCCATCATCCATCAATTGCATATGGGTATCGGTTAATGCGCCCCAATGCATGTTATACCAACGGGTAAGTGTATCGTTTGTACCGATATGTTGGTTTGTATTTTGGGAAGCAATCAAGGGATGCTCCTTCATTATATCCTGAAATGTTTTCATCAGTTTTTAAGTTTCTTTGTGGGATGGGATTGTTTAGGCGCCGAAACTCTTGTTGAGGATACCAACGAGCTTACCCCATTCACCCTTTTCGACATCTTCTTTATTGTCGGAAAGAATGCCATCGAGGGTCTTGTTCATCTTGTCCTTGTCGAGCTTGTCACCAAAAACAACCTTGAACTTGTTTTCAGCGTAATCGCGGAAACTCTTCTCGTCCTTGATGGATTCACTGACCTTTTCCTGTTCCTCCTCTTCGGATTCACAGCCCATGCGGATGGCCTTCAAGCGTTCTTGTTCCTCTTCTTCGTTCTCCTTTTTGAAAGTGCCACAACCAGGGCATTCCTTACCTTCCATAAGGGATTCGCTTATAAATTCAACCAAACTTTTCATATTCTTATGATCTTTATTTCCTTTTATTATGCGGACATATTGTCCAAAAGTTTCTTAATTTCCGGTTTACCACCTTTCACACTATATATGGTGTTTGTGAGAAGATCAATGATCTCTTCCAAAACATCAATACGTTTGTTTTTAGGTAGGTCACCCCAGTAGAACGTAAATTTGACGCATTCTTCTCCGTCAACGTATTTGATTTCACATTTGACTTCGGTATCAAGTATCACACCACAATCGTTAAGATTTGCCGGGTACTTTTTATAGAATGCGTTGGCTATAGCCTTGTAATCATTCTTGGAGAGATCATCATTGGGAATCCAAGCACCATTATCGATGAAATCGATCGTGGTACCCATTTGCCACTGGGTTTGCATGGCTTCCGAGATATATTCAGCTAATGATTTCATTATTCACTTGTTTCTTTTTCTTTATAAATAATAACAGGTTTATTTTGCGATCGTTCAAGTGCATTTCGAAGGTTATCATTTTCGGATTGTAAGTTTCTATTTGAACGTTCGCAAGCGCGTAAACTGCCATTAAGTATCAAAATCGAATCATGTAACTCCTGATTGCTTTGTTGTAGAAAATCAATGGTTGTTGCAGAGTGTTTGTAAGTATGTAGATCTCCATTAAGTATCAGGATGGAATCATGCAATTCGTGATTGGATTGCACAAGAGAATCAATGACCTCCCGATTACTTTTTACCTCGAATAAATGATTTTGGTTGCGGGAGCACTTCGAACATGTTTGCATACAGAACAAACATATAAATATGATGGCCACCCACCTCCATGTTTTCAACGGATTTTGTTTAAGTATGTTTAATAGTTTCATTCCGCTACAATATTATGTGTTTTGAAGTTCTCGGAAAGCTCACTCATCATATTGATGAGGTCGATATCCGACTTGCGGCGGATACATTCCGTTGGATATACATTTTCAAGAAAATTCACAACAAAGCCACGGTTGCCATCATAATGCTCATCAATATAGTTGATGTCATTTTCAAGGCAGCTGATAATGAAATCCTGCCCGGCTTCACTTAATGGTTGGATTGCACTACCCATGGCATTATTGAATACCTTACGGTTTGCCCAACGGGTACATTCCTGAAGCATGATAAATACGTTATCCGTAATCATGGCATCCATGATTGTTTGTGCGGTATGGGTTGCAATAAGTGATTCGGAGTACATGGAAAGGAGATCCATGAGGAGATTAACAGTCCTCTTATCGGATTTGAGGAATGTAATGATGTGTTTGATATACATGGAAACAGCCGCACCTGTGATACCCATTTCCTTGGCAATCTCAACACCGGACATTTGTTTATACCCACGGAGGCCAAAATATTTGTAGAACACACTTGCGGTACGAACGGAGAACTTATCATCAATAAGTTTATACACCTTATCCCATTGGGTTTTGGTGTCTCCTTTGAATGCATCATTATCGCTTGATAGTGCAGTCATTCTATCGACCAACGTTTGGCCTTCATCATCCAGTGTTTGATCCACGGAGACCGTGTTGAAATTGCCTTTGGTATTACCTGCGGCCTTATTCTTTTCGTATTCATATTGGGAAATCCTAACGGTACGGGATAATTCATTAATATCGTTAAGGATTTGGAAGCGGATACGCCACCCAGCATATTGTTTGAACGTAAGGTTCTTTTGTTTCTTGACCTCTGCTTTTGCCTCCTTATCAAGTCCATCCTCCATGTCAACAAATTCATCCGGACGGTGATAATCACTCATAGCTTTGGTGAGACCCAAATAACCGGCACTAATCAAACTATTCCAATCCAGTCCGGAACCACGATACTTGCTTGCAATTGCGGTTACAAGGCTGGCGTATTGACGGGCACAACGCTCACGTCCTTTTTCAGTTTCAAGGTCAAGTGTGATATCACCAATATCACGTTTGCCTGATATAACATTATTGAAATCCTCGGCGGTCATCAATTGGGGGAGACCCTTGATTTCAGGTTTGCATTTGCCGGCAAGTTTTCGGATTTCTTCATATATTGCCGGGGAGCCACCATACTGGGCGATTATCGCCTTAATCCTTGATGACGATCCATTGATGATTTCATCAAGTACCTCGCCACTTGTTATACCAAGCTGGATTGTATTAACGAGGATTTGGAGATATTCTTTTGATATTGATTTGCTTCCACGAACTATCTTTTCAAATTCCTTGATCTGTTCGATGGTGAGCTTGTTCCACTCCCTACGGGACTCCGCAATTATCTCGGTAAATAACTTCATAGTTACTTATTTGGTTTCTTTTATATTAGAACATACGTCTATACAATAATTATAATCATTTTATTTGAATAGTGTAAGGATTTATCTGCAAAAACCCTAAAAGTCCTTTTACAAACGACTATTTTTTTCCCAAGTAAAATAATATATCGGTCATGTTCGGTACAATACGTAACTATTTTGTGGTCAAACATCTGTTAAATAAGATTTATGACAACGAAAAGATCGAAGAGAATCTTTCGCGCACTTTTGGGGTTGAATGTAAACGCGATTGGGTAGGTCGTTTATATATGGTTGTCAATCCAATACTTCAAAATATTGAAGATGGAGGTAATACGATTGTCTATAACAAGGATGATAAGATGATGATTGAGATGTGGGTTATGAAAAACCTTGAACTTATCAGGAATTTTGTTGTAAATAACTCCATGTTCGATCTGCTTACCTACTCCATTGAGCGGCTTGATGATGATGAAAATTACCTCATCGTGTTCAAAAACATTTATTTTGACGATATTATCAAAATCTGTAAGTGGTCTGCCGCTATAATTGCAGCCGGATTGCTCACAGGACTTGGTTTCTTAATCTTTTAATTGAATTAAATAAACATTTCGAGATATGTTACAACTTATTAATCGTGAAGATTACTCCGGTAGAGACCATAACGAGGTCATGGCTGAATTTCAAAAGATCGTTGACTCATACGGTGACGATATTAAGGATATGACCCTTGAACAATGTAGGGAGGAGGAAAAGCGCCTCATCGCCATCATGGATGAACATGACAAAAACATGCTTGGTGTCGAATACGAACTTCCAAAGACCTGCAAGCTTATGGGATCCGCCAGCAGCATCACCCGTAAGGCCATCGGTGGTTATATTTGCGAACTCCTCGATAAGGTGGAATGCGAATATCAATACACCCTCGGATACTTCCAGCTCTATCAGTGGTGGAAAAACCCACAGGACAAGATTTCGTACAATAACCTCAACAGCACGCTTCAGGTGCTCGGCAACAACATGCGTTTCCGTGGTTCACATCAGTGGCAGATGATTCTTTCCATCAACGAGTACTTCAAGCCTCTCCACAACGCATACATTATCGACAATATGCTCACTCATCTTTACGGCGCCTGCCACAGCAAACTCCTCGACAAGATGAAGATCGATAACCCGATTGCCCCGGATAACACTCCGGCCCCGGAAGCCCCAGCCCCGGAAGCCCCATCGTTTGAGGAAAGCCAAGGTGAAGCCGCCCAAGAACAATAAGGCATGAAACCTTTTCGCATAAAAAGGCTCACGAAAGTGGGCCTTTTTTGTTAAGTATGGAGGTGTTCAGATTATATATAGGTGCAAACACGAAATAACAACCTTAAAAACAACAAACATGGAAAAAAACATCAACACCGCCGCCGAAAAGGCCACCAAGAAGAACATCGCTGACATGAACCTCGTGGAACTCCGTAAGGAACGCCATCACATCGCCGCCAAGATCTCAAGCAAAAAGAAGGCTGGCAAGGACGTCACCGAGCTCAAGGCACAAGAAAAGACCATCGTTACCATGATCGCCAACATGGTTGCCGCCGAAAAGGCCACCAAGAAGGCCGGGAAGCCGGCGGTTCAAGCGAAACCGGTAGCCGAGAAGGTCGATCCGGCCCCCGAGTGCGATGAGAAGGAAAGGATTATCAATGCGTTGAAGGCCAATAATGGCAATCGCAAAGAAGCCGCCAAGGCCCTGGGCTTCAGCGAACGCACCTTGTATCGTAGGATCAGCCAATACGGCATCACCTTATAAGGATAGCCCTGCCGAAAAAATTAGCCCGCTTGCGGGCTTTTTTTGTTAATATCCCGGGTGTTCCGTTTATATATACCTGTAAAAAGGAAAGGAGAACATCATGAAATTACACGAATTACCTCAAGAGATTCAGGATAAACTGAATGCTGACCGCGATGGCTGGAAGGGCCACGTTGCAAGTGGTGCATACGGAGTCACTGCCTACAATAAACTTGGCACTCGTTACTTCATGGCAACCCGCAGATGCGTTTCTTGGTACGACCTCAAGGGTCACTCGATGCCGTTTGGCGGCGGTACCTATTGGGAGGTTCGTTACGGTGAAATGAAGTGGAGCCACAACGTCCGTAGAAACCCGCTGGGCGAACGTTACGATGAATACAGCTGGGTTCACAGCACCACCTACCGCAGTGTAACCAATCCGGAAACCGGCGAGGTTGTTGAAATACCAGGCAGGCTCGATACCAAAAAAGAGGTCATGGCCCTGCTGAAAAAACTCGAGTTCAAGGGATTCGATGAGTTGTCCAAGGAACAGTTCTTCAGCCCCAAGGCGATTGAGATTTACCCGGCCGAGTAAAAACACTCAAAAATCGCATATAAAAGGAGATCTCCTCCGTCCCGAATAACTATATAGGGGCAGAGGAGATCTCTTGTTATATCGCAAATAAACGCGCTTTATGCGGATTTTTTAATCTATGACCCGAATGTAAACGTTTTCCTGATCCTCAATATACGGATTTTCCTCATTGATTGTGATCCGGGTAACCGTGTGTTTCTTTTGGAACCATCTTATGAAGAAACATTTTGAAGGTGGATCAATGGTCTCCCGTTTGGCGGTAACAAATACATCCTTTTGGGATCTCATTGTGGCATCCACACATACCTCATTAGGATATCTCATTTCCACACAGGTTGTCCGCCATTCATCCGACACACAGGTATCGAATGCAAAATCCGGCTCGCAAAAGATTGTGTCATGAATTGGGATCGGGATGGTATCATGTACATGGAATTGGGATGCCATGGAAATCATCGTTTGTAATTCCTTGTTTTTGATATTGAGTTTCTCCTGTTGTTCCAATAAATGTTGAATGGTGGAATCCGATGTATGCTGAAGAACATCCATGGATAGTTGTAATTCGATAATCTCATTATCCCGGTCATCAAGAAGTGCCTTAATGTTGGCGGTGGCCACGGCATGTTCCTCCTTGAGGGATTTATTGACATTATACTGGATAATACATGTTGTACCAAGTGCAAGTATGAGACCGATCACCACATACATTACGATTTGTTTGATTTTACTCGTGATAATCATTGGTATTTAAGTTCATTTATGAGAGCCCCACAATCGGTTCTCCTTGTAATAAAATACAACAATATAGGATTACGAATATCATTGTACGAAAATACCGGTAATGATAACATTTCATCAAACCCATTGATATTATCCAGTTTATGAACATTTTCAAGGAACATCGCATATACGAACATTGCCGGGCCGACTATCTTGTTTGAATTATAACATTGCACCATGTATTCGATATTTGGTTCACCCTCATAAATTGATGGGTTTTCCATGATATTCATCAATATGTTTTGAAAATTATCAAGGGGAATGGACAATAAATGAGTGATGCCATCATACATCGAAAACGATATGTATAGGTTATTGTCATCACGACACATACCACAGGTATATTCCATACAGTCGCTCACAAACCTAAATGGTTCGCTTACCCATATTTTGTTCATATCCCCATCATACATGACAAAATAATGGTTATATACCCAATGTTCGTATGTATCGTTTCCAATATATCTGTGGGATGTGTGGCAAATCGATAGATATCGGTCATCATTAAGTCGGATGATTTGAGTTGAACCACTTAATGCGAAGGTAAACTCCGGAGTTTGAATTTCGTTTATAATTGTCGGGTTATTGATATCATCAGCCTCCTGTAATTCGTCAATGTTCAGCGTGAGTACCGCCGATTTATCCGGATCATACATGAACGTAAATGGTTTACCTTCGATGGGTTGCCAGTTCTTCTCCATACGTTTATCTGTATTTATAAACCATGTACGTTTTATTGTGAAATCATCACCATATTCGACCAACTGTGTAATTACCTTACCTTCGACAATGTCAGGTCTACACCCAACACCATAAAGTATATCATTCCACACGATAAGACGGATATCCTCCAAACCCTTGAATGATTGACCGCCCAATATAAACGAATTTTCACTTATGTTTTCATGTAATACCTTATCCGAATCAATTGGGCCTATGACATTATACGATGTGATTCCCTGAAATCTATTAAAAAGTGGGATGTATGAGAGTTTATCCTGCTTTGACAATGGAACATACATGTAATTCGTAAGGCGAGTGTTGGAGACGATATTTCCTTTATATGAGGTTATTGAGATATTTGTCGTTGCCCGGAGATTCCCATCGGAATCTTTATACGGGGAAATCAATGGTCTGCACGACCCACCATTTTGAATGCAAATATTTGAAAGGTATTTCATATCATAGTACGTTTATTTAAAGTATGCGTCTATCATCATTATAGTCCTTGTCGAATTGTTTATGAAGATCCTTGGCGGCTTCATAATATTGCGACTCCCATAAACAATCCTGATACAATGATCTGATCGAATCATGACTATAGTATATGATTCCTTTTTCGTCATCCAACCTTTCAACCGCCATATTTGCAAAATACAAGGCTTCGATCATCCGGCTACGGCATTTATAAAACATTGCAGCGGCCATATAGGCTTCCGGTCGGCGAGGATCGCACATAATAGTATGCATCCACATGGAAATTTCATGGTTATCCCTGTGACCTAAATCGGCAATGCATCGAGCGGCCATAAATCTTTCGGCATATGTATAATCGAACAATTCAGCCGAATGGGTGAACACACAATATGCAGCCGCGTATAGTTTATTGTTGAAATACATCATACCTGTATCAAACAACTCCTTCTGTATCATATCCTTATTTATATCAATAACCGGTTCAAATACATTGAGGTATTTAGGATACCCACCATTGTTGAAAACAAATGCATATTCATTATCTGCATATCTTACCGATTCATCATTGAATATGAATTTCCGGATAACCTCCTCATCAACGGTCATGAGAAATACAAAGTTATCCTCAATTGCAAATGGTATATAGAATTTTCCATCGTGGTATTCAAGTCCACAGGTGAACTCAACACTGTAATTTGCGAAACTGAACAACGGGGACATTTTTACGATGTTCCAATCATTATCCCACAACACGAATACATGGCAATAACGGGCAAATTTCCGGCCTGATGCCGTAAGCCATAATTCACAAGTATGTACAAGAGTCAACCAATAATCACCCCAACGGATAACTTGTGATGATCCACGAAGTAAATCAAATCGTTCATCAGCCAATCCTTCAACACGTTCCTTACGAATAACCTCTTCTGTTTTACCGGTTTTTGGATTTGTTTTCACAACCACAGTTGGGTTGGCAAGCTGTACATAATGATATGGCATGTCCTTGATAGGCATCCAGTTCTTTTCACAATATGATTCCTCATTAAGCGCCTTTACCTTAACCCGGGTGATCTCCTTGAAATCCCCATCACTTATATGCATAAGTTCCATACGTCCACGGCCATTTCTATTGTCATCCCTACGAACCCCAGTGGTATATAATTTACCATCCCAACGAACAATACGGGCATCTTCTTCCCCTTGGAACTCCCATATAGGTTTGTAATCATCTGTTTTTATAAGTTGGAATGTCCATGGGTCGGTTTCGGGATTTTTATTGGTACCTATAAAGTTTTGTGTTTTAAGATTCCGTCCATCCTCTTCGGGTACACTATAAAATACCGGGCCCCATCCACTCCAATTTTTAACCGGATCAGTTGCACCATGAAGCACATAGTTGACATTTCGTATGATCATCTTGAATGTTTGATCCTGCTCATCCCACATGATGGATGGATTACACCAACCCGGCCACATTGCATCATGTATATCTAAATCCATAGGGATCACTGTTGCACCGCCCATGAGACAATAATTCACGAAGTATTTCACATCAGGTTCCTGAAGTAATATTGGGTTTTGAGGTTTTGGAAATGATATCATAAGATCGTGTTTTAATTTTTGTGATTCAAAAATAGAATTATCGTCAAAGCATTTAAGGTTTTATACAATAAAAAAAGGCACCCTCTCGAGTGCCTGTTTGTTTGTTGAATGGTTTGTTGATGATTTTAACCGTTACGGAGCTTGTTGATCATTTCCTGATGATTATTGATCATCCCCTGCAGCTGTGCTCCAACTCGGCGTATATTCATTCCAGTGATCAGTACTAAGTATACTCGTCAGGTATGCATCTATCATTGTTTTTGGTAAGGCCACTATCAATTGACCGGTTTCAGAAGTTACAACCGGGAATCCATACCATTGACTTAATACCTTCTCCAATTGATCAGGTAAGTAGATTTTTAGAGGGCTCGGGGCATGATGGTTAGTAAGATTACCAAGAATGGCATGTGTGGTGTCAAGTCTTATTGTTGGTTTCACCGTACCGGCTACAGTGTCTACAGACGAATCTGCCCAACCCTGATTAGCAACAATACCAATACCTCCACCGCTTCCGGCAGGGCCTTGAGCACCTTGGATACCTGTAACGGTAAGCCAGTAATTTGTACCACTTTGGCTCCAACCAGCTTCACCAATTTTACCTGCAAGAGATACACCAACTGTACCCATACCACCCTGAGCACCTTGGAGGCCTTGTGTACCTTGAATACCTTGAGCACCTTGAGCACCTTGTGTGCCTTGTGTACCAACAGTACCACGTTTACCAGTTGTACCCTTTGTACCGGCGGTACCTCTATTACCAACATCACCCTCGTTCTTGGAATCACCTTGGTCACCCATTGCACCTTGTGAACCGGTGTCACCAATACCACCTTGTAAGCCTTGGGCACCTTGAGCACCTTGGGTACCAACCTTACCAGTACCGCCCTGTGTACCAAGAGTACCGATCTTACCGGAAGTACCTTGGGCACCTTTATTACCGGTTGTACCTGTCGTACCTTTGGTACCATTAGTTATCTTACCGGAGGTACCTGCACCACCTTGAGCACCGGTATCACCGATACCACCTTGAGCACCTTGGGCTCCCTGAACGCCTTGGGT
>Ga0310786_10007518_pt1 | contig 14188 bp, 12 predicted proteins | sample AusTroGonzalo_MG_FD_203881 | JGI IMG/M metagenome (GOLD analysis project Ga0310786, IMG submission 203881) | Bovine rumen microbial communities from tropical cattle in Woodstock, Queensland, Australia - Gonzalo_03 (v2) (version 2) | ecosystem: Host-associated > Mammals > Digestive system >... | reverse complement strand
ATACCTTCCTCGCGCAATGCTTTAAGTGCCTGGGAGCCAGAATAGTCAAACTCGCCAGCTTGTCCGATTTTGAGGGCACCCGAACCTAAAACGAGTACCTTTTTTAATTTTTTGTCCATATATCGATGCTGCTTGTTGATTGCATTCTGGGCTGCAAAGGTACAAAGATTCTTGCAAAAGACAAAGCAAATTGGTGTTTTTTTTGCACTTTTTCTCTCATTTTATTGCTTTATTGAATATTTATTCGTACCTTCGCACCTCGAAAGCAGTGTTCCGGTCTGCCGCTGGTGTTCAGAAGGACACGAGAGGAAAGTCCGGGCAGCATAGGACGCTCCACTGGTGAAAGTGCCAGCAGTTGGTGACAGCTGGAGCCGGGAGAAGAAAATAACCGCCCGCGCTTTGACTTTGTCAAAGAACTGATTTTCAGGGGGTAAGGGTGAGAAGGTGGGGTAAGAGCCCACCAGCCTGCGGGTGATCGCGGGGCTGTCCCGTCTGGAGGCTGCAAGTTCGCGTAAACTGTCGGTAGAGGGTTGTCCGCCCAAAGCCTTGTGCTACGACGGAGGGTAGAATGCTTGAGCCGTGGGGTAACCTGCGGAGTAGATAAATGGCAGACGTCTCTTTCGGGAGACACAGAACCCGGCTTACAGGGACAGTGCTTTCTTTTTGGTTGAGCGTTAAGAGATAAAAGATAATAGTTGTAGTGCATAGGGTTATACAATTTCTGAGAATCGGTATCTGGCGAATATCGCGAGGCGATGTGTCGCCCTTGCGATACTTGATGGTGGAAATCGTCAAAAAGTTGTTGCTGGCAGTACGCTTCTTCACCGCAAAGCGTGTGATGTCCAAAGCATCGGCACTGACCTATTCGACGCTACTGGCCATCGTGCCTATTCTTGCCGTTGTCTTTGCCATAGCTCGCGGATTCGGATATAACAAGTATATAGAGGTGTGGTTTCGCGACTCGCTATCGTCGCAGCCACAGGCGGCAGAAACTATCATTGGTTTTGTCAACAGTTATCTGGTTCACACCAAAAGCGGTATATTCCTCGGTATAGGCTTGCTATTCATGCTGTATACCGTCCTGATGCTGGTGAGTAACATCGAAGATGCGTTCAACGAAATATGGCAGGTGAAGAAAGGTCGCTCAATGTTCCGAACATTTACCGACTATCTGGCCATGTTCTTTGTGGCACCGATTCTTATCGTGCTGTCGTCGGGTATCAGTATCTTTCTGGCTACGGCAGCTAAAGAACTGCCAAACTTTTTGATGTTGGGTACAGCCGTACGTTACTTGATTGATCTTTCACCCTACGTACTGATGTCGGGTATGTTCATCGCACTCTACATTTTTATGCCAAACACGCGTGTAAAGTTTTCAAGCGTCATCATTCCTGGTATCTTGGCGGGTATCGCCATGCAGGGCTTGCAGTTTGTATATATCAACTCTCAGATATTCCTTTCGAGCTATAATGCCATTTATGGCTCCTTTGCAGCCTTACCGTTGTTTATGCTGTGGATGCAGATTTCGTGGACCATCTGTCTGTTTGGTGCAGAATTATGCTATACGAATCAGAATCTTGACTATTACGACTATGATGCCCACTCGGGCGAAATCAGTCACCGCTATAAGATCCTGCTGTGCGCATTGCTTTTGAGTCGTATTTGCAGGCGATTTGCAACGGGTGGGAAACCTTACTCCCTGCTTGAGTTGCATACGGAAACGTCTATCCCCATTCGATTCGTGACTGACCTTGTGTACGAATTGATAGACGCAGACTTGCTCATCGAGATTACCAACGATGAAAAGGGTGAAGAGAGTCGTTTCATGCCGGCAATGGATATCCAGTCAATGACCTTGGGAACCATGATAGACCGTTTGGAATCGCGCGGACAATGGAAGATCGATTTGGATGTCTGTGAGCTGATGACAGACGAGTGGTCGAAGGCGATTGAAATGCGTTCAAACTATCTGAAAGACGCCCGTAGCATTTTATTACAAGACCTCTAAACCTATTATTTTAGGCGATTCAACAAAAATATTGACACTTTTAATGTTTTTTTACTAAAAAGTTGTACTAATGTGGAATTTATTTCGTATATTTGCATCGAAATATATATAAATCAACACGAATTAGGGTTATGACAAAGTACAACATTACCGAAAAAAAGGAAAAAGAGGCCCACTATCGGAGTCTCGTAAACCCTAAGTTAATGGACGAGTTGAAAGAAAAAATCAACCGTATCATCGTGATGGAGAAAAAGTACAAAGACAAAGATTATTCAGCCAAGAAACTAGCCGAAGAATTGGGAACCAATACACGCTATATTTCTGCAGTTGTCAATGTACGGTTCCACATGAATTATACGTCGTTCATCAACAAGTTCCGCATTGAGGAGGCTATGGCCATCCTGGTAGATCGTAGATACCAAAAACTACGCATGCAAGAAGTCAGCGATATGGTTGGCTTCTCCAATCGTCAGTCGTTCTATGCTGCGTTCTTCAAGCAGATGAACATGACTCCTCGTGAATATCGTCTTCAGCAGCTTGCCCAGCATCCGTCCGAGAAGGTGAAAGTCAAGGCTGAAAAAGCTAAGCCCAAAGGGAAAAGGAAAAAAGCTACAAAATGAATTATCCAGACGATTGTGTGCAACACTTCGACTATGTTGAAGACCGATTTGCCGACTTACAATTGCTCAGATACCGATTAAACGGATTTGAGCAATTATCTTTGTCGCAGAAAACCCTTGTTTATTATTTATCGAAAGCCACGCTTTACGGACGTGATATCACTTTCGATCAGTTTGGCAAGTACAACCTCCGTATCCGCAAGATGTTGGAGGCAATCTATACAGATCAAGCCATTGATCATGACTCTGCCGATTTCAAGGCGATGGAGATATACCTGAAGCGACTTTGGTTTTCGAACGGCATCTATCACCACTATGGTTGCGACAAGTTTGAGCCAGGGTTCAGTCAGGAATGGTTAAAGCAAGTAATCTGTCAGATTGAAGTAAGTAAACTGCCACTTCGCAGTCATGAAACTGTGGATGAGCTGATAGGGGAACTATTCCCAGTCATCTTCGACCCCAACGTATTGCCTAAGCGTGTTAACAAGGCCGATGGCGAGGATTTAGTGGTGTCGTCAGCATGTAACTTCTACGATGGTGTGACTCAGCAAGAAGCTGAAGCATTTTATCAACAGCAGAAAGATGCCGCTATTGATGACAAACAGCCCGTTTCCTATGGCTTGAATTCGACGTTGGTAAAGGACAATAAGGGTATCCATGAGGACGTATGGTCTGCAGAAGGTCGTTATGGCAATGCCATCCGACAGATTGTCTATTGGCTGAAGAAGGCTCAGGGCGTAGCTGAGAACGAACGACAGGCACACGTGATAGAACTCCTTATTCATTATTATAATACTGGTGACCTGCGCGTGTTCAACGACTACTGCATCGAGTGGGTTGGCGAGCATGAGGGTAGGATAGACTTCGTCAATGGATTCATCGAGGTTTATGGCGATCCGCTTGGACTGAAAGGTTCGTGGGAGGGTATCGTGGAGTATAAGGATTTGGAAACCACTAAGCGCACACAGACTATCAGTCGAAATGCCCAGTGGTTTGAGGATCATTCGCCCGTCGACCCGCGTTTTCGCAAGCCGCAAGTAAAGGGTGTTACTGCCAATGCCATCTGTGCGGCGATGTTAGGTGGCGACGAATATCCATCTACGGCTATCGGCATCAATCTGCCCAATGCTGACTGGATTCGTGCCGAACACGGGTCAAAGAGCATCACCATTTCGAATATTACCGATGCTTACAACAAGGCCGCTCACGGCAATGGCTTCAAGGAAGAGTTTGTGATTGACGAGACCACGCGGTCGCTGATAGAAAAATATGGTGACATCTGTGATGACCTGCATACCGACCTGCATGAGTGTCTTGGACACGGTAGCGGACAATTGTTGCCTGGTACCGATCCCGATGCGCTGAAGGCATACGGCAATACTATTGAGGAAGCGCGTGCCGATCTCTTCGGACTCTATTATATTGCAGATCAGAAACTCATAGAACTTGGTCTCGTGCCTGATGATGAAGCGTATAAATCGCAGTATTACAGCTACATCATGAATGGTTTGATGACTCAGCTCATCCGCATTGAGCCTGGCCGGCAGATAGAGGAAGCACACATGAGGAACCGTGCCTTGATAGCTCATTGGTGCTATGAGCAGGGTGGGGATGTGATAACGATGGAGAAACACGAAGGTAAAACTTTCGTGAACATCAATAACTATGAAGCTTTGCGTGAACTGTTTGCCCGTTTATTGTCTGAAATACAGCGTATTAAGAGTGAAGGTGACTACGAGGCAGCTCGTCAGTTGGTGGAGCGTTATGCTATCAAGGTGGATGCAGATCTTCATCAAGAGGTGCTGGTTCGTTACGAGAAGCTGAATTTAGCGCCTTACAAGGGTTTCATTAATCCGCAGCTCATTCCTGTCCTTGATGACAATGGAGAAATCTGCGATATTCAAGTCAACTATTCAGAAAGTTACGTCCACCAAATGTTGCGTTATGGGCAGGAGTATAGTACGATGTAGGATGTATGATGGATGATGTGTGATGGAAGATGTAAGAGATAAGGTGAAGGAAATCAAGCAGTCGTTCCGCCTAATGATGGATGGCGTAGTGGCTCAGTCGATGCGTGATAAGGGGCTGAACTATCATCTCAACTGGGGTGCTACGCTGCCTCGTTTGAAGGCTAAGGCCGAAGAACTTGGTCCCGACTACGACCTGGCGATTGCATTGTGGAAGGAGAATGTCCGCGAGTGTAAGATTCTGGCAACGATGCTGATGCCGCCCGAGCAGATGCTGCCCGAAGTGTGCGATATTTGGATGGAACAAATGCCCTCGCAGGAAATTGCTGAACAGGCGGCCTTCAATCTGTGGCAATACCTGCCTTACGCACCAGAAAAAGCCTACCAGTGGATTGCCAACGACCAAGAGTTGTATCAGTTGTGTGGCTTCCACGTGCTGTCACGATTGTTTATGAACGGACAAGAGCCAAACGAGCGAGGTGTCAACGAGTTTATTGATCAGGCGCTCTCGGCACTTCAGGGGCCATATATGTCTGTGCGCAAGGCTGCTATGCAGAGTATGCAACGTTTTGCAGAGTTGGGTATTGTCTACCAACGAATGGCAAAAAGTGCAATTAAATCCATTAATTTAGATTTTTTATAAACTATTTTGCCGTAATATGAAGAAAAAGTAGTAATTTTGTGCGGTTTAAACCGATTTAACCACATAAAATGAAAGAAAACGTCAAGACTACCGTCAGGAAAATTCTGACCAGCTATTTGGAACAGAACAAGTTACGCAAGACGCCCGAACGTTTTGCCATCCTTGATGCCGTCTATGATATGCAGGAACATTTCACGTTGGAAGAGTTGGGCGAGAAACTGAACGAGGAAGACCGCTTCCCCGTCAGTCGTGCAACGCTATACAATACGTTGAAACTATTTATGGGACTGCGTCTGGTTATTCGTCACCGCTTTCAGGGTGCTACGAAATACGAGGCGTGTTACGACAACAACAGTCATTGTCATCAGATATGTACTGTCTGCGGTAAAGTGTCTGAGTTTAAGTCTCAGAAAATCAACGAGGCCATTGGTGCGCATCATATGAAGCGTTTCCGCATGGACGGTTTCTCGTTATACATTTACGGTCTCTGCAAAAGTTGTCAGGTCAAACAGGCAAAACATGTAAAGGATGTCTCAAAGCAGAAAAAGATAGAGAAATAAAAAAACATTAAGATATAGCATTACTATGAATCAAGGTAAAGTTGATGTCCTGCTCGGTTTGCAGTGGGGCGACGAAGGAAAAGGTAAGGTGGTCGACGTGCTGACCCCGCAGTATGATGTAATAGCCCGTTTCCAGGGTGGTCCGAACGCTGGTCATACGCTCGAGTTCGAGGGTCAGAAGTATGTGTTGCGTTCCATTCCCTCTGGTATCTTTCAGGGTGGGAAGGTTAACATCATTGGTAATGGTGTAGTGTTGGCTCCTGACTTGTTTATGGACGAGGCCAAGGCGCTTGAAGCCAGTGGACATGCACTGAAGGAGCGTCTGCATATCTCGAAGAAAGCACATCTCATCATGCCTACACACCGCGTTCTCGATGCTGCCTATGAGGCTCAGAAGGGTAAAAACAAGGTGGGTACGACAGGTAAGGGTATTGGCCCGACGTATACGGATAAGGTGTCGCGCAACGGTCTGCGTGTAGGTGATATTCTCGATGGTTTCGAGGAAAAGTATGCCGCCGCTAAGGCTCGTCACGAGGCTATTCTGAAATCGCTGAACTTTGAGTACGACATCGACGAAGTGGAGAAGAAGTGGCTTGAAGGTGTGGAGTATCTGCGCCAGTTCCCCATTGTTGATAGCGAGCACGAGATTAACAATGTGCTACGCTCGGGTAAGAGTATTCTCTGCGAAGGTGCTCAGGGTACGATGTTGGATGTCGACTTCGGCAGCTATCCCTTCGTGACTTCTTCGAATACCATTTGCGCTGGTGCCTGCACAGGTCTGGGCATTGGTCCCAACAAGATTGGCGAGGTGTTCGGCATCATGAAGGCTTACTGCACACGTGTTGGTGCAGGCCCATTCCCCACGGAGCTCTTCGACGAGACTGGCAAGAAGATTCGCGACCTTGGTCACGAGTATGGTGCTGTTACGGGGCGTGAGCGTCGTTGTGGTTGGATTGACCTCGTGGCTCTGCGCTATTCTATTATGGTGAATGGCGTGACGCAGCTCATCATGATGAAGAGCGACGTGCTCGACGACTTCCCCACCATTAAGGCTTGTACGGCTTATAAGGTGAATGGTGTTGAGACTCGCGACTTCCCCTATGATATCGAGAAGGGCATTGAACCCATCTACGAGGAACTACCTGGCTGGAAGACAGATATGACGAAGTTTACGAGCGAAGACCAGTTCCCCCAAGCATTTAAGGACTACATTGCTTTCCTCGAGAAAGAACTTGAAACGCCTATCAAAATCATTTCAATTGGCCCAGACAGAGCCCAAACCATCGTGAGAAAGTAAAAAAGGTAAAAAAGTAAAAAGGTTAAAAAACAATATGGCACAAAAGCCAAGTATCCCCAAAGGAACGCGCGACTTCGGCCCTGTAGAGATGGCCAAGCGCAACTATATCTTCAATACCATCCGCTCCGTTTATGAGCTCTATGGTTTCCAGCAGATTGAGACACCTGCGCAGGAAACCCTACAGACGCTGATGGGCAAGTATGGCGAGGAGGGCGACAAGCTGCTCTTTAAGATTCTGAATTCAGGCGACTACCTCAATAAGATTGACGATCAGGAACTGACGGAGCGCAATACGTTTCGTCTGGCGTCGAAAATCTGCGAAAAGGGTCTGCGTTATGACCTTACCGTGCCTTTTGCCCGTTATGTGGTCATGCACCGTGAGGAACTGCAGTTGCCGTTCAAACGCTATCAGGTACAGCCCGTGTGGCGTGCCGACCGTCCGCAGAAAGGCCGCTATCGCGAGTTCTATCAGTTTGATGGCGACGTCGTTGGTTCCGACTCGCTCATCAACGAGGTTGAACTGATGCAGATTGTTGACGAGGTCTTTTCGAGGTTTGGTGTCCGCGTGCAAATCAAGATTAACAACCGTAAGATACTCACCGGTATCGCCGAAGTCATCGGTGCGGCTGATAAGATTGTAGACATAACCGTAGCTATCGATAAGCTCGACAAGATTGGTATCGACAATGTCAATCAGGAACTGCGCGAGGATGGTCTGACGGACGAACAGATTGCAAAGCTCCAGCCTATCATTATGCTCGAAGGTACTAATGAGCAGAAACTGGCCACCATCGCCGAAGTGTTGAAGGACAGCGAGACGGGTCTGAAGGGCGTCGAGGAGCTTCGCTTCATCCTTGGAACCCTCGGTTCAGGATGTTGCTGTGGTACAGCGACAAACGCAATCGCCCTTCGCAACGAGCTCCAACTTGACCTCACGCTGGCTCGCGGCTTGAGCTACTACACCGGAGCCATCTTCGAGGTGAAGGCCCTCGATACGCCAATGGGTTCTATCTCTGGCGGCGGTCGCTACGACAATCTCACGGGTATTTTCGGTATGCCAGGCCTCTCGGGTGTGGGCATCTCGTTTGGTGTCGACCGTATCTACGACGTGCTCAATGCCCTCGATCTCTATCCCAAGGATTCGCTGCAGACCACGCAAGTGCTCTTCATCAATTTCGGCGATAAGGAAACAGCCTATTGCCTACCTATTATATATAAGGTACGCGCGCAAGGCATCCGTGCGGAGATTTATCCTGATTCTGCCAAGATGAAGAAGCAGATGTCGTACGCCAATGCCAAGCAGATTCCGTTTGTGGCCCTCGCTGGCGAAAACGAGATGCTATCCGGCAAGATTACGCTGAAGAACATGGAAACGGGCGAACAGCAAATGCTCTCGCCTGACGAACTCATCGAGCAGATGGGCTTTTAGTGTCATACTAAAGACTCTCTAGTGTCATACTAAAGGTCCTATAGTGTCATACTGGAGCGGATGTAGTGTCACATTGCCTTAGGTAACAGCCGCCGTTAGCTAAAGTAACGGATTGTGTTACCTAAGGTAACGTGCTTTGTTACCTTAGGCAGGTCACTAATCGATTTTTATCGCTAAATTTCGGCAATGTATTTTGTTTTTTACTGAAAATTGTGTACCTTTGCGGGCAAATTGGTAAACAAACAAAGAGAAAAGATGATTTCATTTAGTGTGAGCCTGGTGGCTCTGATTCTGGGTTATCTGCTCTACGGACGCTTTGTGGAAAAGGTGTTCGGCCCGGATGACCGTGTTACGCCTGCTGTAGCTAAAGCAGACGGAATTGACTACATCGTGCTTCCCAACTGGAAGATTTTCATGATTCAGTTCCTCAACATTGCAGGAACGGGACCTATTTTCGGTGCCATCATGGGTGCCCAGTTTGGTCCCGCGGCTTATCTGTGGATTGTGCTCGGCTGCATCTTCGCAGGTTCCGTCCACGACTATCTGAGTGGTATGCTCTCACTCCGTAACGGGGGCATTAACCAGCCGGAGATTATCGGAAGTTATTTGGGTAAGACCACAAAGAAGGTAATGCTGGTGTTTGCCGTATTCCTACTGATGATGGTTGGCGCCGTGTTCGTATATAGCCCAGCCACCTTGTTGCAGGGATTGTGTGTGACGCATGTACCGTCCGTGAGTCTGCTGAGTGACAGTACATTCTGGATTATTATTATCTTCGTTTATTACCTCATCGCTACGATGCTGCCTATCGATAAGATTATCGGCAAGGTGTATCCACTTTTCGCCGTTTCCCTGCTCTTTATGGCGGTAGCCTTGCTTGTGATGCTTTTCGTTAAGAAGCCTGATATTCCTGAGTTGTGGGAGGGACTGCCTGGCGCAGCACTCACACCCGATGCCATCTTCCCTTGTTTGTTCATCACTATCGCCTGTGGTGCTATTAGTGGCTTCCATGCCACCCAGTCGCCCTTGATGGCCCGTTGTATGAGAAAGGAGAAACAGGGACGCCCCATCTTCTACGGCGCCATGATTACCGAGGGCATAGTTGCACTCATCTGGGCTACCGTGGCCATGTACTTCTTCTACGACCAGCCCACGCCGGGCTACGAGACGATGGAGGGTGGCAAGGACATCATCAATAAGGCTCCGAGCATCGTGAGCATGATTTGCAACAACTGGCTTGGAATCTTTGGTAGTATTCTTGCCATCTTGGGAGTTGTGGCAGCACCCATTACCAGCGGTGATACTGCCCTGCGCTCATGCCGTCTTATCATTGCCGATTTCATCCATCTGGAACAGCGTTCTATCAGTAAGCGCCTTTACGTCTGTGTGCCGCTTTTCGCTGCCGTCATTGCCCTGCTCATCTGGCAAATCAGCGACGCCAACGGGTTCAAGACCATCTGGAGTTGGTTTGGATGGAGCAATCAGACGCTCTCTGTCTTTATGCTTTGGGCTATTACCGTCTATCTGGTTCAGCAGAAGAAGCCCTATGTCATCACTCTTGTTCCGGCATTGTTCATGACGGTGGTTTGTGCGACCTACCTCTTTTCGGAACAATTGTTTAAGCTCGACGGCACTACCACCGCCATCATCGCTGCCGCTGCTCTTATCGTAGCGCTGGTGTGGTTTATACTCTGGTATCGTAAGGAAACTAACAAATAAATATAGACTATGAAGAAAATTGCATTCATCGCGGTGGCGCTGCTGATGAGTATTGCTGCCAACGCACAGTTTGAGAAAGGTAAGGGTTATCTGGGCGCTTCGTTTTCAGGTTTCGACATCGGTAGTGAGAACAAGGAGTTTAAGTTGAATCTGAATGTCAAGGCTGGTTACTTTTTTATGGATAACCTGATGGGTATCGGCGAGGTAGGTTACCAGCACTTTGAGCATATCTCGGATGCATTCACCATTGGTGCTGCTGCTCGCTACTATATGACTCAGAACGGCATCTATCTGGGTGCTGGACTGAAGTTCAGACACTGCGAGGAGTTTAATGACCTGGTGCCGGGTGTGCATGCTGGCTATGCCTTCTTTGTGAGCCGTACAGTAACCCTCGAACCCGAGCTTTACTTCGATATCTCTACCAAGAGTTCTGACTATAATGCTTACGGTCTGCGCATTGGTGTCGGTGTATACTTGTTCAAGGACCAGTATCAGCTGAAAAGGTAAAAAAGTAAAAAGATATAAACGAGGCTTATGTTAAGTGTTGAGGAATTAGTTGACAGACTCATTGATCTGTCGTTTGCTGAGGATATCGGCGACGGTGACCACACCACGCTGTGTTGTATTCCCGAAGATGCGATGGGCAAGTCGCACCTGCTGATTAAGGAGGACGGTATTTTGGCTGGTGTGGAGATTGCCAAGGAAGTGTTCCGCCGTTTCGACCCCGACATGCAGGTAGAGGTATTGATGGGTGACGGCTCACGCGTGAAGAAGGGCGACATCGCCATGATTGTGACCGGACGCGTCCGCTCGCTGTTGCAGACAGAGCGCCTGATGTTGAACATCATGCAGCGCATGAGCGGTATTGCCACGATGACTGACCGCTATGTGCAGCGGCTGAAGGGTACGAAGACTCGCGTGCTGGATACGCGCAAGACGACGCCGGGCATGCGTATGCTGGAGAAACAGGCTGTAAAGATTGGCGGCGGCTGTAACCACCGCATCGGGTTGTTCGACATGATATTGCTGAAGGACAACCACGTGGACTTCGCCGGCGGTATTGTGAACGCCATCGAACGTTGCCATAAGTATCTGGACGAGAAGGGCTTGAAGCTAAAGATAGAAATAGAGGTTCGCTCGTTCGACGAGTTGCAGCAGGTGTTGGATCACGGTGGCGTCGATCGCATCATGTTGGATAACTTCAGCGTTCCCGACACGAAGAAGGCCGTCGATATTATTGCCGGCCGCTTCGAGACGGAGTCAAGCGGCGGCATCACGTTCGACACTATTCGCGACTATGCGGAGCAAGGTGTCGACTTCATCTCGGTGGGCGCATTGACCCACTCGGTGAAGGGTTTGGATATGTCATTTAAAGCATGTTAGTATAAACCGAGAATTGAAAATTGAGGATTGAGCATTATATTTTAGCGTGCTGCTTTCTATTGCTGACAGGCTGTGGCGACGATGCCGAGCCTGTCAGTAATCTGAATGTAGACTACCAGTCGCCGGTGGATTACGGCATCGTGTTGGCGGGGAACTTCGGCGAGCCGCGTCCCTGGCATTTCCACGGAGGACTGGACATCAAGACGGACAATCAGGAGGGCAAGCAGATTTTCTCCATTGCCGACGGCTACGTCAGCCGCATTACGGTCAATATGTACGGCTTCGGCAATGCCATTTACGTGAATCATCCTGACGGAATGACCAGCGTGTATTGCCACTTGAAGCGTTTTGCCGACAAATATGAACAGTTGTTTGAACGTACTGGACGCCACGATACGTTGTCGCTGGTTTTGTCAGCGTCGCAATTTCCCGTGAAGGCTGGCGAACTGTTAGCTCTCAGTGGTAATACCGGTCACTCGACGGGACCACATCTGCATCTGGAACTGCATGATACAAAGACGTGGGTGATGATAGACCCCATGGAGAAGCTGGCGCAGTTTATTGCCGACACGGTGGCTCCGCAGGCGCATTCGTTCATGGCCGTTCCCATCGCCGGTGAAGGACTTTTCAACGGCGGTGCGACGAAGCAGACGTTTGGCTTCGGTCAACCCGACACAAAGGTTCAACATTCAACGTTCACTGTTCAACGTCAGTTTACAGCATGGGGTCGGGTAGGCTTTGCACTGTGGGCCGACGACTATTCCGAGGCGGCGTACAATCATTACGGTGTGCGCTACGTTCAGTTGTTGGTGGATGGGCGTGAGGTGTTCCGTGCCGATGTATCGGGCATTCCCATCAGTTGCCAGCCGGAGGTGAACCAATGGGGCGACTACGACCATTGGCGCCATACGCGTATCTGGTATATGAAGTCGTACCGAGAGCCAGGCATGCGACTGCCCATTCTGCATACGGACTTCAGTCAGGGCATTGTTACGTTCGACGAAGAGCGGCCGTATCACCTTACTTATCTATTACGCGATTATCAGGGAAACGGTTCCCGGTACGACTTCACGGTATTAGGCCAACGCGATGCAAGGATTCCGAAACCGCAACGCCGTTGCCAATTGCTGAATCCATATCTGCTGTACGAGCAAGTCTTGTGGCCTTTGTATGATAAACGGCGTTAAACGCGGAAGCGAATGTAGGCGCGGTCGTCGAAGGAGTTGAAGTCGGGAGGCAATGAAGTCATTTGTGACGACGATTCCGTCCTCGTTTTTCTTCGTGGGGTTCTTCGCGACGAGGTTTTGCTCGATGATCTCCATGTTGCTTGTCTTTATACCAGAAGAAATACTCCCGTTGAGCGAGTTTCTCCTTTTGTGATTTGGCGGTGAAAACGGGTTCCAGCGTATAGGGATTGAAGCCTGTATAGAACATCTCCGTAGAGACCGTCATAGGCGTTGGAGTAAAGTCCTGTACCTGTTCCAGTTTGAATCCCATCTTCTTTGTGAGGTTAGCCAATTCAGCCATATCGGCCTCGCTACAGCCAGGATGGCTGGAGATAAAATAAGGAATAATTTGCTGGTTGAGGTGTTCCTCGCGATTGATACGGTCAAAGATGCGTTTGAACTCGTAGAACTGCGAAAACGACGGCTTGCGCATAAGATAGAGCACGTGGTCGCTGGTGTGTTCGGGAGCCACTTTCAGACGTCCGCTGACGTGGTTCTTTATGAGTTCACGGGTGTACTCCATCGCAGCTTTGTTCGACTGCTCGTCCTTGCTTCGATGCAAGAGCAAATCGTAACGTACACCACTGCCGATGAAGCTTTTCTTAATGCCAGGAAGTGCATCGACAGCACGATAGATTTCCAGCAGTTTTGAATGGTCGGTATTCAGATTCGGGCATATCTGCGGATGAATACAGCTGGGACGCTTGCACTTCTCGCAGGCATTAAGGTTGCGCCCGTGCATGCCGTACATATTGGCAGACGGACCGCCGAGATCGGAGAGGTACCCTTTGAAACCTTCCATCTGAATGACTTGCTTCACTTCCTGGAGGATGCTCTCCTTGGAACGGCAGGCAATGAACTTTCCTTGATGGGCTGAGATGGTGCAGAAGGCACAACCGCCGAAACAACCTCGATGGATGTTGACCGAGAACTTGATCATCTCGTAAGCCGGAATGCGCTTGCCCTTGTATTTCGGATGGGGCAGGCGAGTGTAAGGCAGGTCGAAGGAGGCGTCGAGTTCGGTGGTGGTCATAGGGGGGTAGGGCGGGTTGACGACGACGAAGGTGCCCGACGATGACTCGTCGGGAGTTGTGTCGTAGAGGGGCTGGAGGATGCGCTGGGCGTGCATCATGTTCGACTGCTCCTCGACGTGACGGAAGTTCTCGGCCTGAGCACGCTTGTCGCGAAGACACTCTTCGTGGCTGTGCAGCACGATGTCGTCAGCGGTGATGCCCCCAGGGATTTCTTCCTTACGGGCAAGATAGACCGTTTGGGGAAGGTCGCGGATGGTGCTGACGGGGGAACCGTCAGCCACTCTGCGGGCAAGTTCGATGGT
>Ga0310786_10007517_pt1 | contig 14188 bp, 4 predicted proteins | sample AusTroGonzalo_MG_FD_203881 | JGI IMG/M metagenome (GOLD analysis project Ga0310786, IMG submission 203881) | Bovine rumen microbial communities from tropical cattle in Woodstock, Queensland, Australia - Gonzalo_03 (v2) (version 2) | ecosystem: Host-associated > Mammals > Digestive system >... | reverse complement strand
CTGGGAGACTCTCGATGGGGAAGGCGACATCCTCAATGAGACAAGAGGTTCCCACAGGACGTGTACCACCTACGCTTGGGAAAATGCCTGAGCGGATAGCCCAGTATTTGCCATAGACGGCCGGATCCTCGGTAAACTCTGCGGGGATATACAAACGGAACTGACCTAAGCATTCCTTGATCTTCTCGATCTTTTCGAGCAGTTGCTCGTGGGTAATGCCTTTGGTCTCCGTGAGAATAGCCGTCAGGTTATGATAGTCACCGGGTTCCACCCCCGCAATCTTACCAGCATCCACATCAGCTTTATACTGCAAGAAGACGGGATCGTCGACAGAGTTAAGCGACATATAGTCGAGCATCTCTGCACTCTTCACCATCAGGTTCTCTGCGCTCATCTTCAGGTCCTCATCGCCTGCTTTCAATTTCTTCATGGCCACCACTGCCTCGCAACTCTCTTTCATCGTGAGGAAATACACCATTGCTGAGGCCTTGTACTTGTAGTCATAGAGCGTTTTCATCGTGACCTCAGACAGGAAGGCGAGCGTGCCCTCGCTGCCTACCATCGAGTGGGCGATGATGTCAAAAGGATCATCGTAGGCAATCAACGGACGGAGATTCAAGCCCGTCACATTCTTAATACTATATTTGGTACGTATGCGCGAGGCCAATTCTTCATCAGCACGAACCTTATCACGAAGTGCTTCTATCTTAGCGATGAACTCTGGATGGGTCTTACGGAAATTCTCACGGCTCTCCTCATTGCCCGTATCAAGAATTGTACCATCGGTAAGGATGATGCGGGCGGATACCATCATGCGGTCGCTGTTGGCATGCACGCCACAGTTCATACCCGAGGCATTGTTAATCACGATACCTCCCACCATCGCACTGCCTATTGAGGCGGGATCTGGCGGAAATACACGACCAAAAGGCTTCAGGATTTCATTCACACGAGCACCTACAATACCAGGCTGCATCTTGATGGTGTCTTGATTCTCGCCTATTTCATACTTCTCCCAATGCTTGCCTGCCACGATAAGCACAGAGTCAGTACAACTTTGGCCGGAGAGCGAGGTGCCTGCAGCGCGGAATGTAAATGGCAATTTGTGTTTCTGACATGCCTTTACAATCTTCGAGATTTCCTCTTCGCCATCACTGCGGATGACGACCTTCGGAATCTGACGATAGAAACTGGCATCGGTTCCCCATCCGAGGGTACGAAGCTCATCAGTATAGATACGGTCTGACGGCAGGAACTGCCTGAGGTCAGACAGGAATTGATCGATATTCATAGTTGTAGCAAATTAAAATACGTGGAGACCGAGGAATACCATCAGTCCGTTCATCAGGATCCAGAAGATGGCAAACGGCATCGTCTTACGCATGATGTCGCCATCCTGACCTTCCATATCACAGGCAGCAGTAGCAATTGCTATCGACTGTGGTGAGAGCAGTTTACCACCCTCAGAACCAGCACAGTTGGCTGCTGCGAGCCAGTTGGTCTCATTACCACTGACACCAAAGAATGTACTTTGATTCACCAGTCCGAGGTCGCTGGCAGCCGTCGCCTGTAGTTTACCAAAGAGAATGTTGGCATTTGTAGCCGAACCCGTCACAAAGGTACCGATAGAACCAATCAGCGGAGCAAAGAATGGGAAGGCAGCACCTGTCAACAACACAAGCCCCTTGGCGATATCGTTGGTCATACCAGTATTGTTCATCAGCATGGCCATCGCTACGAGACAGCAGATGGTGACGACAGTCTTCTGCAGATTCAGTGTGGTCTTTGCCAACAATTTCATCAGTTTACCAAAGCTCATGCCTTGGATCAGACCGCCAATCACGGCACCTAGGAAAATCATCAGACCGGCATTCGACAGCCAGCCGAACTTAAAGGTGTTGCTGATAACAGGCATATCGAATTTCGTTACTAAAGTCTGATTGAGCAATTCATTAATGGGCGGCACAATCTTACTTGAAATAAGAATGAAGAAAATTATGAGACCATAGACACTCCATGCTTTAAGGGTCTTCGAAAGGCCAAACTTCTTTTTCTCGATATGTACCGTATCCTTCTCGGCTTCATGGCGCAGGAAAAGCTGATTATAGATCAGCATGGCGATGATAGCAGCCACCGATCCCAGAATAGCTGGCGTCTCTGGACCAATGAAGTGGGCGCAACAGAACTGAACGATGATGGAGAAGGTGCCCACGAACAGCGCAATTGTAATGTTCTTCACGATCTTCGTGCGATCGGTCATCATCAGAATGAGGAATGGGGTGATAAAGAACATCAGTGAGAGCTGCAGAATGATGAACGTGGCTACCTCGCAGAGTTCCTCAGGTGTTGCTACACCACTAGCGGCCACCTGGTTGGCAAGCGTTGTGGCAGGTAGACCCACAGCTCCGAAACCCACAGCCACCGTATTGGCCACCAGACAGATGACGGCAGAGAACATCGGCTTAAAGCCCAGTCCGATGAGGATGGCTGCAGGGATAGCCACAGCCGTACCGAAACCGGCCATACCTTCAAGCACGCCTCCCAGGCCCCACGTCAGGAGCAGTACCAACAGACCTTTATCGGAGGTCATTTGAATAAACTGGGTCTTGATGGTTTCAATCTCCTTCGTCTCACAAAGGATATTGTAGCTGAAGATGGCACAGATGATAATCAAGATGATGGGGAAGCATGCTTTGAGGAATCCTTCGATCACCGACCATAGGGTGATACCAAAGATAGACAGACCAGCATACTTCTCAGGAATGATACCCATTGCCGGAACGGCAAACAGAGCCAGGAGGATGGTTACAACAAGAGTAATCATCGCACTCTTGTAGCCAGAAACCTTAAAACCCATCATGAGCACGATGAGTAATAGGATAGGAATAACAGAAATAAGAGCAGTCATAGATGTTGGGTTTGAATATTATTACATAAGTTTTCTTGCTGCAAATATACGTATTATTCCTGAGATTACCAAATTATTATGCAATTATTTCTATATTTAATCTTCGAGGCCGCTGAGGCTGCGGGCGAGCCAAACATCCATCTTACCAGCACCACGATGGTTCCAGGCGTAGTAGGGGATGAGTTTGATAGTGACATCCTTGGCGGCGAGTTTGCCTTCATTAGAGATGGAGGCTTCCTGGACCTGAGCTGAGATGGCTGTGACGTTGAAGGTCTGACCGTTACCCTCTTTGTTCTCTATGCCATAGGTCGGAAGCACGTCAAACTGAGGCTTGCGTGAAAGCAGAAGATGATGGGGATCGATACCTTCGTTGTCGGCCCACTCTGTACAATAGACCAATGGTCCACGTTCTACAGCCACACGTCCACGATCATCCGATACACGAGGACTGGCTACTACTGTACGGACGGGCATGTCGAAATGGATGCGGACGACATCACCTTTCTTCCAATTGCGGTTAATGACCATGTAGCCGTTTTCTAACTCGCTATCCACTTTCTGACCATTGACTGTAATCTCGTAAGTACTGAAGATATCGTCATTATAGGCATAGAGGTCGCTGGGTACTACTCGGCTTTGTACCCAACCAGGAATGCGAACCATCATATTGAAAGCCTTGGCCTTGTTCTGGAGCACCTTGATGGCGATGTCACCGTCCCAAGGGTAATTGGTATCCTGTTGGATGGTCACACTCTTGCCTCCCAAGGCGAGGGTGGCGGTATTGGCAGCATAGAGGTTTACATAGAGATCGTTATCACGAACACCGTAGATATAACCAGGCATTGAGGGGATAAACCTGCAGAGGTTCGAAGGACAGCAGGCACAGCCGAACCAAGGCTGGCGTGTCATCGTACCGTCGGCATTGAAACGGTAGCGTCCGTCGCTCGACAACGGGTTGGGGTAGAAGAACTTGCCACCGTCAACACTCATACCACTGATGACACCATTATATAAGGTACGCTCAAGGCAGTCGATGTATTTCGCATCGCCATGCAACAAGAACATTCGCTCGAAAAGATACACCATAGCGATAGCGGCACAGGTCTCGTTATAGGCTGTCAGGTTGGGCAACTCATAGTCGGCACCGAAAGCCTCGCCGCCATGACGGGCACCCACACCTCCTGTGAGATAGTATTTGCGGGAGACGATATTCTCATAAATGGTGTCGATGGCCTTGATATAACTGGAATCACCTAGTAAAGCTGCCACATCGGCCATACCTGCATACATATAACCAGCACGGACGGCATGTCCCCACGCCTCCGTCTGATTAACCACGGGCTTGTCGCTCTGAGAATAGACATCCTTATGGGGCGTCTTGCCACGATAATCGAGTAGGAACTTAGCTTCGTCCAGGTATTTTTTCTCACCAGTAAGCACATAGAGTCTTGCGAGGGCCATCTCAGCAATTTGATGACCAGGTACTACACAAGCCTGTCCTGCGTTGGGGCCAACCTCTCTGACCACACAATCTGCATAGCGTTTGGCGATGTCGAGGAATTTTGTGGAGCCTGTGGCTTGATAATGAGCACAGGCAGCATCGACCATGTGGCCGAGATTATAGAGTTCGTGGCTTGCGTGCTCCTCCGCAGCCCAACGCTTATTGGCAGCCCAACCATGTGGATGCTGGGGATTGATGGTACGGGCGGTGTAGAGATAGCCATCTGATTCTTGGGCTGCGGCCACCACATCAAGCACGGAGTCAATATATGCTTTCAGTTTGGCGTCTGGATAAGTTTGCAATACATAGCTTGCACCTTCGATAGTTTTGTAGACATCCGTATCATCGAACGAGAATCCCATAAATTTGGCGACGTCCCATTCGGGTGTCTGCAGGCCAGGATGTCCTGGATGCTGCAAAGTATAGGCTGCCATCTCGAAATTCTTATAGCGGTGCTCACTCTCACACTTCGAGAAAGCCAAAGGAATGGTAACCTCCCGTGCAGCTTGGATACGGTCGCCCCAGAAAGTGTTGGGTGTGATTTTGACTGCGGTGAACGGAACTTGGGTATAAGGATACCCGCTTTGGGCAAAGATGGTGCCTGCACAGAGTGCAAAGAAGCATAGAATAGCAGCAATTCGTTTCATAATGTTTTGTTTTTGATTATTGGTGGCAAAATTACGAAAAAACTATGAACTATCAACTATGAATTATGAACTTTTTTTGTAATTTTGCCTCAGAAATGATAAGAAATAATAGATATATGAAACGAATTCGACTTTATCTCTCAATGATGATGCTCCTCGCAGCAGGCAGCATCATGGCACAGGATCGGCTCTACGCCGATGAATTTTCACTTGGTGATGTGACTTTACTCGATGGTCCGCTGAAAAAAGCCCGCGACTTGAATATCAAAACGTTGTTGCAATATGATTGCGATCGATTGCTGGCTCCTTATCTCAAAGAGGCAGGTCTGAACCCAAAGGCAAAGAGCTATCCCAATTGGGATGGTCTTGATGGCCATGTGGGTGGTCATTATCTCACGGCGATGGCCATCAATGCGGCTATGGGCGATAAGGCTTGCAAGGAACGAATGGAATATTTCATCAGCGAACTCCAGGCTTGTGCCGATGCTAATGCCAAGAATCACCCAGAATGGGGCAAGGGCTATGTGGGCGGTGTTCCTGGAAGCGACCGCATCTGGTCTGCCTATAAAAAGGGTGACTTCGGTGCCTATAGTGGGGCGTGGGTACCTTTTTATAACATCCACAAGATGTATGCTGGTCTGCGTGATGCTTGGGTGTATTGCGGTAATGAGCAGGCTAAAAAACTATTCTTAGGTTTTTGTGACTGGGCCATCGACCTGACGGCCGGACTTACTGATGAACAGGTGGAGCGGACCCTCCATACAGAGCACGGTGGCATGAACGAGGTGTTGGCAGATGCCTATGCCATTACGGGCGACAAGAAATACCTCGATGTGGCCAAACGGTTCTCGCATCGTCGGTTGCTGAATCCATTGTCACAGCGACAGGATTGTCTCGACAACATGCACGCCAACACTCAAGTGCCCAAGGTGGTAGGCTTTGAGCGTATCGCCGAACTCTCAGGCGATGAGACCTATCATAACGCCAGTATCTATTTTTGGGATATCGTCACGGGCGAGCGTACGTTGGCTTTCGGTGGTAACAGCCGTCGTGAGCACTTCCCTAGCAAGGAGGCATGCATGGACTTTATCAACGATATCGATGGTCCGGAGACTTGTAACACCAACAATATGCTGAAACTGACGGAAGAACTACACCGCAGGAATCCAGAGGCACGTTTTGCCGACTATTATGAGTTGGCAACTTTCAATCACATCCTCTCCTCGCAGCATCCAGAGCATGGCGGTTATGTTTACTTCACACCTGCCCGTCCTCGTCATTATCGCAACTATTCGGCTCCCAACGAGGCGATGTGGTGCTGCGTGGGTACAGGAATGGAGAATCACGGCAAGTACGGTCAGTTCATCTATACGAAAAAGGACGATAACCTCTTCGTAAATCTCTTTGTGGCTTCAGAGTTGAATTGGAAGGATCAGAATGTGATGCTTCGTCAGGAAACTCAGTTCCCCTATGCTGAGACCAGCAAGATTACTATTACTCAGGGTAAGGGACAATTTACGCTGCAAGTGCGTTATCCTGGTTGGGTGAAGCCTGGTCAGTTCGAGGTGAAAGTAAATGGCAAGCCCGTCCGCATTATTACGGGTCCGTCGTCTTATGTTGCCATCAGTCGTCAGTGGAAGAAGGGCGATGTGGTGGATATCACTTTCCCTATGCATAACAGCGTGAAATACCTGCCCAATGAGCCGCAGTATATTGCTTTGATGCATGGTCCCATCATGCTTGCGGCAAAGACTGGCACGGAGGATCTGGCCCATCTCATTGCTGATGACAGTCGCTTTGGACAGTACGCCAGTGGCAAGAAACTGCCCATCAATGAGGCTCCTATCCTTGTTAATAATAACTTAGAGGATATTGCCAACCAGCTGCAACCTATTGCCGGCAAGCCGTTGCATTTCACTCTCCATACTAAGATGGAGAATGCCATCCGCAGCGAGATACAGCCTTTCTTCGAGATTCACGATGCTCGTTATATGATGTACTGGCTCGCTCTTTCGGAGGACAGCTATAAGAGTTATCTTGACGATCTGGCCAAACAAGAGCAGGAACGTCAGGCACTTGAAGCGCGCACTGTTGATAAGGTTCAGCCTGGTGAGCAGCAGCCTGAGGCAGATCACTTTATGGAGACCGACCGCTCACAAGTGGGCAATACCAACGATGTCTTCTTCCGTGATGCCAGCAATGGACATTACTTCAGTTATCTGATGCAGACGGGCGGACAGACCGACCTTTCACTCCGTCTGAAATACTGGGGCGTAGGTGAATGGAAGAGCCACGAGTTCGACATCCTCGTTGATGATGTGCTGGTGAAGGAAGTCAACAACACAGGCAAGTACCGTGTTTCAGAATTCAAATATGAGACCTATCCTGTTCCTGAGGAACTTCTCAAGGGCAAGAAGCAGGTGCGCGTAAAGTTTGTCGCCAAGCCGCGTAAGCAGATAGGTGAGATTTATGAAGTAAGACTTGTAAAGAATCAGTAATTATACTTATCACTTACTTACTACGCTTTTTCAGATACTCCGTTGGGGTGTTGTCATACATGAGTTTGAAATAGTGGGCAAACTGTTTGGCAGAGAGTCCAACCATATCGGCTACCTCTGAGATATTGGTTCTGCCTTGGTCTAACAGGCTCTTTCCGCGTTTCATCTTGATAATGCGTATGAACTCCAGTGGTGACTTGCCTGTAATGGCCATCAGTTTCTTGTAGAGGTGACCACGCGTCATACCCACATCGCTGCTGAGCTGTACCACGGTATAGTTCATATCCTGCATGTTTGCTTCAATATTGGAAATGACGTGGCTGATGAGTTCCTCATCGAGAGAACTGACAGTGATTTCACTGGGTTTGATCTCAATGCCTGTGGCCACAATGTTGTGCACATTCTCCGACCATTCTAGTACCTTGCGGATGCGCAGCCGCAGCACCGCCAGACTGAAGGGTTTGGTGATATAGTCGGCCACACCCTCTTCAAGGCCTTCCACGATATTCTCCTCACTACTCTTGGCTGTCAGCAGGATGACAGGTATATGCGAATAATTAATATTGCTCTTGATCTCACGGAAGAGTTCGATACCGTCCATCTCCGGCATCATTACGTCGCTGACGATTATACTGATATGGTCTGTCTTTGCCAATATATGGAGTGCTTCCTTCCCGTTTGCAGCCACTAGAACGTGGTATTCGTCATCGAGGCTGCGCTGGAGGAAGAGTCTGGCATCCGTATTGTCATCGACAACTAAGATAGTGGCCTTATTTTGCACCCCACTGTCGGTGATGAGCTTGTCGGTCAGTGAGTCATTGTCGGGCATCAGTTCTTCCACATTCTCATCCATCGACTCGTCTATTGGGAGCGTCACCGTGAAAACCGAACCTTTGGGCTCGTTGTCAGTCACGGAGATATGACCTCCCATCATACTGACATATTGTTTCACGATGTGCAGTCCGATTCCGCTGCCCTCCTGTTCCTGTCCGTGCGTCTCTTGTATGAAACGCTCAAAGATATGTTGTTTGTCATGGATGCCAATGCCGGTATCGGCTACACTGAGCACCAGTTTTTTTGCTTCAGCAGTCTCCTGAATGTCGAGCGATACGGTCACGACGCCATTATCGGCATTGTATTTATAGGCATTCGTCAGCAGGTTGGTAATGATACGCCTGATCTTGTTCTCGTCGAAATTGATCATCACAGGGTTCGGAGGCAGTTGCATCTGCAACCTGATCTGTTTGCGCGTGGCGTAATACACGAATCCCCGTATGGTCTGCCTGACAAAAGCCACAATGTCGCCATGTTTCAGATTCAGTCTTTCCATGCCTACATCCAGTTTGCGGAAATCCAGCAGTTGGAGGATCAGGTCATACAGTTGTCTCGCATTCCGCCATGCCACATCCAGTTCGGTGCGTATCGATTGCGACAGGTTGTTTTGGCGTATCTTTTCCAGTGGAGCTATAACAAGTGTCAGGGGTGTCTTTAGATCATGACTGATATTGGTAAAGAATCTGATTTTCTCCTCTTCCATCTCATATTTCTCTAGATTCATTTCTAGTTGTTTGATAGCCAGTTCACGTTTCTGCCTGCGTTGCAAGGTGATGTAGAGAAGACACACGATCATGGCCATCAACAGCAGATACAACAGAAAGGCTGGGGTAGAGAGCCAGAAAGGTGGTTCCACCCTGATGGTCAGTTCCGAGATGCCACTCGTCTCGTAAGCATCCTCGCCCTCCATGCTCCTCGCCATGCCGGGCAATTCTGCTCTGACTTGCAGGATATGTGTTCCTGGTTGCAAACCTACGAAATACAGCATGTTGCTAGGCACTCTCAACCACCTTTTCTCGCCTTTAAACCGGTAGAAGTATCTGATTTTGCTTGTCATGGTGGGCACCATGGCCGATACAGAGATGCCCAAACGGTCATCATGCCCCATGGTATGGTCACTCGCAAACTGGTCGTCCGTCACACCGTTGATTCTAAAATCAGTAAACTCTACATGCAGTTTCGGGAAGCGTGACACGATGATTTCCGGTAGGATACTGACATAGCCCGTGAAACTGCCAAGTAGGGCGGCGCCGTCGGTAGTGGTCAGGGCAGCATTGTTGGAAAACACAATATCGTGAAGCCCGTCGGAGTCGAGGAAGGGGTAGCACTGCAGGTCGGAGGTGATACAGGTCAACCCGTTGTCGGTACTTGCCCACACGCAGTCTCCATTGTTATCACCGGGCTTAGCTTGTCCTCCTGTAGCCCTTGCCAACGCTCTGATCACATTGTGCGACAACCCCTGCTCTGTAGTCAGATGACTCATAGTGTCATCCTTCGGACTATACACCCATAATCCGTTTCTACTACCAATCCACACTGCATTACGACTACAAATCAATAGCGAAGAGATATATGATCCCTTCAGTTCATCCATCTTAACCATCTGTACAAACGATCCCTTTCCACAATCAAAGACAGAAACACCCACCGATGTGCCGATATACAGCATATCATTCACAGCATTATATGCTAGGCAAAGTATACCATTCGATAGCAGCGCAGAGTTCTCTTTGGTATAACAGATCAAACTACCGTCGGGCATCATCCTGACGACGCCTTTATCAACCGTAGCCACCCACAGGCATCCATGTGCATCGGTGGTCATGGCCTTCACATACTTTAGGTTATCATTCTGCGAGCCGTTAGAGGCCTGACGATGTCCTTCAGGGATTAATGGTGCGAAATGGTTACCGTTTAATCTGGCAATGCCGTCGCCATAAGTTCCCACAAGAATACTGCCGTCAGGATGTGTTGCCAGAGATGTAACAAAATTAGAAGGCAATTGGTTTTCCGAGGCTGAATAACAGGTGACCGTTCCTGTAGGCGTTTTCATCATGATACCACCCCCGTCGAAACCAATCCAGAGATTTCCCTTCGCATCTTGAAGGAGCGAGCTGACGTCTTCGTGATCACCCGTGGAGATATGGTTGAATCTTGGACTATTCATATCTGTAAAGGCTACGCCCAGTTTCGACGATCCCACCCACATCGTGTTATTATCATCAAGATAGAAGCAGGAGATATGGCTGCTGTGAGGGAGGAAAGCCTTTGTGTCCATCACCTCTTTCAGCTTTTCATCTTGATAAGAAAAGATATGTATATCGGCATTACCTGTACCTATCCACAGGTGACCGTCGTTATCTTCTGTGATGGCGTTCACATGGGCATTCCCCATTTGTCGTAATTCTGTCAACTGGCGCCATAGTCGGGTTTTGAGTGACAATTGCCACTGCCATCCCGCCTGTGAATGTGAATTAAACACCCAGAGATTCGAATGGTTGTCAAGATATACCTTACTGTCACGATTGTATGTTTCAAAAGGGGCTTGGCCTATTAGAATAAGGCGGTTTTCCTTCAGGGCTACTTCATATATTCTATAATCTGTCGTGACCACAAGTGTTGTGCCGTTTCTCGAGACGATGTGGCCAATGGCTGATCTGCTGTAATTGGAAAAATGGTAGAGTTTACATTGTGAATAGTCATAATGGTATAGTCCTGTCTCTGTAACGACCCAGAGATTATGCCTATCATCAACATAGAAGAGTGTCATGGCTCCTTCTATACCCAGTTTTGCGAGTCGTGTTGCACCATCTTTCTGCCAGGTATCTTTCGCGCGGTTATAGGTGTACAAGTCGCGTACAGAAATCATCCAAAGGGTAGTGTCTGCCGTTTCTTTTACAGCGGTAACGTCGTTGGCGCTTCCCCCTAATTGCATGGGCATATAGTTCAATAGGCGATAGCCGTCATAGCGGCTGAGGCCATTTATGGTAGAGAACCATACATATCCATAAGTGTCGCGCGTAATATCCCTCACCAGATTATCTGTCAGACCGTCTTTTGCATCAATGGTCCGGAAGAAAATTTCTGTTGCAGCGCATGGTAGGAATGATGTCATAACCATCCCAATTGTCATGATTATATGCTGTATCTTCATTATGTGTTGGGTTTATTTCACAAAAGTAGTAAAAAAAGTGATTTGTTTGCTTTTTCAACCGCTTTATTTGAAGGATTGCTAGTTTTTTTAACTTTTGATATTCTGAGATGTATCCGTTGTTATCCCGAATGTATCGAAAATACAAAAGGGAGTAAAGAGGATACGCGCCTATTGTGAAGGTCTGCCGATTTGTGAGTATATTTGCAACGAAAACAACACCGCATCAACACAAAATTCAATATAACAACCAACGCAATTCAATAATTATAATGATCAGATGAAGAAAAGTAAATTTTATCTATTAGGTATATTGGCACTATTGTGTCTGATACCTAATGTGGCATTTGCCCAAAACATCAGGGTGGAAGGTCAAGTGAAAGATGAGACCGGTGAACCCATGATCGGTGTCTCCGTAATGGTGGAAGGTACTGGTTCTGGCGTCATCACCGATTTCGACGGTAACTTCGTGTTACCCTCTGTTTCACCTAATGCGACGTTAGAGTTTTCTTACATCGGCTATGTTTCTCAGAAACATAAAGCCAGTCGCAACATGACCATCAGTCTGAAACCAGACCTACAAACTCTGGAAGAAGTAGTGGTGATTGCCTATGGCCAGCAGAAGAAGGTCACCATTACCGGTGCCGTCTCAGCCGTGGGTGGTGATGAACTGTTAAAGGCACCTGTTGCCAGCGTTGCCAATGCCTTGCAAGGAAAGTTGCCTGGTATGTCTGTGGTACAGCCTTCAGGTATGCCAGGTGCCGATGAGCCTGTTATCCGTGTGCGTGGTACAGGTTCTTTGAATAGTGCAGAACCTCTGGTACTCGTCGATGGTGTGGAGCGCCCCTTCGGACAGCTCGATCCCAATGAGATTCAAGACATCTCTATCCTAAAGGATGCCTCTGCCACGGCAGTGTTCGGTGTACGAGGCGCTAACGGTGTCATTCTTGTCACCACCAAGCGCGGTACGCCAGGCAAGGCCTCAGTGACAGTCTCGGTAAGTACAGCCGTACAGCAGATAGCCAAGTTCGTGGATTTCGCTGACTCCTATACTTACGGAAAGATGTGGAACTATGCAGCCATTACCGATGCGCTACCCATGAGCCAATGGCCAGGCAGTGCAACTATCACCAACTACACCCCATATGCAGACACCGGCATCCGTTTTTCTCAAGATGTCATGGAACATTTCCGCACTGGCGACATGCCTGTCACATTCCCCAATACCGACTGGATTAACTACATTATGAAAGATGCAGCTTGGCAGGAACAGGTGAATGTGAATGTGAACGGAGGTACTGAGAAAGTGAGATACTTTGTCTCCGCAGGATTTCTGAATCAGAACTCACTCTTCAAGACTTTCTCTAGCAATGACGATGAGACCTTCAAATACAACCGTTTCAATTACCGTGCCAACCTCGACATCGACGTGTCTAAGTACAGTCAATTGGCACTGACACTAGGAGGACGCGTTCAGAATCGTACTACGATGGGTGGCGGTGAAGGTTTTCTCTTCCGCTATCTGCAAGGAGCTACGCCATACGCCGGTATCGGTGTTGATGATGAAGGTCGTCATATCGTTGCCGATGCCAACATAGTAGGTCCTTACGACCGTGACGCCCTTTCAAACTATTATGATTTGGGCTATCAGAACGAAAGTACCAATGTACTGAACCTCGACCTACAGTACAAACTCGACATGAGTTTCATCACACCGGGTTTGGATTTCAAGATCAAGGGATCGTATAACACGGAGTATACGGCTCGTAAAAATCGTCAGAACGGCTATGGTACAGGTGTCACCTACGTGGCAACACTCGTTGACGGAAATGAAGTGCTGCGTAAGGAGAATATCACTTGGCCGATTCCCTATAGTGAAGCCAAGTGGGGAAGCCGTAACTGGTATGCCGAGGCCAGTTTCAACTATGTCCGTAAGTTCGGCAAGCATAATGTGGGTGCACTGCTGCTTTACAACCAGAGCAAGACCTATTACCCTTGGGATTCCGACAATAGTCTCTATCAATCGATTCCTAAAGGCTATGTAGGACTCGTGGGTCGTGTCACCTATGATTATGACACACGTTACATGATTGACTTCAACATCGGTTATAATGGTTCGGAGAACTTTGCTGAAGGAAAACGCTACGGTACCTTCCCATCATTCTCCTTGGGCTGGATTCCTTCGAACGAAAAATTCTGGGAGCCCATAAAGCCCATTATTGGTTATCTGAAATTGCGTGGTTCATGGGGTAAGGTCGGTAACGACAATACCAATGGTGCCCGCTTCCTCTATCTTCCAGGTGCTTGGCAGTTCTACACTGGTTCAACAACGGTCAACCCGCAGAATCGAGGTGCTAACTTCGGTACGAGTGGTGGTTGGTTGCAGGCTGTGAAGGAGTTGACTGCTGGTAATCCCGACGTTACCTGGGAAACAGCCACAAAGATTAACCTTGGTGTGGATCTTGCCACCATCAACGACCGTCTCACCATCAATCTCGATCTCTTCTGGGAAGACCGTAAGGACATCCTGGTGTCGAATGCCTCTCTCCTGCCTGCCGTGACCAGCCTTCCTTCAAGCTATGTCAACGAGGGCCGTGTAAAAAATCATGGTTATGAGCTGACTTTGAAATGGGCCGATAAGATTGGTGA
>Ga0310786_10007516_pt1 | contig 14189 bp, 36 predicted proteins | sample AusTroGonzalo_MG_FD_203881 | JGI IMG/M metagenome (GOLD analysis project Ga0310786, IMG submission 203881) | Bovine rumen microbial communities from tropical cattle in Woodstock, Queensland, Australia - Gonzalo_03 (v2) (version 2) | ecosystem: Host-associated > Mammals > Digestive system >... | reverse complement strand
TTTATTTCTAGTTATTCCTACATGATACACTATAACACAATATCTAGTGGTTGTAAAGTATTAATTTTACGCTATCTTGTATATCTAAACAGTTAATATATTCACTATTCTATTAAGAGATAAAGTGAATGGTGGTTAAGTTTTAGAAAATGAAGTATATTTAAACTTTTCTTCGTTCAAATATGCGATAACTTCCGCATAATCATCCCTGATATTCTGCTCATCTTCCGGATCAGCGTTGATTATTTCGTGAAACATCTGGATTTTTGCCTCGTTTGCGTTGCTTGTTAATGCGTCAAACGTGATGCCAAAACGATCCACGCAAAATTTGTTTGCCATTTCATCTTTTAATGATTGTTTGCTTATAAAATGACTTGTCGGTCGCAACAACGCTATATTGTATAGTTCAACACCAGTCTTTTTATAGAGTTCAATAGTATCCGCCTCTTCTCTCATGAGTAAATTATGATTATTTTTCGGTAACTCCTTAACAACAGAAAACAAAAGAGTATATCCAGCATCATAATCTTTTTGAAGTTCTTTGTTCTCGTGGTGCTTCTTTTCTAACATAGCAAAATGTTGCTTTTGTCTTTTTCTCATATTAAAAGATGAACCTATATAAATTTTTCCTGTCTCCTGGTTCTTTATACAATAAATACCGGGAGAAGCTGGTATTTTGTCCATTTTATTCTCCTTTATTCCAATAAGACAAAAAATCAATAATGTCTGCGTCACTGTGTCCGTGATCTTTGAGCCATTCCACACAATGAGAGATTACAAAATCAGGTATATTTTCTCCGTCTTCATTTTCTGTTATTTGCTTGTCGATAGCATCTAAAATAAAACCTTGTAAACTCTTTCCGCTTTCTTTTGCTGCTTGTCTGATCTTCTCCCCTATCGGTTTCAATGGTCTGATGCTGATATAGTCGCATTTTGCGTTGTAGTTGTCGTTGTTTCTTCTTTTTGCTTCTGATACTGGCATATTATCGCCTCCTTCCTGAATCCTATTATATCTTTATATCTATATACACGCAACAGTGCAACTTGCACAAGCACGCCACAGTGTTTTTGTGCAAAACGGAGAATACACGCAACAGTGCTTGACAGGCTACACGCAACAGTGTATCGTGTGTCTTGTCAGCAGGAACGCTCAGCAAAGCGAAAGGAGGAACCCGCAAATGCCGAGCAACATCACCTTAGCTCGACTGATTCACTATCTCAAAAAGAAAGGTTGGAGCGACACAGAAATAGTTAAACTCATCAACTATCTCACAACCGGAAAAGAGAACTGAATCAAAAACCTTTGGCGGTGGAAAGGTTAAACCGCCAAACATAAACAAAAGCAATCCGCAAGGAATAAGGAGGAAACAACATGAAACTTTACGAGATCAAAACAAACACACAGTACAACAGCAACGAAATCTATTTTGCAGAGAAGCCCAGTGAGGCAACAAGGACAGCACTCAAGGCCCTTAAGTTCAGATGGAACGGACAGAAGAAATGCTGGTACGGTTTCGCAAACGTAGACAAGATCAATGAAGCTTTAGCATCTGAAAAGGTCGCAATCATCCCCGATTCTTCCTTTGTTGATGGTGGCGGATTATATGACGGATGGGAAGGCGGAAACAATAAAACCTGGCACGATGACAAGGAATTAAAAGCACATCTGACCGCAGATTTCAAAAAAGCAGGAATTAAAGCATCAATCAGATTTAACAGAGCCGGATATTTAACAAGCATCACCTGCACGATGACAATCAAAGAGGACGAGATCAAGAGCCTTGAAGAATATAAAGAGTCATTTGAAATAGATAGTTGTTGTCACTGGCTCAATTATAAGGATGAATACGGAGTGCGCAGGGACATTGGCAGAGATGCTTTCTACGCGTTGGAAGATCCCGAAAGAACGGAAATGCTTAATAACATCATGGAAACAGAATACGAAATGGCAGTAAATCGCCTGACATGCTCGGGAACAAGCCACAGCGACTACAAGCAAATCTTGAGAACTTCGGCCGCTGAGCGTTTCGACCTTCTCCAAAAGATCGTAACAAGTTACAACAGGGATTGCAGCAACAGTATGGTAGATTATTTCGATCGTGACATCTATGATCACTACTGCTTCAAAATCGCATAAACAACCACAACGACCCGCCCCGGAGGTTACGAAGGCAAGGAAGGACAGACAATGAGAGACAATATCAAGATACAGCAGTTAGCAGAACGCATTTACAACTATGTTGATCCCTGGGATAGAGACTATGAGACAGTCGATGACATAGCGAACGACATCAAGAGCGATCCCGATTTAATCATCGAATATCTGATGGACCTACTGACAGAGGCGTAAAGGAGGCGGAGACAATGACAGCAGCACAGACAGAACTCAATCAAGTAAAGCGTGAAGTATATGATTATTTGTTCTTACAGTTAGGTTATCCCCACGAAATAGCAAAAAGCGTTTCTGACGGAATAAGGGAAGTGATTTCCTACTGGAACGGAAGGCCCTCAATCGTCAGAACAGATAATGGATATGATATGTATTTATAAATCCATAGCGGATATAAAAAGCCCCTGGCCTTAATGGTCAGGGGTTATATTTTTCTAGTTTTTGATATACCTTTTCTAGCGTGATCTTGACGGACTGCGGGTTTTTAATGCCTTCCCGTTTTGCGAACTCTTTGATGTCCATTTTATTGGACACTATGCACCGAATCAAATATCTCTGATGCGGCCGCAGTGTTTTGAGCATATCGTCTGTTATAGCGATTAGTTTTTCGTACTGTTCGATCTGTTCTTTTGCTTCGGCTATCTTTACGGCGTATTTTTCGATCTTTGAGGCTTTCGGGTTATTCTTCGGAATATTGCCCTTGTTTGGATCGTATGACGGTGAAATCTTCGTTGCTTGCGCTTCCATGATTGCTATTTTCTCTTGTAAGCGTTCAACGGCCCCTTTGTATCTATAATAGCCCTCTAAGAGCTGATTAATGTCCTCTCTGTCCATGGTCTATACCTCAAACCCTATCACGATCCACCACTGTCCTTCCGGGCCTTTCGTGAATCTCAACCGATGCCTTCCGTCTTGGATGTATTCTTTTGCGGCTCTGACGCATATCTTATTATTTAACGTGAACTCTCCCGACTCTGTAGGCTCAATTATCAGATTGTTGCCTGGCATATTAAGATATATGTCCACTGTATTGTAGTCGCACAGATCCTCAATTTTGCTCATAGCCCCGCTGGATAAATAGATATATCCGAGATCCTTCCGGAATGTAGCAAACTCTCCACGGCTATTGTTATATAGTTTTTCCATCATCATTCCTCACTTTCTGCCAATCTCTTTTTCAGCACTTTTGCAAATATCTCCATTCCCTCAAGTGCATAGGCGGCATCTGTGTTGTATTCTTCTCCATCAATGCATAACCATCCTTCACCACCCTCGCATTCAAAACAATCTTTAATAGTTTTATCGATTATTTTTATTATTTCTTCTCTTGTCATACTTCCTCACTTTCTGCCCTTCATATACTCGCTCAATGTTCCTATAAACCACTTGCCATCGTCATTTAATTGCTCGGCAATTTCTAAAATCTGAACATAGGTCATAGTCTTTACTTTGTCCTTTGCCCAAACCTTAAATTGCGTTCCAATAGCGTTAAGGACTTTCGCTTGATACTTGGAATCGTTCGCACAAAATTCATCAGAAATCTCGTAATAATCCGCATTGTATTCAAAAGCGTGTTCTATTCTCATTTCTTATCCCTCACTTTCCTGTGGCTCAACCATCTTTGCACCGCAATCGGGGCAAAAATTAGTATTAAATGCTCTTTCGGTATGGCAACGGTCACATTCATACCAACCTTCTTTTGCGTCCTCATCATAATGGCTTATCCAATGCCCCGCCTGTTCTGTCGCTCGTTTTAATTCAAAATACTTCCGCTTGTAGCGCCTGGCTTCCTTGCGGTACTTAATTGCACGTTCTCTATCGGTCATTGTTATCACCTCTAAAATACCAACTCATTAAAAGCAATATCGCTTTCAACTGTTCTTTTCTGTTTAACGCATCTGTTAGAAGATAAACAGAAGTTAAAACCTTGTTATCATCACATTTCATTCTTCATCACCCTCCCTGATAATCCTTTGCTGAATACGCATACTCTCCGAGATGATTAAGCGTAAACGTAGTGTCAAGCATACATTTATAGCCCTTTTTCTTGCATCTCAGGAAAAAGCTGAAATCCTCTCCCAGCCCGCCAAACGGCTCAAAAGGGTTCTCCTTGTCTGAATTAAAACTCTTAAGGACTTTATTCTTGATAAGGCAAAATCCCAAACCTACTCCTGCAACTTCCATATACGGCTTAATCTCTGTTATGACCTCATATCCGGCTTTTTTGAATAAAGTCTTAGGCTGTATCGACTTATACGCAATCGGGCCGCTAAAACCTTCCTGGCGGCCGTAGTAAAGGCCACTCACAATATCGGCATCACGCCACACCAACTTGTCAAACGCATCAAGGCCAAACTCTATGTCTGAATCCACAAAAAGCAAGTCTGCTCCCTTCTCAAGAGCATAGTTGACGATCCTGGCTCTTGCGTCATAGACAAGTGATCCTGTCACATAGAACGGCGCAACGCCTTGTCTGTTTAGAAGGACATTTTCAATGCTGCCTACTACCCTTGTGGGGATTGCTCCGGTTGTGGGTACACCTATAACAATCATTCCGCATCCTCCAATCCAATCCGCTTATGTATAATTGCACTCACACTGCTACCGCATAACTCAAATACTTTATTAACCAAAGCGATATAGCATTTGGCATCCATATACAACTTACCATCGTTCGATTCATATATAGGCGGGGCATCGTATAAAATCTCAAGTAATTGATCTTTTTCCTTTTTCGTCATGCCTCATCCTCCATTAACTCCGGTGCGAATTGATTGATTTTATCCTGTATCTCGTCAAGAGTTATATCTACCGGATTGTCTGGCGTTGGCGTGGTTCCCCTTTCTTCAAGGATTAAGCCGATTGCATGCTGTACGGCATAATCAAAATCGGGCAGCGGATTTTCACCCGGCTTATTGTCAATAACTATTTCTCCGGTCTTAATACCCATTTTGATAGTGTCCATAAACTCAATAAAGTCTTGCGTCATCTCTCAACCTCCTTTTCCTCAACATATCCTTCTGTAACCCATCTTTTAGGTACTCGTTTCCGATACTTCGGATTCTTTATCAGTTTTTCCTTGAGATGCCTTCCGGCATATGTTGTCACAAATTCCTTGCCTTCCCTGGCTGCTATCATCTGAATACTCATTCTTTCTCCTTTTAGGAATCCTATTAAGGCACATCAGGTCGCACATATCTTTTAGGCTGTCAATCTGAATCTCCATCCCCATCAGGGCATTCTCCTTCCATTTTTGAGCCGCAGTGCATACAATACTTTGTTATTCCGTATGTCTGCCATTTCCCGCATACCGTACAATAATATTTTCTCCAGTCCCATGTGCTATGGCTTTTATCTATCTCTATCTTCCAGTAGCCGGTCTACTTATCTTTGCTCATAAGATCCCCTTCCACTTCTTTCCTCTAGCCTTGTATTTTGCTTCCTTCCAGTCTGTCTGATATGGCTTGTGATAGAAGAAAGTCCAGCTTGTTGTACTCATGCTCTTTTCTTCATCTTTGCTTACACCTCTGATATGTCTTTTCTTCACAACCTCTTTAATCATCAATCCATCCCCTCAAACCACTCGCATTGTACTTCGTCCGGGCGTATTTCCCTGAGATACCTTTTGGAATCTCCGCAAGCGCAAACATCTATCTGCTCAGTATCGGTGTCTGATGTAATGACAAACAGCTTGTCTTTTCCATCTTCGTAGAATCTGCAAACCTCGTTGCCGTTCTCGTCATACTCTGCACCCTTTGAAAGTCTTGCCTCACGCTTTTGGATAGTTGCCTGTTCAAAATAGATGCAATCACAGCATTGATGCACGATCCCCATAACATCGGGATAATGGTCCTCGCACTCTCTCCGCATCGCCATCTTAAATTCTTCGTAGGACATACATCCTGCCTTCCAATCGCTGTATGCGCTCATTCCTTCCCCTCACTTTCTGCCTTGTAAATTTCTTCCCACATCTTCAGATTGTGTTCGCTGATTTCCTCGTTTTCCTGTGGCTCAACCTCTGTCATGTTCAATGCTTTGTCCATATAACCCTCAATATCTATATGCCCTATTACTCTTGCGAAATACTCATAACAAGTCCATATTGTTTTCTTTGTATCCAACTTACGGACAAGTGGCTGATTATGACTTTTCCATATCACAAGTGCTTTGCCCTCGTTGATGTGTTCTTTTGTAAATTCTTCAATATAATCAATCTCGACTATATCTCCCTCTCTTATTTCATCTTCTTTCATTCCTTATCCTCACTTTCTGCCTGTGGCTCATACGGCTTTATAAGTGGATTAAAGCCCAATTCCATACACTTCTGCATAGCAAGCACCTTTACATCTTCGGGAATGTTCGTGCAATACTGAACCGCTTTATATACTCCTGCTTTCATAACATTTCTTTTCTTCGGCATAGGCACTCCGTACTTCTTTGAGTATTTCTGTACCGCTTTCCAATCATCACAAACCACGGCTTTTATAAATGCCTTATCTCTTTCCTCTGCAAAATTCATTCCATATCCTCACTTTCCTCTAACAACCACATAAACCTTGCGTGAAAACATAACCAATGAAGTTCAATTCTAAAGTTCCTGCATTGATACTCACAAGCGTTGATGTGAATGTCTATGGTTGGTATAAGTGTTATCCAGTCTTTATATATGCAGAATCTTTTGTCGTAGAATCTCATTCCTTATCCTCACTTTCCTGTGGCTCAACCATCTTTGCACCGCAGTTCGGGCAATAATTGTAATTGTTCCTATGCCACTCCCTAACATCAATACCGCAATCACAATTAGAACACCATTTATAAGCACCCAAACCGCTTGGAATTAATCCTAAATTCTCACAATGCTCTCTATGTCCTATCCAATGCCCCGTCTTTGGCTCTTGCTTAAATGCCTCAATAGCCATTTTGGTAAACTCTATGGCATCAGCGTCAGTAGTCTCATCTGCAACTTTCAGGATATTCTCGCCAAACCTTATCAATTCTCCTACTGTCATATTTATTCCTCACTTTCCTGTGGCTCATACGGTTTCGGTAACGGCATCCACGCTAATACTTCTCCGTCATCATAATGATTTATCCATTCGCTATGCCATTCTCCGTCACTATATCCGCCTATATCAATTCCCCATTTAAGGCTTATTAGCACTTCTTGATTGCGATTTTCGGGCAACCTCTCACTAACAGGAATCCATTGTGGTACAGCTTGTACTGCATCAATGGCTATCTTCATAGCCTCTACCCTGTCCGCATAGACTTGTGTTAGGTTCTCGTTCTCGTGAGGTCTTGCGTAGTTGTATTCGCAATTATCCAGAAGTTCATCGAGAACATTCAATAACTTCTCCTGTGTCATCAATACGCTACCCCCTTCAGTTGTTCCATCAGTGCTTCATACTTGCGTCTGAAATCCATTAAGTCACTCAGACGATCATCAAGCGCCTTCTTCAGAATGTGTACCGGCAAAGCACTCGCTATGATCTCTGCTTGTGTCTCATCCAGTGCTAAAGTGCGCTCAATCAATTCCTGCTTTTCTCTCTCATCCATTTTGCTCATCTTTCATATCCTCCTATGCTTTTAAGCCATCTATTTCTTTTGCTAACTCATCTGCTGAATACCAATAAGCTGTATTGCCTTCTACTGCCTGACAATAATATGGTCTGCTGTCCGGATCTCTTTCACATATCTGCTGTATCTCTACCAGAGTTCCCTTCGGATGCCTGACTCCGTGATCCGTTATTACGATGTATCGTTCACCCTTCCTCATACGAATCTCCTTTCAGAATCTTCTTAGTTCGTTCTCTTATTTCAGGGGCAGCATTACAAAGTTCAATAAGCAGTTCCTCGCAATCAGGACAAATATCTATATTCGTGTTCACTGCGGTAGCAAGTTCTAATCGGTGATATAAAGCTATTTTTTTTGTTTCTTTTCCGCAAAAATCGCAAATTCTTATTTCTTTTCTCATTGTTTCCTCCTTACGCTTCCCAAAATTCCCACAACTTCCCATATATGGGGAACCGTGAAAGCCTTGATTTTACTGCGTTTGTTGACACTGTTCCCAAATTCCCAAACTTTTTTAATTCTCTATAAGAACGTTTTTGTGGGATACACATCCTTAAACCTTCTTATATATGTTTAATTTCCCTCGGGAACTCCGGGAACTCGGGAACTATTTGAACGGCAAATCTTTGTAGTCATCATCCGTTGAATCCTCTAAAACAGCGGTTTCTATGGGATTTCCGTATGTCGTTTTAATCACAACACCCCTTCCAGAAAATATCTTGTTATTGATTTTCTTTTTAAGCCTTCCGTCATCCCCGACTTCAAGAAGTTTGTTTTTGTTCGCCCAACTTAGGAATGATTTGCCCTGGAATCCGCCCTTCTTCATAATCTGTTCAAAGATTGTGCCGTTTATTACTACGATGTCCTCAGCTTTCCAATAGCCCCAGCGCTCAATCGGTCTCTTGCTTTCATCATCGCTTTCTCTCGGATCCTCATTGTCCTCAAACCTGAAATAGTTGGCAGCTATAATGTCCATCAGATATTCATATGCGTTTTTGTTCTCGGATATCTCGCCCTTACTTCTCAGATAATCTATTGCCTGATCTATATCTATCGTGACCTCATCACTAAACAGATACTTCTCTGATATCTCATCCGCTGTCAGGATCAATGCCATAGGTGCTACTTGCTTATCTTCCTTCTCAACACCCTTCTTTTTAGCGGCTTCCTTAACTCGCTCGTACTGTTCGTTGTAGATGCTCAGCAGCTTTTCCATTCCCAACTGTGTGATCTGATAGATGAAGTCATCTCCGGCGTGTCCATAGTTCTTTTCAATAACCTTGATTGTGTCGTTGCCTTCCTTTCCGGTGAACAGCGCTTCTCCGCTTGCCTCAATGTCGATAACTCGGTTTATTGCTCCGCCTTGCATTGACTCATCTACAAAGGATCGTTCTCCGTTAGTGATGGTGCAGTTCTTCCAGTGCGTGTTGGCTCTTGTTCCGCCTTCTTTCTTTCCTCGTGTCTTTCCTTGACCGGCGCACACGTTGTAGATGATCTCTTGCAGTTTCACATCCTCTTGCATTGTTAGCTGTGCCATATCGTCTATCATTAGCGGAAGGCTGTTCAGGATATTAAGTTGCTGTTCTGTACCTACATACGTTGACTTTGAGCTTGCAATATACTGTCCTTCTTTCGGATTAGCCCATATTGAGGTACACAATTTCAGAATCACCGTTTTTCCTATACCGGTCCCGCCCCACAAACTGACAATGAAGGGAAGGCCGCCGCAAGGCTCTACAAGAACAGATGCAAAAGATGCAGCAAGGTTTATCAATACTTCCGGCTGTCTCTTTGCCCTGATCTTCTTTACCAGCTCATACCACTTGTCGCTGTCTCCGTGTGGCTGTATAGAATTGAAAAGGTACATCATTTCGTAGTTATCAAACTCAATCTTGCTCTGATAAGGCAGAAATTGTTTGATAGGATTTCCGTCTGAGTCGATACCATTTACCCATCCCAGCCTACTTGTGGAAGGGATCTCTACAACTAACTCCGAATTAAGCGTCTGCAAATCTGCAAGGTATTTCACTAACAATGGCGCTGTCAGACTTGTAACGATCACCCCATCATCTGCTATGTCAAGGATCTTGCTTGCGCTGGCTATTGTTTTCCTGTCTACACAGAACGATCTTATTTGCCTTGTTTTTCCGGGTAACTGATATACGATTTCAGCCTTATACTTTCCGGTTTCGATGTTCCTTAATGTCTTGGATATAATGATCGGATGCGGACAAGCCCACATAAGTCCCTTGTCTGAATGAAGCCTTACACCATCATCATCCGCCACCCAATCACCGCATTTAAGTTGATCCTTGCTCAGCACCTTGTCGAGCATCGTAAAACTCGTATTCATCAAGCCAAAGGTTTCCAGACTATCATTTAGTTCACGCTTTTGAATTTTTGAAAACGCCCGCTGTGCGCTTTTGAGCATATCGTCAAACATCTTTGTGACTTGCAATTCTTTCGCTCTTAACCTCAATTTGTTTATGGCTGTCTGACGATCCAGGTCATCCTCGATTTCAAGGATTTCATCGTAGATATCCCTTTGACTAAATAAATCTGTCGATAATTGTTCTGGATAATCTATATACATCTACTTCATTAACCTCATTTCCGTTTATGTATTTCTCATCGAAAGAATATAGTAGGTATGGTTCCTTGTTTTTGAGGTAGCACCATTCATCTGATAGCGGTTCATATACCCTGTCTGCATACCGGCATATGTCCATCGCTTTACACAGGGCCTTGAAGAATTTTCTTTCTTCCTGCTGCTTGCGCTCCAACATTCTTTTGTGCGATTCTCGCTTTGATATGGCGCATATACGGCTATTTTGTGACATCTTGTCATATGTTCCGCCTAGAGATATGAACGCTTCCTTAAAGGAGCAGTTATCCATTTTCTCCGTAAGCGCGAATACATCCCCGCTAAAATGGCAAGAAAAGCAATAAACACTCTTTTCATAAACCGCCATACTCGGATTAACGTCCTTGTGAAACGGACAACTGCACATATTACGCCTGACTTTAACTCCGTGACTTTGTAGAACATCCCTGACTGATACCCTTTCTTTTATCTCTTCACTCGTCATTTAGAATCTCCCTGATACGTCTGCCGGTGTCCTTCTTGTCGCAGAAGCAGACTTCCATGTCGTACTTCTTGCACATCGTATGCAGAATCTTGTAGAGTTTTTCGCCTGTCGTAGCCTTCGGAGAAGTCTTTAAGCGGGGATTATCCCAAAACTGAATATCTTCCAGTGTGGTAAATCCGTGTCCGTGTTCTATCAAGACCACTACCTTTATGCCTACTTCGTTGGCTCTTTGTATCTCTGAACGGAAACGCTCATGTTCCGCTGTGCTTGAGCCTACGTTTGCGCATATCTCCGACAGATTCTGCTTACGATCCACAACGACATCCGGCTTTTTCGGATTCATATAGTCACCAACATACAGCTTTGAACTGTAGAACTTCACATCGTTGTTTTGGAAGTCCTTAAGTATCTTCTGTATGGCTCGTGGCTTTTCTCTCGTATCTATTTGAATAATCATCAGTCAAAAGGAACTGCATCCTCATCAGTATCAGGAATCTTGATTTCGGGTTCAGGCTCTCCCATTACGGAGAAATCTGTAACCATCAGGTAGGGATATTTCTTTCCGTCCTTGCCGATATTGAACGACTCAAAGGCTGAATTTATCGCCACGATGGTCTTGTTCTGAACCTCTACTCCCTTCTTGAATCGGATAGGTCTGTAGCAGCTTTCGTACTCGTCCTTGTCGTTTTTCCTGCTTACTGAATAGTAGTAACTGGGATACTGCCCCTTATCGTCACGGAATACCATTATTCCCTTCTCGTCAGTCGTTATCTTTAATGCCATTGTTTAGTCCTCCTTGCTCTTGGTAGCGTTAAGACGCTTCATAAGGCTTACATAGTCTGCCTGTGTCAGTTCGTGAAGCCCCTTCTTCTTCACGGAATCGAGTATTTTGCTCTCGGATACGCCGGTTCTTATCAGCTCCGCATTAATGGCGTTAATCTGCTGAGCGGATATTGTTTCGTGTACTTCTTCCTCTTTGCTGTCCTTGCCGTGCTTGTTGGTTGCATCTGAATCCTTCTCGTTGTCTATCAAAAGAAGTCCGGCCAGAGCGTATTTGCGCGCATAACTTGTCGCTGCTCCGGTAAGCTGAGCTTGATCCATACCTTTTTTGCTCTCTCCGATTTCAGCAAAGCCGTTGCACATAACGCCTTGCTTAGATTCGTTATCATAGATGCAAGCTATAGCCTTAACGAAAATCCTTCCATTTAACTGCTCAAGCTGCGTCTGTAATGTCAGAGTGCAGTTATACTCTAAACAGAGCGGTTTTACCTGCTTCTCAATGTCCTCACACGATCTGTAGTTGTAGTTGCCAAAATCGTTCTTTTGTCCTTTCGGAACGAAAAGTCTTGTCTGAATCTCAAGCAACTTGCTCTCTACAGAATCCAGTGTTTTAAGCATCTCGTTTTCTGACTTAGTATATTTGTCTGCCATTTTTCCTATTCCTCCTTGTTTTCTATCCAGGAAGCAACGTATCTCCTGAATTGTCTTAAATAACCCATGATGCAGTTAATGTCATCACATACCGGTTGTCCGTCTATGTCGTAGAACTTGTCTGTTGATGTAATCCGTTCTCCGCAGACAACACATATTGGGCATTTGCTTTCATACTCGGCTTGTCGCATATCCCACGCCCTGAAATCTTCATCAACTCTCTCTCTCATCCCATTCCCTCGATTCAATGTGAGCGCCTACTAAGATAGCTGCTAAGCCGATATACGCTACTGCTACGGCTATTAATGTGTTCTTAAATACGAGATAGCAACCAACGCCTACTATCAATGCGCCTATAATTTCAATGATCCTTGCGATTTTCATTAGCCCTCTCCTTCAATCCATTTCACATACACTTTTCCGCCGGTTAGCTTCATGTAGCTTTCAGCCTGTGTCATGTTTGCTCTCCATACATCCAAAACTGTTCCTGCTCTAACTCCGCCGCCTTCTCTGCCAGTGTCCGTACATTCATAGATCCCTAAGAACTGTCCGTCTAACGTGTAAACGATTGCCACATCTCCGATTCTGTCAATGCTGCTTGCGCATATCCCTGGCCTTGTAGTGCCTCCGTTTGCCGTTGTTCCTCTTAGGATGTAGGCTGTTGTGTGCATCTTCTGAAATCCTGCCGCCTCAAAGTCCATAGGCTCATATCTTTCAGCGCCGATGGATAAGGACCAGATAATCAGGACCAGAAGTATTGCTATAATCCTTTTCATTCCTTGCTCCTTGCTGTTATATTCAGGACTTCACACAACGCAGCGGCTATAAATCTTGATTGCGTTCCTTCTTTAGATAAGTAGTTGCTTATCGTTCCTTTTGAATAGCCGGTCATCCGTGACAGATCCGCAGCGGTAAGGTCATCCTTAATCATCATTTGCTTTATGATCTTTTTCAGTCTGATGCTGTCCTCAGCGTTGAGCTTTATCTGATACATTTACTTTCATCCCGAAATAATCTGTGATAGTTACAAAATCTTTAAGGGTTAGCGTTCGTCTATTGAGCTTGTAGTTATAAGCAACTCGCGTTATTCCCAAAAGATCAGCAATTTCTCTTTGCGGCACTTTATATTTCCGGTGCATTGTAAAAATGCTGTCGTATAGGTTATCTAGTTGTCTCGTTGTCTCAGGAACAAAACCCCTGTGCATAATGAACTCCCGAATATGAGTAGAGATAAGATGATTGTTGTTATCCATAACCTTCTATTCTTCCGATCTGCCTGGTATGCAGCGCTTTCGTAGGCTATGAATGGTATCTGTTCGATATCCTGTTTCACTTGTGAAACCCTCCTTTCAGGGATAGAACTATGCTGATCGGAAGGTCTATGGTAAGATAATTCCGTAATCAGCAAGTGTGGTTTGCTGTTGCTGGCCTCATCCGGTATTGCCGTACTGGATGGGGCAATTATTTTGTTGTTGTGTAGAATATATGTCTACACGTTGAAGAAAATTTTTTCCTTATCTGTAAGGCGTGTGATTCCCAACTCAGAACATAAGATGGCTACTTCGCCCGTTCTAAAATCGGATTTGTTATCACACTTGAGCCGGAAGTTTTGAACTGTTATGCCAAGTTTCTCCGCCAGATAGGATTTCTTTTTGCCTGATTCTCTGATTGCATCTTCAAGCATTTGTGTATTCACCATCCAATTAGTCTCCTTTCATACAAGATTTTGTGTAGAATATCTGTCTACGCTATTCACATTATCATCTTGTAGAATATCTGTCAACATCTATTTTCACTTTTTTGTAGATTATTTTTCAACAATGCTATATTATGTTAATGGGAGGCGATATTTATGACAGTAGGCGAACGCATTAAACAGAAAAGAATAGATTTAGGACTATCACAAGATGAATTAGCTAAAAAGGTT
>Ga0310786_10007515_pt1 | contig 14194 bp, 11 predicted proteins | sample AusTroGonzalo_MG_FD_203881 | JGI IMG/M metagenome (GOLD analysis project Ga0310786, IMG submission 203881) | Bovine rumen microbial communities from tropical cattle in Woodstock, Queensland, Australia - Gonzalo_03 (v2) (version 2) | ecosystem: Host-associated > Mammals > Digestive system >... | reverse complement strand
TTGTATGTGCAATGGGAGCCGGCGCCCTTGCCGGTCTTATGACAGCACTGCTTCACACAAAGTGCAACATTCCCGCAATTCTCTCAGGAATTCTGACTCAGCTTTCACTGTACTCAATCAACCTGAGAATCATGGGCGGAAGGGCAAACCAGCCTGTGAGCGTTGACAAGTTCCATCTGCTTGTTTCCCAGCGTTATGTAAGAGAGCTTTCTCTGAGAAACCCGCTGCCGCTTATCATCCTCATGACAGGTGCTCTGATCATGCTGCTTTACTGGTTCTTCGGAACCGAGCGTGGATGTGCAATGCGTGCCACAGGAGACAACCCCAACATGGCCAAGGCACAGGGTATCAATGTAAAGAACAACATCATCATTGCCCTTATGTGTTCAAACGCCCTTGTTGCCCTGTCCGGCGCACTTCTTGCTCAGTATCAGGGAGCATCAGACATCAACATGGGTCGTGGTGCCATAGTTATCGGTCTTGCCGCCGTAATCATCGGAGAGGTCTTCTTCGGTAAGGTTTTCAAGAACTTTGCCCTCAAGCTTCTTGCTGTTTCTATCGGCGCAGTTGTTTACTACCTTGTCCTGCAGGTCACACTGCAGCTCGGTCTGAACACCAACGACCTGAAGCTTATCTCCGCAATGATAGTTGCAGTGTTCCTTGCTGTTCCTTACTGGAAGAAGCTTGCTTCACGCAAGAAGGGGGTGAAAAATGCTTGAACTGAAAAATATTTCCAAGACTTTCAACCCCGGAACAGTCAATGAGAAGGTTGCAATAAAGAACCTTTCCCTTACTCTGAGCGATGGTGATTTTGTAACCGTTATCGGAAGCAACGGAGCAGGCAAGTCCACAATGCTCAACCTGATTTCCGGAGCCCTTTCAGTCGACAGCGGAAAGATCATTGCCAACGGTAAGGATATTACAAACCTTCCCGACTACAAGCGTGCATCAATTCTGGGCCGTGTTTTCCAGGACCCCATGATGGGAACAAGTGCAAACATGCTCATTGAGGAAAACCTTGCTCTTGCCAACAGACGCGGACAGAAGAGGGGACTCAGATGGGGAATCACCGAAGTTGAACGTGAATTCTTCAAGAAGAGCCTTAAGAAACTCAACCTTGGTCTTGAGAGCAGACTCGACACAAAGGTAGGTCTTCTTTCCGGTGGTCAGAGACAGGCAGTAACACTTCTCATGGCAGTTCTGAGAAAACCGGAACTTCTGCTTCTTGATGAACATACTGCAGCCCTTGACCCCAAGACAGCTGCAAAGGTTCTTGCCATCACAGATGAGATTGTTCATGAGAACAACCTTACAACACTGATGGTAACCCACAACATGAAGGATGCCATTGAACATGGCAACCGCCTTATCATGATGGACGGCGGACGCATTGTTGTAGATATCAGCGGAGAAGAGAAGAAGAACCTCACGGTTCCTTATCTGATTGAGCTGTTCAATGGAGCAAGTGGCAACACCGAAGCAAACGATGCAATGCTGCTGAGTAAATAAGCTTTCAGCTTGAGATAAATATAGGAAGTAGGTGCCTTATTTGAGCTCTACTTCCTATTTTTTTGTCCGGAATATAGGAAGTGCCCCCCCTTAAAACGACGTCTACTTCCTATAATGGTCAAAAATCAGTAGTGTGGTGGCTTTCTGTTGGGTCTGGCCTCTGTGTCCAGGTCTTCAATTTTCCTGTTCAGAAACTCATTCTGCTTCTCAAGTCTCATGACCTGAGCCTGAAGTTCTGCAACAATCTGATCCAGTTCTGCAACCTTGTTCTGCATGTAGGCAAGGTCTGTTTCTATCTTTTCCTGAAAATCCATGGTTAAATTGTGCGTTTTTGTTGCAGTTTTTGCAACAAATTGTTGCAATTTGTTGCTGAAAAATGCTAATATCGGTCAAACAAGGAATTAGCAGATGAAAGGCGACAGGGTAGCACAGCTTGAATTGATACTCAGATCCCATCCGGAAGGCATGAGAAAGTCCGATATTGCCAGAAGAATGGGAATACACCGCTCTACCGTGGGCCGTTACATAGAAGAACTTAAGACGCTTTCAGATGCAGAAATCTATGAGGACGGCAGCCTTGTTAAGATAAAGATCGATGATCCGGAAGAGAAGTTCAGCCTCAGTGTCTATGAAAGTCTTGCCATAAACCTGGGAGCGGAGATGCTTGTGACAAAGTCGGAGTTCCGCAATCCCCACCTGGCCTCAGGACTGAGAAAGATAGGCATGAACATGCAAAGCTATGCTCCAACCGTTGCCGGAAACATAATCTCCCTTGCAGAAGAGGTGGAAGACCAGGTCAATTCCCGTCACGGCAAGTACAACAGTGTTCTCGAAGTTCTTATCGACGCCTGGACATCTGGCCGTATGGTAAAGATCATCCACACAAAGGACGGAGTCCAGGAAGAGACCGAACTTGCCCCTTACTTCATAGGTTTTGTTGAAGGGGACAACGGAAGGAACCCCATAACGGTAACAGGAAGACTCAGACATACAACGGAGATTGTCACAATAGACATAGTGAACATCAAAGACGTTGTGATCATGGAAGAAACCTATACAATTCCGGACAACCTGAAGGCTTTCAACAGAAGGACCGAGCCCGGCAATGTTTCCGAGGCCATTGATACCATAGACCTTGTTCTCCAGGTAAAGGAAAAGAGTGCCCTGAACAGTTTCAGGAGCCTTGCACACGGAGAAATAAAAACGGAAAAACAGAATGACGGGTCATACATCTGCCGTTTTGAGGCCGAAAACTCCATTGAACTTGTTCTCAGAATAATCCAGGGCTTTGACTCGGTGAAAATACTCGGACCGCAGAAGTTCAGAGACAGGTTCGTAAACGGTCTTTCTGCCATACTTGCCCTATATAAATAATAGCCGCATCAAGTGTTTTTTATTATACTTGTTGTATGGCCGATTTTGTTCATCTGCACAACCACACAGACTACTCACTCCTTGACGGTGCCGGCAGCATAAAGAAGTACGTTGCCCGCGCAAAAGAACTGGGAATGACATCCCTTGCAATCACCGATCACGGAAACATGTTCGGTGTAATCGAGTTCTACAACCAGTGCAGAAAAGCAGGAATCAATCCCATTATCGGCTGTGAGTTCTACATTGCCCCTGAGGGCCGTGAAATCAAGGACTCAAACAACAAGTACTACCATCTGATTCTTCTGGCAATGACGGACAAGGGCTACCACAACCTTATGGAGCTCAACACAATTGCATGGACAGAAGGTTACTTCTACAAACCCAGAATTGATGAAAAGAGCCTCTTTGAGCACTCGGAAGACCTTATCTGCCTCAGTGCATGTCTTGCAGGAGAACTTCCGCAGAAACTTCTTACAGGACTCAAGGGTGAGGCTTATGAAACTGCACAGCGTTACAAGCAGCAGTTCGGAGACCGCTACTACATAGAGCTTCAGAGACACGGACTTGAGGAAGAGCGCAGGGTGCTTCCCATGCTTGTCCAGCTTGCAAAGGACCTTGATCTTCCCGTTGTTGCAACAAACGACGTCCACTACGTTGACCGCAGTGACTCAAATGCCCACGACATCCTTCTCTGTATAGGAACCGGACGCAAGAAGGCCGATGAAGACCGCCTCAGATATGCACCCGAACAGTTCTACCTGCGCACACAGGATGAGATGGCAAAGCTTTTCGAGGACATTCCGGAAGCTGTAGAGAACACGGTGAAGATAGGAGAAAGGTGCAAGGACTTTGCAATCAACTTCCCCGGTCCCGAGCTTCCCGAAGTAGATGTTCCCGAGCCTTACCACGATACAAAAGAGTACATTACAGCCCTTTCCTGGGAAGGCCTGGAAAGACGCTATCCCGGATACAAGGAAAACCCTCAGCAGAAGGAAGTTCTGGAAACCAGGCTGAACTACGAGCTTGGGGTCATAACCAAGATGGGCTATGACTCCTACTACCTGATAGTGCGTGACTACATCTACTGGGCAAAGACCCATGACATTCCGGTAGGCGCCGGAAGAGGAAGCGGAGCCGGAAGCCTTGTTGCGTACTGCATAGACATTACAAACGTAGATCCCATAGCACACGGCCTGATTTTTGAGCGCTTCCTCAACCCTGACCGTGTCAGCCTCCCTGATTTTGATATTGACTTCTGCTACGAAGGCAGACAGGAAGTTATTGACTACGTTACCCGCAAGTACGGCAAGGACAAGGTGGGTCAGATAGCTACATTCGGAACACTCAAGGCCAAGGCTGTTGTAAAGGACGTAGCACGTGTTCTGGGAATACCCTTCGACGAGTCCAATGAGCTTACGAAACTCGTCGCAGACGGTATTCCGGATGAAGCCAAGAAGCAGGGCTACAGCTCACTTCTGCAGTACACGCTTGATACAACCCCTGAGCTTGCAGCTATCCGCGCAAGGGGAGGTGTGTACGAGGAGCTGTTTGACGTAAGTCTCAGACTTGAAGACCTGGCTAGGCACGTAAGTACCCACGCCTGCGGTGTTGTAATCGGAAGAAAACCCCTCAAGGACTACGTCCCGCTGTACATGGATAAGAAGACGGAAAGCATCTCTACCCAGTACACAATGACTGTTCTTGAAGACTGCGGTCTGGTCAAGATGGACTTCCTGGGTCTGAAGACCCTCACACTTCTCAGAAACACAGAGCGCCTTGTAAGAAGACGCTTTCCGGATTTTGACCTTGAGAAGGTTTCGATGGACGATCCCGATACCTACAAGATGATGGCCCGCGGAGACAGTACAATGGTCTTCCAGTTTGAAAGTCCGGGCATGCAGAAAAACCTCAGAATGCTTGAACCGACACGCTTTGAAGAGCTGGACGCCATGACCAGCTTGTACAGACCCGGTCCTATAGAATTCATTCCACAGTACATCGAATCCAAACACGGCAGACAGGCAATCGTCTACCCGGATGAGAGTCTGAAGGAACTGCTTGCTCCAACGTATGGCGTCATTGTCTACCAAGAACAGGTAATGAAGGTTGCGCAGATTATCGCAGGTTTCACAATGGGACAGGCAGATACCCTGCGTAAGATCATGGGTAAGAAGAAAAAGAACCTTCTTCCCGAACAGGAGAAGATGTTCATAGAGGGCGCTGTAAAGAAGGGCCATACAGAGCAGCATGCAAAGGAAATCTTTGATATGCTGGCACCGTTTGCAGGCTACGGTTTCAACAAGAGCCACAGCGTCTGTTACACGGTCCTTTCATTCAGAACCGCCTATATGAAGTGCCACTTCCCGGCAGAGTTCTACGCAGCAAACCTTACAAATGAAATATCCAGCGGCGATAAGTTCAAAGAGTACCTTGAGTATGTAAGAAACAAGGGAATCAAGATTCTTCCGCCCGATGTCAATAATTCAGAAGTCTTCTTCAACGTTGTTGACGGCAACATAGTCTACGGTCTTGCAGGAATCAAGGGAGTAGGAGAGATTACCGTTAAGGCAATCCTTGAGGAAAGACAGAAGAACGGTCCGTATACGGACTTCATGGACTTTGTCAGACGCTCCGATTCAAGGGTCCTGAACTCAGGTTCTCTTGAAGGTCTTATCAACAGCGGTGCCTTTGACAGCATGGGCTATAACAGGCCCACACTGATTTCAAACTATGAAGAGGCAATCCGCAGCGTAAAGGAAGACAAGGCTGCAAAGGATATGGGTCAGAACCTGCTCTTCGGAGACAGTGACGAAGGCATGAGCAGTTTCGAGATAAAGGAAGTTCCCGATTACGATTTCAACCAGAAGCTGGACATTGAGAAGGAGTACATAGGTTTCTACCTCTCAGGTCATCCGCTGGATGTCTACAAACCCTTCTGGGAAAGCTGCGTGAGGCTGAATATCGGTAAGCCTGAACGCTTTACCTGCGGAATCAAGTTCAACCTTATCGGCCTTGTGACCGACATCCGCACTGTTACCACAAAGAGCGGTGCGCGCATGGGTCATGTGGTCCTTGAGGATTACAACGGCCACATTGATGTGACGATCTTTGCCTCCCAGTGGTCAATGTTTGAGTCCGTAATGCAGAAGGGCAAGATTTACGGTTTCAGGGGAAGCTTCAAGGAGTACAACGGAAACGCAAGTTTCAGTGCCGATACAATCTATCCCGATCCTTCCCAGATGAAGGCCCTTTCTCCGCGCAGACTCTTCATAGAGATGGATGCTTCTTCAGGCAGCAGGACTGCCGTTTCGGAGCTTAGAAAGATATGCCGCTCCCACAGGGGATCGGCCGAGGTTGTTTTTGTCATCTACAAAGGTCTGGATGATGAAGGAAACAAGGAAGGCCCTGCAAGACGCATTGCAGCAGGTTCCGAGTTCGCAGTCAGTGCAGACAGGGAAATGGAGACCGCAATAAGAGAGTGTCAGGGCGTCCTTGACGTATATTCGGAGTAAGAAATGTTTTTACTGGACTTTGCAGCCAAGCTGATCGGTATATATTCAATGCTCATCTGGGTCCGCATCCTGCTTTCATGGATACGTTCACCCCAGCTTCAGTCAAGCGGACTGTACATCTTCCTGTGCCGTGCAACAGACCCGTTTCTGAATATCTTCAAACCGAAGAACTATGTAGGAAGGATTGATTTTTCACCTCTGGTTGCCCTCATGGTGCTTAACATAGTCAAGACGGCTCTGGAGATGATTCAGGTAACCAACAAGATCACAGTCTGGCTCATTCTGGCAGTCATAATTGACAACTTCTGGTCCTACATTTTCAGATACTTCTTCCTGATTATCATCATCATGCTGATCATCAGATTCTTTATCTCAAAGAACCCGACGGACCAGGCTCAGATGTGGCTTAATATACTGGATAGGAACCTCAACGCCCCTGTCGGAGTTGTGTTTAGACTGTTCTATTCAAACAAGCAGGTATCTGATGAGACTCTGGTTGTTGCTTCCCTTGTCTTCTACGGTGTCATCTATATAGGACTCAGGTTCGGTCTTCACGCCCTGACAAATTTCCTGTACTCATTATGACTTTGTCTGAGCTTCAGAACACAGGTATAAAGACTCTCACTGGAGTTGGCCCCAAGGCCTGCGAGGCCTACAAGGCCCTTGGTGTTGAGAGTCTTTCCGACCTGATCGGACTGAAGCCACGCGGTTATGAAGACAGGACCCACAGGGTCTGCATAGGAAGCCAGACAGACCCCCTTCTAAAGACAAACACAATAGTTCAGGTTCTGAGCAAGAGCCGTTTCGGTAAGGGCCTGAACAGCGTAAAAGCCATAGTCCAGGACACGCAGAACGGGGTGAAGGGAGAACTTCTGGGCTTTAACAGAAGCTTTCTGGACAAGGTTCTGTACGAGGGAAGTTTTTACCATCTTTATGCGAGTCAGATGCCGTACAACGGTTTCGGGCGTATCCAGTTTTCGCAGTTTGAAGTCAAACCTGTGCGTGAAGAGGATCTGATTGTTTCAGACATGCTCCTCAACGGAGGTCTGCTTCCCGTCTATCCGCTTGCAGGAAGCCTTACCCAGAATACAATCAGACGCGATATCAGAAACGTTCTTTCAAGAACAGGGGAGCTTGAAAACGACCTCCCTGAATTTCTGTACGACAAGTACCACCTTATAAGCCGCGACAGTGCAATAAGGAAGATGCACTTCCCGTCCTGCCCCAACGACATAACCCAGGCCTTGAGGACAATGGGCTTTTCGGAAGTTTTCTACATGCAGCTTCTTGCCCTGCGAAGGGTGGGCGGATCTGTACGCAGGGCTGTTCAGGACAAGGTCTATCCTATAGAAAAGCAGTTTGAAGAGAGCCTTCCTTTCTCCCTTACAGCTGACCAGACCAAGGTGCTGGAGCAGATAAGAAAGGACATGGCCTCGGACCAGAGCATGAACCGCCTCCTTCAGGGCGATGTCGGTGCCGGTAAAACCCTTGTTGCCTGGATAAGTGCACTTCATGCAATTGCGGAAAACCGCCAGGTTGCCTTCATGGCCCCGACTGAACTTCTGGCACGCCAGCATGCACAGTCTGCCGCAAAGCTGTTTGAAGGTCTTCCTGTCAATGTTGCCTACCTTGACGGCCAGGTTCACGGAAAGAGCAGAACTCTTTTACTCAAGGCTCTGAAGAGTGGGGAAATAGACATAATCATAGGAACCCACGCCCTTTTCTCAAAGGATGTGGAGTATGCAAACCTGGGCTATGTAATTATTGATGAACAGCACAGATTCGGTGTTGAACAGAGGCGCGCCCTCTCCGAAAAAGGCAGGAGCCCGGACATCCTGCTCATGACAGCAACTCCCATTCCCAGAACCCTTGCCCTGACAATCTACGGAAACCTCAACGTTTCCACAATCAGGACAATGCCTGCAGGAAGGCTTCCCATAAAGACCTTTGTTGTAGGGGACGGCAAGAGGGAAGAGATGTACAACGTTGTGGGTACGGAGCTTGAACGCGGGCATCAGGCCTACTTTGTCTATCCCAGAATTGAAGAGGATGAGAACAGTGACCTGCGCTCTGTTGAAGAGATGTACACACAGCTCTGCGCGCGTTACAGCAACTTCAAGGGAGAGATGATTCACAGCCGTCTGGATGATGACCAGAAGATAAGGATTCTGAATGAGTTTGCAGAGGGGAAGATCAACTTCCTTGTGGCAACAAGCGTTGTTGAAGTTGGAATAGACGTTGCAAAGGCAACATGCATGGTAATTGAACACGCCGATACCTTCGGTCTCTCCGCACTGCACCAGTTGAGGGGAAGAGTAGGAAGAAGTACTCTTCAGTCATGGTGCTTCCTTGTGTACGACAGGGGAATAAGCGAAGACGGCAAGAAGCGTCTTTCAGTTCTGAGGAGAACCAACGACGGCTTTGAAATTGCAGAGGAAGACCTTAAGATAAGAGGCCCCGGTGAGATTTCGGGTCTGAGGCAGAGCGGATTCACAAACCTGCGCTACGCAGCGCTGGATGATGAAAAAGACATAAACATGATGAAATGTGCAAGGGAGGAGGTAAAGGCAATTCTGGCCTCCGATCCCGGACTGATAAAACTTGAGAATGCGGTGGTGAGAAAATGTATACAATGCGGATAACAGGCGGAAAATACTGCGGACGCAAGGTCTTCATTCCCCAGGGAAGTCTGGAAATCAGACCTGCCATGGACAGGATGAGGGAGTCTCTTTTCTCCATTATCGGCCCCATTGAGGGCATAGCCTTCTGCGACCTTTTCTCGGGCAGCGGATGCGTTGGTCTTGAAGCCGCTTCCCGGGGTGCAAAGACCGTTCACCTTGTTGAAATGGACCGCGACAAGCAGGAGATAATGGAGAGAAACATAGCCTGGGCAAAGGAAGACTGCGACATCAGGATCTTTTTTGCAAACGTGCTTCGCTACATCCCTTCCTGCAAGAGTGTGTACGACATTGTTTATGCAGATCCTCCGTTCCCCATGGACGGAAAGACAAACATTCTGGAGCTTGTTCAGAGAAAGGGTATGGTCATTCCCGGAGGACAGTTCATTGTCCACATACCTGCAGCTGAAGAGAGTCAGTGGCCGGCATCCTACAGGGATCTTGAACTGACAGACACCCGCAAATACGGGAGAAACATGATCAAGTTTTATACAAGGGTCATGAACTGCTGACTGATTTCCTGGATTACCGAAGTAAACAGCCTTATCGTTCTTGCCTTCTGGACTTCTGTAATTTCCGGACAGGCCTCGGAGAGTTTTTCCCTGAGGATTCTGCACTGCTCGTCAACTGCCTTCTTTTCCGCAGGCATTGAGAGGGAGGAAAGGCCTGAGTTGAAGTCCTGACTGAAGAAGAATCCGGTTTCAGGATATGCAACACAGAGAGTGGGCTGTGAAATTCCGTTCTGGTTGGGAGTGTACTCAAATCCGAAATACACCGCCTGTGACGGGTTCTTCATCGGAGCTTCAAGGAATCTGAAAATCTGCACTGCATCATCTCTGGCGGGGATTCTGACCCTGGTCATGACAATGTTGTTTCCAAACATGAAATCGCCGGAAGGCGAGTAGAGTTTTCTGACACTGTACCAGTTCTGGATGCTCTTGATTCTCTTGCCTCTGAAGCCCTTTCTCTGAATTGTCCTGATTTCAGCCTGGGCTCCTATGGTTGCAAGAATACAGCTGAGGGAGAACCTCATGCTGCGTGAGCAGAGAGCACCTCCGACAGTTGCCCTGGATCTGATTACCGTTGTTCCAATGCTTTCAATTGCGTTGAAGGTGCTCTTGGACAGAAGGTAGGATCCTGTATTGAGAAGCTGTTCAATTGTGATGGCCGAGCCTATTTCCAGAAAGCGGTCCGTATGTGTTACCTTCTGAAGCTCAGGAACGCCCAGAATTGAGATTATGTCATTGGAAGTAGGCCTTGTCATGAGGAAGGTTCCGCCTGCAAAAAGGACGGCATCGGGATTCCTGCCTTTCTCGACAATAAGGTCACTCAACGTTTTGGGAAGGTAGATGCTGGGAGTTTTGATATTATCTGCCACTTTGTCTCCTTCTGAACGTATAGGCAAGTTCAACAACCTGGGCAAGCTGGCCTATGTCCACACATTTACAGCTGTTAATACTGAACTCCCTTGCGAGGTAGTTCTGGTCGTAGATTGATATGTTCTGTTTGTTGTCCTGGGTCTTGTTCACATCCAGGATAGTTCTAGTCTGGTCGTACCTGTTCAAAAGGCTTCCTATCAGGAGGGTCTTTGCCGCGTAGCACTGTTCACATGGCCTGGTTCCGGTTTCTGCGTAGGCTCTTTCAATTGCATGGCAGAACCTTGTCTTCCTGAAAGCAGAATAGGTGAGAATCGAAGATCCGTTTGCCCTGAATGCCGGAATCAGACATGACAGAGCTGCGTTTCCGTTTACAAGTACAATGCAGTTTCCGCAGGATGCGTTTCTGCATGCGTTGCTTATGGCAAAGGAGGGAACCAGTTCTTCAATTATCCTGTTCAGAGGTTTGTCTGCGTTAACATTTATGCTGTGCTGTACGCCGTCAACGGTGAAGTTAAGTTTCATTCTTCAGCCTCCGTGATATCGTCCGCCGTAAGGGGCATTTTCTCAACCGGCTTCCCAAGTGCAAGTTCAATAGCCTCGGCTGCCGCACTTTTTGTCAGACCGCTCAGAAGTGATGATACCGATCCGGGCATTATGTTGGGATTGGACTCAACTTCCAGGTCAATGTCAAAACTGCTGTAGTAGCCGGGGAAGACGTCCTGAACTGCGGAAATGATCTTTCTGATTGCCTTGTGTTTCAGTCTGACCATGTCAAAGACCTTGCCCATTGAAAGACGTGCCCATACCTTGTTTACCTTCGGAACCAGCAGAACCGGGTCAATCTCTACAGAAAGGGCAAGACAGCCGCATGCATGTGAGTTGAACAGGGACTGATCCTCAATAAGGTGTATCTTTCCTATTGATTCCCTGATGGGGAAGGGTTTGCCCTTCTTCAGGTTCTTTGCTATCTGTCTGCAGCCGTCCATAACGGCCTGGGGGAAGAAGCAGATTGATCTTGAGAGAGCATAAGGGCCCATGTCCAGTTTGTCTTCTTCATCAGTGTTTCTGAAAACAATGTTCTCCCTCTTCAGATCCAGGATTGAAAGAACTATGTCGGAACATATGTCCACCATACTGCGTTTGAAGGCAACGCCTCCGACAACCTCGAGTCTTCCTCCTTCGTAGAGGACCATCTCGGCCTGGAATCTGTGAAGCTCCGGCTCCTCGTTGCTCAGACCCTGGACTCCTTCACCGCATGCAATTCCGACACCACGTCTGTATCCCAGATAGGATGTAAGGTTTGCACCTGGAAGAGACGGCTGGGAGTAGACGCTGAACAGCCTGCTGAATTCTGAAATCTCAGTACACTGCTGTATGGTTCCCGGAAGTTTTTCCGTCAGATCAGATGTTCTCAGTTTTTCTATTTCGCCGCCGCAGTTCTCAATCTTCCATACAGAAGGAACCTTGCCGGATTCAACGGCAACTTTTGAATAGTGTTTCTCTGTTGCTGTAAGTGCAACTGAGAAACCAAGGTCTCCGAAGAATACCGCAGGTGAAAGCGGAGATTTGTTTATTGTCACATTAATTTCAAGACCCTTGAGTTTGTAAACGGGGTTACAACCTGCAAAGATGCTCTTGATGAATTCGTTGGAATAGAAGGGGAAGGCTCCAAGATCTGCCTTTGCTACACTCTTCTGGAAGAGGGGCTTTCCTTCCTTATCCATGATTGTGGTTGTTGTGATTTCAATCTCGGGCTGTGTGCTCGACATGGGAAGAACCAGTTCCATAAGTTTGCCTGTCCTCACTGCCGCAACAGCTGCAATGGATGCTGCAAAAGAGGGGGCAAACAGAAGCTGGTCATGGCTGGAGTAGAAGCGGCTTTCGTGGATGATTACCTTTGAGGTGGGTACGCCCAGTACGGATGCAATGCTTCTTCTCATATGGGCCGGCCACTGGGAAGCTGCCATGATGTGAACATTGTCCTCTTCATCCTTGGCTGCAAGAATTCTGCTGCAGCTCATAAGGGATTCGGAGTGTCTTGTTTCCCTGAATGTTGTGGTGACGGCTTTAAGGTCTTCGCCCTGTGGTTCCTTCATACCCCACTTGAAACTGTCTTCCTTGAAAACCTCTGTCTTGTTCTTTTCCTCATCAACATCCGAATAGTCAATTTTTATATGACGGCAGATCTGCTCGGTGGAATCAGTATCGTTTCCGAATACGGCAATAATGGGCTGTCCGGCATAATCAACGGTGTCTCCGGCAAGAACCGGAATCTTCATTCCGTCAATTTCGATACAGTTCTTTCCCATATCTTCTGCGGAAAGAACCAGGATATTTCCCTGGGAAGGAACGCTTATGCTCTGGGCGGAAGTACAGCCTTTGGGTGCTGAAATAATCCTTCCGGTCATATGCGGTCTGTTCAGATTCAGAATGTCCGAGGTATCAAGCATAAAAACAATATATCACAATTGTTGACGATTGGCATATTACAAAAGTACTATTATCAAACCACGGGGTGTCTTATGAAGAGAAAACAGCTTCTGAAAATAGGTGTAGATGTTGATGATGTCCTCTATCTTTGCAACCAGCATGCAATAGATCTGCTTGCCCGTGAAAGGGATATTGGAGATCTGGACATTTACGACATCCAGAGTTGGGGAGAAAGCGGAAGCAAGTCCATTCTGGATGAGAGGCTTGCCTACTTCTCAAAACCTGAATTCGTTCTCAGCCAGCCCCTCATCCCCGGAGCGCAGGACTTTATTGCAAGACTGTGCGAGAGGGCGGAGGTTTTCTTTGTTACCGCCGTGGGAAAGAACTGCATGAATGAAAGGGCCTCGCGCCTTGTCAAAGACTTCCCCCAGGTCCCTGAGAGAAACATAATCATAGGCTCACGGAAGGACAGGGTCTCTCTCGATGTCCTTCTGGATGACGGAGCCCACAACATCCTCGGAACGAGCGCAAAGTACCCGGTGCTTTTCAGGCGTCCCTGGAACAACAATCTGACAGGCCTCCTGGCGGTAAACAGCTATGACGATTTTCTCAGGCTTGTTGACCAGATTGACGGAAAACAAGAGGTATTCTCCGGTTTCAGACGCAGTGGCGTCGTCTGCCTTGTAGGTCCTTCCGGTTCCGGAAAATCCGAACTTGCACAGGCCCTTGTGCAGGACTACGGATTCGGTCGTCCCGTAACAACAACCACACGTCAGAGACGTTCTGAAAATGAGAACTACAACTTCATCAGCCGCAAAGAGTTCCAGAATGCACAGGACAGGGGACAGTTTCTTGAATTCACCGTATACGGCGGCCAGTACTACGGCTGCAGGGCAGAGGATGTGAAGAAGGTTCTGGACAGTGGAAAGAATGCCGTCATGCCCATCGATATCTGCGGAGCAATTGCCGTCAAAAACGCATTTCCGGACCGCTGTATCATCGTTTTCACGGACAGATCCCGCCGTGCGGTACTGAGGGGAATCCTCAACATGAACTGTCCTGAAGATGAGAAGGTTCTGAGGATTCTCAGCCTTGATTCAGAGTTCGGAAACCGCGAAATCTGTGACTATGAAGTGAACATGGATCAGGGAGCACAGTCCTGCGCAAAAGAGATTGCCTCGTTTCTTTGAGAGCCATCTTGCAAGTAAAAGATAATGGTTTTAAAATTAAACCATGGACAATGAAAACAGAGCCCGTGAACTGAGAAGTCTTCTCAACGAATATTCCCGGGCCTACTACACAACAGGCCGCA
>Ga0310786_10007514_pt1 | contig 14196 bp, 12 predicted proteins | sample AusTroGonzalo_MG_FD_203881 | JGI IMG/M metagenome (GOLD analysis project Ga0310786, IMG submission 203881) | Bovine rumen microbial communities from tropical cattle in Woodstock, Queensland, Australia - Gonzalo_03 (v2) (version 2) | ecosystem: Host-associated > Mammals > Digestive system >... | reverse complement strand
GTTCAGGAGGTATATCGACTTGACCCTGAACTCCTTGGATGCGTTGTTGGAGGATGTGAAGGCTGACGTGATCTTCTTGATCATCACCTTTGAGATGATCCTCGTCACGGGTATGGCTATGCTTCCTCCGTCCTGGAGCACGGCTTCGACCTCGCCGGTCATCACCATCGAGCCGAGGGAGTTCTCGGACAGCAGGGAAGTCTTCGTCAGCAGTGCCGTGCGCGAACCGAGATTCTCCATATTCGGAGCGTTTACGACCGCCATCACGGTCTTCTTGCCTTCCTTCGTGACGATGTCGCCGGTAGAGGACGCGCCCGCATCGAGGTAATACTCCTTGGCGCCGCTCTCGTCGAAGACGAATATCTGAAGGTTCTTGATGTTGTCCTCTTCCGCCGACGTCACGTCGGTGACGCGGGTCTCGGGGGTGCCGGTGATGCGGATGGTGGTGTGGATGAGATTGTCCGCGGGCGTCTCCACGCCCTGCCGGCCGTTGCATCCGGCCAGGCAGAGGGTCAGCGTGGCGGCTGCGATGAAAGGGAAAATGTTTTTCATAAAAAGATGTAGTTTAAGGGTTGTTTATTACCAGTCGGAATTGAGCCCGTAACGGCTGATGAGCTCGCTGATCTCCGGGTCGAGGTTGCCCCTGTGGATGTACGAGGGGTCCTGGTCGCAGGCGTTGAGATAGCTCTGCACTGCGTCCTGGTCCTCGCCCTTGCGTGCGTGCACGATGGCGAGCAGATAGTTGACGGCGGGAGTCTTCTCCAGCCTGCCGAGGATGTCCAGGGCGCTCTCGTTGTAGTCCATACAGCAGAAAGCCACCGCGGCGTTGTAGTCGCCGTAAGGGCGGAGTATGGTGACGGCAGTGCGGTAGTCACGGTCACGGATGGCCTGGATGCCGCGCATATAGGCCGTGTCCAGCACTGTGGTGTGGATTGTGTCCTTGACCATTCCCTTGCGGTGCAGGTGGAAGTCGAAGCGGACAGTCCTCAGCCTGGGGTACAGGACGGTGCGCAGGCGGGGATAGTAAGGCGCCGAGGACAGGCCGCGCTCCCGCGCGTCGGGGTCGCGGACCTCCGCCCTGCGGAGATAGTCCTCGCGCTCGTCGCCGCCCAGCTCCGGGTCGGCCGCGACGAGCTCCGCGAGCATATCCCAGTTCTCGGGTATGTGCCTGGAAACGAAGGGGATGCGCCCGCCGGGAGCGGATCCTCCGTCATAGGTCGCGTCCAGCGAATAGAAGAGTCCAGCCGTCCTCGCGAGCGAGTCGCGGTACTGGCGTATGTACCTGTCGAAGTACTGCGATACCGACGTGCTCCGCCTGCCCGAAAGGGATTCGTTGGAGCGATAGTCTCCCTCCGGAGAGCACGATGCAGTAACTATTATGGAGTCGAGGTCGAATTCGCGGTTCTCCAGAAGGTCTCCGAGATGGCGCTTGATGCGCGAGATCTCGGACGCGTTCTCCCCGAGCCCGGGGTCGATGTCCGCCCGGCCCGTCTCGAAGTCTATCCAGTACGTGGAATTGGCCGTGACGCGCCTACCGATGACCTGGGTAAGGTATTTCTCCTCGTTCTGCGTAAGCGTGCTGAGCGAGCTGATGTAGAAGGTCAGCGGATCGGCGGAGGGGATGGTGTACAGGTCGTGCTCTTCCTCGAAGATGGCTCCGGAAAGCGTTACGTCGACCTTCCTCAGCTCCGGTGCGGTGTTGACGGTCTGAACGTATTCGTAGATGAAGTCGCCCGAGCTGGTGACCATAACCGTGTCGAGACGCAGGCCTTCGGTGACGATGGGGACCTTGACGTAGCGGTTGAACATCTTGTCCTTGCGCTCGATCTTGCGGCGGTTGAACGCAGCGGCCAGCATACGGGTGTAGTGGTCTACAGCCTCGCGTTCGGTGACTCCGTAGATGGACGCGAACCTCTCGTCCGAGACGAAGGTGGTGTCGGTCTTGAGGGAATACAGGTCGGGGATGTTCCTGTGCAGGAACACCTCAAGCTCGTGCTGGCGTATGAAACGCGTGGTGTCGGTGATGATGGAATTGATGAAGCGCTCGTACTGCTGGTAGCCGCGCAGCTGCGCCCTGCGGTAGTCCTTGCCGGTGATAAGCACCGGCTCGAGGATGATGTCCTCGCCGAGTACGTTCATCGCTGGCGTCAGACGCAGCTGCCACCGGCTGTTGAGCATCGTCGAAGGGACTGTGACGAGGAAGCGCAGGTCGACCTTGCCGTGGCGCTCCGCTACGTTGCGGAAACGCGCGGTGACGACCGCCGCGTCGATCACGTCGGTGGCCACCATCTCGCCGTCTTCGTTGCGCACGGCCTTCATTATGATCATCTCTCGGCCGTCCGGGGCCTGGACCCGCAGCGTGTCGCGGTGGGCCCGGAGGCTGTCCATCGACATCTCCGGCAGCCGATCTTCGCGCGCAAGCGCGAGAGTGGCCGCCGGCCCCTTCCGCACGCTGCGCAGCTTGGACTGCGTGGAGCAGGAGAGGACGGCCGTAAGGGCCAGAATCAGAATGATATATCGATGTACGTGCATCAGAATTCGTATTGGAGGAAATCGTCTATCTCGATGATCTGGAGCTTGGAGGCAAGGACGTCATAGGCGGTACGCTCGGTACCGTCCGCAGCTGTGTAGCGCTGGCTCCTAAGCCGTCCGACGACATAGACCTTGTCACCCTTGTGGATGGTGGTCAGGTCGGGGATGTTCTTGCCCTCCCAAGCACTGACGTAGTGCCACGTGGTCTCGATGACGGGCTCGCCGTCGCGTCCCTTGTATACGTAGTTGGTGGCTACTGAGATCCTGGCCACGCGGGAGTTGCCTACTATCTGGAGCCTTACGGCCCCGACGTTGCCCCTGATTTCGATGCGATTGAGCTGTTCCATAAGTCTGAGTTTGAAGGTTGAGGCCGGACCGGCGCTGACCGCCAGCGCTTCCGGCCGTGACAAAGTAAGGCCATCCCGCGCCGAGGACAATGGAACATAAAAAAAGATGACGGGGGTTTCGTATGTTTTTATATGCCCGGTCTTTTTTATGCGTCTTGCGCGGAATATAAAAACAGAAATACCTCGCCGAGGTTTTTGTATGTTCCTTGCATCGTAATGCCGGCTTATGTAACTTGGAAGCCCAAACTATGGAAGCAACGATGGATTATCGGGAGAAAGAAACCGACCGTCCGGTCTGCCTGGAGTGCGGGGACGAGATCGTGTATGGAAGGACGGGCAGGAAGTTCTGCAGCGACAGCTGCAAGAACCGGTATCACAACCGCAAGTATCACTATGTCAGGTCGGTGCGGCTTCACGTGCTGGGCGCTTTGGACAAGAATTATTCGGTGCTGGAGAAGCTCCTGCGCCTCGAGATACGCTCCATCAGCCTGGGCGACCTGGCCCAGATGGGGTACAATAAAGAATTCGTGACCTCTTACCACAAGGTAGGAGGTCACGACGAATACAGGTGTTTCGATATCAAGTACTGCTGCTCGTCCACCCGTATCTTCAAGATAGAGCGGGTGAGCGAGGAGGAGGAAGCCTAGGCCTGCTTCTTCTGCGGGTCCTTGAAGAGGATCGCGAAGAGGATGCCGACCACGCAGGCGTAGGCGGCGAAGATATACCAGGCTGTGCTCCAGGACGGCTCGGCGGCGTTGTACACGTAGTGGTTGACGACGCGGCCGGCGGCCCAGGTGCCGATGGAGGCGCCGAGGCCGTTGGTCATAAGCATGAACAGTCCCTGTGCGCTCGAGCGGATGTCCTTGTCGGTGTTCTCGTTGACGAAGAGCGAGCCGGAGATGTTGAAGAAGTCGAACGCCACGCCGTAGACGATGCAGCTGAGGATGAACATCCACACTCCGCTGCCGGGGTTGCCGGCTCCGAAGAATCCGAAGCGGAACACCCACGCGAACATCGCGATGAGCATCACCTTCTTGATGCCGAATTTCTTCATGAAGAAGGGGATGAGGAGGATGCAGAGCGTCTCAGACACCTGGCTGAGCGAGATCAGCGCGTTGGCGTTGTTGGCGCCCCAGGCGTTGGCGAAAGCGGGATTCTCCTTGAAGGAGGTGATGAAGGTATTGGCGTAGCCGTTGGTGACCTGCAGGGAGGCGCCGAGAAGCATCGAGAAGATGAAGAACACGGCGAACTGGCGGTCCTTGAACAGGCGGAAGGCGTTGAGGCCCGTGGCTTCGACGAAGGACTGCGTACCCTCGGACTTGGGCTTGCAAGGGCAGTTGGGGAGTGTCAGGGCATAGGCGCAGAGAATCAGGCTGATGATGCCGGACACGAAGAACTGGTTGTAGGTGTGCTGGAACTGTATGCCGTCAGCTCCCTTGACGAAGTTGACGAAGAGCATCGTGAGGATGAAGCCCACGGTGCCGAACACGCGGATCGGAGGGAAGGCCTTGACCGGGTCCTTGCCGGCCCTCTCCAAGGCGTTGTAAGCCACGGAGTTGGAGATAGCGATGGTCGGCATGAAAAAGGCTATGCTGATCGTATAGAGCGCATAGAAGGGACCGAACTGGATGGCGTCTCCTGCGCTCATCGCGTAACATCCGGCCGCCAGCATCGCGAGGCCGGCGATGCCCTGGCAAAGCGACAGGACCTTCTGCGCGGGTATCCATTTGTCGGCGATGATGCCCATTAAGGCGGGCATGAAGATCGAGACGAAGCCCTGGGTGGCGAAGAAGAGCCAGATCTGCGTGCCGAAGCCGCTGCGAGCCAGGAAGCTGCCCATAGACGTGAGGTACGCGCCCCAGGCGGCGAACTCCAGGAAATTCATTATGATCAGCCTTAGGCTGATGTTCTGATTTTTCATATGGAAAACGGTTTTAATTATGATTCGTTCCGGTGTGTTCTGCAAAAATAGAAGAAATTGCGCAGTTTTTACTATCTTTGAAGGTTAAAATAAAGACACCAGATGAAATTTGTCCAGACCGCAGCCGATCCTTGCAGCTCCGCCCGTTGCGGAGTGCTCAGCACCGACCACGGCGACATCCACACTCCCATCTTCATGCCCGTCGGGACCCTCGGTTCCGTCAAGGGCGTGTATCACAAGGAGTTGAAGGAGGATATCGGCGCGGAGATCATCCTGGGCAACACCTATCACCTGTACCTCCGCCCCGGCCTGGACACGCTCCGTGCCGCCGGAGGCCTCCACAAGTTCGAGTCCTGGGACAGGCCGATCCTCACCGACAGCGGAGGCTTCCAGGTCTTCTCTCTCAGCCCCATCCGCAAGCTCAAGCCCGAGGGCTGCACATTCTCCTCGCATATCGACGGCTCGCGTCACACCTTCACCCCGGAGAACAACGTCGACACCCAGCGCATCATCGGGGCCGACATTATGATGGCCCTCGACGAGTGCTGCCCTGGCGACGCCGACTACAGGTACGCCGAGAAGTCGCTGAAGCTCACACAGTCGTGGCTTGAGCGCTTCGCCAGGCGTTTCCACGAGACGGAGCCGCTGTACGGCCACTCGCAGTGCTTTTTCCCTATAGTGCAGGGCTGCGTGTATCCCGACCTGCGCCGCAGGGCGGTCGAGCACGCCCTGCAGTTTGACGCCGACGGCTACGCCATAGGCGGCCTCGCGGTAGGGGAGCCCACCGAGAAGATGTACGAGATGCTGGAGGTCGTGGATCCGATTCTCCCCAAGGACCGCCCCCGCTACCTGATGGGCGTCGGCACGCCAGCCAACATCCTCGAGGGCATCGCCCGCGGAGTGGATATGTTCGACTGCGTTATGCCCACGCGCAACGGCCGCAACGGGATGCTCTTCACCTGGGAGGGGATTATGAATATGCGCAACGCCAAGTGGGCCGAGGACTTCTCCGAGCTCGACCCCAACGGTACGTCGTTTGTGGACCATACATATAGCAAGGCCTATCTGAGGCACCTTTTCATTTCCGGGGAGATGTTCGCCGGGATGATAGCCTCCGAGCACAACCTCGCGTTCTACCTCGACGTGGTGCGGCAGGCCCGCAAGCACATTGAAGAGGGCGACTTCGCTTCCTGGAAGGAGGAAGCCGTCCGTAAAGTGACCAGAAGACTGTAATATGACACTCCAACCGAAGAAACTGGACTGGTACATATTCAAGAAGTTCATGCTGACCTTCGTCATCGCGCTGGTGCTCATCATCGGCATCGTCATCGTGTTCGACATCAGCGAGAAGATCGACAAGTTCGTCGCCAACCAGGCGCCGCTCAGGGCCATCATCGTCGACTACTATATGAACTTCATTCCGTTCTTCGTGAATATGTACAGCGCGATGTTCGTGTTCATTTCGGTCATCTTCTTCACCTCGCGTATGGCGGCCAACTCCGAGATCATCGCCATCCTTTCGGGAGGCGTCAGCTTCCACAGGATGATGGTGCCGTACATAGTCGCCGCGAGCATCATCGCGCTGGTGTCGCTGGGCCTGAACCTCTACGTCATCCCGCGCTCCAACCAACAGCGACTGCTGTTCGAGAGGGAGTTCGTCAAGGACAAGCGCACTGCGGTGCGCGACGTCCATTACCAGATCTCGCCGGGCGAATTCGTCTATGTCGAAAGCTTCAGCACGTGGAATAATACCGCATATCGCTTTACACTCGAGAACATCGAGAACAACCAGATAGTGAGCAAGTTGTCTGCCGAGACCGCGACCTGGGACAGCCTCTCCGGATCCTGGAATCTCAAGAAATACTTCATCCGCGACTATACCTCCGGAATGTCCGACCAGATCCGCTCCGGCGCGCAGCTCGACACTGTCATTGCCTTGACAGTGGACGACTTCTACCGAAATGCGCAGACGGTCCAGACATTGCCGTACAACGAGCTCCAGTCATTGATCAAGACCCAGCAGATGCGAGGCGACTCCAACATTATGTACGCTCAGATCGAGAAGCACAACCGCTGGGCGATGCCCTTCTCGTGCATCATTCTGACCATCATCGGAGTGGCGCTATCGTCGCGAAAGAAACGCGGCGGACTAGGCTGGAACCTCGCATTGGGTATAGCGCTCACTTTCTCGTATATCCTCTTCCAACGCTTCGCGCAGATGTTCGTGTACACGGGCATAATGCCGCCGGGGCTGGCCATCTGGATACCCAATTTCCTCTTCGCCATCATAGCGGCGTTCCTTTACAGGATTGCGCCAAAGTAGAATGAATATGAAAGTCAAGATTGTCAACCGGTCGCAGTGGCCTTCGCCGCAGTATGCGACCCCATTGTCCGCAGGCGTCGACCTGCGGGCGGATATCCCGGAGGGGATCGTGCTCGAGCCCCTCGGCCGGGCGATGGTGCCCACGGGGCTCTACCTGGAGATCCCGGCAGGGTATGAGGCGCAGGTGCGCCCGCGCAGCGGCCTCGCTGCGAAGAAGGGCGTCACCGTCCTCAACTCGCCGGGCACGATTGACGCGGACTACCGCGGCGAGGTGAGGGTCATCCTCGTGAACCTCTCGTCCGAGCCGTTCACCATCGAGCCGGGAGAGCGCATCGCGCAGATGGTTTTCGCCCGTCACGAGCAGGTGGAATGGGATGAGGTTGAAGTACTTGAAGAGTCAGAACGCGGAGCCGGCGGCTTCGGAAGCACTGGAGTGAAATGACGATAGAAGAGTTATATCAGGAATACAAGGCCTGCGGCTGTCGCGTGACGACTGACAGCAGGGCCATCTCCGGGGGCGAGATGTTCATAGCCCTCAAGGGAGAGAATTTCGACGGAAACGAATATGCGCTGAAGGCGCTGGAGGCGGGCGCGGCGCGCGCCGTCGTGGACGACGGCAGCACCGCGGCAGCCAGCGGCGATCCGCGCGTCATCGCTGTCCCCGACGGCTTCGACGCGCTCCGGTCGCTGGCGCGCCATCATCGCCGCAACTGCCTGGGTGACAAGCATCTGACAGTTCTCGGTTTGACCGGAACCAACGGCAAGACCACCACCAAGGAGCTGATCCGCGCCGTCCTTTCCGCCAAGTATAAAGTGACTGCCACTGAGGGTAATCTCAATAACGATATTGGTGTTCCGCTTTCTCTTCTTAAGATCACTTCCGAGACTGAGCTGGCCGTAATAGAGATGGGCGCGAACCATCCCGATGATATCAAGCATCTCGTCGACGTATGCGAGCCCAACTGCGGCCTCATCACCAACGTGGGCAAGGCCCACCTCCTGGGATTCGGCAGCTTCGAGGGAGTCAAGCGGGCCAAGGGCCAGCTGTACGACTTCATCGCCGCTCGCGGAGGGGAGGTGTTCGTCAACGTAGATGACGACAACCTCCGCGCGATGGCGGGGGAGCGCGCCGGCCTGTCCATAGTCCCTTACGGGATGGAATACAACGGCGCCGAGGTCATTCCTCCCACCCCGGAGCATCCTTTCCTTCGTATCCGTCTGGGTGACAGAGAGATAAATACCAAACTGGTCGGAGCATACAATGCGATGAATGTACTTGCGGCGCTCTGTATCGGGTGCCATTTCGAGGTACCTTTCGACGACGCGGTAGCTGCGGTGGAGGCGTATACGCCTTCCAACAACCGCTCGCAGATGCAGAAGACTGAGCGCAATACTCTCATCCTGGACGCCTACAACGCCAATCCTTCCAGTATGGGCGTAGCCTTGGAGAGCTTCGCCCTGATGGAGGCGCCACGCAAGGTTGCCCTGCTGGGCGATATGCGCGAGCTCGGCGACAATTCGCTCCAGGAGCACGTCAAGGTCGTCGAGAAGATTGCCGCCTCGGACTTCGAGGCGTGCCTGGTAGGGGAGGAGTTCGGAAAGGCCCTGGCCGCTGCAGGCAAGCCCGCCAATGTCCTCGGACATTTCGAGACCTCGGACGCGCTGGCCGCCTGGCTGGAGGAGCATCCGCTCTCAGGCGCCTGCGTGCTTGTCAAAGGCTCCCGGGGTATCCGGATGGAGAAGACGGTTCCAGCCTTGTAGCGAGGGCGGTTAAGATTCGCGCGATGCAGTAGCCGACTATGAATCCGACTATAGCACCGACCACCACGTCACCGAAATAATGCTTTCCCGCGAATATGCGGCTGAGCCCGATCATCGTGGCCCAGATGAATATGAACCACTGGTACGCTCCGTACCGGTGGTTTTTGTCTGACTCCAGGCAGACGCTGGAGGCCGCCGCGAAGCCGAAGGCGTTGGCGGCGTGCCCCGAGAAGAAGCCGTAGTAGCCTGCGCGGCCTTCGAGCACGTGCAGGCCATGCCTCAGCATGCTTGCATTGTAGCACGGCCGCAGGCGGCATACGGAGTTCTTCACCAGGTTCGCGAGCTGGTCGCAGGCCACTACTGTCAGGACCATGGCCAGCACCATCAGCAGCCCTTTCTTCCAGCCCATCCTCTTTATGACCAGGAATACGATAGCCGCATATAGCGGATACCATATCTCTACCATAGAGAAGAACTGCCACAGGTAGTCTCCCGCCTCGAAGTGGAGGCTGTTCAGTGTCAGCGTGATCCGCTGATCCAGGGCGTCGATGGCTTCCAGACTCATTTCTGGAGGGTTTTCCAGAGGGTTTCCTTAAGTTCCTTGAGGCCTTCCTGGGTCATCGAAGAGATGAATACGTGAGGGATGTCCTTGGGAAGGGTCAGCTCGATTTCCTTCTCGATATCGTGGTCGATGAGGTCGCATTTGGTCACTGCGAGTACCCTTTCCTTGACGAGCAGCTCGGGATTATACTCTTCGAGTTCCCTGAGGAGGGTCTGGTAGCCGGCGGCGATGTCGTCCTCCTCGGCGGAGACCATGAACAGCAGCACGGAGTTGCGCTCTATGTGCCGCAGGAAGCGGATGCCGATGCCGCGGCCTTCGTGCGCGCCCTCGATGATGCCCGGGATGTCGGCCATCACGAACGAGCGGTCGTCGTAGTACTTGACTATGCCCAGGTTGGGCTCCAGGGTGGTGAATGCGTAGTTGGCGATCTTCGGCTTGGCCGCAGTGATGGTGGCCAGGAGGGTGGACTTGCCGGCGTTCGGGAATCCGACCAGGCCGACGTCAGCCAGGAGCTTCAGCTCCAGGATGAACCAACCTTCGACGCCGTCCTCTCCGGGCTGCGCGAAGCGCGGTGTCTGGAGGGTGGGCGTCTTGAAGTTGGTGTTGCCGAGGCCGCCGCGGCCGCCGCGGCAGAGGATGCGCTCCTCGCCGGCCTCGACGAGCTCGAAGAGCTCCTCGCCGGTCTCGGCGTCCTTCGCCACGGTGCCGAGCGGGACATCCAGGTAGATGTCCCCGCCGTTCTTGCCGTGGCGGTTGCCGCCCTCGCCCTTTCCGCCGTCCTCCGCCTTGACGTGCTTGCGGTACTTGAGGTGGATGAGGGTCCAGAACTGGGGGTTGGCGCGGAGTATGATGTGGCCGCCGCGGCCGCCGTCGCCGCCATCCGGCCCGCCTTTCGGGATGTACTTGGCCCTGTACAGGTGAGTCGATCCGGCGCCTCCGTGCCCGGACGCGCAGAATATCTTGACGTAGTCTATGAAGTTGCTCTCGGCCATATCGTTATCATCTAATTCGCGGCAAAGTTAACGATTATTTGCCGTTTCTCCGCATTTTTATGCTGCAGGAGGAGGAAGGGGGTCAGCGGACGCGGAGGCGGCGGCCGATGTGGAGGATGGTCTTGCGGGTAATGCCGTTGAGCTCGCAGAGGCGGTCGATAGTGGTGCCATAGATCTTGGAGATCTTGTCCAGGGTGTCGCCGCTCTTGATGGTGTGGTATTGCGCATCGGCGGGGTCGGAGGGCGCCGTGGCGGGCGCGCTGGCGGCGCTTGTCGCCGCTGTGCGCGGCGCCGCGCTTTGCGCCGCTCCATTCTGCGCCGCGGCAGCTTGCGCAGTCCCTCCCGCCGCCATCGAAGGCACACGGACACTTGAACTGCGTCCCTGGATGCTCTGCCAGGTACCGCCGGGGTTCAGGACTATACTATCTTCGGTCAATGGACCGTTCTCAGGTCTTGACAGGGTGCCGTCGTCGTTCAGCGTGGCCCAGGTGCCGTCGCCGAACAGGACGAGACGACTGTCGGCTGCGCTCAGCGACAGGGTGTCCTTGACAGGGAGGAAGACATTTCCGTAAACGGCCTCGAAATCAATCGGTTCGGGTTCTTCAGGTATCTCTATCTCGAAGTCGGGTAGGACGCGGCGTGCGCCGAGGAAACGCACGGCATAGTATTCTTCGGTTATATGCGAGACTGTCACTCCTCCGTGGGTGGCGGCGTGGATGAAGGTGAAGTCCTGTCCGTCCGATGACATCTCTATGAATATTCCGACGTGTCCTACGCTCTTCCTGCTGGCGCGTGCCCCGAGGATGATGATGTCTCCTTTCTGAAGGTCGGCGTACGTTCCCTCCACGGCACGGCCGTCCTTAGCCTGCTCCTTCGACGAATGCGATATGGAGATTCCGAGCTGGCGATAAACGTAGCTGGTGAATCCGGAGCAGTCGAAGGCCTTCGGCCCGCGGGCTCCGTAGCGGTATGGCTTGCCTATGTGCTTGTAGGCCTCGTCGATGAGGAGGTCGGCCACCTGGCGCGAACTTAGAGTGACGCTGTCGGCCGGAGCGGCGGGCGCAGCGAAGACGGATGCCGCCGAAACAGCCGTTGCGATTACAATTGTCAATATCTTGAGCATTTTTGCTTGCATTCTCAAATAAAACCGTTAAATTTACAAAATTTTTTGAAATAGAGCGTTCAGAATGAAGAATTATTTTGATTTCAAGGGCCAGGTCGCCCTTGTCACGGGCTGCTCCGGCGGCCTCGGAGTCCAGATGGCCAAAGCCCTCGCCAGCCAGGGCTGCAATATAGTACCCATCGCCCGTCGTATGGAAAAGCTTGAGGAGGTCGCGGCCGAGCTCCGCTCCGCTTACGGCGTCGAAGCCCTCCCGATCAAGTGCGACATCACCTCTACCGAGCAGGTGGAAGCTGCTGTCAAGCAGGCGCTTGCACACTTCGGTCGCATTGACATAGTCGTCAACAACGCCGGCACCGGAGCCGTCGCTCCCGCCGAGGACATCACCGACGCCCAGTTCGAGGGCGAGATGCAGATCGACCTCTTCGGCACCTTCCGCGTCGCCCGCGCGGCCGCCAAGTACGCGATGATCCCCGCCGGCTACGGCCGCGTGATCAACATCGCGTCGATGTACGGCCTCGTCGGCAACAAGATCGCCCCCGCCTCGCCATACCACGCGGCCAAGGGCGGTGTCGTCAACCTCACCCGCGCCCTCGCCGCTGAATGGGGCAGGCACGGCATCACCGTCAACTCCATCTGCCCGGGCTACTTCTACACCCCGCTGACCCAGGCGACCCTCGATTCGGAGTTCTTCCAGGACTATGCCCATCGCGTCATCCCTATGGAGCGCTACGGCAATGAAGGCGAGCTCGACTCAACCGTCCTGTTCCTCGCTTCGCCGGCATCGACCTACGTCACCGGCATCGCGGTCCCCGTCGACGGCGGTTACACCTGCGTCTAGCCTCCCGGACCCTTCGTAACCCTCAACCCACGGTCGAGGGTTATGGCGTTTTTGACTGCACCCTGCGGGCATTTACCCGCAGGGTGTGGCGTTTTGGGGGGTACCCTGCGGGAAATACCGGACTGACAGAATGGCAGTTGAGAAGTATGTTGGTAACTTAAGGCAATGATTTTGTTAATGTGGTGGAAAATGAGTAAATTTGCGTGATTATATATAATTGAATCTGAAGAATAGACAAATATGGGATTTGCAAGTGTAATCGGGAAATTGTTCGGAACGAAGGCGGACAGGGATATGAAGCTGGTGAGACCGATCCTGGATAAGATCCTGGCCGAATATGACAGCATAGACAAACTGACCAATGACGAGCTCCGCGCCCGCTCGGCGGGTCTGCGGGAGCGTCTCCGCGAGGTCGAGGCCCCCTTCGAGGCCCGCATCGAGGAGATCCGCCAGGCACTGGAGGGCGACCTCCCCGTGGCCGAGAAGGAAAAGCTCGCGACCGAGTCCGACAAGCTCGTGAAGGACGAGGACGAGGCCATCGAGAAGTGCCTCGACGAGATCCTCCCCGAGGCTTTCGCCATAATGAAGTCGACCGCCCGTCGCTTCGCGCAGAACGAATTCATCGAGGTGACCGCGACGCAGTTCGACCGTGACCTCAGCATCAAGCACGACTTCGTGCACATCGAGGGCGACACCGCCGTTTACCAGAACCACTGGGTTGCCGGCGGCAACGAGATCACCTGGGACATGGTCCATTACGACGTCCAGCTGATCGGCGGTACGATCCTCCACCAGGGCAAGATCGCCGAGATGGCCACCGGTGAGGGCAAGACCCTCGTCGCTACGCTCCCGGTCTTCCTCAACGCCCTCGCCGGCAAGGGAGTCCACGTGGTCACCGTCAACGACTACCTCTCCAAGCGTGACTCCGAGTGGATGGGCCCGCTCTATATGTTCCACGGCCTGTCCGTGGACTGCATCGACAAGCATCAGCCCAACTCCGACCAGCGCAAGCACGCCTACGACTGCGACATCACCTTCGGTACCAATAATGAATTCGGTTTCGACTACCTTCGCGACAATATGGCCACGCGCGCCCAGGACCTCGTCCAGCGCAAGCATCACTACGCCATCGTCGACGAGGTCGACTCCGTGCTCATCGACGACGCCCGTACCCCTCTCATCATCTCGGGTCCGGTCGCCCAGGCCGAGGACGACGCCCAGTATATGGAGTTCAAGCCCTACGTCGAGCGCCTCTACACCAGCCAGCGCTCGCTCGTGAACCAGTGCCTCAACGAGGCCAAGAAGCTCATCGCCGCTGGCGACGAGGCCGAGGGCGGCAAGCTCCTGCTCCGCGCCCACAAGGGTCTCCCCAAGTATCAGCCCCTCATCAAATATCTCAGCGAGCCCGGCATCAAGACCCTCCTCCAGAAGGTCGAGAACTATTATATGCAGGACAATGAGAAGGAGATGCCGGTCGTCACCGACGAACTCTTCTTCGTCATCAACGAGAAGCAGAATTCCGTCGTCAAGACCGACAAGGGTGACGCGATGCTGGCCAAGTCCGTCAATGACGAGAACTTCTTCATCCTGCCCGACGTCGGCGCACGCACGGCCGAGATAATGGCCGAGAACATCTCCGCCGCCGAGAAGCAGGAGAAGAAGGACGCCCTGATGGAGGAGTTCTCCCTTAAGAGCGAGCGCGTCCACGTCGTGGAGCAGCTCCTCAAGGCCTATGCGATGTTCACCAAGGACATCGACTACATCATCTCCGACGACAACAAGGTCAAGATCGTCGAC
>Ga0310786_10007513_pt1 | contig 14197 bp, 2 predicted proteins | sample AusTroGonzalo_MG_FD_203881 | JGI IMG/M metagenome (GOLD analysis project Ga0310786, IMG submission 203881) | Bovine rumen microbial communities from tropical cattle in Woodstock, Queensland, Australia - Gonzalo_03 (v2) (version 2) | ecosystem: Host-associated > Mammals > Digestive system >... | reverse complement strand
ACTCAAGACATACACGTTGAATGCGGATGGCACGATGACGGTGGCGGACCGCGTGTTACCGGAGACACAGTGGCTCGGCACACAGTCTTCGCTTTGGAACAACAACGACAACTGGAGCGCGAATGCGCCTTCCACCGCGGACACGAAGGCCGTGTTTGGAGCTGTCGGCAACAGGAACGTCCAGACGTCTTCCGGCGCGATTGCAGGCGTCCTTGAGTTCACTGCCCCCAACTACGTCGTATACGGTTCCGATGCCGTTTCGGTGGGCATTGCGATTGAGAACCAGTCTACGGCCGGAACGGTGACAATGGCAAGCCCCCTGGCACTTGGCGAAAACGTGTCCATAATCGGAGCCGCGGGGTCAACGACCGCTTTGTCCGGCGCGCTTTCGGGAGCAGACGTTAGCCTGACTAAGACGGGCTCCGGAAAGGTTGAGGTGTCGGGCAACAACGCCGGGCTCGATGCCGCATGGACGCTGGACGGAGGAACGCTTGGCTTCACGTCCGAAGGTTCGTTCGGCACAGGCGACAAGCCCGTGGAGGTAGTCTCCGGAACGCTGGCGTACGGCGGCGAGAGCGCGGCCACCGCGAGCGGCTCTCTGCTCGTCAATGCGGCAACGGGCGTTGGCGCGATAGTGGACACTGCCGGCGACCTTACTTTCACGAACGCGGAGGTTCGCTCCGGCCGTATGGTGAAGAAGGGCGCTGGTACGCTTTCGTTCGATCTTGGCGCGGGAACATATCCTTTCGCCGACGTGGGTGATGTCCGTGTCGGAAACAATATCGATGAAATCACCACGGACATTGCGTTCAACGCCTCCGGCGATTCGCAGTCGAGTTCGGTCTCCGCGAACATGTTCTATCCGCTCACCGTGGCTGAAGGTCGGCTCGTCTTCTCCGGTGCAGGGTCGAACGCAACCACGGTTGTCCACCGCAACGGACTATCCATCGGCGATACGTACGCCGGGGCGCAGGCGAATTCGGAACTTGTGCTGAAGAATGTCTTTTTCGACAATGCAAATGTCGATGCGTTCATTGTAGTCGGGCGAAAGGTCAACTCGTCGGCCAATGCCGAGCCCTGGCTCAAGGTACTAGATGGCGCGTACCTGTATGCGCACAAGATGTGGATTGGGCGGTATCCCTCCGTGCAGTCTGTGAGTGGCCTGGCGGTGACGAATTCGACTGTGCTGCTCAACAGCAGAATGAGCTTTGGCGGAGGCGCCAACGCAACCGGCGTGTTGCGCGTCGGTCCCGGCGGCAAGGTGCAGGTAAACGACAGCTTTGACTTCCGCGGCAAGACGGACATACTCGTCGAAGGCGAAGGCGCGGAGATGTCGGCGCCGAATACAAATCTTAGCGGCGACCGTTGGGGCTGGTCCGGAATCCTTCAGTTCGAGGACTGGAACGGCAGTGGAACTATTGCCATCAAGAACGGCGGTTTGCTTACGGTAGGCGCCCATATCCACGGCTCCAACTATGGGGTCAATGGCACGACTTCGCCAGGGCTCAGGTTTGTGTTCGACGGCGGCACACTCAAGTTCCTTTCAAACGGAACGTCCATGATGGCGCGGCCGCAGTACCAGTATGCCCTGACGGAAGGCGCCGGAATGACGGTTTCGGTGGCGGAAGGTGCTGTCCAGAAGCTTACCTTCCCGATTCGAGGCAACGGCGGGTTGGTGAAGACAGGCGGCGGCGAGCTTGTGTTCGCAGACGTGCGCGACTTTACGAAGTGGGACCCGCAGATCGTTATCGACGGTTTAGGTTATTTCAACCTCCAGTACAACGAGACCGACATGATGCTTGGCCAGTACGAGGGAACCACCGAGGTGCGCGAGGGCATACTCACGCTCTACGCGGGCATGCTCACCAACACCACTGCGGTGACGGTTGGCGAGGCTGGTGCGTTGAACCTCGGCGGAAACGAGTTCGAGTTCCCGAGCGTGGAAGGCACAGGCGTGATCTCCAACGGAACGCTCAATGCCGTGGTGAAGGTCGCTTTGGACAACGCGAACCACACCGGCGCGGCACCGGCGTTCTCGGACGTGACACTTCCTGCCAACCAGATGTTCGAGTTCGATTGCGACGGCGAGATAATGAAGCACGTGCCGTACACGCTTTCCGAGATGGGATGCACAGTCGAACAGATGACCGCCTGGCGTGCAACATTCAACGGGCAGAGGTTCGTGCCCGAGTTCTCGTTGGACGGTTCCGGTCGCACGGTGGTCACGTTCCGCATGCCTCCAGGAACTACGATTCTCATCCGCTAAGGCGGAAATTCGAAATCGGGAATAGGGAAACGGGAATCGGGACAACCGATTCCCGTTTTCCTATTTTCAATCCCATTATTGACATTAACGACAATCGCTCGTATAATGCACGTCAAACAGGTTTGGAAAGGAACCGACGATGAAGAAATGTGCTACTTCGCATCAAATTGCCACTATTGCAGCTTTGCTTGCGTGCTTCGCGATGCAGGCCTTCGCCGAAAGGGTCAGCATCTGGCCTGACGGCAAGATGCCGGACGCGCAGGACCACCAGATAGCCGCGATGACGAACGAGAAGGAGAAGGGCAAGGCTCCATACCTCGACTGGCGGCCTGCCCCGCAGAATCCGAACGGCGGGTGCATGATTCTCATTTCAGGCGGCGGCTACGGCAGCTGCTGCGACGTCGGTCTCGTCCAGATGTGGGAGCAGAAGTTCACGGCGATCGGCTTCCAGTGCGTCAACCTGGTCTACAGGACTCCGCGTCCGAACGGCCTTGCGTTCTACCAGAGCGCGTGGGAGGACGGACAGCGTGCAGTGAGGATGGTCCGCTCCGAGGCGGCGAAGCGCGGGTTCTCCCCGGAGAAGATAGGCACCATCTCGATGTCGGCTGGATCGCATCTTGCGACGCTCCTCGCCACAAGCGCGCTGACTCCTGCCTACGAGAAGGTCGACGAGCTTGACGACGTGCCGTGCCACATAAACTGGGCGATTACCGGCGCGATAGCATACGCCGTTACGGACGGGCTTGGCGTCCCCAACTCGCGCAACGGGCAGGCGATCGACGCCACGCTGGACTCGATTTTCAAGTTCGACGACAAGACGGCTCCGATGTGCATGTTCCACGGCAGCGCCGACGAATACTCCCCGATGGCCTCGACGCTCGTCTATCGCGAGCTGCGCAAGCGCCGCGTGCCGGCGGAGCTCCACCTGTTCGCGGACCGTCATCACGGCTTTTGGGGCTCCGACGGAAAGGGCGACAATGCCACGGCCTACGACAACTGGTTTGACAGGGCGCAGGAGTTCCTTGCGCAGATGGGTTTCCTGGGCCCGCTTTCGCCCGAGGAGAGCATCATGCAGCGGTTTGCAAAGAACTTCCACGATCCCGCGAAGTACGTGAAGGAGGAACTGTGGCCCAAGGGCAGGATCCCGGACTTCCAGGAGAAGCAGAACGTCCCGTACATCGAGTGGTACATCCCCTCCAATCTCACCACGACGGCGATCCAGATCATCTACTCGGGTGGGTCGTACAACGGCAACGGCCCCGACGGATTCGAGGTGGCCCCGGCAAGGCGCTTCCTCAACGAGAAGGGCATGGCGGTTGTCACGATGAAGTACAGGACGCCCCGTCCCGCCGCGCCGCTGGCGAAGCACACGACCGCCTGGCAGGACCTCCAGCGCTGCGTCAGGCTGGTGCGCTCCAAGGCGGCGGAGAAGGGTCTCGACCCGAACCGCATCGGAATCATGGGCTCGTCCGCCGGCGGACACCTTACGCTGATGGGCGTGACGAGCTCCAGGAGCCGCTCCTACTCGAGAGTCGACTCCGTCGACAAGCTTCCCTGCAACGTGCAGTGGGGCGTTGGGATATATCCGGCGTACTCGCTTACCGACGGCATCGACCAGGGCAACACTACGGGCGGCAACGACGACTCGGCGCGTCCCGTGCCCGAGTTTGCCTTCGACCCGGACACGTGTCCGATGGTGTTCATACACGGCGACGCCGACGGCTGGGCGGCGATGAACTCGGTCAAGACGTGGGAACAGATGCGCCGCATGGGGATTGCGAGCGACCTTCACACGCTCTGCAAGCGCGGCCACTGCTTCCAGAACAACGCCTCCCCCGGCACGGGCAGCTACACCTGGCTCGGCCGCATTTGGGAGTTCATGAACCACAAGGGAATCAACAAGTAGCCCTCTCGATGCTGAGATACCACATCATTGTCAGGTGATGCAGGTAGTGAGATAGGGTTTGAGTGTTTGAGTGGATTACTCGGGGAAGCGGCGCCCTCGCCGCTTTGGAAATTGGGAATTCGGAATTGGTGGCAAGGAGCAGGGCATTGTTTGATTGTTTGTATTGTTTGATTGTTTGATTTCGATTCACGAACCACGAGCCACGAATCACGAGCCACGAACTGCCTGCGCAGATTTCACGGCGATTTTTGCGCATTTCTGACGTTGTGGTCGCCATGTTTTTGGTATAATTAACTTGTAACGCCTAGTTACGTTTTGCTTTTATTGGGGAAGGCAAGTCGTTCCGTGCAACGTTTTGCCTTCTGTTGTTGTGTTTGCATAAACAGGGAAAGGCTCGAAAATGAGAAAAGAGATGTTTGCGGCGGTGTTTGCCATGTCATGCTGCATGTTTGCGCGCGCTGATGCACCGACCTTGCGGATAATGCCGATGGGCGATTCCATCACCTACGGATCCGGTTCGTCGGGCGGATACCGCGTGCACCTCTATACGAACATGGTCGCACGCGGATGGAACGTCGATTTCGTCGGTTCGCAGAACGGCAACACGCACACCCTGCTCGGAGACAGCGACCACGAAGGCCGCAGTGGGTGGAAGATCGCAAACGACGTCGACGGCTATCTCGAAGACATCGACAACTTCATGGACAAGGACGACGTTCCGGACGTCATACTTCTCCATCTCGGCACGAACGACAGCGGTCTCGGCGACTGGCAAAGGCGCGACCGCGTGCTGCTCTACTCGAACCTCATCGAACGCCTATACTTCCACTTCCCGCAGGTTCACATCATAGCCTCCACGCTCCTGGGCCGGCCGACGAACAACGCCGAAGGCGACCGCCGCGTGCGCGAGGATTTCAATCCGCGCATAGCGGACCTGGTGGTCAGCTTCCAGGCCATGGGGCGCAACTGCCACTTCGTAGACATGTACTCGGCGCTCGACTACACCGTGCCTGACGGCGCCAGCCATCCGGCGGACATGCCGTCGGACGGTCTCCATCCCGGAGAGCAGGGCTACCAGAAGATGGCGAACGCCTGGCTGCCCGCGATAGAGGGAATCTTCACGCAGGGCTACGGCGACGAAAACGCGCCGCAGATCGCTCGCTGCCGTAGCCTTGACGCGCCGCGACGCATAGTGGTCGATTTCTCGAAGGCCGTGGACGATGCGACGCTCGCCGACCCAGCGCGTTGGACCGTGAGCGGCGGCCTAAACGTGACGGCGGTGCGCGTCACCGCCGCCGGCCGTTCTGTGGCGCTTTCGCTCGACGGCGACTTGCAGGCGAACACCGCATACACCGTTACGGTGACGAACCTGTCAGACCTCAAGCCCACGCCCAACACCACGCCATCCTCATCGCGCGCATTCTACGCCATCCGCACCGGATGGGCGAACAACGTGCTTTCGGCCGATCTCGACGGCTACAGCCTCGCGTATTCGCTGTCGATCGGGGAGACGGTCAACTATGGCGGAGGCAATGTGCCGTACGCGGTGAACAACGCTGCGGACCTGCCATCCAGCATCGACCGCGTGGCCTACTACCTCGAGCTCTACGCGCCCGGAGAACCGTTGAAGTACGTCTGGGTGTCGATGGACGCGTTCACGCACGACCTCACCAAGATAGGCGTGCCAACGGCTGCATCCGGCGCAGTGTGGCAGCAGAAGGTGTCGAGGCTTACCGTGCGCAGCAACGTGGATGGCGTAGTAAACGTAACGGATTCCGACTCTGGCAACATAGAGTTCTGGCCGTACAACTACACCGGAAACAACAAGGCGGGCATTTCCGGCGCAGATGGCGGAAAGTACGACTTCGGCGACGAGTGCTCCTACAACAACAACTACGGCTGCATGCAGGTGCACAACTGGGGCGAGAGGCAGACGGTGTTCGCGTTCAACAACTTCAACGGCGGATTTGGCTATTCCCAGCCGTGCCTGACCATTGGCAACAACGTGGCCTACTACGGCGATCCTGACGGCACGAACGGCTACAACGCCCGCAACTACACAGTGCGCAACCTCGCCGTGTTCGTGCACTACGGCGAGGATTCAGTCCCGCCAGCAGTGCTTTCGGCGTTCGCGTATGCGGCTGGAACAGTTGTCGAGCTGACGTTCTCCGAGGAGATATCCCCTAGCAGCATCGCCTCCGCAACGTTCGCGAGCGACGCGTTTGAGGTGCTTGACGCGCGCCTTTCGGACGACAAGCGCTCGCTTACGCTTGCCACGACGCCTTTTGACCCGTCCTCGCGGTCCACGCTGACGCTTGGCGGCGTGACCGACCTTTTTGGCAACGCTCTTGCGAATCCCGAAACGATTGTGCGTGAATACTCGCTTCCTCCGAGCATGGCGGCAGGCGCAAAGACGGAGGCAGCTGGCTACAAGCTCCTCTACTTCGCCGACATTCCGGAGCGTGGCGCGTTCAACGCCCCGGGAGCCTATCTCCTGGACCAGGGCGGCTACACGAACTCCTTCGACCGTGTGGGATACTACATGGAACTCGTGAAGGGCAATGCGACCAATTGGGTGTGGACCAGTTTCGACGCGTTCACGGACATCCCCGCGCATTTGGCCGTGCCAGTTGTCGCGAACGGCGCCTGGTACCAGCGCACGGTTTCCAACCTCACGGTGCGCAGCAACGTGGCGGGCGTTCCGTCCAGGGACAACGCCCAGACGGGCTGCATGGAGTTCTGGCCCTGCAACTACAATTTCCCCGTAGTGCTTGATGGCATTGGCGGGTCTGGCGATGCCTTCGACTGGAACGACCGCCCTGATACGCCTACGGCCGTTGTCGGCTATGGTTCGATGCAGGTGCACGACTGGGAGGCGGGAGTCACGCTGTGGGCGCTCAACCATTTTGGAACCGACGGCGAAAAGCTCGACATCGGCATCGGCAACTGCTCCGACGCGTCGCGTACGGACTGGACGCAGAAGGAGACTGCCGGTAATTGGGACGCACGGCGTCTATATGTGTTTGTCCGTCCTGGTCCTACGCCCGACGGTGTGTCGGAGAAGAAGCCAGCCTCGCCGGAACTCGTGTCCGAGGTCCTGACCGACGCCGCGTCGCTCGTCGGCGCAGAGACGCTCGATGGATGGGACCTTCTTTTCGCGTCCACGGCCATTCCCGTCCAGTGCCGGTTCCAGGACGCCGCATGGCGCGCCGACAGCGCAAACTTCTATCAAGTCGACAACCGTTCGACGGCATTTGGCGTGACGCGCGTGGCTTACCTCATGCAGCTGGAGGTCGGAGGCTCGCTTGAGTACGTCTGGACGGCGTTCGACGCTCCGTCCGCAATCGGCCGCCAGCTCGGCGTTCCGGAAGGCGGCTACTACTTCAAGCAGTGGATATCCAACCTCGAGGTCAAGTCGAACAGCGCGCGCGTGACGCAGGGGTCGTTCCCCGCCGGTGGCATCGTCGAGTTCTGGGCGTCCAACTACGGCACGGGCAATACGTTAGCCGACTCGGGCGCGAGCACGAGTTTGCACGACTGGGACGATAATGATTTCGGCACCGGCACGGGCGGCTATGGCTCCATGCAGGTGCACAACGCAGGAAGGGGTGAAGTCCTCTTCGCGTTCAATAACTTCAACAATGGCAACGTTCCGTGCCTTGGCATCGGCAACAGGACCGAAAGCCATCCCGACTGGACGTTCGCAAACAATGCCGGAGGTTACACAGTGCGTAAGCTCTATGCGTTCGTGAAGTATGCTGCTATCCCGCCGCACCTCGGTTCGGTGACTGCGTCGGCAGACGGCTCTCGGCTTCTTGCCGAGTTTGACGCCGACCTCGCCTCCCGTGCGCAGTCCACCATGTCCTTCACGCTGTCGGACGGCGGGACAGTCGCGTCGTTCACGCAGCTCGACGAAAGGCGCGTGCTAGTGGACGTGTCGGGCCTTGTGCGCGGCACGACGTACACGCTGACCGTCCACGACGCGCCCGGCACTGGCGGCGTTTCTTCCGATTCGTCCGCGACGTTCGGAATTCCGGCCTCGTCGGACGGCTTCATGCCGGAGTTTCTGACGTCGTCCGACGTTCCGGAAATGGCTGGCTACTCGCTTGTCCAGTACATCGACCTGCCGCTTACAGCCCAGACGATCCACGACAACACCGCCTATGCGTTCGACGAAGGCGACTTCCACAATGGAGACTTCGACCGCATAGCGTACTGCTTTGCGCTTGTTCCGGCGTCAGACGTGTCGGTGACGAACTGGGTTTGGGTGTCGATGGACGCATTCGCCTCGGACGGCTCCAAGATCGGCATCCCCGCCGTAGACCGCGGTGCGTGGTACCAGTGCAAGGTCACTGGCATGAACATATTCTCCAACGTGGCTGGCGTGGAGACTGGCACGGGCATAGACACAGGCAACATCGAGTTCTGGCCGCAGAACTACGGTTCGGGTGTTTCGTCGCTCGGCCTTGGCGGCGACTCCGGCAAGTACGATTTCGACGACGTGATCAACATGGATTTCGGCCACGGTCATGGAACGATGCAGGTGCACAACTGGGGCGCGAAGCAGACAGTGTTCGCGCTCAACCACTTCGGAAACGGCAACAACACGCTTGAAATGGGCATCGGCAACAACGCGTCAGGACATCCGGACTGGACGTCTACCAACAATGCGGGCAACTACAATTCCCGTAGACTCTGGGTGTTCGTGCGCCGCAAGAGCGCCGCGGCAAGTGGCCCCGAGATCAAGTCCCAGCCCGCGTCTGCGACGGTTGAGGCGGATGGATCCGCCGTGTTCCGCGTGGCGGCGTTCGACGTCTCGTACTTCCAGTGGTTCAAGGACGGCGTTGCGATAGATGGCGCCAACGGCCCGAGCCTCACGATCGCCCCTGTCACGCAGGCAGACGCCGGCACGTACACTGTGGTGGCCTATTCTGCCGCCGGCTACACGCAGTCCGAGCCAGCAACGCTCTCCGTCATGCGCATCAAGCCCAAGATCCGCATCATGCCGGTCGGCGATTCCATCACGGAGGGAATCGGAAACGGCACGTTCGGCGGCTACCGACTGCCGCTGTGGCAGTATCTGCAGGCGGACGGCTACAACGTCGACTTCATAGGTACGTCGACGGCAAACGGCGCTAATGGACTTGGCGATTCCGACCACGAAGGCCACAGCGGCTGGCGGATTACGGACGGGAATGGCGGCATCTACGAGCACATCCGCGGCTGGATGGAAGGGCTCGACCTGCCGGACGTTGTCCTTCTCCATCTTGGCACAAACGACACCGGTGCCGGAGAGGACGCGTTCAGGACGCGCATCGTCGCCTATTCGAACCTCTGCGAGAGGATATGGAGCGTGAGCCCGCACACGCACATCGTGGCGACTACGCTTCTCGACAGGCGCACGAACTACGCCACCGCCAACGGCTGGATCCTGACGTACTTCAATCCGTATGTCGAAGGCCTGGTCAACGGTTTCAAGGCCATGGGCCGCAACTGCTACTTCCTCGACATGTACTCCGCGCTCGACTACACCGTGCCGGACGGAGCAACCCATCCCGACGACCTTGGCGACGGCCTCCATCCGTCGATCCAGGGCTACCAGAAGATGGCCCGCGCGTGGGAGAGCGTCGTGACGAACGTCTTCTCCGTCTATGGCGACGCGAACGCGCCGAAGATCGGGCGCGTGACTTGCGCGGACGATCTGCAGCGCGTGCTCGTCGAGTTCTCGAAGCCCGTGGCCAACGCCTCCATCTACGACGTGGCGTCGTACACTGTCGACGCCGGGGCGGAGATCACGGACTTGGAGATTGTCGACGCCAACCGCGCCGTAGCGCTTACTCTCGCCGAGCCGCTGGCTGTTTCCGGGTCGCACACGCTCACGGTGACTGGCCTCGTTGACTTGAACGAACCTGCGCTGACGACTGCTTCCGACAGCCGCGTTTTCGCCGTGTCGTGCAGGGGCTACGAGAAGACCGTGCCAAAGTCGGAGTGGGGCGACATGTGCCTCGTGTACGACTTCGACTGGCCGACCGGCTGGCTTCTGAACATGCTTCCGTCGCAGCTCTATGCGGTGGACAACTCATCCGCACTGCCGCGGGCCTTCGACCGCGTGGCGTACTACGTCGAGCTCGTAGACAATGACGGCGCCATGCAGTATCTGTGGGTCTCGATGGACGCGTTCACGAACGACTACTCGGCTATCGGAGTGCCTCTCTTCAACGCGGGAGCACCTGTGGTGCAGACGCGCGTCACCGGCATGAACGTGTTCTGCAACGTGGACGGCGTGGTGAACACGACGGGCTGCGACACTGGAAACATCGAGTTCTGGCCGTACAACTACGGCGAGCAGACTGCGCTTGGCCTCGAGGGGGCGAACGGCAGCCAGTTCGACTTCGACGACACCTGCACGTATGGCGGGCGCTACGGGTCGATGCAGATACACAACTGGGGCGCGAGGCAGACGCTTTTCGCGGCCAACCGCTGGAACGAGGGGGCTACCATCCTCGGCATCGGGCCCAACAACACCGGCGTCGGGCAGCCGGACTGGACGCACGCTGACGCCAATCTCAGCACATTCACGTCGCGCCGCATGCAGGTGTTTGTGCGGCCGTGTGCGGAACGCGAGCCTCCGAAGGTCGTGAAGGCGGAGGCTTCGTTTGACGGCAAGCTCGTGACTCTCGTGTTCGACGAGCCGATTTCGTCGCTTTCTCTTGACGGTGCGTCCTTTACGTCGGACGCGTTCACCGTGGGAGCGGTGCGTATCCTGGACGACGGGCGCACAGTGGAGCTGACCACGAGCGGCTTCACGCCGGATGGTACCGTCGCCGTGTCGGTGTCGGGAGTGACCGATCTGTACAACAACCCAGTGTCGCCGAACACGACAGTGCCTGTCGAGGCCATTTCGCTTTCCCCCGCGCAGCGCGCGCAGATCGGCGAGGCAGCTGATGGATACGACCTCGTGCTGCGTGCGGACATGGGGGTGACGGGCGCCTTCAACTCCGACGCGGCCTACACGCTCGACCAGACTTCGTGGAACGGCACGTTCGACCGCGTGGCCTACTACCTGGAGCTCGAGAAGAACGGCGTGACGAACTGGGTGTGGACGAGCTTCGATGCGTTCACGGCAAATCTCCGCCATGTCGGCGTTCCGGTTTCCGCCAACGGCGCGTGGTTCCAGCGTAAGGTCTCGAACCTTGTCGTTCGCAGCAACGTAGCTGGCGTCACACAGGTTGACGACTGCGACACCGGAAACATCGAGTTCTGGTCGAACAACTACTCCGAGCCGACTGCGATTGGCGACATAGGCGGCTCCGGTTCCAATTTCGACTGGAACGACACGCCTTCCGGGCAGCCCACCTCCGCCGGGCACGGCTCCATGCAGGTACACAACTGGGGCGAAGGACAGACGCTGTGGGCGATCAACCACTTCGGCAACGACGGCAACACGCTCGACATCGGAATCGGCAACAACTCCAATGCAGCGCACCAGGACTGGACGCTCGAGAACAACGCCGGCAACTGGGACGCACGGCGCCTCTATGTGCTCATCCGCCGCGGCCCCACGCCATACGAGCTTCGCGACCCCAACTCCGACCCCGAGTTGCTCACGGCTCGCGTCCGTGAGACGCTTGGCGCCGATGCCGACGTGATGGACGGCTTCACGCTCGTGTCCGCCGCTCCCGCGATTCCCGTCCAGTGCCGTTTCAACGAGGCCAACTGGCGCAAGAGCTCGCTTTACACGTACGACGTGCGCGGCGACATCGGCGAGGTATCGGAGGTAGGCTATTTCTACGAGCTGCAGACGACTTCCGGCGACACGGTGTCGACGAACTACGTGTGGGTGTCGTTCGACTCTCTCACGGACGATCCCGCGAAGATCGGCGTTCCCGAAGGCGGCTATACGCTCCAGGGCCGGGTGTCGAACATGAAGATCCGCACGAACTCGGATACGCTCATCGCCGCAGAAGCAGTGGGCGACTTTGCCACTGGCGGCAACATCGAGTTCTGGAGCGGCGACTACGGGACTAACGGAGGTGTCGGAAACCTGGGTGGAAACAACTCCATGTACGATTTCGACGACTCGGTCAACGGCAACAACTACGCGGCGACGAGCGGCTACGGTTCCATGCAGGTGTGCTGCTGGGAGAAGCAGCAGGTCGTCTTCGCGCTCAACCACTTCAACGGTGGCTCCACGGCGCAGCTAGGCATAGGCAACGACCCCAGCCCGGCGAACGCGTCGGCCAGCGACTGGACGTTCCACGACAACGCCGGCACATACTCCTCGCGCGTGCTGATGGTCTTCGCAAAGTACGCGCAACGCGTGCCGGCCGTCACCTCCGTTGTCGTGTCTTCCGACCGCACCCGTGCGCTTGTTCGCTTCGACCGTCCGCTCGGCAATGCGTCGGTGCGGACCGCCGAGCTGACGCTGTCCGACGGCGCACAGGTCGTTGCGCGTTCGCTTGACGACGACTCCACGCTCCTTCTGGAGATGTACGGTGCGGCGGCGAACTTCGAATACACGCTTTCGTACCAGAACCTTGCAGATGCGTCGGGCGTCGCGTTCAGCGGCACGGCTGTATTCCGCGTGCCGGCCCAGACGGCCGCCGAAACGGTGCCTGCGTTCCTTGACGACGTTGCGGAGGCGGAGGAGTACACGCTCATACAGTATTACGACCTCCCAGAGAACTCCAACGCCATCTACAATGGTCCGGCGTATAACCTTGACGACGGCTGGTTCCACAGGAACGACTTCGACCGCGTGGCATACTGCCTGTATCTCGTGCCGAAGTCGGGCGAGCCCCGTTGGGTGTGGGTGTCGATGGACGCGTTTGCCACTGACGGGTCGAAGCTCGGCCTGCCGGTCGTGCCGCGCGGTGTGTCGTATAGGCAGAAGGTGTCGTCCATGAACGTCCAGTCCTCGGCGAACCTGCTCGGGAACGTCGTGTGGGGCAGCAACCTGTCCACGGGCAACATCGAGTTCTGGCCGCAGAACTATGGGACTAATGTCGGCGACCTCGGGCTTGGCGGCAGTTCGTCCGATTTCGACTTTGACGACAATATCAACGCCTCCTTTGGATACGGCTACGGCTCCATGCAGGTGCACAACTGGGGTGCGCAGCAGACTATATTCGCGATCAACCACTTCGGCAACGGCAACCAGACGCTTCAGCTTGGCATCGGAAACAACCCGGACGCAGTGCCCGGCGGTACGCCCGGACTCGACTGGACGCACAACGACAACGCCGGAACGTTCTCTGCGCGCCGCCTGTACGTGTTCGTCCGCGAAACGGCTGCGGCTACGGAGGACGGGCCGCGCATCCTGGTGCAGCCTGTCTCGTGCACGGCGCACGACGGAAAGAGCGCCGTGTTTTCGGTGGCCTCGCTGGACGCCACGTCGGCACAGTGGTACAAGGACGGTGTGCCGATTTCAGGCGCCACAGGCATGACGCTTGTGATTGAGCATGTGGGATTCGGCGACGCCGGCGCGTACACGGTGCGTCTCGAGAACGCCTCGGGCGTGACTGTATCCGAGTCTGCCGAACTCACGGTCGAACCGCTTCCGCCGGGATGCTACATCATTGTCAGGTGATGCAGGTAGTGGGATAGGGTTTGGGTGTTTGAGTGGATTACTCGGGGAAGCGGCGCCCTCGCCGCTTTGGAAATTGGGAATTCGGAATTGGTGGCAAGGTCGCCTCGGCCTTGCAGGAGCAGGGCATTGTTTGATTGTTTGAATTGTTTGATTGTTTGATTTCGATTCACGAATCACGATTCACGAACCACGAGCCACGATTGCAAGGGTTTGAGTGTTTGAGTTTTTGGGTGTTTGAGTTGGCGCAATCAAACAATCAAACAATTCAAACAATCAAACAATAAAACAATTCCCGCCTCTCTGCCTGCGGCGCCCAAACACGGAGTCAATGGAGACACGGCGACACGGAGCGCTATTCCCTGCGCGAAGCGCGACTCAAACCCTCAAACACCCAAACACTCAAACCCTAAATCAAGACCGAGACGGCCTTGCAGGA
>Ga0310786_10007512_pt1 | contig 14197 bp, 13 predicted proteins | sample AusTroGonzalo_MG_FD_203881 | JGI IMG/M metagenome (GOLD analysis project Ga0310786, IMG submission 203881) | Bovine rumen microbial communities from tropical cattle in Woodstock, Queensland, Australia - Gonzalo_03 (v2) (version 2) | ecosystem: Host-associated > Mammals > Digestive system >... | reverse complement strand
ATACATAATCACAGGATAACGCTTCGAGGCATCAAAGTCCTTCGGTTTTACCATCCAGCCGTTCAGCGTTACGCCCTCAGAGGTAGTAAACTGGAAGAGTTCTTTCTTGCCAAGATCGTAGGCAGCAAGTTTCTGTTTGAGTTCGTGATTGTCGAGAAGCGTAGCTAAAACCTTGCCGTTATTCTGGCAGAGGGCATATTGGGCGGGATTGTCGAGATCGCTCCAGATATTGATGAAGTATTTGAAGTTCTTGCTGAAAATGGCATTGTTCACGCCGTCCTTCTGCGAAAGTGTCTCAATCTTACCATTCTGACGGGCCACCATCACCTGCTGGTCAGTAGCCCCCTTCGGATTAGCAGCGAAATAAACATCGCCTGTCACCTCGTCGAAACCATAAACACTCTTCACCACATACTTGTCGGCTACAATCTGACGCAACTGCTGACCATTGAGGTTATAGAGATAAAGATGGTTGTAACCATCGCGTTCGCTGGGCAGGAGGATATGGTTGTCGGTAATCTGCACATCCTCGAAGGTTTCCTCCTTCACATATTTGTCGATCTTATCCTCAATAATCAATTTGGCAACCGTCGAGAGAGGATTGGCCATATAGATCTTCATGTCGTCCTGATGGCGGTTCAACGTGAAGATGGCAATCTTCTCCGGATCAGATGTTGCCTTGATACGAGGGATATAGCCATCGGCATCCAAAGGCAGATCAATAGTGCGCGTCTGGTGACTCTGGATGTCGTACGAGAGCACCTTTACTTTTGCATTCTGCTTGCCTGGTATAGGGTATTTATAGGTATAGTCGCCAGGATAGTCACGATACGCCTCGCGCTCAGGAGCCAGCCCCTTGAACAACTGCATGGCATACTGCGGCACAGCGGTCTCGTCGTAACGAATCCATACTATCTGCTTTGAGTCGGCAGAGAACACCATTGACGAATTCGTGGAAAACTCCTCTTCATAGACCCAATCTGGGATGCCGTTGATGATTTCGTTGCGCTTCCCGTCCTTCGTCACCTGACTCTCGGCATTATCGTAAAGCAGTTTGACGAGGTGAATATTATTGTCACGCACGAAAGCAATCTGGTTGCCATCTGGCGAGAATACTGGTGTCTGTTGCGGACCTCCATCGGAGAGCGGTTCCAACTTGTTGTTCTGGATCATAAAGATGTAATACTCTGCCGTAAACGAATGGCGATAAATCGGCTTTGTATTCGTCTGGATCAGCAGTCTGCGACCATCAGGACTAACGATATAACCCTGCACGCGACTGATGTTAGCTCCCCGTGCCGTTGCAGCATCAAAGAGCACGCCCACTTGCTTACCCGTCTTGAATGAATAAGTCACAATACGTTTGCCATCATCACTGATTTGGGCATACGTTTCTCCGTCGTCCATCGGATGAACTTCCGTCATCGACTCTGCCCGAAACTCTCCCCGTGTGATGTCCCTTAAACTCAGTTTGTCACCTGCCTGTACCTGACTCATTGTGAGCACCAGCAAGGCGGCCACTAATCCAAAACACTTCTTTGCCATAATCTTATCTTTTTAGACCGTGCAAAGATAGCATTTTTTTTTCAAAGTCCCAAGAAATCTGAATATTTCGTTCCGTTGAGCAACTGCTCAATCCCCATATCCTTATGGTTTTTCATGAATTTTCCGACTTTCTGCATAAAGGTCGAGTCAAAGATATCACGTCCTATAGCTTTATTGACCACCCACTGAATCCGGCCCATGTGGATGTCGCGCTCTTCCTGACTCATCGGTTTATCGAAAGGCATGGGATACAGGCTCAACAGATAGAAACCAATACAGTCCGGCACGATATACTGGCGTTGCATCATCTTGCGCTGTTCCAACGAATAGCCATATTCCGGCCTCAGGTAGAGATCGTATTCTGCACCAAGATATTTGTCCAAACAGATACCAATCATCCCGTTGCCTACAATCACACTCTGGTCCAACGATCCAATCTGCGCATAGACCTTCGGAATCTCCATATTCGGAATTTCCTTCTTCAAGTACTTGAAGGCCTGCGTCATCTCCTCGTTAATATCGTCCATGTTCGCATATTGCTGCTCTGCCTCGTTGATAAGTACCTGCAATGTGGAATCCTGATAGAAACGCAAGAATTTGGTGTTGATCTGTGAATCATTTACCTTACCAATGCGTAGAACATCCTCAATCAGCGTTCTGGTCTGCTCCGGGTATGTGATGTTCATCTCCTGAAGGGCCGAGAAATCACTCGTGGTCAGATATAGGCTCTGGATACGATCATAGCGTTCGATGACAACATCCGACTCTGATTCGTCAGTCTTCAGTTGCCATTCACAGCCGATGCATCCTAGCATCATAACAAACAGTATGAAGTATATCTTACGCACTTACTAAAAAAGCCTCTTTATATTCTTTTAGTTTAAAATTTCTGCAAATTTACTTAAAATTATTGTAAATACCAAATTTTAACCTAAAAATTTTAAAATAAAGGCTCAAAATTGCACATTTTAGTTTATTTGTGTAAAAAACTGTCTATGGAATCAAACGTTTTTCGTCCTTTTATGTAATATTGCCAAAGCAGGGAAAAGCGTCCTCGTTCTGGGATTTCTTTCTCCACCCGACTAGCCTGAATCTGACGACGATCTTCCTCAAAATCCTTCTTCCAACGCTTAAAAGCATGGCGAGCCCGATACACAGCCTTGAAATCTCCCACGTTTCTTTTTAGGATCAGCATCTCCCAAGCAGCGAGATAGTCCAACCACCAGCGCCAGCGCATCACGGACTTCAAATCCTCCTCAGGCAGACACTTATAGAGCATTGTCAGGTTGTTACGGAAGTTCAAGAAGGTCTTCATGGGATTACTCTTCGGCAATGTGCCGCCTCCAACGTGATAGACCTGACTCTCTGGAATGCACACAATCCGTCGTCCTCGGATACGCAACCGCCAACAGAGGTCTATCTCCTCGTTGTGTGCAAAGAAACGTGCATCGAGTCCACCTGCCTCCCAATAGTCCTTCGAACGGATCATCAGTGCAGCCCCAGTCGCCCAGAGTATATCCTGCTGATAGTCGTACTGTCCGTTATCCTGCTCCACCGTCTCGAAGATCCGGCCCCTACAAAAGGGATAACCATACTTATCGAGGAATCCACCACAGGCACCTGCATATTCAAATGCGTCCTTGTCGAAGATACTCAACAGTTTGGGCTGACAGGCTGCGATATCCTCATGCGTATCCAAGAGTTCAATCATTGGCGTCAGCCAATGGTGGGTCACCTCTATATCGGAATTCAACAATAAGTAATACGTAGCGTCTATCTGGTGAAGGGCTTTGTTATATCCTTCGGCAAAACCCCAGTTCTTTTCCTGTTCTATCAACTTCACCTCAGGGAAATGTTCGCGCAGCATAGCCATCGAATCGTCTGTCGAGGCATTGTCTGCCACATAGATCGTCGCCTCATCCCTCGAATATTGCAACACGGAGGGCAGATACTCCCTGAGCATCTTCTCTCCATTCCAATTCAATATCACGATTGCCAACTTTTCCATACGCGCGTACATTATTTATATAATAGAGCACCTCAATGCCTGTTTGTCAGGAGTCAATGCACCTAGTCTCACTTTTACAATCTGGTTGTCGAGAGTTGCGTCTGCTTCCTTTGCTGGCAACTCCACTCGGATATAGTTCTTGGTGAACCCATGCATCGCCCTTCCCCTTGGGGCCTTCTCGAAGAGCACCTCAGCCTCCTGTCCCTCAAATCCTTGATAGAAAGCCACCGTCTTTTCATCTGAAAGATCCAGCAAACGCTTCGAACGCAGTTTCTTATCTTTCTCGCTCACTACATACGGAATGCTGAGGGCCGATGTACCAGGCCGCTCGGAATATGGGAACACGTGCAACTGCGTCACATCGAGTCCTTTCAGGAACTCATACGTCTCCTCAAAGCACTCGGGTGTCTCTCCACGACAGCCCACCATCACATCCACACCGATAAACGCATCAGGCATCACAGACTTGATCCTGTGTATCTTATCAGCAAACAACTGGGCATCGTAATGTCTGTGCATCAGTTTCAGCACCGTATCGCTCCCACTCTGCAGAGGAATATGAAAGTGTGGCATAAAAACCCGACTCTGTGCACAAAAGTCAATCAGTTCATCCGACAAGAGATCCGGCTCCAGCGAACTGATCCGATAGCGGCTGATACCCTCCACCCCATCGAGTGCTTTCACGAGGTCGATAAACCGTTCACCTGTCGTCTTACCAAAGTCACCGATATTCACACCAGTCAATACGATCTCCTTGCCACCTTCCTGCGCAGCCTCTTCAGCCTGCTTCACCAGAGAGGTAATCGTCGGATTCCTCGAGAACCCTCTGGCGTATGGGATGGTGCAATACGTACAGAAATAGTCGCAGCCATCCTGCACTTTCAGGAAATACCTGGTTCTATTGCCTCGTGAGCACGATGGCGCGAAGGACTTAATATCTTTCGTCTTCTCTCGGAGAATATAGGTATTCTCTTTCCTCTCATTCATCCAGGCATCAGAAAGGAACTGTATCAGATTTGCCTTCTCATTCGAGCCTAACACCAGACTGACGCCATCAATCTTTGCCACTTCTTCGGCTTCCAACTGCGCATAGCATCCCGTCACCACCACAAAGGCCCCAGGATTCTCTCGCACCATCCGACGAATCGCCTGACGACACTTCTGGTCAGCAACCTCCGTCACAGAACAGGTGTTGATCAGACAGATGTCAGCCCGCTCTCCCTTTTGTACCGTCTGCACGCCCATCTCCTGAAGCATCTTCCCAAAGGTCGATGTCTCAGAGAAGTTCAACTTGCATCCGAGGGTATAATAGGCTGCCGTCTTACCTTGAAAGGCCGAAGAATCAATCATTTTTAACTATTTTTTCTATTTGCAATTATATCTTTATATGTTTGCGAGCACAAAGGTAGTATTTTTTTCCCAAATACAGCAAATTTTGAGCAATTATTCGCATTTTCCCAAAATTGAATGATTTTTAACATTTCATATTTCACTGATTTACAAGCATTTACAAAAAAGTTACAAAAATGACCTAAAAAAAAACAAAAAAAATGATACGACCTATTAAAAAAATGCATACCTTTGCAGCGTTTTAATAAACAAATGATTGTTTTACAGATTTAAAAGCATTAGAAAAATGAAGAAATTAGTATTTATGTTCGTAGCTGTTGCAGCTATTTCTTTCGCATCTTGTGGTAATCAGGCTCAGCAGGCTCCCGCCACTGACACTGACTCTATCGAGGAGGTTGTTGACACTCTGGGTGCTGACACTGTTGCTGCTGACACAGCCGCTGCTGACACTGTTGCTTAATAGTTAGTCACAACGAACTTAATTGAGAGAAAAGAAGACCGCAGGACGTGAGTCCCGCGGTCTTTCCTTTTTATGACATTGAAATTGATATCTCAGAAAAACGTTTCAATTTGCGTATAGGCGCACGATCGTTTGCGTATAGGCGAACAATCGTTTGGGTATAGGCGACAGATCGTTTGCGTATAGGCAAACGATGGAGACATAGGGGTTCTCTCCCTGTTACCCTTAGGCTTTGTACTTGTTACCCTTAGACTTTCCCCTTTTTTACATACGATATAAAGGTAAGTTGCAAAAAAAATCCCGAGGGAGAACCCTCGGGACACTGTTGTCATAATAAATAATGATGCCTTACAGCAGTGATTAATTATTAATTGTTTGATTTAAAATGCTTGATTAAGCTTCAGCGGGAGCCTCTTCTACAGGAGCAGCGTCGAGAGCCTCGAGAACCTCAGCCTCGTCGGCAGCCTCAGCAGCCTCAGCGGCAGCAGCAGCCTTAGCATCAGCGGCAGCACGGATGGCAGCCTCTGCATCGGCAGCAGCCTTCAACTCAGCAGCGTTCTCAGCAACCACCTTGACAGGAATCTCAACAGTCACCTCCTTGTGGAAATGAACGAGAGCCACATAGTCGCCAATCTTCTTGGCATCCTTCATGGTGATGATCTTACGATCAACTTCCTTACCCATCTTAGCGAGGGCCTCAGCCACCTGAGCAGCACCTACAGAACCATAAAGTTGACCTGTAGCACTCACCTTGGCAGCAATCTCGAGAGCAACGCCCTCAAGCACAGCGGCCTTCTCTTCGGCTGCAGCCTTCTGGGCAGCAATCTTGTGAGCCTGCTGCTTCAGATTCTCAGCGAGGATTTTCTTGGCAGAAGGAGAAGCGATAACACCCTTACCCTGAGGAATGAGGTAGTTACGGCCATAACCTGACTTTACATTCACGATATCGTTCTTGAAACCCAGACCGATAATATCTTCTTTCAGAATAATTTCCATACTTGCGTCCTCCTTGTTTTATTTCATCAAATCGGTTACGTAAGGCAGCAGAGCAATCTGGCGGGCACGCTTAACGGCCTGAGCCACACGACGCTGATACTTGAGACTGGTTCCTGTGATACGACGGGGAAGAATCTTACCCTGCTCGTTGAGGAACTTCTTGAGGAACTCGGGATCCTTGTAGTCGATATACTTGATACCACTCTTCTTGAAGCGGCAGTACTTCTTCTTCTTCGTGTCGATAGAAGGAGCATTCAAATAACGGATTTCTGTGTCCTGTGCTGCCATAATTAAGCCTCCTCTGTTTTTGCGCCAAGTTTGTTGCGACGCTTCTCAGCGTACTCCACAGCATACTTGTCGAGTTTAACTGTCTGGAAACGAATCACCTTCTCGTCACGACGGAAGGCAGTCTCCAATGTCTTGATCACTTCTGGCTCAGCCTTGAACTCTACCAGGCAGTAGAAACCTGTAGATTTCTTCTGAATAGCATAAGCCATCTTCTTCAATCCCCAGGCCTCTTCGGAGATGATCTCTGCACCCTTATCGGTGAGGACCTTCTTGAATTTAGCGGCCGTTTCCTTCATCTGTTCATCAGACAAAACGGGAGTCAAAATGAAAACGGTTTCGTATTGATTCATACTTTTAATAAATTATAAAAAATTAATAATGTGCTTCGAAAAGCGGGTGCAAAGGTACTAATTTTCCATTGAACATTGAACATTGAACATTGAACATTTCAAATGTTTAACGGTTTTTAATACTTTTCGCCTGATTTTGTGAGTTTTACGTGGAGAATTATGCCTATTATGATGAAAATGAGGCCTGTGAGCAACACGATGTTACTACCAGTCCATCCTGCCAGATATGCCACAATCAGAAAGAGGGCGCCGATGATTACCAGCGCCACTCCTATCAGTTGTTTCAAACGATTGTTCATTCTGCCTCCTCAGGGGTGATGAGTTTATAACCCTTACCGTGGATATTGATGATTTCGATCTGCGGATCATCCTTCAGATGCTTGCGCAACTTGGTGATATACACATCCATCGAACGGGCATTGAAATAATTGTCATCGATCCAGATGGTCTTCAAGGCAAAGTCACGCTGCAGAATCTCGTTGGCGTGGCTGCAAAGCAGGGCCAGCAGTTCGTTCTCCTTGGTGGTCAACTTACGCTGCTCATCACCGATGCAGAGCAGTTGCTTCTGGGTATCGAAGGTGAACTTACCAATATGATAGAGTGTTGACTCCTTGCTCTTCTTACCCTTGGTACGACGCATGATGGCCTCAATACGGAATACGAGTTCTTCCATTGAGAAGGGTTTGGTGATATAGTCGTCGGCACCAATCTTGAAACCTTCGAGGATATCCTCCTTCAACGTCTTGGCTGTGAGGAAGATAATGGGTACATCGACATTCGAGGTACGGATTTCCTGTGCCAATGTGAAGCCGTCCTTCTTGGGCATCATCACGTCGAGCACACAAATGTCGAACTTACTCTTCAGGAAGGCTTTGTAACCAGCCTCACCATCGGCACACAGTTCTGTTGCATAGCCCTTAGCCTGCAAATACTCACGGAGCAGCATTCCGAGGTTCTCATCGTCCTCGCAAAGCAAGATTTTCAATTTCTCGTCCATAATCATAATTATTTAAATTGTTAATACTATATTGAATTCACTCGGTTGTTTCTTTCAGGATGGGAAGGGATACTGTAAAGGTAGTGCCCTTGCCTACTTCACTCTCACATTTGATTTCGCCTTCATGCAGGTTGATGATCTTCTTCACATAGGCGAGACCTAGGCCGAAGCCCTTCACATCATGCACATTACCAGTATGCACACGGTAGAACTTATCGAAGATTTTCTTCACATTCTCTTTCTTAATGCCAAGACCCGTATCACGGATACTGAAGCAGAGACGTTCTTTCTCATTCCAAGTCTTGATGAAGAGATCGAGCGGTTGATCTGGCTTACGGTACTTCACAGCATTATCCATCAAGTTGGTGATGGCGTTCTGGAAATGTACCTCATCGACATAGATGGCAGAATCCACTGCCTCGATCTCCGTATATATCTTGCCACCCGTATGCTCCACACGAAGGGAAAAACTGGAAGCAATGTTCTCAAGGAGTTCATTCAGGTCGAGTTCCTTCTTCTTGAAGGCTGCATCTTTCCGATCGAACATAGACATCTGCAACACTTTCTCCACCAGGAATCTCAGGCGCTTCGACTCGTCATTGATGACACCACCAAGGTGTTTTAACATCGATGGCGACTTAGTAACAGACTCATCGTTGAGCATCTGGGCTGCTAACGAGATACTGGAGATAGGAGTCTTCAGTTCGTGGGTCATATTGTTGATGAAGTCGTTCTTGATTTCAGAATAGCGCTTCTGACGGAAGATGACCACAATCGTAAAGACAAACGTTATCAACAGCACGATGGTGAATATCATCGACGGAATCATAAACCGTACACTGGAGAAGATATAGGAGTTCATGTCAGGGAAATGGATCTTCACCACACCCATCTTCGGAGAAGGATCGTTATGGAAAAGTGTCTGTGTATAGGTATATTCCTTTCCCTCATCCGTATAGTCCGGACAACGATAGACTTCTCGTCCGTCACTGGTTTCAACCGTGAAATGATACGGAATGTTGATACCGTTATTCTGCAGTTCCGCACGGATATCCCTATCCAACAGACGGAAGTTGACACGCTCTTTCAAGGGCTTATCGGAAGCGGTATATAGGATATTATAAACCACCTCGTCGAGCAGAGCCTTCTGATAGACATAACGGTTTCGTACAATCTCCTGCAATGATTTCGAGGCTTCTGAGATACTGCTTTTATCTGTACGCAGGATCATAGCCTTAGGCACATTGGCGGGCTTGATGGCAAAGGTTTTCAGCTCAAAGGAAGAATAAACCGTACCATCGTCTGCTGCCACCGCAAACTGATGCGACTGCTTCACCGTACCGTTCAGGCCATCGACCATCACCGAGTCTTGCTTGAAAGCCCGACGCTCCGTTTCCTTCACATCTTTTTCCAGATATCGCACAGTCTCGTTCATTTCGAGTTTGCGAGATGCCTGATAGAGACTACGGTTTACGGATTCGTCGAACTGTTCCTTCTTCATCTTTGCCATCTGCTCGATATAGGAGATCTGCAGCAGCAAAAGACCGATGAAGGCCAGTCCCATAATAGTCGCTATAATCCAAATTGTACTCTTTTTCATTGTCTCGTTTTCAATCTGGGAGCAAAGGTAGGGAATTTCTTAAAAACAAAATCACATTTAGTTAATTAATTCTGTTAATTTTAACGATATTAACAAAAATGAATTATTTTAGTTGTGATATTTGATTTATAAAATAGAGGCGGGAAACAAAAAAAGACCTTGCTTTGTCTGCAAGGCCTTATTACTTTAATATCCAATCTCCATCACTCTGTGAGAGCAGAGAATGTCAGTTTCTCATAACCCTCAAAATCATCGAACTGAATCTGGAAGTTAGCATACAAATAATGGTTCCCACCTGTATTATGCGTATCTTCGATGGAATTGCTCTTGGCCAGCGCATTCAGGATCTGATTGTAAATCACCTTGTCATTCTTCTCATCAGCAATCTGAATAGCCATAGAGGTAACCACCCCACCCTCAATCTTGTAGGTGTAGTCGCCTGCTGCATACAGTTGGAAGTTCTCAGTCTCAAGAATCGTCTCCAGTTCTCCGACTTTCTCCACCAGTTCGTCGTAGGTCAGATTAACGTGATTAATCGGCTCACGATTCTCGTCCAGTTTGATATAGGTGGTATCAACGTCTTCCTTACCGGCGGCGTTCTCTGCTGCATTCATTGATAATGTACCAACGAGGAGCATCATCCCCATAAGTACCATTTTCCTTATATCTTTCATCTCTTTCTTCGTTATAAAACCGGTGCAAAGATAGTAATTAAACAGATATCCGCCAACGATTTGCTACTTAAAATTTATAAAAATGCCTCACAATTAGTTCTTTTTGACAAAAATCAACCCCTTTGTGGTAGCAAGTTGCCACAAAGGGGTCGATTATATAGAACAATTTAATAGTTTATTTCAATGGTTTGATGACAAACGTGAAATCGTAGTCCTGATAAGGCATCTGATACTCTCCACGCGGCCAGGCGCCCCAAGAATTCACACAGCCAAGACCGAACTGACGCTGCTGGATGTGTACTTGTGTCAACGGACGCTCTATCAAGTCACCAGAATGATGGCCCCACTTCTTATCTTTATATGGACCGTCATCGAGATCTTCCAACAGATAGTTCAGTGCACTAGCCTCCATCGGTGCATTGCTGTAGAACTCCAGTCCCTTGCCTGAAGCATCTTGTACCCTGAACCAACGAACATCCGTATGGTTACCCGATTCTTGTGGACGGACATAAGAGTAATACTCAGCCGCCACCTTATTATTATATATACCAATGAACTCGCTCGAATTTCTGTCGATGTAGTTCTCTACGGGTCCACGGCCATAATACTGTACCTCATCGAAACGCTTCGGCATCTGCAACTGCATACCATAACGGAACATATTACTGACCTTTGCCTCCTTATCAGTCTTCAACTGCTGACGGACAATGACCTGACCTTCTGCCGTTAACGTATAGGTCATCTTGAGTTCCGCCTTCACGTCAGGCATATCATAGGTAGCCTCTACCCTATTGTCGTCAACATCCAGATTCTTCAATCTCATCTGCGGATTCTTCCATACAGCAAAGCGACGCTGCAATCCTGCGCCGTAATCGTTATCTGTGGGCGCACGCCAGAACTCTGGGGTAATGGACTCACGATCAACGAGCATCGGCTCACCATCCACATCGAGATAGTCAATCCATCCGTGTCGTTTGCCGATAGTCAAAGCAGTTCCTCCTGCATCCATCTTCACGTAACTTTCCGTCTCTTCTTTCTGGACATCTGCTTCCTCCGCCTTAATCTCTGGGAACTGATACGGATTCAATACGAACTGCTGACGAGCCAGCACCTGTCCTTTCTTGATGAGTGGCTGGGCCTCTTTCGACCTGAACTGGAAGATGACGAAGATTTCCTGATCGCCATGATGGCCCAGCACACGGGTGATGGTGTTCTTCATCGCCTCGTCGGTGATGACCTTGCGCTGCTGAGGAGCAATGCCGCTGACATCAATGGTACCGCCATGTCCGAAGGTCATACCCTCAGGACGTCCTAGGTTGTCATGATGATGTCCACCTGCAGCTCCACCGACAAACCACTCCAACTCCACATCGTCGAGTGTCTTGAAGAAATTCTCGTTATAGACCTCAAAACGACCATCCTTGAATCCCTTGTCCGTCACCCAGATATTCTGGTAGTAATAGCGCACCTCATAAGCATGGGGATTCAGACGACGGTCTGGGGCGATGATGCCATTACAGTTGAAATTATAGTCAGAGGCAGGATAGCGTCCATAATCGCCACCATAAGTAAAGATTTCCTTGCCAGTAATCGGACTCTTGTCGCGCAGGCCCTGATCCACGAAATCCCAGATGTAACCACCCTGATACTTCCCATTCTGACGAATGATGTCCCAATACTCTTTGAAACCACCCATCGAGTTACCCATCGCATGGGCATACTCACATTGGATCAGCGGACGGGGATTATCAGTCTTCGAATATTTCTCGCAGTCCTCATAGCCCATATACATCGGACAGAAAATGTCCGTCTTACCCCAGTGGCCAGCCTGTTCGTACTGAACAGGACGCGTATTATCATAGGCCTTAATCCAGTCATAGGCTTTCTCAAAGTTGGGACCATAGCCTGCCTCATTACCCAGCGACCATACAATGATACTGGGGTGATTTTTAAATGACATCACATTACCCTCCTGACGCTCAATATGAGCTTTCGCATAATCCTCACGCTTGGCAAGGGTACCTTCTCCATACCCCATACCGTGACTCTCCAAGTTCGACTCTGCTGTCAGATACAATCCATATTCATCGCAGAGATCATACCAACGAGGATCATCTGGATAGTGACAGGTACGAACAGCATTGATGTTCAACTGTTTCATGATCTTGATGTCTTGAATCATGCGCTCCACAGAGACGATATAACCGCCATCCGGGTCGAGTTCATGACGGTCGGCACCCTTGATGAGGATCGGCTGTCCGTTAACGAGCAACTGACCGTCCTTAATCTCGATATGGCGAAAGCCCACGCGCTGTCTGATTACCTCGAGCACCTTGTCGCCCTGCTTCAACGTTATGAAAACAGTATAGAGATGGGGTGTCTCAGCGGTCCAAGGCTTCACGGCGTTCAAGTATATCTCATGGTTAGGCTCAAACTCGCTACTAATCTGACCATCATCGAAAATCACCTTCGCCATGGCCTTAGCATTACCTTTGGTCCTCACATCAAATTTCAGAATACCTCGTTTGGAATCCACCACCCAGTCCTGCGTCATTGTAAGGTCCTCAATATGCACCTTCGGACGCGCATAGAGATATACCTCGCGGGCAATACCCGTAAAGCGCCAGAAGTCCTGATCCTCGAGATAAGATCCATCGCACCAACGCATTATCTGCATAGCAATCAAGTTTTTCCCAGGTTTCAGATACTTCGTGATATTGAACTCCGCTGCCACCTTCGAATCTTCTGAGTAGCCGACATACTTACCGTTGACCCAAAGACTCAGGTTACTGGTGGCCGAGCCCACATGGAAGAATATCTCCTGCCCTTTCCATTCAACAGGCAACTCAAAGGTTCTGCGATAGGAGCCCGTATAATTGTTGGTCTCTCCAATATATGGTGGGTTACTCCTAAAGGTTGTCCCCCAGGAATAACCTACATTTTTATAGATTCTGTCGCCATAGCCGTTCAGTTCGAAAAGTCCTGGCACGGGGAAGTCCACCCATTGCGAATCGTCATACTTCAATCCGAAGAAATCATTCGGTGCATCCTGATGGTTCTTGACAAAATGGAATTTCCACATACCCTCCATCGAAAGATAGCGTGCTGACTTCGTCTTGTCGCCTTGTTTAGCAAGTTCCTCACTCTCGTAAGCAAAGAAATCTGCACGACGCACTTCACGGTTCTGTTGATTAACGGTAGGATCCTGCCAGGCAGGTACTTTTTGAGCGCTGACTGGCATTACAGCCAGACACGTCAAGGATAACAAAAGTTGCTTGATCATACTTGAAGTTTTAGACTATTTTTTATTATTTTCGGCAAAGTTAGTAAGATTTTGAGAATAATGCAAGCAATTCTGAAAAAAATGACTAACTTTGCATCAAATATTATCAATACAGATGAAAAGATTCAAATCGATTGCATTCTGGCTAGGCGCGCTTATTGTCATCGCCATTGCCCTGTTGTATGTCGAATCCGACCTACTTTGGAAGGTGCAGCAGCACAATCTGTTTCTCTCTTCCTCACTGTTTTTCAAGCAACAGATGGTCGTCTCTGGCGGCATGCTCTCCTACATAGGTACTTTCTTTACCCAGTTTTTCTTCTATCCTTGGATGGGTGTCCTCTTATTATGCGGCTGGTGGCTACTGCTCATGTGGCTGACCAAACGGGCATTTTGTATTCCAGACAGATGGATTGTCCTAACGCTGATACCAATGGCTATCCTCCTGATAAACAACATGGATCTGGGCTATTGGGTTTATTATATGAAATTACGGGGGTACTTTTTCGTACCTACCATCGGCACAACCGCAGCCGTAGCCCTGCTATGGGGTTTCCGCAGACTGCCTCAGCAACTATGGCTGCGTATCGTTTATATCATACTTGTCGTACTGACGGGCTATCCCCTGATAGGTGTCTATGCCTTAGGT
>Ga0310786_10007511_pt1 | contig 14198 bp, 6 predicted proteins | sample AusTroGonzalo_MG_FD_203881 | JGI IMG/M metagenome (GOLD analysis project Ga0310786, IMG submission 203881) | Bovine rumen microbial communities from tropical cattle in Woodstock, Queensland, Australia - Gonzalo_03 (v2) (version 2) | ecosystem: Host-associated > Mammals > Digestive system >... | reverse complement strand
CGCACACTTACGTTGTAGTTCTTGATTCGGGGGAAGCTCTTCTCCATCTCGTTCAACTCGTGATAATGGGTAGCAAACAGGGTACGCGCCTTTCCTTTTCTGTTCTCGTGGATGTACTCTACGATGGCCCAGGCAATGGAGATACCATCGTAGGTACTGGTACCGCGTCCCAACTCGTCAAAGAGTACCAAACTACGTTCTGATATATTGTTCAGGATGTTGGAGGCCTCACTCATCTCCACCATAAAGGTACTCTCGCCCACAGAGATGTTATCGCTGGCACCCACACGGGTGAAGATCTTGTCGACAAAGCCTATACGTGCACTTTCAGCAGGCACGAAGCTACCTATCTGAGCCATCAGGGTGATAAGGGCTGTCTGCCTGAGCAAAGCGCTCTTACCTGCCATATTGGGACCCGTTATGATGATAATCTGTTGCTTGTCGGTGTCCATATAGACATCGTTGGCAACATATTTTTCACCTATAGGCAACTGCTTCTCTATCACGGGATGACGACCCTGATGGATATCTATCACATCCGAGTCATCCACTACAGGACGGATATAGCGGTTCTCCTGTGCACTGACGGCGAAAGAGAGCAGACAGTCGAGCTGTGCAATCAGGCTGGCATCTATCTGGACAGAAGGTGTATATTCCGAAAGTGCCACCACCAATTCGTTGAAAAGTCGCGTTTCCAACGCAAGAATCTTGTCCTCGGCACCCATAATCTTCTCTTCGTACTCCTTCAGTTCCTGGGTGATATAACGTTCCGCCTGCGTCAGCGTCTGCTTGCGTATCCACTCGGCAGGAACCTGATCCTTGTAGGTATTGCGGACCTCCAGATAATAACCAAAGACATTGTTGTAGCCAATTTTCAGGCTCTGGATGCCCGTAGCCTCTATCTCGCGTTGCTGAATATGCAGCAGATAATCCTTACCCTGATAGGCAATACGACGCAGTTCGTCCAGTTCCCCGTTCACGCCCTCGGCAATCACATTCCCCTTGTTCACCATCAGAGGGGGATCGGGCTGCACCTCACGGGCTATGCGGTCACGGATGCCCGCACAGAGGTTCAGCTGCTCGCCAATACGCTTCAGCACAGCATCATCCGCTCCCTCGCACAGCATCTTTATGGGTTCTATGCTTTGCAGGGCAACCTTCAACTGTACCACATCACGGGGTGACACACGCCCCACACTGACCTTTGATATGATACGTTCCAGGTCGCCAATCCTATGCAGATGCTCAGAGATTACCTCACGCACATCGGGTTCGCGGAACAGGTAATCCACCACATCCTGACGCTCGTTGATTTGCCTTACATCCTTCAGGGGGAAGAGCATCCAACGGCGCAGCATTCGGGCTCCCATAGGCGTGATGGTCTTGTCTATGACGTCCAACAGGGAGATACCGTCATCGTTCATAGGAGCCAGGAGCTCGAGGTTCCTGACCGTGAACTTATCCAGACGGACATAGCGGTCTTCTTCTATTCTGCGTAATGATGTGATGTGTCCCAACTGCAAGTGCTGGGTCATGATAAGGTATTGCAGGATAACACCTGCTGCCACAATGCCGTTATGCAGGTGGTCTATGCCGAAGCCTTTCAGGTTCTTGACCTCGAAGTGCTTGTGCAGCTTCTCCTTGGCCGTACTCTCCGTAAAACACCAGTCATCGAGGGGAAAGGTGGTGAACTTGGTTCCGAACGAACCTTCGAACATACCCTGCTTGCCACGTTCGTACAGCACTTCCTTGGGCGCGAAATTACCCAAGAGCTTATCTACATAATCCACGGTTCCCTCAGCTACGAGGAACTCGCCCGTACTGATGTCAAGGAAGGAAAGGCCGCAGGCGGTCTTGCCGAAATGTACGGCTGCCAGGAAGTTGTTCTCCTTGTGGTTCAGCACCGTGTCATTCATGGCCACACCGGGCGTCACCAGTTCCGTGATGCCACGCTTCACAAGGGTCTTGGTCAGTTTGGGATCTTCCAGCTGGTCGCAGATAGCCACACGCTTGCCTGCCCTGACCAGTTTGGGCAGATAGGTATCCAAGGCATGATGGGGGAAACCTGCCATCTCTGTGCTGGGCATGTTCTCCTTACCGTTGTTACGACGGGTCAGTGTTATGCCCAGTATCTCGGATGCAATCACAGCATCGTCGGCATAAGTCTCGTAAAAGTCACCGCACCTGAACAGGAGCAACGCATCGGGGTGCTTTGCCTTCAGGTCATAGAACTGTTTCATCATCGGGGTTAACCCATCTTTTGCCATAGTATCCTTCTCTTCATTTTCGCACAAAGATAATACTTTTAGTCGAAATAAGGGTAAACTTTACTCTAAAACATTGTTCATTTAGCGGAAATGCAGTACTTTTGCACGAAATTTTGAGAGTAAACATCATGCCTCCATTCATAGAGAATCCCTTCACTACCCATACATTACCATGCGGATTGCGCATTATCTGTGCTCCCAGTCCTACACAGGTGGTTTACTGCGGCATTGCCGTAGATGCCGGAACACGCGATGAACAGACGCTGGAGAGCGGTATGGCCCACTTTGTAGAGCACATGAGCTTCAAGGGCACGCAGAAGCGAACTGCCCGTCAGATTATCAACCGTTTGGAGAGTGTGGGAGGCGACCTAAATGCTTATACAGGCAAGGAAGAGACGGTCTTCTACAGCACCTTCCTGAAACAGCATCTTCCCAAAGCCATCGATCTGCTGATTGATATCACCTTCAACAGTACTTTCCTGCAAGAGGAGATGAACAAGGAGGTGGAAGTAGTGATTGATGAGATTGAGAGCTACAACGACCAGCCAAGCGAACTTATCTTCGATGAATTCGAGGAAATTTGCTTCCACAACCATCCGTTGGGACGTAATATATTAGGTGAGGCTGACAAACTACGGGAACTTACCAGCCAGCACATGCATGCTTTTCATCAACGCATGTACCGACCAGAGCGGATGGTGCTCTTTGTCTATGGAGATGTAGATCCTGAGCAGGTGATACGCCTGACGGAGAAGGCTCTTGCAGGTACCGACCTTGCACACCCCTCCTACTCCCTAATGCCGCTGCCCAGAAAGACTCCGGCCCCTTTCCGCTCTGAGGAGAAGACGGCCAGCCGCAAGAAGGATACCCATCAGGCTCACGTGGTGATTGGAGGCCGCAGCTATGGCGGCAACAACCCCAGGCATCTGCATCTGTACCTGATGAACAATCTGCTGGGCGGTCCCTGCATGAGCAGCCTGCTGAACCTGTCTCTGCGCGAACGGAACGGATTGGTATATACCGTAGAGAGCAACGCCACCTGCTATACCGACTCAGGTGTATGGACTACCTACTTCGGTTGCGATTCAGAAGATGTCCGTAAATGCTGCCGCTTGGTGGAACGCGAACTGCATAAACTGACCGACAAGCCTCTTCCCGCCCAAAAGTTGAATGCAGCACGCCAGCAACTGAAGGGCCAGATAGCCGTTTCGTACGACAACTTCGAGAGTCTTGCCATCTCGATGGCCAAGCGCTACCTGCACTACGGCAGCACCCAAACCATGCAGCAACTCTTCAACAGATTAGACGAGCTGACACCCAACCAGCTCTGGGAAACCGCCCAAGAGGTCTTCTCACCCCAGCATCTGCATACCTTAATATATAAGTAAGGATTGTAAAAACGCTTTTCGGCGTTCAAACTATTAAGAAAAGCATGGCTAACAATACGAATATATCAGAACAGAGAACTGCCAATAAGATGATGTCGTCCCTATTGATTCATCCTGGAGAGATGATAAAAGACGAAATCATAGCTCGCGGTATTACACAGAAGGAGTAGGCCCAAAGGATGGGAGTATCTTATACTGTTTTCAACGAGATACTAAATGGCAAACGTCCTGTAACAACAGAATATGCGCTTTTACTAGAGGCAGCCCTTGGCATAGATGCCAACATATGGATTGGCTTACAGGCAGATTACAACATGCAAAAGATGAAAAACGACAATTCTTTCATGAGGAGATTGAAGAAAATACGCAGAATAGCTGCTGTATTATAATAGAATTAGATAGGGAGAAGCCAACACTTCTCCCTATTATTTTGAGGCTTTAAAATCTTAATCACAGAACCGTCCCCAGATCTAGCTTAGAATGCCTTTGCTCCCTAAAGGATTATTTGAACAAATCGTAGAGATTATTTAAAAAAACCGTTAAAACCATCCTATTCAAGAGCAAAAAGGAAAGGTGAAAATCCGCTTGTTTTCACCTTTCCTCATCTTACGCAATAATTCCAACTGAACCCTACTTAATGATTACCTTCCTGGCAGTTCCGTCACTCATACGTATTATGTTTAGGCCACTCTTCAGAGAGGACAGTTTGCGTCCTTGAAGGTCATAAATATCTTTTTGCGATGGAAGAGATGTTCCCTGCATTGCTATAATTGCATCGACAATTGATTGCTCTACATTCATATGCTCGTTGCTGACAAAAGCCCATTGGTTACCTTCCTGTTTACCAAGAGTGATACCGTTCTTGCCATTTCCCATTTCAATAGCGGTGACGTCATTTGTCAGATTTAGACTATTTCCATAGGATGTCACAAACTTTTTGGCACCGAGGTTGTATAGGTAGTGATTCCCATCTGATTCTATTACCTGCCAACAATGATTTGGATTGTCTTCGTTTACTACACCAACTGCACCAATGCAGTCGTTTAGTGGGTCGTAAACAGAATAAGCAAACGTATTCGCATCCATTAGAGTATATGCTTGCTGCATAGACAATTGTTCCTCCTCTGTTGCCGTCTCTCGGATGTTTATGAATTGATACCAATTACTATTGAACACATACTCGTCCCATCTACCATTAGGGATATAGAGAATCGTATGGTTATATATGCTTTCAGAGAACGCATCTTCGTCAATGGCAGGTGGTGTTATGGACCTAAGAAGTACATTACGAAGTCTGCATCCTTGGAAAGCATTGCGACCAATTCTCGTCACACTATTTGGTATCGTGATGGAGGTCAAACCACTGCAATTATAAAATGCCTTTTCGCCAATAGCAACTACAGTATACCCTTCAACTTCACTCGGAATGTCAACACCTCCTGATGTCTCAGTACTGATGGATGGCCTAGTTCCTGAACCAACTTGGCAGGTTCTGTTTTCTTTGCTAATAACCCTGAACTCTATTTGAACTCCATTTGCCTGTTCTGCAAAGAAAGTTTCCCTTTCAATGGGAACAGATTCATCATATAGAAGTTTTAGATTATCCAACTTTAGCAAAGATTGGTCACTACCGACAAAATAATCTCCGTACTTGCTACTGGTAGCAACTACTATAATGTATTTAGGGGTTCTGTCGTTTCTATATTGAATATCAATAGTCCTAGTTCCCCACTCTAACTGATCATCACCACTGGTGAACTGACCATAGGCTATAACATTTTCACTATTGGGATCAAAGAGATGCAAATCACTAGGACGCGTTCGAATAATGAACGGATATGTAACACCATCAAAAACTTCTTCATCCTTATCACCAATTAGGGCAACCCATATACAGCAGGAATCAGGTTGACCTCGCAAACCGTCGTAAGTTTCTTTGCTAATATACCGCGTATATTTCTCTTCCCACTTATTGCCACCCTTATTAACAGTAGAGGATTTATAGGTATAATCGAACTGCAGCTTAGAGGGATAGCCGTTGAAGGGACGACCTAAGCTTAGAATACCATTTGAGCCGTCTGTTTTAAGATAAGACCCCGTGAATATATTGCCGGCTGCAAACTTGATGACAATAAACTTTGATTGCAGGTTGGCATAAGTGCGACCATCCTCTATCCCATAAGTACTATTGCTGGCACCCACAGTTGTTGCACCCTTATTTCCTGTATCCCAGTAAGAAGTGCCGCCTTCCTTCCAAGGATTATACAGTGCCTGATTGCCAGAGCCAACCACATGCCATTCATCAAAACTGCTATTTTCTAATTGTGGGCCGTCTTCTGACACCTCTTCACCAGTCTGTGCAATGATAGTACCAAATCCACTCCATGGGGCTGTTGTCTTGTACAGTTCTTTTGCAGATGATGTCGGAACTTGAAGTACAGCAGACTGTATAGGGGTATTCTCAAACGCATTATCAGTTGTACTGGGAACCTGTTCTGCATAGCTATATACATTCTTCAACTTAGAACAATATGCAAAAGCATTTTCACCAATGCTAGTTACATTCTTTGGTATGGTGATAGATGTCAGACTACTGCAACCAGACAATAGACTTTCACTGATAGAAGTCATTTTCTCTGGAATAATGATAGAAGTCAGACCCGTGCATTCGGCAAAAGCTCCGACTCCTATGCTGGTAACACTATCAGGAAGGTTAATGGATATCAGTCCACTGCAAGTTGCAAAAGCAAGTTGTCCAATGGTAGTTACACTCTCAGGAATAGAGACAGATGTTAAACCATTGCACTGGAAGAATGCAAAATCACCAATACTCGTTACATTATAACTCTTACCCTTATATGTAACAGATGCAGGAATCTCCACACCGCCAGAATAAGCGTTTTCGCCTTTAATTACTTTCGCTTCGTTATCTGAGAAGTCGTAATAAATACCATTAATATAAGTATCATCCTCAGATTCTTCCTCCAATGGAACAATTGTTCCGAATCCGTTCCATGGTGATACTGCCTTGTAAGCCTCTAACGAACCTGCCGTCACGTGGAGCGTGGCAGAGGAAACGGGTGAATAATCAAATGCATCGCTGGCTGTTGTCGGAACACTCTTTGCGTAGCAATAAAAGTCTGTCAGTTCGGAGCAGTGAGAGAAAGCATAATATCCAATGCTGCTTATGTTATCACCCAGTATGTATTTCTGTACATTACCAAATATTGTTCTGAGACCACTCTCCCATGTATATGCCTTTGAAACTATATAATTTGAATTAAGTGTAACAGACACAAGGCCGAAGCAACCATTGAAAGCATATCTGCCGATGCTGGTTACATTGTTTGGGATGGTGATGGATGTCAAACCACTGCAACCATAGAAGGCATATTCTCCAATACTGGTCACGCTCTCGGGGATAGTGATGGATGTCAGGCCGCTGCAATTCTTGAAGGCCTCGTTTCCGATGCTGGTCATACTATTAGGGATGGTGATGGAAACAACCCATGGTCTACATCTTATAACTGAATCGCCACTTATCAGCAAGCAATCTGTCGTTTCCTTATCACACAAGGTGCCCCCCCAATTATCGCTACTTGTTAATGAAGATTTGTTGACAAACGAATCATTTGTAAAATAACAGCCAGCGAAGGCACTATTGCCGATGCTGGTCACACTCTCGGGAATGAAAATGGATGTCAGGCCACTGCAATCACGGAAGGCAGAATTGCCGATGCTGGTCACGCTGTTGGGGATGGTGATGGATGTCAGGCCGAAGCAATCATCGAAAGTAAGATTGCCGATGCTTGTCACGTCATTTGGAATGGTGACGGATTTCAGGCTGTTGCAACTAGCGAAGGCGCCATTGCCGATGTTGGTCACGCTCTCAGGAATGGAAATGGATGTCAGGCCGCTGCAATTCCTGAAGGCACCATAGCCGATGCTGGTCACGCTCTTAGGGATAATGATAGATGTCAGGCCGCTGCAACCCAAGAAGGCATAGTCACCAATGCTGGTCACATTATCGGGGATGACAAGGTCTGTGATTTCTGTTGTTTCATCCTTGAATAGATGGTGTGCATAAAATAAAGGGTTGGATTCATAACTACCAAACATAATACTATTCCATGCTGCTATATCAGGCACAATTACTTTTTGCAGGCCCCAGCATTTATAGAAGGCCTCGTTTCCGATGCTGGTTACGCTGTTTGGAATGGTGACGGAGGTCAGACCGTTGCAACCAGAGAAGGCATATTCGCCGATGCTGGTCACGCCGTTTCCGATGGTGACAGAGGTCAGGCCGCTGCAACCATTGAAGGCAGAGCTACCGATGCTGGTCACACTATTGGGGATGGTAACGGAGATCGGGCCGTAGCAATCATAAAAGGCCTTGTAGCCGATGCTGGTCACACTGTAAGTCTTTCCTTCGTAAGTAACGGAAGTCGGTATGACTACATCACCAGAATAATCAGAATAAATATAAGATGGTCTTCCCACATAAGTCACCTCAGCCTCATTCTCTGAGAAATTATAATAGATGCCATCAATACAGGCATCATAAGCACTTGCAACCATTGGTAACAAAGTCATTAGAAAAAGGAAAACTTGTCTTTTCACTTTCATTGTATCTTAATTAATACTAACGTCGTTCAACAAACTGCACAAACCTCCACAACAGAATGAGTGCGCTCCTGCCATATCCCGTCCAGGCTCACCACAAGCCCAAAGTATCTATGGAGAAACGCACTCAAGGTACGTACCCCAAATGATACTTGATTATTGCTCGTATCCTATAACGAGGTGGTGATTCGAACGGGAATTTGAGCCAATAAGTCTTGTATTCCATGCGGAACACATTGCAAAAATACGAAGAGAATCTGAAACAGCAAAAAGTTTCATAGAAAAAGTGCTTATAGATGCCTGCTCATCTACTCCGACCTGACTGGCAATCAGGCCGAACTAAACGGGCAGTCAGCTCCGGGCTGATTATCAAGCCCCTTCCTTATCCCTTGCTTGCCCCTTGCTACGCCTTTGACCTGTGGGTCTCTGCACCTCTAAGATCGCCCTATGCTACGTCTACGATACGCCTATCCTACAAAGGATAAGAAAAGTCACCTCCAACAAGCGTACACCAACGTCCCATCTACAAGTCATCTCCAAACCATCTCCAAGCCTTGAGCCCAGTACTTAGCCCAAAGTACTCCAGTACTCTGGTTAAAGGACTGCAGTACTCCCGTTAAAGTACTAGAGTACTCTCGTTAAAGTACTAGAGTACTCTCGTAGGAGTACTGGACCCATCCCTACTCAGGCGTTTCTCTGGTTAATCAGGTTCACTACAACCTTCACCATCACATCCTTTTCTTCTGTCTTGCTCTCAGCAATCATAAGGGTCAGGGCAACGAGGGTGTTGTCTGCCAAACGTTTTGAGCCGTCTTTACGATAGAGGATACCGTTATTATTGAGGAACCACAAGAACAATGTGGCAGCAATGCGTTTGTTACCATCGCTAAAGGAGTGGTTCTTCGTCACTAAATACAGAAGCATGGCAGCCTTTTCCTCAACACTCGGATAGAGTTCTTCGCCTCCGAATGTCTGGTATATCTGTCCTATGCTACTCTTAAACGAATCATCCTTCTCGTTACCAAAGAGGGCGCTTCCGCCAAACTTCTCGCGCAAACCTGCAATTGCCTCCATTGCATTATCATATGTAGCATGGAAAGGTTCCTCTTTTGTGGTTTTATCAATAGACAACCGCTCGTAGTCATAGTTGTCAAGGGTATCAAGGGCGTAAGTATAATCTGTCACGACCTCGAAGAGGGCGTTGCTTTCATCAGTGGAGAGTAAGGGCTGATTCTGGATGGTACGCCCAAGCATCCCTACCAACTGGCGCAATTCGCCAATCTGTTCCTTGCGGAGACGCTCGTTGACAGCATAGCCTTTGACGAGATAGTCCCTCAGGACCTTTCGAGCCCAGATGCGGAAAGCGGTACCACGTTTACTCTTCACGCGGTAACCTACGGAGATGATGACATCGAGGTTGTAGTACCTAACTCGTCTCATGACTTCTCTTTTTCCCTCTTTTTGAACTGTCAAGTATTCCTTGACTGTTGCTTCTTGTTCTAGTTCACCTTCTTTGAAGACATTACCAACATGAAGGCTAACATTTTGTTTGGTCGTTTGAAATAATTCGACCATCTGAGCCTGCGTCAGCCAAACAGTTTCATTCTCCAGACGGACATCAATCTGTGTCTGTCCGTCCTCTGTCTGATATATTATAATCTTGTTCTCTTCCATAATTGCTAATTTCTTTTGCAAATATAAGAAATTATCATCAATAGATTATTATCATTTATTCTTTAAATCTTTTTTTAATGATAATGTTAATGTAATGTTGATAAGTTGATAACTACAGTATTTCCCTTGCAATCCAGGCACAAGCTTCGGCATCGGCAAGGGCGTGGTGATGGTTCTCTAACTGGTAGCCGCACTCAGCTGCAACGGTGTGAAGCTGATGGTTAGCAAGATAGGGGAAAACTCTGCGAGATATGCACAGGGTGTCTAAAAACTCATAATCTGGATAATCCATCTGATAAACACGGAAGACAGCCTTCAAACAACTTTCATCAAAAGGACGATTATGAGCCACAAGGGGTAAGCCCTCAATCAGCGGTTCTATCTGTGCCCATACCTTGGGGAACACAGGCGCATCGTCTGTATCCTGACAGCAAAGGCCGTGAACCTGACTACACCAATAATTATAATAGTTAGGCTCAGGTTGAATCAGGGAATAGAAAGAATCTACAAACTCCCCGTTCCTGACAATAACAACTCCTACAGAACAAACAGAACTACGTTCGTTGTTAGCTGTCTCAAAATCTATTGCTGCAAAATCCTGCATAAATTAGGGTTTGCCTCTGTCATTCTAGACACAACTCCACTTTCTGACGGCTAAATTACGAAGAGAATCTGAAACAGCAAAAAGTTTCATAGAAAAAGTGCTTCTGGGGGGCTTTTCATCTACTCCGACCTGATTGGTGATCAGGCGGAACTAAACGGGCAGTCAGCTCCGGGCTGACTACCATGCCCCTTCCTACCCCCTTGCTACTCCCTTGCTACTCCCTTGCTACAAAGGATAGTAAAGGAATACCTAATAGTGAGTATCTTATCCCTCTCCTTTAATTTCTGAGGTAATACAGATTCTTTCTTTTAAGAAAAAAGCGTAACTTTGCACGCAGAAAAGAGAAAAGCAGATGGCCAAGACGCTTCGCGACTTAAAGAAAGGACAACGGGCCGTTGTTACCAAAGTAGGTGGAACGGGTGCCCTCAGACAGCATTTCCTGGACATGGGAGTCATCCCTGGTGCTGAGGTAGTGCTGCAGAAGTTCGCGCCCATGGGCGACCCTATGGAACTGCGTATTCATGGCTATGAGCTTACATTGCGTTTGGCGGATGCTGAGAAGATAGAAATAAAGAACCCCTCTCCAACTTCCCCGAGGGGGAGGGATGAAGACGACTCCGCTACTCAAGAAGAAAAGTGGGAGTTGCCTGTTGAGCATCCTGGATTGGGTGAAGATGGTCCTCGTTACCACGATCCTTCGCAACCTCATGGTCCTGCCCAAGCAGAGAAGCTAACCTTTGCCCTTGTAGGTAACCAAAATTGCGGTAAAACCACGCTTTTTAACCAGTTGACGGGTAGCAACCAGCATGTAGGCAACTTCCCTGGCGTGACGGTCGACCGCAAGGACGGTGTGATAAAAGGCTACCCCAACACGCTGGTAACCGACCTGCCCGGCATCTACAGCCTAAGCCCCTATACCAACGAGGAGGTGGTGAGTCGTCAGTTTATCTTGGAGAATCGCCCCTCGGGTATCATCAACATCATAGACACCACATGCATTGAGCGCAGCCTCTACCTGACGATGCAGCTGATGGAGCTGAACATCCCCATGGTACTGGCGCTGAACATGATGGACGAGATGAAAAGTAACGGTGGAACCGTCAGAATTAACAAGATGGAACGCCTGCTGGGCATCCCCGTTATCCCTATCAGCGCCATGAAGAACGAGGGTGTGGACGAGGTGGTGACACATGCTATTCACGTTGCCCGCTATCAGGAAGGTCCTGGGCGTCAGGATTTCTGTAGCCCTGAGGACCACGGAGGCGCTGTTCACCGCTGCCTGCATGCCATCATGCACTTCATAGAGGATCATGCGCAGGAAGCTAAGATACCCGTCCGCTTTGCTGCCAGCAAGATTATTGAGAACGACCCTCTGATCAGTAAGGCATTGGGTCTTACCAAGAACGAACAGGAGACCATAGAGCACATCCTGCAGCAGATGGAGGAGGAACGCGGCCTTGACCGTTGTGCCGCTATGGCGGATATGCGTTTCAGCTTCATCGAGCAAGTGTGCAGTCAGGCTGTTCATCGCCCCAAGGAGAGCAAGGAGCATATCCGCAGTCGCAGGATAGACAAGGTCCTAACGGGCCGTTTTACCGCTATTCCTGCCTTCTTAGGCATCATGGCGCTGGTGTTCTACCTGACCTTCAGTAGCGTTGGCGCATGGATGCAGGAACTCTTTGAAGAAGGAATAGAAAAGTTTACCGAACTTTCCGACCAGACGCTGACCTCTTGGAACATCGCCCCTCCCATCCACTCGCTCATCATAGACGGAATCTACAGCGGCGTAGGCACCGTATTGGCGTTCCTGCCCCTGATAGTGATACTGTTCTTCTTCCTAAGTATGCTGGAGGATAGCGGATACATGGCCCGCATCGCCTTTGTGATGGACAAGCTGCTGCGTAAGTTGGGTCTTTCAGGTCGTAGTATCGTACCCTTGCTGATAGGCTTCGGTTGTTCCGTTCCTAGCGTAATGGCCAGCCGTACCCTTCCCAGTGAACGCGACCGCCGCCTTACCATCATGCTGACACCCTTTATGAGCTGTACGGCCAAGATACCCATCTACGCCTTCTTTGCCGCTGCTTTCTTCCCACACCAGGCAGGTTGGGTGATGGCAGGCCTGTATATAATAGGTATACTGACGGGTATCATTGTGGCGCTGATACTGAAGCGTACACTCTTCAGAGGCGAGGCCGTTCCCTTTGTGATGGAACTTCCCAACTACCGTATGCCTGTGCCTATGAACGTAGCACGTTTGCTTTGGGAGAAAGCCAAGGATTTCCTGCAGAGGGCCTTTACGGTTATCTTCCTGGCCAGCATTGTGATATGGTTCCTGCAAACTTTCGACTTCCACCTGCAGATGGTGCAGCCGGGCATGGAATCAGAAAGCATGCTGGCCCAGATGGCCAGTGTGGCAGCACCCCTGTTCGCCCCCTTGGGTTGTGGCGACTGGCGTATCGTAACCTCGTTGGTAAGCGGATTCCTGGCCAAGGAAGTGGTGGTGAGCACCCTGAGCACCCTCTTTGCAGGTGTCAGCATCACGGAGGTCTTCTCGGCAGGCACAGCCTTTACGCTGCTGGTCTTCTGTCTGCTCTACACCCCTTGTGTAGCAGCCATTGCTACCATTCGCAGAGAGTTAGGCGGCAAGTGGGCCCTACTCATCATGACAGGCCAATGCCTGATAGCATGGGTAGTAGCGTTCCTTGTGCACTTGATCCTTTGAAAATTGAGGCGGCTAAACCGCAATTGAGAATTGAGAATTGAACATTTTCAATAACCAATAACCCATAACCAATAACCTTTAAATAATGAACTTACAGAGCATTCTTCTTCTGGCTGTGATAGTGATAGTAGCTGCCTTTGCACTACGTCAGTATCTGAGGAAACCGCATTGTTCGGGATGTGAAGGATGCAACTGTAAGTGCGAGGACTGTCATTCTACCAAGAAGCGGCAGAGTGCATCCTGAAACTCCCTGGCATCATAAACAGGTGAATTGTTGTTGATAATGCTGAAGGCAAACCACCTTCCGCTCTTGTGCTGCGCATAGCCCGTTAAGGAAGAAGATGCATAAGAAACCAAGGTGCCTGTCTTGCAAAAGATACGATTGCGATAGCAAGGAGCCGACATGCGCCCCAACAACGAACCATGACGCGTAGGATGAGCAGGCGTAGCCAGAGCCTCATCAATAAAGACATTCCTTATCACAGAGTCCTTATAGGCATACACCATCAGTTGAACCAGGAAATCAGCCGTCAGACGGTTCTCTGGCGAAAGACCGCTACCGTCGTTCACCACGAAATCCGTTATTCTATCGTAAATCCCTTCTGTCTGCACAAAATCGAGCGGCTTCATATAAAGACTGGTATCCGGCTCCGCCAAACGATCCTGTGCATGCTGGTTGTGATAGAAGACACACTCAGCCTTTACATTGCTACTGTTTATCAGCATAGGCTTCAGCACCTCACGAAGGGGTGTCTGATACTGATAAACCAACTCGGCATTATCCGTTAGCGGTACGTTGAAAAGCAGCGTATCACTATCGTAGCTAACACCTGCGGCACGGAGGGAAGCCCTGAACTCACTCATCACCCTGGGCGCTCCCTTCATCAGCAAGGGAACCTGCCTGTAGGTAATGTCGTAAG
>Ga0310786_10007510_pt1 | contig 14203 bp, 7 predicted proteins | sample AusTroGonzalo_MG_FD_203881 | JGI IMG/M metagenome (GOLD analysis project Ga0310786, IMG submission 203881) | Bovine rumen microbial communities from tropical cattle in Woodstock, Queensland, Australia - Gonzalo_03 (v2) (version 2) | ecosystem: Host-associated > Mammals > Digestive system >... | reverse complement strand
AACACAGGCGCATCCTCGGTGTCCTCACGTGTGATGCCGTGGACCATTGTGTTCCAAAATAGGTAATAATTCGGCTCCGGCTGGATGAGGGAATAGAACGAATCCACAAACTCGCCTTCGCGGACAATCACCACACCCACGCTGCACACGCTTGTGCGCTCGTTATTGGCGGTCTCGAAGTCTATGGCGGCGAAGTTGTTCATGCAAAATCAATGGTTTATTCCCACTCTGCAATCCATTTTTCAATCTCCTTCACCCGCTGCGCATACTTCTCCATCTGCCCTTCGATGAAATCGTCGCTGTATTTGCGGTCGCAGAAGCCGTTGCCGCGTGCCACGTAATCGTCGTCTTCCAAGGAACTGAAGACCTCTTCGTAGTTCTCCAGATATTGCTTGTTATCGGACAGAAGCCTTCGCAAATCCTCAAGGTCGGCCTCGATGTGTTCTCCTGTGGAAAAGGTGTATCGCTTTTTCATGGTTTGTGTCAGGCAATGGATTGCAAATCAGTAAGTTTCTTGTAAACGCCGCCAAGGGCGATGAGGTCATCGTGCTTGCCGCGCTCGATGATTTGGCCTTTTTGCAGGACCACGATTTCGTCGGCATATTGAATGGTCGACAAGCGGTGGGCAATGACGATGGAGGTACGCTGGCTCATCACTTTGGCCAAGGCATCTTGCACCAGGCGCTCGCTTTCAGTGTCTAAGGAGGAAGTGGCTTCATCAAGGATGAGGATAGGTGGATTTTTCAGCACGGCTCGGGCGATGCTGAGGCGTTGGCGTTGGCCGCCGGAGAGGTTCATGCCGCGGTCGCCGATGAGGGTGTCGTAGCCGTGTTCCAACTCCATGATGAAGTCGTGCGCATTGGCGATTTTGGCTGCTTCGATGACCTTCTCCTTCGAGATGTTTTCCATGCCGAAAGCGATATTATTGAATACGGTGTCGTTGAAAAGGATGGTTTCTTGCGACACCACACCCATCAGGCCGCGAAGGTCGCCAATTTTGTAGTCGCGGATGTCGTGCCCGTCGATGCTGACACTGCCTCCGCCAACTTCATAAAAGCGTGGCAACAGGTCGGCCATAGTCGATTTTCCGCCGCCGCTCTCACCCACAAGTGCTACGAATTTGCCTTTCGGAATCTTCAAATCAATTCCTTTTAGGACTTCATCCTTGCCGTAACTGAAATGAACATTCTTGTATTCGATGCTATCTTTGAAATCCTTGATCTCCAATGGATTTTCCTTTTCGGTTATGACTTCTTCGGCATCCAAAATCTCGAAGATGCGCTCCGCAGAGGCGATGCCTTTCTGTACGTTGTAGTAGCCTTGAGAGAACGACTTGGCGGGCGAGATAATCTGCGAAAACACAATGATATAACTGATGAAATTGGCCGCCGTGATGCTACCGTTTCCACCTAGAATCAGGTTGCCGCCGAACCAAAGTACGATGATAACCACCACCGACGACAGGAACTCACTCATCGGCGAACTCATGTCGCGCTTGCGGTGGATGCCGCGCAATACCTTGGTATAGTCAGCATTTTGCTCCTCAAATTTGTCGCTCGAATAGCGCAAAGCGTTGAACGCCTTGATGATACGCAATCCAGAAATAGTTTCTTCTACAGTGGAAATGATGCCCGCCAGTTTGGTTTGTCCTTCCTTCGATTCCTTTTTCAGCATCTTGCCGACCTTGCCAATGAGCAGTCCCGCTAAAGGCAAGACAATCAGCACGAAGAGGGTGAGTTTCGGGCTGAGGGTGATCATGAAAATGAAGTAGAAGATGATGGTCAGCGGGTCTTTGATGAGCATCTCCAAGTAGTTCAAAATCGAGACCTCAACTTCTTGAACATCAGTGGTGATGCGGGCCAGCGTGTCGCCTTTCTTTCGGCTGTGATAGAAGGAGAGCGGCAGGATGAGGATTTTGTTGTATATATCGCGGCGCAGGTCGTGGACGGCACCCACACGCACATTGGCCATGAAATAGCAGGCGAAAAAGCGCCCAAGATTGCGGAAAAAGAACGCCACAAGCAAGAGCAAACAAATGAAAATCAGTGCGTAATGCTTTCCATTGGTGGCAATGAGGTTGCTCATGAACCAGTTGAGGTAGCCCATGAGATAGTCGGAGGTGAAGGCAAATTCGGGCTTGGCTACCGTTTCAACAGCGCCTTCCTTGAAAAGCAAATTCAGGAACGGCCCGACCAAAGCGAAAGAGAACAGCGAGAAGAAAATGGTCAACAGGTTGAAGACCAGGTTCATCACGATGGAAGCCCAATAGGGCTTGACGTAGGTAAGGACGCGAGAGAATGTCTTTTTTTGCTTGGCCATAGGCTTCGGTTTGCTCTTATCCAAACGCAGTTTCCGCTCAATAATTGTATCCTGTGTAATTCTCCGGCGTAATCGCAGCCAACTCCATCTTGATTTCCTTGCTCACGGGCAGGCCCTTGATAAACTCGTCAATAGCCTGTTTGTCAATGTGTTTGTTAGTGCGGGTGAGGCCTTTCAGCAGTTCGTAGGCACCCTCGATTTGTTCGCGGCGGAGGATGGTCTGGATGGCTTCGGCCACCACGGCGTAGTTCTGTTGCAGGTCTTGACGAATCTTGTCCTCGTTGAGTAGGAGTTTGTCCAAGCCCTTCATCAGCGACTTGATGGCAATCAAAGTGTGGGCCAGCGGCACGCCGATGTTGCGCGTGACGGTGGAGTCGGTGAGGTCGCGTTGCAGGCGGCTGATGGGTAGTTTAGTGCTCAAGAAAGTGAACACGGCGTTGGCCATGCCGAGGTTGCCTTCGGCGTTCTCGAAGTCGATGGGGTTGACCTTGTGGGGCATCGCCGACGAGCCGACTTCGCCCGCCTTGATTTTCTGCTTGAAATATTCCATCGAGACGTAGAGCCAGATGTCGCGCGACAGGTCAATCAAAATGGTGTTGATGCGGCGCAAGGCATCGAAGTAGGCGGCCATGTAGTCATAGTGTTCAATCTGCGTGGTGGTCTGCTGGCGCTTGAGTTTCAGGCTCTTCTCCACGAACTTCTTCGCGAAGGCCGGCCAGTCGATGTCAGGGTAGGCCACCTTATGGGCGTTCATGTTGCCCGTGGCACCGCCGAACTTGGCCGTGAAGGGCACACCGTTTAACATCTTCATCTGGTCGTTGAGGCGCTCCACGAAGACGTAGATTTCCTTGCCTAAATGCGTTGGACTGGCGGGCTGGCCGTGGGTCTTGGCCAGCATTGGGATGTCCTTCCATTCCTTGGCCATGCCGTCCAGTTTCTCGATGAGGTCTTCCAAGGCAGGCTTGACGAGCAGTTTGTGTGCCTCCATCATCGAGAGCGGCACGGCGGTGTTGTTGATGTCCTGCGAGGTGAGGCCGAAGTGCAGGAACTCCTTGAACTCGGTTAGGCCGAGTTCGTCGAAGCGGCGTTTTAGGAAGTATTCCACGGCCTTCACGTCGTGGTTGGTCTCTTTCTCGATTTCCTTGATTTCCAATGCGTCTTCCATTTGGAACTCCTCGTAGATGGCACGCAGGTCGTCGTAGTTGCCGTCGAAGGCTTCGAGTTGGGGCAGAGGCAGTTCGCATAGGGCGATGTAATACTCCACCTCGACCATCACGCGGTAGCGGATGAGGGCAAATTCACTGAAAAAGTCGTCCAACTCGGCGGTCTTGGAACGGTAGCGCCCATCGATGGGCGATATGGCTGTTAATGGATTGAGGTTCATTTATTATTGAATTGTTGCTTGTTAAACTATTAGTCGGCGTTTCGACAGGCTCAACGACCTTCGCTTTTTGGCCAGTTGAGGTCCCTGAGCATGTCGAAGGGCCGATATTAAAACAAAAGTATCGCAAAAATAGTGCTTTTTGCGATACTTTCTTTATTTGGTTTGAAAAATCTGTTTTGCTTGAGTCAAAAACCAACGGCAATATGAATTGGAGGTATCGTTTGTCTTATTTTTGACGAAGATAGTAAATTGTGCCAAGATACCCAGGTTGATCAACGAAAAAACCTTGACACGACTTTGTTCGGCTTCTTATATTGAAGTTTCCGTGTTCGTCCGATGTGCCAAGAAAGTGTCCGTAGTACGATTCGTGAAACTTGTCGGTATATTGGAGGTTTTCATAATAAGTTGAATCGATTTCATAGAAATCTACAAAGGGCACCGCATCACCGTTTTCATCCGTTGTCTTTCCATGCCAATGGGCAAAACCTCTTTTTACATACGCTTGATGCGTTTCGATGTATATTTCTTCTTCGCCAAGTGCAAAGCCTCTCTTAATTTCTACATGAATACAATCAGGAGCAATGCCTGTGCAATCATAATGGAAACCGATTTCTTTTTGGAAAGAGATAGGTTGTTTTACAGCAGTACAAGACAAGAAAAAAGTGCCAAACAAGACGAAAATGCATGTCAGTTTCTTACTCATGGATGTCAGTTTACTACCCAATACCCTGTTCTCTCATTCCCCATTCTTTTGATGAGATGGTTTCGTTTAAGCGTTTCTATATCGCGCTTAATGGTGCGTTGCGTTACGGACAGCCTTTCGGCCAATTCAGACGATGAGATTCGGATGTCCAACTTCATCATTTCCAATATTTTCCTTTGTCTCTGACTTATGGCTTCTTCGGTGACATTATCGGTGACATTATCGGTGACATCATCGGTGACATTCCTCTTGAACGGCACAGTGAAACGGATGAAATGCTCCATGAAAGTAAAACATTCCCGACCATAACTTTCCATAATTCTCGGCATCCCCGAACCTAACGACTCAACCAATTCCACATCCCTGAAAATCCTCATCAATTCCTTGTTTCGGGGAATGGATACGCCACTGAAAAACTCGTTTTCTGACATGTTCTCGGGCAATCGGCCGTATGAAGTGATTTCAAGTCGGTCGGAAAAAATCTCGAATTTTGGTGGCACTTCGCGGCTGTAATCGTTGTGAACAATGAAGTTAATGGTGGCCTCGTGGATGGCTCTGTCGTCCCATAACGGCGTGTCAATCCGTTGCATATAAGTCAGTTGCGTTGAAACCTCATTTTCTACTTTCAACTTTTCCAATACGCGTCGTGTTGCTGTTATCAAAGAACAATATCCGTACTCGTTGTTTGAGATAAGGTCAACGCGGTCTGTTCCTGCATACTTTGCCACCTTGATGGAATTGCCGTTTTCGTCGGCCAACAGATAAGCCACATAATTCAAGGAGCCGTCTTCGGTCAATAGTTCCAAGTTCCTCAAATAGTTCTCGTTGAGGGGATGCTTCATCTCCTCGTAATAGATCCGCAACTGCGAGAAGGTCAAATCTTGTCTTGGCGACTTGATGTTCCGCAACGAATTGCGAACACGATGGGCAAACAAGTCCTCAATCATGTCTAATGTCATTGGCTCGGCGGCGGTTCCTACACGAATGAAGCAACCTTTGGGCGACATTCCAACCTTGGATAGGTAGTACGGTTTCTCGCTGCCACTGGCCACAAACACCCGAATCACGCGAACACTGTCTAAATATTCGGCTGTAACATCAAACAAGCCCATAGGTGAAGGTGAAATCTTGGTGCGAATTCTGTCTTTGATTTTCAGCATGTCGCCGTCAATATCATCAACACCAATGGGAATGCCATTTTTGTCTACCCCAACATAAATGATTCCGCCTTCCCGATAATTGAGAAAAGCGATGACTTCTTCTTCAAGGTCAAGTTTGTCGGTCAGTCTTTCCTTGAATTCTATGCGGTTGGTTTCGGTCATGCGGTGTGTTTTGCGTGACAAAAGTAGGCAAAATGAAAAAATGCGCCAAACAAATTGACGCATTTTTTTATTGTCGGTTTGACGGAACTTGCTTTATGCCTGCTCCAACTTGTCGTTCGAGCCTAAGACGTTGATAATCTTATGTTCGTAGAGCTTCTTCATGCTGTCGCGGGCGGGGCCGAGATACTTGCGTGGGTCAAACTCGGCGGGCTTCTCGGCGAAGGTCTTGCGGATGGCTGCGGTCATGGCCAAACGACTGTCGCTGTCGATGTTGATCTTGCAGACGGCGCTCTTGGCGGCCTTGCGGAGTTGCTCCTCGGGGATGCCCACAGCGGCCTTCAACGCACCACCATATTTATTAATGGTGTCGACCTCGTCTTGCGGCACCGATGACGAGCCGTGCAGCACGATGGGGAAGCCGGGCAGTTTCTTCTCGATGGCCTCAAGCACGTCGAAAGCCAACGGAGGCGGCACGAGGCGACCTGTGGCGGGGTCGACGGTGCACTGTTCGGGGGTGAACTTGTAAGCGCCGTGCGAGGTACCGATGCTGATGGCCAAGGAGTCAACGCCGGTCTTGGTCACGAAGTCGATGACTTCCTCGGGCTTGGTGTAGTGGCTTTCGGCAGCGGAGACTTCATCTTCCACACCAGCCAGCACACCCAATTCGCCTTCCACGGTCACATCGAACTGATGGGCGTAGTCGACGACCTTCTTTGTGAGGGCCACATTCTCGTCGTAGGGGAGGGCAGAACCGTCAATCATCACGGACGAGAAACCCATGTCGATGCACGACTTGCAGGTTTCAAAACTGTCGCCGTGGTCTAAGTGGAGGACGATTTCAGGATGGGCGCAACCCAGTTCCTTGGCGTATTCCACCGCGCCTTGGGCCATGTAGCGCAACAGGGTCTGATTGGCGTAGTTGCGCGCGCCTTTCGACACTTGCAGGATGACGGGCGATTTGGTCTCGACCGAAGCCATGATGATGGCCTGCATCTGTTCCATATTGTTGAAGTTGAACGCGGGGATGGCATAGCCGCCGTCAACCGCCTTGGCGAACATTTTACGGGTGTTCACGAGCCCTAATTCTTTGTAACTTACCATATTTTGATTGTGTATTTTGATTGTATGTCTTGTTTGCGCAGGGACTTACGTCGCCTGCTTATTGGCTGCCGCCCCTACGGGGCTTTGCGTCGAATATTTTTGCAAAAGTAGGAATTTGTTTCAAAACTTTATCATCTGACGCTCACTTTCTTGGAACAACTGCCATTTTCGGTGCTTAACTTGATGATATACAGCCCTGAAACCATTCTGCTCAAGTCGAGAGAAATCGTTTCGCCTTGGCGCAAATGGCTTGCATCTTGGTATAATATCCTTTCGCCCAATAGGTTAAATACTTCAATAATGGCCTTGCCCTGAAGGTTTTCGCCCAAAACGAGGTTCACTTTGCCGTCTGTAGGGTTGGGGAAGACTTCAAATTCGGGTGAAGATCCAGATACTGAGTAGTTGGTGAGGTGGATGCTCTTGCTGGTTGGTGTAATGTCGCATCCGTTGCGGGTAGTCACGGAAAGGGTGACTCTTTCAGTATCTTCGTGCAAGTTCCAAAGAATGCCGATGGTGTTTCCATAGTCATAAATGAAACCCGCTTCGATTGGTTCGAGTTGCCAATGGAAATGCAAACCTTTTTGATTTTCAATGGAATAGAGGCTGATGGATTGCGTGGTTCTGTTGACCACACTGTCGCCAACGATGGTCCCCAAGTTGGTTTCATCCACAAAATGAATCTGTGTCTTGCTGGTAAACGTTTCGTTGCCGAAAGCGGACAGCGTCAGAGTTGTGCTTCCGTTAGCCAAGTCTTGGTTTCCTGGAAAGTAAATGGCATTGGCGATAGTGTCGCAATCGAAATGCCCGTCGCCATCGGTAGTCCAAAGCATGGATTCGCAATCGTAGGCATAAGCTTCACTGAGTTCTACAGGGTGCTCTTGGCACGAAACTAAGTCGCCGCCGGCGTAGGCTATGGGACGATGATAGGGCGGGAAGCAGATGTTGTCGATGCGGGCTACAAATCCGTCATCGCCAAAACGATAGGCTAGGAATGAGATGGAAACGTAATTGTCGCACAAGGAGGCTTCCTGATAGGTCCACTCTTGGCAAGAGAAACTTTCTGATTGGCCGGTTCCCGATTGAGGGGTTGAAACCATTGACAATGCCTCGTCTAGACCAGTCTTGAAATAGAACGAAATTTTCCCTTGTGGGATGTATCCGTTGGTGGTAAGTAACATCCGTGACCCCTTCATTTTTGGCGGGTTGGCCTCTAGACATCGTTTCCCTTGAAAAGCATCCGTTTCGTTGTAGTTCCAAAGATATGGAGGCGTGTTTTCCCAAGTGAACAATGGGTTGAGCATGTCTGTTTCAAAGGTTTCGTATATGCCGCCATAAGGGAAGATGGTGTCAATGAAAAAGTGGCTAGGGCCGGATTGCGCGTCAATGTGGGTCTGTAGCCAGGCTCCCTTGGTTTCGTTGGTGATAGGGTTGATTTTGAAGGTGAAAGGCTGGCTTTCCCCGCATTCCAGACCGTCAAACATGTCGTTTTGTGATTCAACGCTGACAAAAGGTGCCTTGATGAACATTCTGACATCGATGGGGTCGCTTTTGGCATGGCCAATGTTGCTGATGGTAGATTTAATGTAAGTAACGGCATCCATCAGGAGATGTGTGGAGGATTTGCCGTCTTCCGTAAAGAATTGGAAATCAGAATTGATGCTTAAAACAGGAGCGGCCACTTTATGCTCAAATTCGATTTTTTGGAGAAAAATGCCGTTGTCAAGAAGTAGTTTGAAAGTTATTGGAGTCTGGTCGGGCGTGTCGTGCGCGATTCTGACGCGAAATGCATCGTTGAGGGTGATGTGGTCGTTGGGCGGCAAGGTAGGACAAGTCGCGCTGCCTTGAATTATCTTCACATAAGGTGATTCGCATAACAAAGTGATTTCCCTGCTCTCGGATGTTTCAACACTGGCGTTACATAGGCTTATGTCGATGCTGGCGTTCTCGCCATACTCGAGAATAGCGTCTTCGTTTTCGTCAACGAAACGGTAGCCTTCCATGACGAGAAGAGGTACATCTGGTAGGATGGTTACGTCTTGCTGGTATCGGATGCGGTTCTGTTTCGTCACGGTCACTTGATATTGCTCGCCGGACTGCATTTCTGGCAAGTCGAAATCCAACGGTTGCCCTGTTCCCATGGCGATGTGGAGGATTTCGCCGTCTTTGGCGATGCACACGGTAGCATTCTCCTCGGCAGTGAGGGTGATTTTCTTTTGGCTCTCGTTCTGGTAGGGCACAAGGACAATGTTCAATTTTTGCGGTGTTTCCGTGTAAAGGTTGAGGTAGGTTTCACCCAAATATGAGAACAAATTCAACGTTTTGTCAACTTTTTCGATGTTAGAACTGTAAGGGTGAAAGGTTTGTTGGCTGAGGAAAAGTTTGCCGGCTACAAGTGAAAATGAAGGATAAGCGAAAAGAGGCTCCGTTTCACTTCCCAGACTGGGCATGAAGTTGGGCCAGAAATAGTCGAGCATTCCCCATGCGAAGAGATCGTTGTAATGGGAATATGTGACGGTGTTGGCACCGATGGCTCCTATGGCACCTGCATCAGCATTAAGGAATGACTCGGAAAGGCATGTGGTCCAGTTGTCCCAATAATTGTTGGTTAGGCAACCGATGGAAAAAATGAAAGTAGGCCATTCCGAATGTATTTTAGGAATGTCTTCGTTGTAAAACCATGGACAACTCCATGCATCTTGGTTTGAATGGTCTCTGTAGAATGTGACGAAACCACCTTCGCTCATGGCATCGATCAAGGGTTGTTTGTCATTCCAGTTACTCCAATTGTGAAGGCTGCCGATGGATTGTGGGATGTATTGTGTTCCGTTGGGACCGAAATAATCCAAAACTGCTTGAGTGTTCTCACCGTTCGACCAGATGGAATTGGGTGGGGTAGGATGGGGATTCTCTGAGACGACCATGTAGTTGTTGGTTGGATGTTTCCCTAAGTTGTTACGGAAGAAATTGTTGGTAATCTGAGAGGTAATCATAAACCATTTGTCTTGCTGATAGCCAGAAGAGATGACAGGATGGTCGTAGTAATGAGGTTCTGTGGGTGGGTTGAGTTCATAATTTATAAGTTTCTCCACCTGTTTCTGGCATTCGGATGGATATTTTGTCACTATCCTACTGATAGCCAAGTCGGGGATGCTGTCGCCGTTCATGTCGGCAAAAGGGTTGTCGGAAGGATAAAGATAAGTGTGACCAACATTAGGTGGGCTGATGAAAATGAATGGTTTGATACCGAAATCGGGGTCGCCTTTGTGGTTTTCGGCAAACAGAAGCACTGCCGCTGGCGGGATGGTCCAATTTTCATAAGCGTTGAGGATGTAGTTTCGGATGGTTTCAGGCTCGTTGCCGCCGCATTCGGTTACGGTCACCACTTTGGTGAGGATGCCTTGCCGATTGCGGAATCGCCTCAATGTGTCGGCCCATGCCAAAAAAGCGGGGTCGTCAGGTATGACAATCAGGTATTCGCAGCCTTCCTCGCGATTGCGGATGGCTTCGTTGAGGAAGTCGTAATAATTCGCATCAGATAGTTGGTCACCATTGATGACCAAATCGCGCAAGATGTTGTCCCAAGCGGGATTGCGGTAGCGCGCATCACCGAATTGGCTGTTGCCGCCCTCGAAACGGATGTCAATGTCCATGTCGTAAACAACCTCCAAAGTCTTCCTGACGGGATTGTAGCGGAACGGTGTCACGCTGAGCAGCACCACATCAAGACCACGGATTTGGGTGGTTTGGGCAATCGTGACGTTTTTGGCGGGAAAACTGGCGTCCTTGCCGAAAACACTCATTTCCCAACGCAAGGCGGGCCGCTCGTTCTCAGCGTTCATCTGAAGCGGTGCGGAAGGAAGCAAATCGATGTCATTCAGGGTTTTGCAACCTTTTTCCTTGACCTCAACGCTGACTTTCGCGCCGTTTGGAACGGCAATGTAATGGTTTTCGGCGGGCAGGTTGGGCATGCCTTCCGCAAATGCGCCGAAACAGCCTTTCAGCACGATTTCCTGACCTTTGTCGTCACCATAATCGATGTTGGCAAGGGTGATTTCTTGGAGGGCATAATGCAGCGATAGTCCACTGGCTGTGCTGCTCTCAATGTTGAGGCCTTGTGGCGCATCGGTGCGGAAACGATAAGTCTCTTGTGCGTTCATGAAACCAAAGGCTAAAACCAAGGAGAATAGTATTGGAATTTGTTTCATTGTCGAAATGATTAATTCAATCTACAAAAATACGGTTTAAATTGGAATAAACAGAAAAAATGCGCCATTATTTGACGCATTTTTTCTGTAAGGCAATTTTCCAATTAAGGCAGCACGATAACTCTTGCGTTGGTCGCCGCATTGTTTTGGATGACTTGCAGCATGTAAAGGCCACTGCCACCAAACTTGGATGTTTCTATTTCGCATTCCGAATGCTGCATCTCGCGTTCATAAACCACTCTGCCCCACAAATCCACGACGCGCAACGTGGCTCCACCCTCAAATGGGGTCTTCACCTGAATCATGTTCTTGGCGGGATTGGGATAAATCTCAAAAGAAGCGCTCCCTTGCTCATCGATTCCCGTAGAATTGAACACATTGATAGTCAATGGCTCTGAAACCGATGTGGCACCGCAAGTGTTCTCAAAAGCATACATAAGTTTTACCTCACCGCGATACCCGTCGTTCCATACCACAAGGGCGTGGCTTCCCTCGCTGCTGAGGGTGCCGGCCTCGGCGGGCTCAAGGGTCCAAGTGTAAATGACATCTTCGGCGGCTTCGGCCTCAAATTCACTTTGGGTTTCCAAACGCAGGTCGATTTGTACGGCGCCGACAGGGATTTCCGGCGCATAGTTGGGGGCGAAACTCTCCAACAGGTTCACGGCAATCGTGCTACTTTGCTGGCTACCGTCCAAAGCGGAAATGCCCGTGAGCGTGAGGGCCACTTGGCCTCCGGTGATGTCAGTCGGGCCAAAGGTGTAAGTCGAGTGCTCCAAAGTGGCGTCATCGAAAGTGCCGTCGCCGTTGGTAGTCCATTCAAATTCAGTGTGATAGTAGATGTAACCCTCAGTCGTGAAGGTCTGGTTCGAGCAGATTTCGGTGTCGTTGCCGGCATAAAGCACCATCTTGGAGAAGGGCGGGAAGCGAAGGTTGTCGACCATCACGGCATCCTCGCCGGCAGCGCCATCGGCGTTTTTCTTGAAGGTGAAACGAATCAGGTTGCTTCCGGCGGGAAGGTCGTATTCCGATTCCTCCCAATCGTTGAGGCCGCTCCATGATTCCACTTCATCTCCGTTCATCCAAAACTGGAGTATGTCGCCCTGGTCGGTGGAAGTCTTGTGGAAGAATGCAAATTTGTCATCGCTTTCGGTCGTGATGCCGATGTTCACCGTAGAAATGCCGTTGTTGTTGAGGGCAGGCGACCGCAGGCAATGGCCGTCGGGGGCGGTGTCGTCGTCTACCACAGCCCATTTTTTGTTGCCCGAGCCTAATCTCCATTGAATGTTGGGATTGAGTTCCTCGCTCTCGAAGTCCTCAATGGTGTAGCCCAAGGGGATACTGCCTTCCGTCCCGTCGGAATAATGTCCGCTCTCGGCTTGCAGCTCGTATTTGATGAACCCGTCGGAAGCGTTGTCGTCCACATCGGCACGGAAAGTGATTTGCGCTGTGCTGCCCGCGTCAATGGCGGGGATGGCGACCTTGTCCTCAGCAATGCTGATAAAAGGTGCCAAAAGGTTCAATCCGTTGTTGATTTCCAACGACTTGCTTGTGCCTTGGTTCTCGATTTCAAAGGTCAAATACGCAGATGTCCCTTTCAGCAGGCGGTCTATCGCGTTTCCGTCCAAGTCGGTGAGGCTGAGGCTGCCGCATTTCAGGTTCGGGGCTTTCACGGTGAGGGTCACACTGTCGATGAAAACATGGTTGGCGTTTTCCATTTTCAGGTAAAACTTCACCTTTTCTTGGTCGTTCAGGTCGTCGGCGAAATGCACGGTGAAGGCATCGTTTTGCAACTGTATTTCGTTGGCGTTCATGCTGTTGTAGGCAAACTCGCCTTGGGTAATCTCAACGGAAGGATGCGCGCAACTGAGGCTGGCATTGAAACTTTCCATGTTGTCGAAGCCCGCGTTGTGGATGCTGATGCCGAAACGGCAGGTCTCGTTGTAGTCGGGGGCATGGTTGCCGTTGCCTTCCTCGTCATTGATTTCTATGGCGTTGAAAATCAGGTAGGGAGCATCAGTCGGAATCGTGTTGATGAAATGCTCGTAACGGTAATAGTTCTGCTTGGTGATGGTGAGTTTCACCTGAGTCCCAACCTCTTGCGGTGTGATGGCAAGGGTCTGCGTGTCGCCCGTCGCCATGTCGAAACCGATGATTTCTCCGTTGGCCGTCAGGCAGATGATTGCGCCTTCTTCGGCCTTCAGCGTGTATTGGTCGCTGCCGGCGGGAATCACGGGCAACATCTCCACAGCGAGTTGCTGAGGCACTTCGGTGTAGAGGGTCATGTAGGCGTCGCCGTGCTGGTGGAACAGGTAATAGGTGATTTCCTTCACGCCGTCATCGGTCCAAGAGGATTGCTTGAGGAAATATTTTCCAGCGGCGTTGCCGAAAGCGGGACGGATGAAATTGGTCTCGTGCTGCGTGCCATAGGTGGGCATGAAGTCGGGCCACATGTTGTCGTAAGCGCCCCAAACGTAGATGTCGTTGACGAAGGAATAGGAAACCTGCGTAGCCGCAATGAGGCCCAACGCGCCATATTGGTGGCGGTGGAAAGCCTCGGCAAAACAACCGTCGCTGCCGTTATAATTGAAACGACCGGTGAGGCAGTTGTTCGACATGACATAAGTTAAATCCTTGTTGATAAGGCGTTTGATGTAGCCGATGCTGTAACTCGGTTCGCCCCAAACCTCCTCTGCCCCGTGGTCGCGGTGCTGGATGAGGAATGCGCCGTTGTTGATGGCCTCGTTGACCGAATTGCCTGTCGCGCTCCAGTCGGTGAGGTGCGACATGGTTTGCGGGATATAGCCGCAGCCATTGGGTCCGAAATAATCGAGCACGGTGTTGGTGTATTCGTAGGTCGACCAACGGCTGCCGGGCGTGCCTTGGTAGATGGCGTTTTGGCGTACAGGGTGCTTGCCGAGTTCGTTGGTCCAAAAGCCGTTCACCACTTCCGAGCAAAGTTGGAACCAACGCTCCAACTGGAATCCCATGGCGGTGATGGGCTTGTCGTAGAAATCGGGGTTGGTGGGCGGTTGACGCTCATAATCAAGGTCTTTCCTGATCATGTGGTAGAGTTCTTCAGGGTTGCGCCCCGTGATGCGGCCCAAAATGATGTCGGGCATGTGGTTGCCGCCCATCACGGAATAGATATGGTCGGAGATGTAGGGATTGT
>Ga0310786_10007509_pt1 | contig 14203 bp, 13 predicted proteins | sample AusTroGonzalo_MG_FD_203881 | JGI IMG/M metagenome (GOLD analysis project Ga0310786, IMG submission 203881) | Bovine rumen microbial communities from tropical cattle in Woodstock, Queensland, Australia - Gonzalo_03 (v2) (version 2) | ecosystem: Host-associated > Mammals > Digestive system >... | reverse complement strand
GCCGCGCAAAACCTGTTATCTTTGTTTCTACTGCTACCCGTTTACTTGACGGCACGGCGTTTGGCCGGAGTATCTGCCGCGCGTTGGGCTGCCGGGTTTTGCGCGGCCAGCGTGTTGTATTTTTCGTTATCGTTTGCCGTGTTGAGCGAAATACTGTGTGTGTTTTTGCTGGCGTGGTTTGTGTTTTGTATCGTATGCTGGTTGGAAACGCCGCACAAACGCTTGTTAGGCATTGCCGCTATTTTGTTGGCGGCGGCCGTTTACGTGCGGCCGGTAGTTTACTATTTTATGCCCGTGATGATAGGGGGCTTGTTCGCGCGGGCGTATCAAAAAAAATCGCGCGCGCTACTTGCGCAAAGTCTTTGTTGGTTTGTGTTGCCGCTGGCAGTTTTGGTCGGCGCGTGGCAAGTGCGCAATTACGCCCAAACGGGATATGGCGGGTTTACGTCTGTCGGTGCGTACAACTTATATATTTGGAACGAAGATTTTGTGGCGCGCCAAAGTAATCTGACCGTTACGCAAGCGCACCAAAAACTACTGGCACTACTGCCGGACAATTTTGACGCGCTACCCGCCCCAAAACAAGTAAAAACGTATAAACGCTTGGCCGCGCCGCTACTTAAACAAAGTTGGAAAGATAAACTTTTCCGTTGGCCGCTTTGGGCCGGAAAAACGCTCTTGGGCACTAACCACGTTCATCTCACGCGCTTGTTACTCGGCCGCGCCGACGAGCCAGACAACACACTTAACCAAACCGCCGCGTTGCCGCGGCCGTGGCTATCGTCTTGGGCGGAAAAATTATTGTTTTTATGCGCGCTGGCACAAGTAACGGCGGTGGTGTTATTAGGCGGGTGGGGAATCATCTTACTGATTAAAACGCGGCCGGCGGCGGCCTTGTTTTTCGTCATCTACTGCGGATATTTTTGGGCCATCGGCTCCGGTTTTTTTGGAACCTATGCGCGGCTGCGCGCCCCGTTTGAATTTATTTTGTGTATCACGGCGGGAATGGCCGTCAGCACCTATTTGCTCCGACGTAAAAACGGGGACCAATACTAATAACCCACGGCTAAACTTTCAATTAAAAACGACGGGAATTTGTATTTGCGCATTTTGGCTTGCGTAGTTTTTACGTCGTACGATTCGCGCATAAACGTAAACGTGCCGGCTTTGGTGTCCCACAAGCCAAACGCGGCTTGCGGGTTTTTATCGCGCGGTTTTCCGACGGCGCCGGGGTTAATCACATAGCGTGATTGGCGCGTGAAAGAAATTTTGGTGTTATCTTTACCGCATAGCGTAAGGGCGCATCCGCGGGCCGTGCCCTTCATGTAAAAAGACAAATGCGTGTGCCCCACAAAACACGCTTGTCCTTCCCACAACGGCAAATTCGTTTGAAATTGTTTCACACCGGAAAAATATTCTTTAATCGGGTCCGCGGGCGTACCGTGCACCACACAAAAACTGGGCATTTGCACCCGCTCGGGCAACGTCGTTAAGGCCTCCACCGAGGCCGGCGATAACAACTTGCGGCTTTTTTCCAACGCCAGTTGCGCGTCGTAATTAAAAAATGCGCCCAACTCCGGCCGGTTGAGTGCCGCATCGTGGTTGCCCAGCACACATGCCAAAAGCGGTAATTTCAAAATTTTCTGCACGCACCCCTCCGGGTCCGGCCCGTAGCCGATGACGTCGCCGCAAAAAATAAACCGCTCGGCCCCCTCTTTATCCAACCGCTCTAAACAAGCGTTGAGGGCCTCCATATTGCCGTGCACGTCTGAAAAAACACCTACTTTCATTATGCCTCCGCCAGGGCTTCTATGGCTTCTTTCTTTTTGATATCTTCGGGGTTGTTGCGCTCGGACAAGTTGACCGACATCACTTTGGATACGCCGCTTTCTTCCATGGTGATCCCGTAAAGCATGCGGGCGGCTTCCATAGTGCGTTTGTTGTGGGTAACCACAATAAACTGCGTCGTTTTGGAAAACTCTTTAATGAGGTTGACGTAGCGTTCCACGTTGGCTTCGTCCAAGGCGGCGTCGGCCTCGTCCATAATACAGAACGGCGAGGGGTTGTGCGTAAAGAACGCAAACAGTAGCGACATGGCCGTAAGCGTTTTCTCGCCGCCGGACATAGAAGTAATGTTTAAGAGTTTTTTACCCGGCGGTTGGGCAAAAATTTCAATGCCGGTTTCCAGTAAATTATCGGGTTGCGTCAGCACCAGGTCGCACTCGCCGCCGCGGAACAGCGTTTGATAAATGTTTTTGAAGTGCATACGCACTTGGTCAAACGTGTAGCGGAAGTTTTCGCGCGTGGTTTGGTTGATTTTGCCGATGGCCGATTTTAAATCTTTTTTGGCACTTTCCAAATCGTTGATTTGCGTTTTTAAGAAGTTGTTACGCTCGGTAAGTGCGTCGTATTCTTCCGGCGCGGTCATGTTCACGGCGCCCATATTTTCAATGCGTTTGCGCATCATTTTAACACGCTCGTAATCTACCGTTTTCTCGCCGTAGTTCAGTTGCGCTTCTTCGGGCGTAATGTTCCAACTTTCAAACAAATTATTCACTACCGTGGTGCGTTGGCGACGCGCGTTGGAAAGGGCATTTTCCAAATCGTTCTTTTTAATAGTTAAGTCCGACAGTTCCTTCTTGCACGCATTGAGTGCGGAAGTTTTTTCGTTAAATTCTTTTTTAAGGGCCTCTACTTCGCCGCGCATTTGGTGCTCGGTCAGTTCCAGTTGCGCCAACGCGTCGCGCTCGGACGACAGTTTGGCTTGGGTGGATAATTTTTCTTCGGCCAAACTTTTTAAACGCAAATTGGACGAGGCAATTTTTTCGTTACGTTTGCCCTCGCTATCGGTCAAACTGTTAAATTCAAATTCCGTGGATTTCAAATCCAACTCCACGTTGTTTTTCTTAATGCGCACGTCGTAAAGTTGCGCGCTTAACGCGTTAAGCGTACCTTTTAAAGTTTCGGCTTGGGCGCGCAAATCGGTCTGCGTTTTTTTCAATGTTTCGCCGCGCGCTTGCGTTTCTTGGTGCTTGTTCTTGAGTTCTTCCGATTGCTTTTTAAGTGCCTCTACCGTTTGTTTGCGGTTATCTACGCGCAAGGTAATTTCCTGCTTGCGTTGGGCGGCCCGGGCCAAGTCTTGCTTGGTCTGCGCGATTTGGCGTTCTTGGTTGGTGCGCTCGTTTTGCACCGTGTTGAGTGCGACGGCAGACTCTTGCAATTTAACACGCAAGGTCTTCAAGTTTTCTTCGGCTTTTTTAAGCGATTCGTAGTTGGCGATGATTTGCTTGGAAAGCGTTTCTTCCTCGACGGATTTTTGTTCCATTTCGCCGCGGACAGTTTCTTCTTCGCCCCAGTACGCTTCCGGCGCGCGGACGTTTTCGGCCCCGCCGCCGACGAAAAATTCATCTTGCACCGTACCGTCTTGGTAACTGTACCCGCCGATAATAAAGTTCACCAAATTTTCCAGTTCCGGCTGATACGAAATTTGCGCCGTAAGCGCATTTTGAACGGCCGGACGCTTGACCGCAGGCACGTTCGGAAGTACGATAAATTTGGCACGCGCTTTGCCGTGCTCTTTAAGTAACGTGACGGCGGCGTTGACGGTCTTTTCGCTTTCGCACAACACCGCATCCAAATATTTTCCAAACGCTTCTTCCACCACGAGCCCCAATTCGGCCGGATATTTTAACGCCTTGCGAAGCGTGCCTTTTACGCCGGTCAAACCGCTTTTGCTGACTAACTGCGCGCCGACCCAGTACGGGTCTTCTTTGCCTTGGGATCGGATCATCTCCCACTTGGCTTTAAGAGCCGCCACCGACGATTTCACGGCCGATAACTGCTCGTTAAGGGCGGTGCGTTCCTGTTGCAGTTTTTGGAAAACGCTTTCGCTTTGGGCAATTTCTTCGCGCGCTTTATCGGCGGCGCGTTGCGCCGTTTGCGCGCGGGATAAAATTTCTTTTAATTTTTCTTCTTGCTCGGCCAACCCTTGCGTTTGGGTTTGGCTGACTTTTTCGGCCGCGATTAAATCTTCGTTTTCGCGCTGGGCGGAAGATTCTTCCAGCGAAATGCGGTTGGAAACTTCCATTTGCTTTTGCACGATGTTCATGAGTTCGCCCGAGGCACGTTGCAAATCGCTCTCCGCTTGCAACAAGTCGCGCTCCAATTTTTGCGCGGCGGAGGTTTGCTCGTTATAATTTTTTTGCAAGGGGTCCAACTCGGCACTGACTTGCGAAAGTTGTTCTTTGAGTTTGGCAATCGTCGGCACGAGTTCCTGTAAGCGGTTTTGGCCGCGCTGGGCCTCGGCGCCGGACGCCGCCACTTGGGCCGTCAGTTCGGCCGTCAAGTTGTCGCAGTTTTTAATGGCCCCTTCCAACAAGCCCACTTGGTATTTGCTCGCCGAGATTTTTTCGTTAAACTCGGCCATCTCTTTTTGCTTATGGGTTAAATTTAAATCCAACGCCGCCGTGGCACCTTCTTGCGCGGAAATGCGGGTTTCCAAATCGCTTTGTTTGGAAACAATCGGGTCCAGTTCGGCGGTGTGTTTGGCAATAAGACCGTCGGCCTCTTTAATGGAGCAAACGGAAATAGCAATTTCGCTTTCTTTTAATTCTTCGCGGTATTTTTGATAGAGCCGCGCTTTTTTGGCTTCGCTATCCAACTTTTTAATTTGCTCTTGGATAAGGGCCACCGTGTCAGCCAGACGCGCCAAGTCCAAATCCACGCGCTCCAAGCGGCGCACACATTCTTCGCGTTTGGCTTTATATTTGGAAACGCCGGCCACTTCTTCAAACATTTCGCGGCGTTGTTCGGCCGACGCGGAAAGCACGCTTTCCACACCGCCCTGGTCGATAATGGCGTAGCCCTCGCCGCCGATACCGGTATCCAAAAACAAATCGCGTATGTCGCGCAAGCGGCATTGGACTTTGTTTAAATAGTATTCGCTTTCACCGGAGCGGAAGATTTTGCGCGTGACGGTAATTTCGTTAAAATCCAAGGGAAGTTGGCGGCTGGCGTTATCAAAAATCATGCTCACTTGCGCCATGTTTAACGGGGCGCGTTTGGCGGTACCGTTGAAAATAATGTCCACCATAGACGCCGAGCGTAGCGCCTTCCAACTCATCTCACCAATCGTCCAGCGTACGGAATCAATCACGTTGGATTTACCGCAACCGTTCGGGCCGACCACGCAGGTAATGCCCGGTTCAAAATCAAGGCGGGATTTGTCGGCAAACGACTTAAACCCCATAATTTCTATTGCTTTTAAATACATAGTTTCCCCTGGATATATAGTTGATTATAGCATTTTACCCATATAATATAGGTAAAAATCGGGGGTTGGGGGTTCTTACGCGTACGACGTAAAAAGGGGCCGAGGGGCATTAGACGAAAAAAAACACTTGCAAAAATTTATTTTATTTATTACACTTGATTTGTACGTTAGTGTACGTTAATATTAACGACGATCCTTATAAGGAGGAGTTTAACAATGGCTGAAAAAGTATTGAAAGTAGGCATGGACCGCGAAGACGGTTTCTTGTACTACATTGACAAAGACGGCGATATCGCCCGTGTACAAATGGCCCGCGGTGGCAAAAAAGGCGGTAAACCGAAAAAAGTAGAAAAATGCGGTATTAAAAAAGAAAAAGGATATCTCTATTTCTTAGATAAGAAAGGCGATATCTCCCGCGCCAAAATGGTAAACGCCAAATAAGTTTACTGTTTTACAAACACCCCGCTCGTTTGAGCGGGGTGTTTTTTGTTGGTAAAAGGAACACTCCCGGGTTGGGGGCGTTTTTGTACTTTTTCCCTCAAACTCATTTCTCACCTGATTTTCAAACTATTAAAGTTCATCGCAATTTGAACAAACCGCCAAATTTCGCTTGACACATCAAAAAAAAAAACGATAATAAAGGGTCAGTAAAAAAACATCCAAAGCGGTGAGATGCTGAATCAAGTTCAGCATGACAATTAGAATTAAGGAGCAAACATTATGAAAAACATAAATAAAATTAAGTGTCATTCCAAACTTGATTTGGAATCTTCCACGCTCGCCGTTTCGCAACAGCAACAGCAACGACCTGCGTGGAAGATCCTGAAACGAGTTCAGGATGACGGCCTTATTTGTTATAACAACAACGGTTTTACTCTCATTGAATTATTAGTGGTCGTACTTATCATCGGCATACTTGCCGCGGTCGCGCTCCCGCAGTATCAAAAAGCCGTGGAAAAATCTAAAGGGGCACAGGCACTGACTTTATTAAAATCGATCTATCAGGCCGCCAAGGCCTATCAAATGGCTAACGGCGAATGGCCGACAACATTAGATGAATTATCATTAGATATCCCGTGGACAGGCCACGACGATTGGTATCAATCAAGCGGTGCTTATAAAACACCTCTTTCCAACGGAGAATGGTCCTTGCAACTCATCAAAGGATCCTCTACGGGAAATGGCGTTTCCATCGGGCGCATTTCCGGACCGTATCAAGGTGCGGCGTTTGAAATATACCATGTTAGACCGGATGACGTCCAAACAGATATTATATTCTGTGCGGAGGGGGCTACGCGCGCTTACGTGCAACACAAATTCGGTAAAAGCAAAGGCGCCTATTGCAAACAATTATTTCACAGTACGGCAATTCCCACTTTCAACGTCGGGGTGGATTATTTTGTATTTGGCGGATAAGAGCACCGTCTAAAAACCCATATTGCTAAAAATTCGCTCCAAATGCAAACAGAGGTTTTAGGCCTCATGCCTGCCCCCGGCAAGGGGGCCCGTACGCGCGCACAAGCGCGCGCGTAACATATTGACATCCCCCTCCGATAATGTTTTAATACTATATGCGGGGAATTACCCCGTATCAATTATCGGAGGACTTATGGACATTAAAATTACGGCCAAAAACATCAAATTAACACCGGCCATCAAAGAATTTATCAATACCCGCGTGGGCAAAATTGAAAACTTTTGCGATCACATCGTTTCCGCCCAAGTATTGATTTCGGTAGAGAAAAAAATCCACCAAAAAGCGGAACTCATCTTGCACACCGGTGCCAAAACCACCATCAACGCCAGCGCCGTGGAAAACAACCTCTACAAAGCCATTGATGCCGCCGCCGTCAAGGCGGAAGCGCAAGCCAAAAAAATCAAAAACAAAGCCAAAGCGCGCAAAACCACCAAGAAATCTGTCAAAATGGTAGAAATGGATCCGTTTACCGATACCGTTATGTTGCCGCAGGCCGACGTAAAATTTTCCGTTATCAAGCAAGTGGAAGTCTTGCCCATGAACCCGGAAGATGCCGCCTACGAAATGGAACGGTTAGGGTATTCGTTTTGGATTTTCTTGGATGAAGATTCCAAACAAATCAATTTAATCTTCAAACGGTTAGACGGTACGTTTGGGCTCATTAAACCGATTAAAAAGAAATAAGCCGGAGGGCTTAATGGAATTTACCAAGTCCATTACCGTAGCAGAACTACTCCAAGTTAAGCGTCTTAACTTGGAGCTCGTTTGCGGTAAACGCTACGTGCAGCGCGAGATTACCCTAGGCAGCGTCAACCGCCCGGGGCTTGCGCTGGGCGGGCACTTGGATAATTTCCGCGCCAATTCCGTGCAAGTGTTCGGCCGCGGCGAACACGCATTTTGCCAAAAAGAAAACAAAGCGCGCCTGCGGGCCAACATTACCAAAATGCTCAGCGAGGGGCTGGTGCCCTGCGTGATTATGACGGCCGATTTAATGCCGCATCCGGCCGTGCGTAAAGCGTGTTTGGGGGCCGAAGTACCTATCTTAAAAACCGCCATGGAATCGGGCGCGTTCGTGGCGGAATTTTCCCGCTTTTTAGATGAGAAACTGGCCCCCGTCACCCATGTACACGGCGTGCTCGTGGACGTAAGCGGGATGGGGGTGCTCATCCGCGGCGAGTCCGGCATCGGCAAGAGCGAGTGCGCCTTGGAACTTATCAAACGCGGTCATATTCTGGTGGCCGACGACGTGGTGGAAATCCAAAAAAGCCGCGGGCGTTATTTAATCGGCTCGTGCCCGACGATGCTTAAACATTATATGGAAGTGCGCGGGCTGGGGATTTTGGACGTGCCGCTACTGTTTGGGGTAGGGTCCACGTTGGACGAAACAAAGATTGACATGGAAGTCGTGCTCACGTCCCCCTCCAAACAACCGTTGGACCGGCTGGGCGTAGAACAACGCACCACCGATATTTTAGGGGTGGAAATTCCCTCGTTGGGACTCCCCGTTACCCCGGGGCGCAATTTGGCGGTGTTAATAGAGGTAGCCGCGCTGAACCAACAACTCAAAAGCCAAGGGATTTTTTCCGCCAAAGAATTTAGCCAAAAAATTTTAGACAAAATGAAAAAAGGAAACGGTAAATCGCATGGCAGATAAAAGACGGTTATTCATCATTACCGGTATGAGCGGCGCGGGCCGCTCGCAAGCGCTGAAAATGTTTGGCGACTTGGGGTTTTATTGCGTAGATAACTTGCCGCTTGCTTTATTCAAAGATTTCATCCGCTACGTCCGCCAGAACGACGCCACGCGCGACATCGCCCTGGGCGTAGACGTGCGCGAAGCCGACCACCTCAAAGATATGCCGCGGTTGTTGGATTCGCTGGAGAAAGATGAATTTTTTGTCAAAGTGATTTTCTTAACCGCGTCGGACGAGTGTTTAATCCGCCGGTTTTCCGAAACGAAACACAAACACCCCGTGCATAAAAAATTAGTGGCGGCCATCGCTCACGAGCGCAAAATTATGGCCCCCACGCTTAAACTGGCTAACGAAATCATTGATACGTCCGACTTAAAATTAGGCGAACTTAAAGAAAAACTTTCGTCCCTCTTATCCCTCACGCGCGAGGGCGATATGCAGATTTCGGTGATGTCTTTTGGGTTTAAATACGGGCTACCCAAAGAGTGCGATATTGTGATGGACGTGCGCTTTTTGCCCAACCCGTACTACGTGCCCGCGCTCAAAGAAAAAACCGGGTTGGACGCCGACGTGCAAGAGTATATTATGTCGTTTAAAGAGTCGCGGGAGTTTGCCGAGAAATTTGCCGATTTGATTAAATATTTAATTCCCAAATACATCAAAGAGGGGAAAAGTTATTTGACGATTGCCATGGGTTGCACCGGCGGTAAACACCGCAGCGTATTTATGGCACACAAACTGGCCGAATATTTAAACAAACTGAAGTTAAGCGCTTCGGAATTTCATAGAGATATAGGGGTGTGATTATGCTTAAAATTATTTTAGTAACGCACGGCAATTTAGCCAAAGAAATGTTGGATACGGCGTCGCAAATTATCGGCAAACCCGCCGATGACGGATTTGCCACGTTTGCCGTAACCACCACGGCTTCGGTCCAACAAGAGGCCGAAAAACTAAAAAAAGAATTAACCGCCTGCCAAGACGGCGCGGTCATCTTAACGGACATCTTCGGCGGGAGCGCCACCAACATTTCGCTAACCGCCAGCAAAGATTTGCCCAACTGCCACGTCATTACGGGGCTCAATTTGAGTATGCTTTTAACCGCTATGAACAGCCGCAAAAAATTGACGGCTAAAGAACTGGCGGAGAAAATTGAAGCGGACGGCAAACGTGCCGTCATTAACGCAACGGAACTGCTCATTAAAGGGTTATAATGCCAATTATTTTTGCACGGGTAGACGACCGGCTGATTCACGGTCAAATTGTACAAGCATGGCTTCCTCAACTCAACGTAGACGAGGTAGTCATCCCGTGCACGTCCAAAAACAAACAAGCCCTCAATCAAGGCCTATTGCGCTTGAGTTTGCCCTACGAGTACGAATTGTCCGTGATGGAAGCGGAAAAAGTAGCCAAGTACGCCGCGTCTAACAAACGGCGGATATTCTTGCTGATGTCCTCGCTGACGGACCTGGCGGACCTGATTACCAACGGGCTACAGGTGCGTAGCGTCAACATCGGCGGGATGCATTTTAAAGAGGGGGCCCAAAAACTGGCCGACCACGTGTTTTTGGATAAAAAGGATAAACAACTGCTTAAACTCGTGCGCGATTTAGGCATTGCCGTGGAAACACGCGCCGTGCCTAACGATGTTTCTTTCTCTATCAGCGAGGTGCTCCGTGACGCTTGAGATGTTGCTTTTATGTTTGGGGGCGGCCCTGTTGGAATTGGACACCACGTATGCGTTCCAATCCACCCTCTCGCGCGGGATTGTGGCCGGCCCGTTATTTGCCTTGCTCACCGGCGACTATGCCGCCGGCATCCAAGTAGGCGTATTTACCGAACTGTTGTTTGCCGATATTAACCCGCTGGGGGCTATCTTACCGCCCAGCGCGGTAATATGTTGCGCCATTGCACTGGCCTTAAACGCCATGGGTATTACGTTATGCTATGCGTTTATTGTGGCGGTGGTGGGCGCGTTGTTATTTGTACAGGTGGAACGGCGCGTACGCAAACAACGCGTGCATTTGTTGACGTCTTGGGAAAAACAAATTATGAACAAGCCCGAAACGATTAACCGGGTGATATTTTTGGAACTGGGCGCGTGCTTTTTGATTAACTTTGTATTGATTTCATTATTTATCGGTATAAGCGGGGCGGCCATGCGCTGGTTGCAACCGCATATTCCCCAACGGGCGTTTTTCGCCTGTCAGTTTGCTTTTATGGCAGTGCCGTGGATCGGGCTGGCGTCGCTCATCCCCGAATTTCGGTTGAAAAAGAGGTAACGCATGAAATTTAAAGAACACTTCGGTTTTTTTATGCGCTCGTTCTTTTTGCAGACGGGTTGGAATTACCTAAAGTACCAAAACCTCGGGCTGATGTTTGTGATGTGGCCGTTTCTGAAAAAACTCTATGCGGATGACAAAGACGCCATCCCGTCGGTCGCGTCGCGCTATTTGGCCACATTTAATACCCAGCCGGTGTTGGCCTCGTTCTGTTTCGGGGCGCTGGCCAAGCAAGAAGAACTGATCGCCCACGCCAAAGATTTAAACGAATCCAACGAAGAAACCTTGGAATGGAACGCCATTAAACGCGGCTTGTCTATCACTACGGCCTCTATCGGCGACCGGTTATTTTGGGGCACCTTAAAACCGCTAACATTATTGTTGGCGTTATTTATTTGGTTACTGCTGGGCATCCACGTTTTTGAAGTCCAACAAGAATGCGCCGTCCCGTTACTGTATGTATTTGCGGGCAGTGCGGCGGCGTTTTTTGTATTTAACGCCATCGCTTGGTTTGTTAAGTGGATAGGCATTAGCGCCAGTTACAACGCCGATACGCACGCCTGTTACGGGCTGACGCAGTTTGATTGGAACCGCACCATTTATAACGCTAAAAAAATCGGGCTCGTGCTGACGGTGGGGCTTATCTTGCTGGGTATTTATTATTACCTGTATGATTTCCGGCAAACGCTGGATGTACATTTCATCACCCGTGCGCTGATTGTTATATTTTTTGTTTGTATCAGTTTTATCACGCGGCGGTTACGTATCCCCAATATGTATCTGTATTTGGCGGCGGTAGCCGTATTTAATTTAGTTTGTTATTTATAAAACTATGGTAGAACACGATTTAAAAATTATCAACCAACTGGGCTTGCACGCGCGGCCCGCGGCGCTGATTGCCCAAACCGCCGGCAACTACAAAAGCACACTCTCGCTGACGAAAGACCAAGTGCGCGTAGATGCCAAAAGCATTATGGGCGTTATGATGTTAGCGGCCGAACACGGCTCTACCTTGCACCTGTGTGCCGAAGGCCCCGACGAAAAAGAAGCCGCCCAAGCCATCAAACAACTTTTTGAGAATAAATTTAATGAGGAATTTTAGATGCTCGTTTTAAAAGGGATTGCCGCCAGCCCGGGAGTAGCCATCGGCCCCGCCGTATTATTACCGGGGGAAAACTTTGCGCTTTCGCGCCAGTACATCGCACAAAACGAAATCCCGGCCGAAACCCAAAAATTCCAATCCGCCGTCAACCAAACCTTGGCGGAACTGGACCAATGCGAGCAAAAAGTGTTGGGCACATTAGGGGCCGAATATGCCAACCTGATGTCCACCCACAAACTGATCTTACAGGACCCGGCCTTTCACACGGCTATTTTGCACAAAATCCAGCACGAGCAACTTTCCGCCCAAGCCGCTATTTTATTTACGCTACAGGAATTGGCGGCCTCGTTTCATAAAATAGAAGACTCGTTTTTTAAAGAACGCCGTAACGATTTATTTGACGTCGGCAAGCGGTTAGCCAACAACTTAAGCGGCAGTAAAGATAATTTTTTGGCCTCCGTGCAAAAGCCGTCTTTACTGGTGGCACACAATTTGTATCCGTCCGACACCATCAACCTGCGCGAGCACAAAATTTTAGGGTTCTGCACCGACGTAGGCGGCAAAACCAGCCACACCGCGCTGTTGGCGCAAAGTTTAAACATCCCGGCCGTGGTGGGGTTATCCACCGCGTCCAAAGACGTCCACGCGGGCGACACGCTGATTATTGACGGCGAAAACGGGCTCTTGGTTATCAACCCGGACCGCTACACCCTTTCCAATTACCGCCAAATCCAGCGCGACCTTAAAAAGACCGAAGCGTTATTAAAAACCATCAATCATTTGCCGGTTGTTACGCAAGACGGCCACCCCCTCAAACTCTTTGTCAATTACGACCCGCGCACCGACACCAAAGATAAAAAACACCTGGTGACCGACGGGTTAGGACTTCTGCGCACGGAATTTATTTTTATGGGAACGCCCGTCCCCCCGTCGGAAGACGAGCAATACAACGTCTACGTGGCTACCGCCAAACGCTTTGACATGCGCCCGGTGACTATCCGCTTGGCTGATTTGGGGGCCGATAAAAAACCGAATTTTCCGTTAGACGAATTTGACCAAGACGACAACCCGTTTATGGGTTGCCGCGGGATACGGTTGTTATTGAAAAACCCGGAATTGTTGCACACCCAACTGCGCGCCATTGTGCGCACCGCGTGCGAAGTGCCCGCCCAACTGGGCATTATGATACCGATGGTGACTTCGGTAGAAGAAGTACGCCGCGTGCGCCGCGCCTTTGAAGAAGTGCTGGCCGAATTTGCCGCCGCGGGCAAGCACCCCGTCAACAAAATTGCCTTAGGCGCGATGATTGAAGTGCCGTCGGCCGCAATTGCCTTGGACGGGATGATTGGCGAGTTGGATTTTATTTCTATCGGCACGAACGATTTAATCCAATACTTAATGGCGGTGGACCGCGTCAACCAAGAAGTCGCGCACCTCTACGACCCGTGCCACCCCGCCGTAGCGCGCACGCTCAATTTAATTATCCAAACGGCGCACAAGCGCGGCAAAACCGTGAGTATCTGCGGCGAAATTGCCTCGGATACCAAAATGTTGCCACTGCTGTTGGGCTTAAATGTGGATGCGCTTTCCGTCACGCCGCGTATGTTTTTGCGTGTCAAAAACAACATCCGCAATTCCGATTTTGAACATTGCTCGGACCTGGCCCAAGCCGCCCTTTTAATGGGCAGTTCCGACGACATCCGAAAACTTTTTGAACAGAATAATGAAAATGAAAATCCGTAATTTTTCCATTGTAGCCCACATTGACCACGGCAAAACCACGCTTTCCGACAGGATTTTGGAAGATACCGGCACCGTACCCAAGCGCAAAATGCAAGCCCAACTGTTAGACGGTATGGACCTGGAGCGCGAGCGCGGCATTACCATCAAAGCCAAGGCCGTGCGCATTGCCTACAAAGACTACATTTTAAATTTAATTGACACCCCCGGCCACGTAGATTTTTCGTACGAGGTGGCGCGCTCGCTACGCGCGTGCGAAGGGGTGCTACTTCTGGTAGACGCTTCGCAAGGCGTAGAGGCGCAGACGGTAGCGCACGCCCATTTGGCGCAAAGTTTGGGCTTAAAAATCATCCCCGTGATGAACAAGGTGGATTTGTCGCAATCGGACGCCGACGCGTCGGAAGAACAACTGTGGGATATTTTGCGCGAGCCCATTGAGGCCGAACGCGTCAGTGCGAAAACCGGCGCGGGCATTGAACATTTATTAGACCGCATTATCGCCGACGTGCCCGAGCCGCAAGGGAAAATTGACGCCCCGTTGCGCGCGCTCATTTTTGATTCGTACTACGACCTGTTCCGCGGCGTTGTTATGTATATCCGGCTGGTAGACGGCAATATTAAAGCGGGGCAGACGAT
>Ga0310786_10007508_pt1 | contig 14203 bp, 11 predicted proteins | sample AusTroGonzalo_MG_FD_203881 | JGI IMG/M metagenome (GOLD analysis project Ga0310786, IMG submission 203881) | Bovine rumen microbial communities from tropical cattle in Woodstock, Queensland, Australia - Gonzalo_03 (v2) (version 2) | ecosystem: Host-associated > Mammals > Digestive system >... | reverse complement strand
CTTGGGCGTACATCTGCTTAAGGAGCTGTTCCAGTTTGTCATTTGATTCCATAACCTAATGATTTAAAATGATCCTTTAATTGCTGAAGCGACTGCGACAGATGGTTATGAACGGTGACCTCGCTGACCTGCAGCACATCGGCTATCTCGCGATATTTCAGTCCCTGCTGATAGCGCAGACGGAGTATCTGTTGCGAGAGCTTGGGCAGCTGGGAGTCGATGTAGTGGTGGAGCATCTGCAGTTGTTCTTGTTCTGCAGTCTGTTCAGGCGTGATCATCTCTACCGTGATGGCCTTCTGCATCTGTTGCTCTTTCTGCCTGTGCACCAGCAGATTGATACAACGATTGCGGACGCTTGTCAACAGAAGGGACTGGAGTGTTTCTGCTCTGAGATCGGTGCCGCTATGTAGCAGATGGGCAAACACATCGCTCACCACATCCTTGCTTTCTGCGTCATCGCCCAGCATCCTCATTGCCAGTCGGAACATCCCGTCGTAATGACGTCTGAAAACCGTTTCGAATTCCCGTTTGTCGATCATCTGTCTCTTGCAGTCTTTTCTCCTAATACAATCGAACCCTCCGATTTCCTAAGCAAAGGTACAATTTTTTTTGTAATTAGGGAAAATATTTGTATATTTGTACCCAAATTCAACAATTAACGATAACTATATGAGAAAAATCCTATTACTTGTGGCTTTGCTATGGGGTGGCTTGTGTGGTTTTGCACAGGAGAAAAAGACCGTCGTAGGCGCTTATGTGGCAGCATGGTCGGATGTCGTGCCTGATCCCAACGTGATGACTCACCTGTTCTATGCCTTCGGTGGGGTGAATGAGACGTTTGATGGCGTGAATATCAATCGTCAGGAGCGGCTCAGGATGATTGTCGGACTGAAGGTTCAGAACCCAGAGCTGAAGATCCTTCTTTCAGTGGGTGGCTGGAAAAGCGGACGGTTCAGTGAGATGGCTGCTTCACAGGCATACCGTGAGGCGTTCGCCAAAGATTGCAGGCGTATCGTCGATGAACTCGGTCTCGATGGCATAGACATAGATTGGGAATACCCCACGTCGGATGTAGCAGGCATCTCTTCTTCGCCTGATGATACGGAGAACTTCACCCTGCTTATGATGGAGCTCCGCCGACAGTTAGGCGAGGGGAGGCTGTTGACAATGGCTACTGTCTGTGATGCCAAGTACATCGACTTCAAGGCTTGTATGCCCTATGTGGATCTGGTGAATGTGATGGCCTACGACATGAGCGAGCCTCGGGAGGCCCACCATGCCGCCCTCCATCCCTCATCGATATCGGGCTATTGTACGAGTGAGAAAGCCGTGGAGGCTCATCTGAAGGCAGGTGTGCCGAAAGACAAACTGGTGATGGGCATCCCTTTTTACGGTAAAGGTAACGACGAGGATCCCGGCATCCGTCAGTTCCGGGAGACGGGCATCCTGCCTGAGGGTTATCAGGACTGCTGGAGCGAGGAGGGGCAGGTGCCTTATATCGTGAATGAGAAAGGTGAGTTCCTGTGGGGCTACGAGAATGTACGATCGCTGACAGCCAAATGCCAGTATATCACAGACAACGGCCTGCGTGGTGGAATGTATTGGGAATATAGCGTCGACACCCCGCAGGGGGAACGTCGGAACACCATCTATCGAAACCTCATTACCCCATAAAGAAAAAGCCCCGCCAATTGGCGGGGCTTAGTTGTCAGATCTCGAAGTCGAGGCAGGAGCGCTGGACGGTGTAGGGACGAACCTTACCGTTGGCGACAGCCACATGGTCGGGGTGGACGGCATAGCCCTTGAGGGCTTCTTCGCTTTCGAGGGTGCTGTCGAGCATCACGTCGGCATTCGATGAGGCCAGACGACCGTCGATGTGGACTTTTACGTCGAGAAGTCCGGGCACCTTGCCTACCAGACCTTCCAAACCTTCTTTAATACTTGCCTTAACGGCCTGCTTCTCCTCTTCGGAGAGTTCTGGATTCAGTGTCCAGAGAATAATGTGTTTAACCATAACTTAAAATATTTGAGGGAGTTCAAAATGCATTCGTTTGCCTGTCGTGGGATGAACGAAGGAGATGGCCTGTGCCTGGAGATAAAGACGGTCGCTCTTCGTACCATATAGTTCATCGCCCTTGATCGGACAGCCTAAACCCTGCTCATGGGCACAGTGCATGCGCAGCTGGTGGGTGCGGCCAGTATGGGGCCAGAGGGCTAACAGAGAGTGTGTGTCGTCGCTTTCCAGGACACGATACTCTGTGATGGCTCGTTTGCCACGCTCAAAGTCGACGACCTGTCGAGGTCGGTTCAGGGGATCGAAGAGCAGGGGCAAGTCGATGATCCCGTGCTCCTTTGTCGGAATGCCCTCTACGACAGCAAGGTATTTCTTCTTGACGGTATGGTCCGTAAACTGCTTCTGTAAGTTCTGATAGGCTTCGTTCGTCTTTGCTATGAGGAGGATGCCTGAAGTCCACATGTCCAGGCGATGAGCAGGCAGTGCCCCAGGCCATCGCTGTTGCGCCCAGGTGGCGACAGAGTGGTCTTCTGTCCGTCCTGGGATGCTCAGCAGTCCTGCAGGCTTGTCGATGACGGCGATGGCGTCGTCTTCATAGACCACCTTTGGCGCCAGATGGGGGGAACCGGTCTCTTCAGGATTAGGATCGACGTCGAGCCCCTGTAGCATCCAAGTGAGCACAGGCTTGCACTTGCCACGACAGGCAGGGTAGAACTGCCCGTGGTGACGGATATCGGTCTTGGGCGACGGTCCCCACCAGAACTCTGCCATGCAGACAGGCTTCAGATGGTGCTGATAGGCGTACTGCAACAACTTAGGTGCGCAGCAGTCGCCTGTGCCGCCTGGTGGCAAAGGGTATTTCTTGCGGATATGGGGTGAACAGTGGTAGTCTTGCCAGATATCCACGAGATCCTTCTCTTCGCCCCTTGCATTCAGCATACGATATTGGCGGAAGAGCCAAAGCTGGAGATCTTGCGACATCTGCTTGTCACCACCCTTTGCGGATATTTCACGCTCTGTCTGTTTGAAGTGGCCGTTGGGATCTTGGGCGTCGAAGACGGACGGTACGAAATAGGGCCAGTCGTTGCGACCCTCGAGCAGGCCAGAGTAGGCAGCGAGGAAACCACCTTCCACAACCAGCACTCCAAACATCTTGCCTTCGGAGGGATGAATGCGCTCAATCTCCTGTTTTACCTCTTCTGCGGCCAACAGACACAACGGATGAGGCTCGTAGCAGAAGGGGTAGGTGAACCGCTCCGGCTTGAGGATATCAGTCGTGAGTGGATGCAGGGGCGATGGCATACAGTCAATGGTCTGCGTTGGCGTTGAGGATGTCGAGACATTTCTCCACAGGGATACCCTTGTTTCTGTCGGGGGTGTCCTTGTAGCGATCGATCATGCGGAAGACGGTGTCCATGGCCGTGCGGGTAGATACCTTCAGCGACTCACCATTCAGAAGATGGCCTATGAGGACAGCAGAGAAGATGTCGCCTGTGCCGTGGAACAGTCCTGGTATCTCGTGATACTCCAGATGGAAGTAGCTGTCGTTGAAGTGGTTGTAGCCAGCCACTGCGTTCTGACCATCGATCTTACAACTTGTGATGAGGGCCGACTTAGTGCCTATCTGGCGCAGTTTGTCGAGCAGGTCGCCCGCTTCCTCCCAGGTGATGCCCTCCATGTGGATGGGGGTGCCCGTGAGATAGCAAGCCTCGGTATAGTTGGGGAATGTGAGATGAGCCACACTGACCATCTCACGCATCAGTTCCACTTGTCGTTCCGTCATGCCATTATAAAGTCGTCCTCCATCACCAAGGATGGGATCTACGAAGACAGTAGTGCCTTGGGCACCCTGTTCCTTGCAGTAGCCAGCCACGAGCTTAGCCTGTTCGTCGCTGAACATCAGACCTGTGCAGACGGCATCGAACGAGAATCCCAGTTGCTTCCATACGGGCAGTGTGCCACGGATATATTCGGTGGTGTCCTGGATGTTGAACTTCCCATAGTCGAGCGTGTTCGACACGAGTGCCGTCGGCAGACTGTATGTGGGAATGCCGAGGTATGACAATATCGGCAGCATGGCACCCATGCCCACCTTGCCGTAGCCCACGACATCGTTAATCAATAATATCTGTTTCATACATTTCTTTTCATTGGATTTCTTCGGCGGTTGTCTCTTCTGGCTGATACAACTTCCGCAAAAGATTGACCTTAGTGACAATGTTATAATAGCCGTTGACAAACAGACCCACCTTCCTCAAGTTGTCGATGTCGTTGGCAGTGAGTGCGATTCTGTAGGAGGTGGCATCTCTACTCACAGCAGCACAACCCCACTTGTTCAGCTCGTTATAATTGCCCTCCAGCGTCATGTCTGTGCTGCAGTAGATGGTCTTGAACAGCCAATAAGTGCGGCCGAAATCGCTTCTGTCAGTGGTGAAGATGAATTCCAGTTTGTCGCCTTCTGAAACATTCATGAAGTGTTCCGGCAGGATGACGAAACCGTTCTCCCAGTTGCCGAAGTGACATTCCCCCTCCCAAATCGTACGGGAATCCCAATTGTTGGCAATGGGTTTCAGACGGACGCTCTTGATGGTGATAGTGGTGGAGTCGGTAGCCTGAAAGATGACCTCACTGACATTCCTGACATCGAGGCCGTCGAAGAAACAGGTCAAAGAGGTAATGCCTGCACGCCCCCACGTCTTCACCTTCTCGGAAATGAGGACTTGCGTCTCCACCTTTGTAGGCTCTGCAAATTCGAAGGTAATCGACTCGTAGGGTGTCCAGTCTACGGGCATGTTGTGCTCCTTGATAATACCTACCAAACCGCCCCAGCTGGCAGCGTTGTAAGTGATGCTGCCATCCTCGTTGTTCTCGAAACTTTCATATATATTATATGTCGCCTTGAACTTCGAGGTGATATTATACTTATCTTCCTGGATGTCCTGCTTGCAAGCTGTCAGGGTCACGGCTATCAGTGTCATCAACAGAATCTTCTTCATCGTCCAATCGTTTATCGCTGCAAAGATAATTATTTTTTTAAATATAAGAACAAAAGAAACAAAAAATAATATGTACTTATGTCCTTATGTCTAAAAATATGCATAACTTTGTCCCCGAATTATGGGGAATCAGCAAACTTCGCCGATACTGGCGCTCCAACAACAGCGACTGCTACTCCAGATGGAGTATGCTGCCGAGAAGGAAACCTTCCGCAAACAGACCGAGGAGATGGGACTGCAGCGGAAGGTGAAGCGTGGTGATGCCTGGTATCCCCTGAAGATGGGCAAGAGCTACTATAACTCACTGAACCAGTTGGTGGTAGAGGTGTTCCGTCAGGGTGATGAGGAGATAGAGCATAACTTCGAGTTTGGAAAGCCTGTGTGTTTCTTCAGCCTTACGGGTACTGACAAAGTCAGATATTTCAACTTCACTGCCACCGTGAGTTATGTCGACGGTGATCGTATGGTGGTGGCTGTCCCAGATAACGGACAACTAATTGATGTTCAGGGTTCGGAAAACGTGGGCATTCAGCTCTTTTTCGACGAGACCAGCTATAAGATGATGTTTGAGGCCCTCGACCGTGTCATACGGGCCAAAGGTCGCTTGGGCTATCTGAGGGATCTGTTTTATTCGCATATGACGGCAGAGACCTTTTCCTTTGCGCCCATGCACTTTCCTTACTTGAATAAGACGCAGGAGGAGGCTGTCAACAAGGTGCTGTGGGCAAAGGATGTGGCTGTCGTTCATGGTCCTCCGGGAACAGGTAAGACCACCACACTCGTAGAGGCCATCTACGAGACATTGAGACGTGAGAATCAGGTGTTGGTCTGTGCACAGAGTAATATGGCCGTCGACTGGATCTCAGAGAAACTGGTGGACCGTGGTGTCAACGTCCTTCGAATCGGTAATCCGACGCGTGTGAACGACAAGATGCTTTCCTTTACCTACGAACGGCGTTTCGAGGCCCATTCCGACTATGAGTTGCTCTGGGCTATCCGTAAGGCTATCCGTGACCTGCGTGCCCATCGGAAACGGGGCGACGAGAAATACCATCAGAAATTGGAGCGTCTGAAGGAACGGGCCACAGAACTCGAGATACGCATCAACGCCCAGCTCTTTGGTGAGGCCCGTGTCATTGCCAGCACGCTGGTGGGCAGCAGTAGTCGTCTGCTCGATGGACAGAAGTTTGGAACGCTCTTCATCGACGAGGCTGCCCAGGCATTGGAGGCGGCCTGCTGGATTCCCATCCGACGGGTGTCGCGCGTCATCCTTGCAGGCGACCATTGTCAGCTGCCGCCTACCATTAAGAGCTATGCTGCCCTGAAGGCTGGCTTGGATAAGACGCTCATGGAACGTATCGTGGAGAATAAACCCGAAGTGGTCACTTTATTAAAGATGCAATATCGCATGAATGAGGAAATCATGCGTTTTTCTTCGGATTGGTTCTATGGCAACCAAGTGGAGAGTGCCCCAGAAGTGAAATACCGTTCCATTCTCGACCTTGACATCCCCATGACGTGGGTGGATACCAGTCAGTTTTCTGTTGATGGTTTACAGTTTACGGAAGAATTTGTGGGGGAGAGTTTCGGTCGTATTAACAAGGCGGAGGCAGAGCTCACCCTTCTCGTCCTTGAACAATACTTCCAGAAGATCGGCAAGCAACGCATCCTTGACGAGCGTCTTGATGTAGGCGTTATCTCTCCCTACCGTGCCCAGGTGCAATATCTGCGTCGTCTGTTAAAGAAACGGGAGTTCTTCAAACCCTATCGTAGTCTGATTAGTGTGAACACTGTCGACGGCTTCCAGGGGCAGGAGCGTGATATCATCCTCATCTCTCTCGTCCGTGCCAATGATGAGGGACAGATCGGCTTCCTCCGTGACCTCCGCCGAATGAATGTTGCCATCACCCGAGCCCGTATGAAACTGATCATCCTCGGAGATGCTTCCACGATGACCCGTCACCCCTTCTACAAACGCCTCTACGATTATATCGAGGCCCTCTGATTGCGCTGTAGTCACAATTTAACTCCTTTTAACTCCCATCACTACTTTAACTCCTTAAATCTTTGTATCTTTGCAGCGGTTATTATTTCATATAGCAATGGTTGATATCAAGAAAGTAACCACGAAAAAGGAACTGAAGCAGTTTGTGCAGTTCCATTATGATCTCTATCGCGGTAACGATTGTGCCGTGCCTTTCCTCTATTTCGACGAGATGACTACGCTTAACCGAAAGAAGAACCCGTCGTTTGATTACTGTGATGCCGACTACTTCCTGGCTTATCAGGATGGAAGGGTTGTGGGACGTGTGGCAGCCATCATCAACCGTCGTGCCAACGAACGCTGGAACAGTCGTCAGGTGCGGTTCGGGTGGTTTGACTTCGTCGACGATCCAGAGGTGTCATCAGCCCTGTTGAAGACCGTCGAGGACTGGGGACGGGAGCGTGGTATGACAGAGATGATCGGTCCGATGGGCTTTATCGACACGGATCGTGAAGGCATGCTTGTGGAAGGCTACGACGAACTGGCCTCGATGTACATCAACTACAATTATCCTTACTATCCGCAGCATATCGAGCGAATGGAGGGATTCGAGAAATCCAACGATTGGGTGGAGGTGAAGGCAAAGGTGCCTGAAGTGGTGCCTGAGAAGTTCGCCAAGGTTACGGAGATGGTGCGACGCCGCTATAACCTCAAGGTCCATAAGTTCACGCATCATGAACTGATGAAGGAAGGTAAGGCCCATGAGATATTCAACTTACTCAATACCACCTATCAGAATCTCTATGGCTTCTGTCAGCTGACAGACAAGCAGATCGATAAACTCGTGAGTGACTATATCAAGGTTGCCGACCTGAATCTGGTGACGGGTATTGTTGACGGCAACGATAATGATAAGCTTGTGGGTTTCGCTATCACCTTCCCGTCGTTCTCCGAGGCATTGCAAAAGACCCGTGATGGACGGCTTTTCCCCTTCGGCTGGTGGCATTTGCTCAAAGTCCTGAAGTGGCACAAGACCCCCATTGTCAATCTTCTGCTGATAGGTGTCTTGCCAGAATACCGTGCCAAAGGTGCCAACGGACTTATCTTCGACGATCTCATCCGTCAGTTCCAGCGTTATGGTTTCGAGTGGGCCGATACGGGTCCGATGATGGAGACCAATGATGGTGTGCTTTCACAGTGGCAGTATCTTGACTCGACCATCCACCGTCGCCATCGTTGTTATAAGAAATCAATTTAAGAGTATATTATGGACAATATGACATGGGAGTTTGTGCTCCGCATCTTTATTGCCGCCCTGTTGGGTGGTGCCATCGGACTTGAACGTGAGTATAGGGCTAAAGAAGCTGGCTTCCGTACTCATTTCCTGGTGGCTTTGGGCTCTGCCTTGTTTATGGTGGTCTCTGCCTATGGCTTTGAGGGAGCCATGCATACGCCAGAGCACCGTTGGGATGTGTCACGTGTCGCGGCTCAGGTTGTATCGGGTATCGGTTTCATTGGCGCTGGTACGATTATCTTCCACAAAAGTGAGAATGTTGTTCGTGGACTGACCACCGCCGCTGGTTTGTGGGTGACGGCTGCTATCGGTCTTGCTTGTGGGGGTGGCATGTATGTTTTGGCTGCTGCTGCTACGACGCTTGTGCTTGTCGGATTAGAGGCCTTTAACTTCATTCTCCATAAGTTTGATAAGCATCGCGGGGCTTAAAAAGCGTTATTAAACGTAATAAGGTTTAAAATAAAAGTTTTCCAAATGTATCAGGCACTTTGTAAAATGTAACATATTCGGCTCTGGGAGTGTTTTGGAAAAGATTACGTTACAAATTATAAAGTATTTAATTAAAATTTATAATACCTTTGCAAAGAAAATGCGGAAGGATAGCTGCGTGAGCAGCAGGTTCGACGCTTAACGTTTTGTGTAATAATCAACTAATCAAATTTATATAAACAATTATCTTACTAATTAATGTAATTATGTGGAATTTTAAATCACTACAAAAGCCGTTAGTGTTTCTGTTCCTGCTCTGTTTGTTCCCCCTGGGAGCTGTGGCTCAGAGCACAATCAGTGGAACAGTAAATGATGAATCAGGTGAACCGATCATCGGCGCCAGCGTGAAAGTGCAGGGTACCAAGACCGGAGCTATCACTGATTTCAATGGTAACTTCAGTGTTCAGGCAGATGCCAACTCGACACTGCAGATCTCTTACATTGGCTACGTCCCTGCAACTGTGAAGGTGAATGGCCGCAACAACATCACCGTTACGCTGAAGGAAGATGCCCAGACACTGAGTGACGTGGTGGTCATCGGTTATGGTGTTCAGAAGAAGAGCGACCTGACTGGTGCCGTTGCATCTGTAAAGGGTGATGAGATCAAGAACCTGTCGACCACCGATGCCGGTGCAGCCCTGCAGGGTAAGGTATCAGGTGTGCAGATCATCAATACCTCTGGTGATCCTGCATCAGGAGCCAGCATCCGTGTTCGTGGTTACTCCTCGAACTCTGGTAGCCTCGGCCCGCTGATCATCGTTGATGGTTTGAAGGTTGATGGTATCCAGTATCTGGATCCTTCTCTGATCGAGTCTATGGAGGTGCTGAAGGATGGTGCCTCTGCAGCTATCTACGGTGCTCAGGCCGGTAACGGTGTTGTGCTGATCACCACGAAGAATGGTTCTAAGGGCAAGGCTCACGTGACCTATAGCCTGAAGGCCGCTAGCCAGAGCCTTGGCAAGAAGGCAGAGCTCTTCCACGCTAAGGATTATATTGAGTATCATAAGTATCTGGGCGACATGACCGAGACTGAGCTTGTCAACAATGGTTACTATGCACAGGTAGATGCTAATGGTAATGGTGTTCCCGGAACTGAGAGATTCGACACCGACTGGTATGACGAGGTGTTTGAGAATAGCTGGAGCCTCCAGCACAACCTCACTGTTGAGGGTGGTAACGACAAGGGTCACTTCCTCGTAGGCCTTGGCTACGTTGACAACGACGGTATGGTTAAGGGTAAGAAGGATACCTACAATCGTTTCACTGGTCAGGTCAATGCCGACTATAAGTTCTTTGATTGGTTGAGTGTTTCAAGTAATACCTCTATTGAGAAATATAAGACAAAGTCTCTGGGTAAGGGTTACGGTTCGTTCCTGAACGCTGTGGTTTCTATCGACCCGCTGACTCCGGCTTATATCTATGATCAGGCTGACTTCGGTCAGAATGTCCAGGCTGCTTGGGATTCTGAGAACCACGGTTTCGTTCCCCTGCCTGAGGGTTACACTGATGAGAGACCCGTTTGGTATGGTACTTCTAAGTATGTGGAAGAGGCTACTGGTAACCCCTTGGCACAGCGCGACCGTTCAAATGGTTACAGCGAGGGTGTTAACGTTCGTGGATCTTTGGCCGCTAACCTGACACCGTTCAGCTTCCTGACCATCACTTCTCGTCTCGGCTATCGCATTGCTCAGGGTAATGGCCACAACTACAGCGAGCCTTACTTCCTGTCTTCAATGGCTAAGAGCGAGACCTATTCTATCTCTGCCAACACCAATGCAAGTCTCTACTACCAGTGGGAGAACTTTGCTAACTTCAACAAGCAGTTTGGCAAGCACAACGTTGGCGCCATGGTCGGTATGTCTTATACCAAGAACCACTGGGACAACACCAGCGTATCTTCTTCTGACAGTCAGATGATCCTGAGAGCTAAGCACGCTCCCAACTTCCGTTATATCGACAGTCTGAATGACAATGGTAAGGCTCACCTGAGTGTTGGTAACACTCCTGGCGACGCTACAGAGCTCTCATACTTCGGCCGTCTGTCTTATTCATACGACGATCGCTACTTCCTGCAGGCTAACTTCCGTGCCGATGCCTTCGACTCTTCGAAGCTGTCAGACAAGAACCGTTGGGGTTACTTCCCCTCTGTTTCTGCAGGTTGGACCATCAGCAATGAGAAGTTCTTCAAGGACAATGTCAGCACAAGCGCTGTCAGCTTCCTGAAGCTCCGTGGATCTTGGGGTCGTAACGGTAACGTGAACATCCTGAGTGGATACCAGTACAATGCTACCATCGGTTTGGGTGGTTACTATAACTTCACCGACAGCGGTCTTGCTACTGAGGTAGCTAAGCCTAACGGTGTCTCTAACCCCGACCTGACTTGGGAGACTTCTGAGCAGTTTGACCTCGGTCTTGATGCCCGTTTCCTGGACAACCGTCTGTCTTTGACAGTCGACTGGTACCGTAAGGTGACCAAGGACCTTCTCGTTAGCATCAAGCCCTTCCCTGAGCTCGGTTTCAACTCTCAGACCGTGAACTCTGGTGAGGTGTTGAACACTGGTTTCGATATCGAGGCTGGCTGGCGTGACCATATTGGTGACTTCAAGTACAGCATCAGCGCTAACTTCTCGCCCCTGAAGAACGAAGTTCAGAAGGTGAACTCTATGCTGCCCCGTTATTCTCAGGGTGGTATCAGCGGTTTCAACCAGAAAGTGCAGTCTACCTTCGAGTCTGGCCACACGATTTGGTACTTCCGCGGTTATCAGTATGCAGGTGTAAATCCTGAAACTGCACGTCCGATGTATGTTGCTCAGGACGGTAGCCTGACAGATGCTCCCGTTGAGGATGATATGGTTGACCTCGGTTCTGGTATTCCTAAGTTCACCTATGGTGTGACTCTGAACCTCGAGTGGAAGGGCTTCGACCTCACCGTATTCGGTACAGGTGCTTCCGGCAACAAGATCTACAACCTGATGGTATCTGCCGACCGTCCCCGTGTCAATGGTCTGGATGTTTGGTGGAAGGACTCTTCGAAGCAGGATGAGAACGGCAACTGGAGCATCGGTAAGTATCCCGACATGAAAGCTGTTGCTTCTGACTGGGTATTCTTCAGCTCATCAGCCAACGTATTCAGCGGCTCTTACTTCAAGTTCAAGCAGATCCAGCTGGGTTACACCATTCCTTCTCAGTACACGAAGAAGCTGTTGATCAGCAACCTGCGTCTCTCAGTCTCTCTCGACGACTACTTCACCATCACCAGCTATCCTGGTGCTGATCCTGAGACCTCTTCTTTCGACAATGGTGCTTCTCGTGGTTGGGATAACGGTAACTACCCGACCTCTAAGAAGATCGTCTTTGGTCTTAACGTTACATTCTAATAAAGGTAAAATAGAAAAGATATGAAAAAGATTATATTTTCAATGCTTGCGGTTGCTGCTAGTGGCGCAGTATTAACCTCATGTGCGGACAAGCTCGACATCGCTCAGAAGGCCAGTCTGACCACAGAGACCTTCTATCAGACGGATGACGATGCAGAACAGGCTCTGGCAGCTGCTTACGAAGGCTTCCAGGTCAATACCGTGGGTCGTGTTCAGGACGGTCCTGGTATCTACACCCCTTACAAGGCCATGTCTTGTGAGCCTGGTGATGATGTATGCTATGGTAGTGAGTTCTATGGTGACCACGAGTGGGGTGGATCTCTGAACGAGTTCCGTTTCCTCCACACGCCTGAGGCTATCTACCACCACTACAGAGGTCTTTACCTCTCTATCTATCCCGACAATGTCGTTCTTGAGTATTTCGCTAACAAAGAGGACGCTACTCCTTTCCAGAAGCAGGCTGTTGCCGAGGCTCGTGTGCTCCGTGCATACAACTACTTCCTGCTCGCCCTCTACTGGGGAACACCTCCCTTCGTAGACCATCTTCTGGATGCAAGTGTGATTCCTGTTAAGAGTGACGACGAAAATTCACCTGAGGGTTCTCCGAAGTCACGTGAGGAATACTTCATATGGGTTGGTGACGAGTGCATGAAAGCCGTTGACGACCTGACAGAGCGTGCTTCTACTTCTGATAAGGAAGGTGCATACCGCGTAACTAAGGGCTTCGCACTGGCTATGGCTGGTAAGGCTTATATGTTCGCTGGTGAATTTGCCAAGGCTAAGGACTGCCTGAAGAAGGTGATCGACTCTGGCAAGTATGACCTCGTTCCTGGTTCAGAGTACATGGATCAGTTCCATATCCAGGGTGATGGTAGCCCTGAGAAGGTGTTCGAGGTGAACTTCCGCTACAACGCTGCTGCTGGCGAGTGGGCCGATGGTAGTGGTTATGGTTGGAACGTGCACAGCACATGGATGGAGCCCAACTCTATGCAGATCCGTTCTGATAAGTTCAAGAAGCAGTGTCTGAACCAGTACACCGGTTCGGTAACTGGTTGGGGTTCAATCGGTGTTCCTGAGTGGTATGGTGATGCATTTGCATTGAACGATAACGGTCAGATTAAGCCTAGAGGTGAGAAGGGTGAGTATCAGTCAGATCGTTTCAGAGCTACACTGGTTCACATCGACGACCTGATCTATGGTGAGACAGGTATTGAGAGCATTGATACTTATTACAGCAAGCTCAGCAGCATGAATCATGCTAAGAGAGTTGCCAGCAATGCTATTGGTATCAAGGCCGGACGTAAGGGTCACTATGGCCAGTCGTTCTGGATTCCTATCAAGCACGTCATCCGTGCTGGTGATGCTGAAGAGCCTTCTGGTACTTGGAGCTCTGTTCACCGTCTGAATAACATCATCATCATGCGTTATGCTGAGGTGCTGCTCAACTATGCTGAGTGCTGCGTACGCACTGGTGACAATGCAGCTGCTAAGGAAGCTGTTAATAAGATCCAGACTCGTGCCGGTTCAAAGACTATCAGCGACGAAGTTACTCTGGAGACTGTGAAGAAGGAGAAGGCTTGGGAGTTCTGGTTCGAAGGCTGCCGTTATTTCGACCTCATGCGTTGGAGCAAGCTGGGTGATACCGATGACTTCACCAAGGAAGGTATGGAGCACCTGAAGAATGCAGGTAAGAAGACTCCTAACCTCTGCGACAAGCTGTCAGAGATGCCGTCTGATATTGAGGGCGTTGATCTTAACGATGTTGTTTGGGAGTTTGGTAACGAGAAGGACAGCCGTTTCTTCATCTTCCACACTCACCCGGCTCAGGACGCTGGCTTCGAGGTAGGCTGGCAGGAGAAGCACCGCTTCTTCCCCTATCCGCAGCAGGTTAAGGATATGAACCCGAACCTCAAGCAGGTAGGTTGGGACTATTAAGAAATGATGTTACCAAACTAAAGGACTTACTTTAGATACATTGTTTTGATAATTTCAGAGTGCCACGTTATTGCAACGTGGCACTCTTTTTTTTGTTACCCCGTACGAAAGGCT
>Ga0310786_10007507_pt1 | contig 14203 bp, 16 predicted proteins | sample AusTroGonzalo_MG_FD_203881 | JGI IMG/M metagenome (GOLD analysis project Ga0310786, IMG submission 203881) | Bovine rumen microbial communities from tropical cattle in Woodstock, Queensland, Australia - Gonzalo_03 (v2) (version 2) | ecosystem: Host-associated > Mammals > Digestive system >... | reverse complement strand
CCCAGTTCGTGCCCCAAGACTTCCAACTGGTCGATAGCCGCTGGACGCATGAGGTCGCAGGCGGCCAGCAGCACGCGCTTTTTCAGTTTCTTCTGGATGTACAAGGCCAGTTTGGCACTGGTCGTCGTCTTGCCGCTGCCGTGCAGACCGCACAGCATGATGACGGAGGGCGTTGCGTCCAGATTCAGCGGAGCGTCGGCCCCGCCCATCAATTCCACCAACTTGTCGTTGACGATCTTGATGGTCTGCTGGCCAGGCGTGACGCTCTTCAGGACTTCCTGCCCCACACATTCCTGGCGCACGGAATCGACGAATTGGTTGGCTATCTCGTAGTTGACATCCGCTTCGAGCAGCGCCTTGCGGATTTCCTCCAAGGCCTCGCCCATGTTGCGCTCGGACAACTGCCCCTTGCCGGTCAGTTTGCGGAATGCCGTCTGTAGTTTGTCAGTCAGATTGTTGAACATGATGATGTCTTGGTTGGAGAGACTTGTCTCTCATACTTCATAAGTAATCTCAAAGCACGCGGAGTTCCGTGCCGTTGTCGGCATGGCAAATCATCGTCTCCGTACGCCTGCCAGTCTTTTCCGCGTAGGCGGCCTGGAGTTTCTCCTGGTAAGCGGCGGCCAGCACTTCTTCCACCAGATGCACGGTAATGCCGCCAAAGCCGCCGCCGCTCAGCCTGGCTCCCAGGAAACCAGGCAGCGAGGATCCGCACTCAACCAGGGCGTCAAGTTCCGGGCAACTGTTCTCGAAATTGTCGCGCGAACTGTAATGCGATTCGGTTAGCAGTGCCCCGAAGCCCCGCAGGTCGCCTTGCTCCAAAGCCGCCACGCCGCGCTCCACGCGGTCTATCTCGCCAACCACGTGCAACGCCCGGCGGTAAACCCGCTCGTCAAGCAATGACTTGTGTTCCTCAAGCATTGCGGGCGTGACGTCACGCAGTGCCTTGACGCCAGGCAAAGCCTGGGACAACGCCGCCACCGCCGCCTCGCAGTCCTGCCGCCGCTCGTTGTATTCGTTAGTCAAATTATGCTTGACGAGGGAATTGGCTACCACAAACGCCGTTCCCGCGGGCATGGGGATGTTCTTCACGGAAAAATCGCGGAAATCGGAATAGACGAGTTGCCCCGCCCTGCCCCGCAGCGAACTGAACTGGTCCAGAAGTCCCGTATTGGCGCCGACATACTTGTTTTCGCAGGCCTGCCCCAGGCGGGCGCAGGTCAGCCAGTCCAGACGTTCCTGTCGGCCAGACAACTGCCGCAGCACGGCCATCATCGCCATTTCCAGCGCCGCGGAACTGCTCATTCCCGCCGACAACGGCACTTCCCCGTGCAGCACGGCCTGAAAGGCGGGCACCTCGATTCCCATCTGCTGCATCTCGTAGACAAGCCCCTTGATGTAGTTCGACCAGTCGCGCTCCGCCGGCGGCCAAAGCCCCCGCAAGGAGAAAGAGCGGGCACTCTTGCTTTTCAGGTCAAAGAGTTGGCATTCGTCGCCCGGAATCCTGGCGGCGGCAATGAACATGGCCCGGTCAACGGCCACGCTCAGCACGGTGCCGGCGTTGTAGTCCGTATGGTTTCCCAAGATTTCAATGCGCCCCGGCGACCGGCTGACACATTCTGCCGCCTGGTCAAAACGGGCGGCAAAGCCCGCGCAGACTTGCTGTACTCGCTGATTGTCCATGTATGCCCTGCCAATGGTGAAATGATGATGCCGATTTTGACTTTATTCGTAACGCTGTATTCCCCATGAGGGTAGGTAATTGAGCCGAAAAGCGGGACGTGGGACTTGGGACTTGGGACGTGGGACGTGGGGCGCGCGCATGGCTGGGACGTGGGACGTGGGACGTGGGACTTGGGACGCGGGACGTGGGACGTGGGACGTGGGACGCGGGACGTGGGGCGCGCGTATGGCTGGGACGTGGGACTTGGGACGGGCAACGTGGGGCGCGCGACTAGGAGAGAACAGCCAATCAACAAAAGCAACATTTTGTCAGAACAAGGACAGCACTACCTACCCTCTTGGGGAAAAGAGCGAATCGTAAATTATATAGTATATACCAAATTACGGAAATTTCTTCTCAAGAAGCGATATTTCCTGCTTGAAATCTCCCAATTCGCCATTATATTAAGAGCATAGTCATTTTTCGGGGCATTAGCTCAGTTGGCTAGAGCGCCTGCATGGCATGCAGGAGGTCATCGGTTCGAATCCGATATGCTCCACCAGTTCACCAAATCACACGCCCGATGGCAATTGCCGTCGGGCGTGTTTCGTTTCTGCCTAACCACCTCAAACAAGGGCATTTAACCGTCTTGAAAACCGACGGCACAAGAGGACGGAGAATCCACTGCTGGCTAAAACCACCCTCCTATTCGCCCGAAAATCTCCCCTTTTCTCCCCGGGTTCTCCGCCGGGGCGAGGACGAGTCCATTACTGTCATACAAACTCGCGTCCTAAACCGTTTTCAAGGGGCAAGGCATCGCGGAGAATCTGCACGAGACGATTTTGAGTAGGAAATCAACTATGGGTAAAGGACGGGAGTTATTTTCACGCGCAATCTCCTCCCCCCGCTTTTTTGACGGCGGAGAATGGCGTTTCCCCGCGATGGCTGCATCGGCGGAGAATGGCGATGTTATGACAAGGACATCGCCTATCCCAATGTCAGTCCGTCATGGTATCCGTTCACGTTACGGAAGCGTTGCCACATAAGCATCGGCCCATTTGCAGAGTCCCATGCAACAATTACGCAAAGTTTCAACGTTCAACGTTTGAGACGTCAACTGCACCCAATCACTGTCTTCCAAGATTGCATGAACAGCATTGCCACTTTTCTTGGCATTGCGTTGCAATTCTCTTTGCTCAACTCTGACTTGTTGTGGTCCTGGGATGCCATCTGGTTGGGGACGTGCCACCCAAAATTCTGACGTCCAGTTCGGCGATGGGAATGCTGTTGCAAACTTCATGCAGACATAAAAACGTATCGACCTCCCGTCTTGATTGTCATCTTCCGCAACCGTTACCGTAACCTTCTCTATGGAAGGCTTATCGTTATATGCCTTTTCAAATACGTCAAGATAATTATGCGCTCCATTGGAATCGGACTGTTGCCAGCCATCAATTTCAAAACCCTTAGTAATTGCCTGCCTGATTTGCTGGTTAGTCACCATTTTATTCTCCTGTGTTAATCCTTGAATGTTATGCAAAAAACGATTTGATGCGTTCACAAAGCAGATTGGCCCTCGCTTCATAGAACTTCTCGAAGTTGTCTTCATCCCAGAGAGCCTCGTCCGTTGGAATGAAGTGTTCCTTCAAATATGTGGCCTTGTTTTCCACGCAGGTATCAATCCAATCCTTTAGCGGGGTATCATTTTTCTTCCCGCGGTTTGTGCTGAAATCCAGCAACTGGTAGTTGACGACAGAATTAATCATCTGCGCGGATTTTCCCTTCTGCTCAAGAATGGATTTAGGCATCACATGGTCGATGTCGTTTGTACGTTTTGAGAGTCCACCATCGCAGTACATCAGATAGAACACAAAGGAGCGGCTAAGAGCATCAAGACGCTCTTCCGTATAGGACGTGCTGAAATTTGAAAGCGGATGATTCACATAGACGGCAAAAATCTCTTCCATTGGGAAAGCGCCCTTCTTATGACTGCTGATGCAAGCATGGATTTTATTAACACCCGTTTTATATGGAATCCAGCCTGCGCCTTTGGAACGGAAGACATCATTCAGAAGAGAATGCAGCATCCAGTTACGGATAAGTATAAAATCTGTACAAGTAGTATCGGCCTTTGTAAAATACCCTGGAAGCTGCGCGTCTGCCAAGGCGGAATGGAACAAATGATAAGCGATGAAATACAACGGCACAAATGAGGCTCGGTTTGATTTGTAGTAATCTTCAAGATGCGCCTTCTTGAGGAAGTCCCTTACACCAACGAGCGCATTGCGTATCCGTCCAGAATTCTGCATTGCGAACTCCGCATCCTCCTCGCGGACATCGCTCATGTCCTTGGTGGGCATGTCGCGAAGAATGAAGAGCAGTTTAATCAGGTTGTCCTGCGTCAAGCCAATGTCTTCGAAATCCTTGCAAAGCCCCTCAAGGAAGCCTTCCATCTTCCAGGAGAATCCCTTGAATACGGCCGCCACAAGGTCATAGGACGAGAGGCGCGTTCCACCGTCATTCAAACGGCGGAAGAGTTCAACCACCATCCTGCGGCTTTTCTCCCGGTCTTCCAACGGCAGCGTCACGCAGGAAATGCCTATGACAGGATACTTGAAAAACTGGTTATAGAAAATACCAGTGTTCTTAATGACCTTTTTCTGCAAATCGCGTGGCAAATCTCCAGCACGATTCTCCATTATGGATTCGGCGACATCCATCACGCGTCCAGCGTCACCGCCAATCCCGTTAAGCATTTCATAAAGACGATTGACCTTAATCCAGCAGCAAGGATTCTTTTTCCCTTCAACGTCCTCATCGTCGGCTTCGGCGGGGAGAGAAGCATCATCTGCGGCGAAGCAGAAGCCACCCTTGCGCACCAAATCAATGAACAAATATCTCTTGTTGGGAGTGCATCCCTTGATGCCTATGTAAAATGACTGAAGACGCTGCTGTCCGTCAATGATGAACCTCCGAGTTATGTCCACCTTCTTGTCTTCGGTGGAGGCAAGCGGAGTTCCGTCAATGGTGAAGTCACGAGTGGCAAACAGGGGAACCGTGCCTTGTTCTTCAAGCACCGCCATAATCCCTCCAAAGCTATTGCCATTCATTACGGTATCGAACAGCAGAGCCATCTTGTCCTCATCCCATACGAGCCTGCGCTGAATGACAGGAAGGACAATCTTCTTTGCCTCAATCTCCACCAAGAGTGTCTTTATTGTATCTGACGACCAATTTGCCATACCTTGTCTCCCAAACAGATTAACGTAGAACTATCAATAATCTTGTAATATAATCTTGATTGTTCAGGTTATCTATTCGTCACCCCCATTTTTCCATTTTCCCGCCAGCGGTCCCGCCCCGGCGGGATTTTTTTGCCCAAAATTCAAGAATTTTCGCGGAAACGCCCTGCCGTTTTGAGAAAAACCCTGAGTAAAAGGGATAGACGCCCACAAGGGGTGGACGCCGAAAACCAGAAGGAGCCCCAATGAATCCAGGAAAATTCCTCAACATCCCGGCGGACGAGTACCACGCCGCCAGCAGAAGCGGCCAGTACATGTCGAGCCATCTTTTGGCCGACTTCCGCGAATCCCCAGAACTCTATCGCCGCAAGACCAATGGCGAAATCGCCGAGGCGGAAAGCCCGGCGCTGGCGCAGGGACGAGCCGCCCACTGCCTCATCCTGGAGGGCCACGCCGCCTTCGAAGAACAGTTCCTCGTCGCCGACGGCCCAGTGAACCCGAAGACCAACGAGCCATACGGCAAGGCGACCAAGGCATACGCCGAATGGCTGGCGCGCAGACCCGCGAAATCGTCAGCCCGAAGGACTACGGCTTCATCATGAAATTGCAGAAGTCGGTCTGGCTGCACGACGCGGCCTCCGCCCTCCTGGACGAGGGCGTCTCCGAGGCGACCGTCCGCGCTGAGTATTGCCATGTTCCATGCCAAATTCGCATGGACTGGTTCTCGCCCGAACACGGCATCGCGGACCTCAAGACCTGCGACAGCCTCAAGTGGTTCGAGGGCGACTGCAAGCGCTTCGGATACATCTACCAGATGGCGTTCTACCGCGCCGTCCTGCGCGAGGCGACGGGCGAGAACATCCCCGTCCACCTCGTCGCCGTGGAGAAGAACGAGCCGTTCAGCACGGGCGTATGGCATCTCGCCGCCGACGCGCTGGAACAGGCCGAGAAGGTCAACGAGGCGGCTCTTGCCCGCTACCGCAAGTGCCTGCACACGGGCGAGTGGCCGACAGGCTACGAGGAAATCAGAACCATCGCAACCCTTTGAGGAGAACCATCATGTCAATGCTTGAGAACATCCGGCGCGGACGGGAGAGCAAGCCTCCCCGCCTCTTCATCTACGGGCAGGAGGGCGTGGGAAAGTCCACCATCGGCGCAGCCGCCCCCAACCCAATCTTCGTGCAGACCGAGGACGGCCTCGGCGAAATCGACACCTCCAAGTTCCCCCTGGCGCAGACGCTCGACGACGTCATCGCCGCGCTGACCGCGCTGGCCGACGAGCCGCACGACTTCCAGACTATTGTGCTGGATTCAGCCGACTGGCTCGAGCGGCTCATCTGGGACAGGGTCCGCCAGGACTTCGGCGTCCGCTCCATCGAGAAGGCGGACGGAGGCTACGGCAAGGGCTACGTCCACGCGCTGACCTACTGGCGTCAGATTGTCGGGCTGCTGAACACGCTCCGCGACAGGCGCGGGATGATTGTCATCGTCATCGCGCACAGCAAGGTCGAGCGGTTCGAGGACCCCGAGAACTCCGCCTACGACCGCTACACGCCGCGTGCAGGCAAGTCCGGAACACACGGCGTTCTCCAGCTCCTCCGCGGACATCACCCGCGAAGAACATGAATTTGACTGCTAGGCGCGGATTCTCCGCGTACACTTTGGCGAAGTCGTTTTCAATTTCACTCTCGTCAAGATTACGGTAAGACGTCAGTTTGAAGTTCATGTCGAGCAACTGGTGCCCCGACGTTTCATAAGCAAGAGCCCTGTTCTCTGTGAGCGTGAATCTATCGTTTAGTTCGTTCTTAATTGCTTCTGCAATGTTTTTCATATCAATCTCTCCTTCTTTGTTGGTTGTCATAGGATAATACGCCATCTCCCCTTGCAACCTTTCAGTAAAATCAAAAAAACGTGTTTTTTTCTGAAAATCTTTTCTTTTTTCCATATAATTATATTAACTGCGTCTCTCCGCCTTGTTCTTGATGCTTTCCGAATTCTCATCTTCTCAATTGCCTAGCGGAAACAGGCGAGTTGTGATTAAAATTTCTGTGAAACAAGTGAAAGAATTTCACAAGTATAGACGTAACCTCATATATAATAATCACTTCGTGAGATCCCAATGAGTCAATTGTTTCAAGCCGGCGGAGTTTGGCGAGAAGTTCTTCTTCGTTCGCCAGAAAGAAAGCGGGGCAACAGGCCTCGCAAAGAGAGAAAAACATGGACATCGATAGAAATACTCCTGCTTTTGCGGAACACATCATCCTGAATGCGCTTTGTCGTGAAGGAAAACCCGTGGAAGTCCTCAAGCAGTTTTTGAAATGCGGATATAATTCTAATGCCTTGTCATCACGTTTTTTCTCTTATGAAAAGAAGACAAGGGGTTTGGTGCCAATGTCTCCGTTGCCGAATCCGTTTGTCACGGCTTGTGAAAACGCCAATGTTCCCGTGGTCAAGTTGCTTTTGCTGCTTGGCATGCGAAAGGAAGCCAAGATAATGGAGCATCATAAAAGTCCAATGGAGGTGTTCAAGGATAATTCGGAACTTCGTCCGGCACTTGAAGACAACACCCCGTGGCTGGATAGGCGTTTCCCGCAGGAGTATGCAGACGTCATGAAGGGGCAACTGGAAGCGCACATCATGAAACAAGGCTTTATGGCGATGTTCATCTATGGGCTTCAAGGGTTGAAAATCACAGATGTCAGTTTGGTGTTCACCAGGCAATTCCAGGATTATTCTGCCTTGGTCCAGGCGTTTGTCTATCGTATGCTTATGTCAACACGACAGAGGAAGGGAATCGCCGATAGAATTGCGAAAGTGTCTGGCCGCCAAGGTGTGCCTTCTGTCCTGCAGAGAGCCTTGGAAAGTGACAGCGTCGAGAATGTTCAGAAGCGGAAGAAATGCCTCGATTCGGTGGGGCTTCTGCCGATGGAACTTTTGCTGACGATGATCGAAACGCTGTTGCCTGCAGAGGAGAGGATTTCCTTGGTGAGGGAAATTATGAATAATCACGATCTCTTTCAAACAGATAAGGTTCTGTGGACACTCAAAGAAGAATTGACCTATCGGCTCTTCAAAAGCATTTGTATGTGACATTGGCAAATGAGACTAACAAAGTGGAAACGCTTCGCTATTCCCGTGTTTGCCGGAGCGCTCCTGCAGCAATTATACAGCACGGTTGATATGCTCATTGTGGGGCGTTTCACTGGCGAGGCGGTGCTTTCTGCCGTGGGGACAACCGGCAGTTTTGTGTTTCTGCTGCTGGCCGTCGCCCTGGGCATCTCCGCCGGAAACGGCGTGGTCGTCGCGCAACGCTATGGTGCGGGTGACGAGGAAGGTGTCCACGCTGACGCTGCCACAGGCTTGCTGCTGATGACGCTGCTTGGAGGAATCGCCACGTTGCTAGGCCTTGCCGTTTCCAGGGTGGCTTGCGTTTATTTCATAGCAGTGCCCGATGGCATTCTGGATGACACGTTGCTGTATTTCCGCATCTATGCCCTGGGGCTTCTCTTCCAATATGGCTACAATGCGGTGTCATCCATCCTGCGCGCCGTCGGTGACAGTGCCTCAACGCTATATTTTCTGATGTTTTCCTCAGTGCTGAACATTTTGCTTGACCTGCTGTTTGTGGCGGTGTTCCGCTGGGGCGTTGCGGGTGCGGCCGTCGCGACAGGCATCGCACAGGGCGTCTCATTGGCCGTGGCCTATCTCTACATGCACCGCAAATATCCTGTGTTCCGCTTTCGTCTTGGCGATTTCCGTTGGGATGGTGCGCGCGTCAGGCACACGGTGCGGATTGGTCTTCCGATTACGCTGCAATTGACGGTGGTGTCGGTAGGTCTGACTTTCATCCAACGGGCGGTGAACGGCTTCGGGCAGGCGATGACCGCCTCCTTTACCGTCGGACACCGCATTGAACTCTATCTCCATTTGCCTTGCCACGCCTTCCAGACCACGCTGGCCACCTACACTGGTCAGAACTACGGCGCGGGAAAGATCGAGCGCGTGAGGACCTGTGCGCACCAGACTCTGGGCATCTCCTTCGGCCTGACGCTGCTCATCTCGGCGGTCGTCTGGGGGTTCGCGCCAGACATCGTGGCGATGTTCGGCTTGGGCGAGGTGGCGTCATCGTTCTGCCTTCGTCATCTTCATGCCGTGGCGCTCATCAACATCGTGCTCTCGCTTTACCCGCTGTTCGGCGTCTTTCAGGGGACGGGGCACAGCGGCGTGCCGATGGTGGTGGCCATCGGCGCACTGGGGATGCGCGTGCTCGCCACTTACCTTTTCCGCTACAGTTCCTTCCTGGGAGTCAGCGTCATTTGGTGGAACGGCATCTTCGGTTTTGGTACGGGCTTCCTCATCAGTTGGACCTATTATCTGTTCGGACGCTGGTGGGACAAGTCCGAATTGCATGCAGGAAAACAGTCTACGTAATGACAATGTCAATCCGCTGTGTGCGATTTTTCCACGGTGAGGCTATAGTCCTTTTTCATGCCATGGGCACCAAATATCTGCCAATCACCGTTGCCTAGACGCTGCAGAATGGCTTTTCGCTCTAGTCATATTGCTCCAGATACAGTTTTCCCGCGAAATCCTCGTTGAACACTGCCAGCCCCGGTATGGGCAGCCCCATCTTCGTGTACTTGTCGGATTCAAGATGGACGGCCTGGGCAAATATGGCGGCGGCAAGACGGAGTTTGTCCTCTCTCATGCTGTAGTAGCAGTCACGGAATCCCTGCACCACATTGGTCTCCCTAAGGAAATAGTGCGTATGCCTGTCAATGTCGAATGTGCGCAGGGTGTTCATGGTCAAGGTGTCGGTCATGATATTCATCGGACCGAACACCCATCCGAGAATTGGGTCATGCCCCAAGGTCTTCATGCGGTGGTTGCGTCCGTTCAAATCCAGCCCGAACTGCGCCGACCCCTTGATGGCATCATAAGGCACGGCATTGGAAATAATGTCCATCCAGTTTTTGTATCCCTTGTCGCTTTGGGTGATGTCGTATCCGCTGTTGGGGTCTTTGGGGTCGCGCAGATGACGCCGCCTGTAATCGGTATTCCTCTCCTTTATTCTGTCCTTGATGGACTTGTCGTTTTCGGCAAGTCGCTTGCTTTGGTCTGAGGATTCTCCGAAATGCGATGTCATGTCGATAATGACCCAGCGCAAAACCTGCAAGGCCGTTGCAAAGAACAAAAAGACACAGTCGGTTTTGTTGACGCTCTTTTCCCCAAGAGGGTAGGTAACTGAAAGTATTTTACCTTTTCAATCGTATCATCTGTAGAAGCAAAGGAGATTTTACAGATGGCTACGAAAAACGAGATTGTCAATCTTATATCTGGTCTGACTAACGAGCAACTTGAGAAGCTCAAGAACTATATCCTAACCAGACTTCATATCTTCGTTCCGATGTTGGAACCCCATATTGAGCCTCATTCCTGTCCTCATTGTGGAAGTCATCGCATCATCAGATTCGGTATGAAAAGAGGAAAGCAAAGGTATTTTTGCAAGGAGTGCCAGAAGGTCTTTGTCGAGACAGTAAAAACCATTGTATACAAGAGCAAATACAGCATCAAAACATGGTCTGGATATGTCGATTGCATGTTGCAGGGGCTTACCTGCAAGGAAACTGCAAATGCCATCGGCATCAACTACAAGACAGCCTTCTACTGGAGGCACAAGATTCTTGGCTGTCTCAAGGAAGTGCAGGATGAGGGGTTGTCCCTGAAAGACATAGTGGAGGCAGACGAGACCTTCTTCGCCATATCGTACAAGGGCAACCACAAGAAGAGCAAGACCTTCGTAATGCCCAGAAAGGCACACAAGAGAGGCGAGAAGTCCAGCAAGAAGGGCATCAGCAGAGAGAAGGTCTGCGTGTCCTGCATGGCGGACAATCATAACAACTATCAGGCTAACATTGCTGGACTAGGTAGAATCACAATCAGGCAACTGGAATCCTTGAACAAAGTTGGAGAAGGTTCCTTGCTTGTCACTGACAAGGCGAGCGCATATCGCAAGTATGCAAAGAGCCATAATCTTGACTTGGTTCAACTCAAAGCAGGGAAAGAGTACAAGCGTGGCATGTACAGTCTCGCCCACATCAATGCCTTCCATGCCTCAATCAAGAGGTTCGTCCTGAACTTCAATGGAGTTTCAACCAAGCACCTGCCGAATTATCTGAACTGGAGAATCTGGCTGGCAAGGACAATTGGAGAAATCCAGAGCAAAAGAAGCAATGACATGCTTGACAGCACCGTGAATCATCATTATAGTATCACCAAAGCACAAGTTCACGGCAAGAACCCGATTCCAATAGCCTGCTAGTTAGGTGTGACAATGTTACTGTCATTAGAAATTAATAACTGGAATAACTGTATATTTAAGCCCATAATTTGTATTGATATTTCTAGTACAAATCAAATTATTCACAATAATAATGAGATAATTGAATTACACGGTTCATGTTTCTGTGGAAAATCAACTATTTTTAAGGCTTTAAAATATCTTGTTTCTATTATTGTTGATAAAAAACAAGAATTTGTGGAATCCGATATTAGATTATTATTCTCAATCAATGATAATATATATGACTATCACCTGAAAACAAATGTTAACATTATTGTCAAGGAAGAGATGTGTAATGTTTCAACATCCAAAGAAATAATTAATAGCAACAGGACTAAAACTTCTTTATTAACATCTACCACTTATCCAGATATTTATATGTGGTTTAAAAACTTGATTTTTATAATTCCATTTCATAATGAATCACAATTAAATGAAGATTTAGTACCAATGATTTCTGATGGCATTTTAAATAAATATGAAAAGTATATATATCCACATAGCGAATGTTTTACGGAAATGCATTATAAACAAACATTAACAAATGATTTCTTGTGTTTAAGCAGAAATAGAAAATCAAGAAAGTTTTGTATTAAAGATTTATCATTCTCATTAAAGGAACTTTTATTCTGGCTTCCTACAATTCATGATTTTATTTATTCGACTGACAATAAAGTTCTTATCGTGGATGATATAGATACAATTGCCAATGGATTAATAAAGACCGTTTTAGAGAAAGAATATATTGGAAAAACAACAATGGCAACAAAACAATTAATAGTCTCTTCAAATAAAGAAACACAAAATGTATTTCTCAAAACAGCATCACGGATTGTCACATTAAGTTCCTTCATTTGAAGGCATTTTTAATATATTGTTATCTTTAATCGCTTTACTAATTTTATCAAATAACTGATTTAATTCATTAATTAATTCATCAGAATTAATGTTTAAATCATCATTAATACATCCTTTTAATCTGCAAATAGAACTTATTGCATCTATTAAACTATTGTCACTGAAACTACATTTTGTAACTTTCTTTATGCATGTTTTGTCAGCAAGAAATTTATGATATAATTTGTAGTAGTCTTCTCTCGTTTTTAAATCATATGTTCTTCTATATGTCAATGTCTTTTCTGTATAATCTATACGACCTGATAACCAATTATGAAATTCACTAGAGATTAAAACACAATTGCTTATTTCTTGTCTTATAGATTTTGAGATTTCTTCTATTTCTTTTATTTGAGTATTATCGTATTTTCCACTCTGTAATTCTTTTTTGGCTTCAGTAATTGTTTGCTTATTGCTGGAAGTTAAGCCCAATGCACATCGAATCTCGTCTAATTTTATACCAGTAATTGTATCTACACCAATATATTTCTTTTCTCCTCGCATGTGATGAATAACATTGGCAGATGCTCTGGCTTTCCATTTTTCAGCGTCTTCTTCTAAATGACTCTCATCGAACTTTAAAACGATGTCTCGGACTTTTGCGCTGTTGCTTGCATATTTTATGTTCAAGGAATTTACCTCCATTAGACAAGGCGCATCCAAAACCATCCTCGCGCAATGGAGAAGTTCCTTGGCTAACATGATTCTGGATGAGTTTGTCATGCTATTATCCTATGATAATTCGGTGATTATTCTGTAACTTCGCCTTCTGAAACTTCATACTCGACTTCAGCATCGCCATGGACTTCTGCTTTTCCATGTACCTTGGCACTACCATAGACCTTGGCGTCTTCATATACAAAGGCGTTGTCAAAGACCTCGGCGTTGTCAAAGACCTCGGCGTTGTTATATACCTCGGCATTGCCAAATACCTTGGCGTCGCCATATATCCGGGCGTTGCTAGATACCTGGGCGTGACTACTTACCTCGGCGTCGCCATATATCCGGGCGTTGCCAGATACAATGGCGTTGTTAAATACCTTGGCGTTGTCATATACCTTGGCGTAGTCAAGTACCTGGGCTCCATAACAACCACATACCATGGCGTTGCCAAATACCTTGGCGTGTTCACATACCATGGCGTCGCCATATACCTCGGCGTTGCCATATACCTGAGCGTCGCCCCATAACTTGGCGTTGTCAAATACCTTGGCGTTGCCATATACCATGGCGTTTTCAAAGACCCAGCAATTTTCTTCATGCGAAAGATTGTCTTCTGATTCCACAAATCCACCCAAATCACCTTTTTTTACAAGTCCGAAATCCTTACAAGCACGGATTCGCCACAAACCACGCTCTTTTCTATAGAGAATATATTTTCTATCCTTTTGATCAAGAATATGGAGAATACGGTTCTTCTCTTCCCGAATCAAGTCATCCTGCTTCAGATTGTCATAATCATGCAACGACTGGAATCCGCTCCCATCGCCCTCTTCATCCAGAGCAACCAGACTCTTCGCCAGTTTCACCAGTTCTTTTGCGACTTTCACGTTTTTGTTCATCATTCTAATTCTCCTTATGTTGGTGTTTCTACCGTTATCATTATTATACAGCAGAATATAAGGAGAAAGTAAATCCTCGGCTCAGTTGCCTACCCTCTTGGGGAAAAGAGCGTTTGTTGAAGCCTGTCTGGCGTTCAAACTCGTCTTCAAGATTGTCAAGGATTTGCTGCGCATTGTGCGCGACATTGGCGACACGTGTCGATTCGTCAGCCAGCACCTGCATATTGCTCAATATGCGGTCTGTATTTTCGTGCAAATGCTGGCGCTTTCGTTTTAAGTCATCAAGCGACATCGTGCGCTCCAGTGGTTTTATTCCTCAATCCTCAAGTTTTCCAATTCATCCAAAACAGATTACAAACTTCAAACATATAATTTAATATAATGAGGATTGAAAAAGTAAATGCACGTCGTGTACAGTTAAACGCCCGCGTGCATGATTCGGGCGTTTAATCAGGCAAATCCGGGCGTTTACACTTGCAAAACCTGCCGGTTTCCG
>Ga0310786_10007505_pt1 | contig 14207 bp, 15 predicted proteins | sample AusTroGonzalo_MG_FD_203881 | JGI IMG/M metagenome (GOLD analysis project Ga0310786, IMG submission 203881) | Bovine rumen microbial communities from tropical cattle in Woodstock, Queensland, Australia - Gonzalo_03 (v2) (version 2) | ecosystem: Host-associated > Mammals > Digestive system >... | reverse complement strand
GCCGACCTCTCCCCCCTCCCCCGCCGCATCGCCTACTCCCTCCTCCTCCCCTGAGCCCCCGCCCCTCCCCGTCCGGGCCTCCGTCCCCCTCGCCAACCCTCCGGTTTTCCTCCGGATTCCAAATGCGAGACCAAGGAAATTTCGGTTCTTCGTGAATTTTTGTGCAAAGCAGAGGGTGGCATGCATGGCCGGGGACGCTCCGCTCGCCCCCTCACGCGCATAGCCAAATGCTTGAAAAAAGGTCGGTTCCCGCTTCCAAAATTCTGGATGGCAACCCTTCCTGTGCAGAGCCGGGGTTGCCATTCCAAGCCATCATGGCAATTCCAGCCCGGGGCTTGCCTGTCATCTTACTACTTTGGTTCCCAGAAAAATCTGTGAAGACCCATAGTTTCTTTCTCGTTTTCCATGTCCGCGAAGCGGTTTTCATGGTTTTCAATGCCGAAAAACTCCTGTGTTGCAATAAGCCCCTACCATTCCGGTCAGAACCATTCCGACGCGCCGTACTGCAACCCGCTTGCCATCCCCAGCCCCATCCGCTACCTTGTCTTCATGTCCATCCGCCGGATTCCAGCCGTTTTCCTCCCCGCCGCCGCTTTCGCCCCCCTCGCCTGATAGCCCTCCCCCCGTGACCGCCCCCGACCAAGCCACCTTCGTCTTCCCCGACCCAACCCCGCCCGCCGCCCCGCCCCCACCGCCAGCCCCCGCCGCACCCCGCGTCTGGCACGTCTCCGACCTCACCCGCCGCATCAAGGCCCTCCTCGAAAAAAGCGCCCCCGACATCACCGTCGAAGGCGAAATCTCCAACCTCCGCCTCCCCGCCTCCGGCCACGCCTATTTCGTCCTCAAGGACGCCTCCGCCCAGCTCCGCACCGTCGTCTACCGCTCCGCCCTCGCCGCCTCCCGCACCCCACTCCGCGACGGCGCCCTCGTCCGCGCCCGCGGCCGCCTCACCGTCTACGAAGCCCGCGGCGAATACCAGCTCCTCGCCACCCGCGTCGACCCCGCCGGGCAGGGCGAACTCGCCGCCCGCTTCGAAGAACTCAAGCGCCGCCTCGCCGCCGAAGGACTCTTCGACCCCGCCCGCAAACGCCCCCTCCCCCTCCTCCCCCGCACCGTCGGCATCGTCACCTCCCCCACCGGCGCCGCCATCCAGGACATCCTCAACGTCATCAACCGCCGCCACCCCGACCTCCACCTCCTCCTCGCCCCCGTCCGCGTCCAGGGCGAAGGCGCGTCCCTCGAAATCGCCGCCGCCATCGACTTCCTCAACACCCTCCCCGCCCCCCCCGACGTCCTGATCGTCGGCCGCGGCGGCGGCTCCCTCGAAGACCTCTGGGCCTTCAACGAAGAACCCGTCGTCCGAGCCATCGTCCGCTCCCGCATCCCCGTCATTTCCGCCGTCGGCCACGAAATCGACACCACCCTCTCCGACTACGCCGCCGACCTCCGCGCCCCCACCCCTTCCGCCGCCGCCGAACTCGTCGTTGCCGCAAAGGACGAACTCCTCCGCCGACTCGACGCCCTCCGCGCCCGCCTCTCCCAGCCCCTCCAGGCCGCCATCCTCCGCGCCCGCAACCGCCTCGACCGCGCCGCCTCCGCCCCCCACCTCCGCGACCCCCTCCAGCAGCTCGCCCTCCGCCAGCAGCGCATCGACCACCTCGCCCTCCGCCTCCAGACCGCCCTCTCCGGCCTCCCCGCCCTCGCCCGCCAGCGCGCCGCATCCGCCCTCGCCCGCCAGGAACGCGCCCTCCTCGCCGCCCGCGACGCCTCCCGCCGCGCCCTCGACGCCACCGCCGCCAAACTCCGCCTCCTCGACCCCGCCAACGTCCTCTCCCGCGGCTACGCCCTCGCCCGCCGCGCCACCGACTCCCGCCTCCTCCGCACCCCCGCCGACGCCCCCCCCGGCACCCCCATCCTCGTCCAACTCGCCGCCGGCACCCTCCGCGCCACCGCCGCCGACCCCGAACCCGCCACGAAAGGAACCGCCCCATGACCACGCAAAACGCCCCCGCCCCCGAAGCCCCCCAGAACTTCGAAACCGCCCTCCAGCGCCTCGAACAGATTGCCGCCCAGATGGAAAGCGGACGCCTCGAACTCGACGCCATGCTCGCCGCCTTCGAAGAAGGCCAGCGCCTCGTCCGCTACTGCACCGCCAAACTCGACGAAGTCGAACGCAAGATCGAAGCCCTCGTCAAAACCCCCTCCGGCGACTTCACCCCCCAAACCACCCCCTACCCCTGACCCCCCGGGGCGCAACCCCGCCCCCTTTCCCCGCCCGCCGGATTTCCCCGCCCCCATGGTGCAAGATTAAGGAAAAATCGTAGATTTTCCGCAGTTTTTCCTAAATCTTGCATTTGCCGGGCCGTGGCAAAATCCCGCCAAACGGCTCGCCCCCCCCCGTTTTGCGGCGAGCCCCCGATTTGCCAATTCTTGGCAAATGCGCGTTGCCCGCTTCAGAACTTGCCGAACGCGCCGCCCCAAGCCATCGAGGCGAAGAGGGGGAAGAGCGGCAGGTAGGCGGTCAGGCAGGCGAACACCGCCAGGCCTCAGCGGGAGGGCCGGCGAAGCAGGCGGTAGCGGACGACGGGCGAAACGAGAAGAAGCAGACCGAGAAGCAAACCGGCAAGGCCCGGCAACAAAGCCGCCCCCGAACAGTGCAGGATGCCGCCCGCCACGATGACGATGCCGAACACGGAAAAAAGCAGGCCGATGGGCACGAACGTCATGGCCAGGGCGGCGAGACTGGTGGGCCAGTTGACGTAGCGCCACCAACCCGGGGTGATGCCATCCAAGTCCCGGGCGATGATGGTGGCAACGCCGAGCGCGAGACCGGCGAGGTCGGCGGCAACGCAAAGGCTGGCAAGCACGGCCAGCCGCCGGGAACCGCCGGAGCGGAAACGGCGGACGATTCCGCAAACGACGGGAATTTCGGCCGCGATCCAAACAATGGCGGCCACGACGCAAACGAACGGAAAAGGAGGAACGGACATGCGCGGAATCACAAGGTGTGTGGAGTGGTGACGGGTCCATCATGACATCCCTCCCGCCAAAAGACAAGGGGGTGTTGTCACTCCGCGGCCGCGTCGCCGCCGCGCGGCGGCGGGGACGGGGCGCGGCGGATGACCTTCGAGCGGAGAAGCCAATCCTGCACGCGGGCGGGCAGGAACGAATCGGCCAGCACGCCGAGCCACGCCGCGCCGGTCACCGGATAGCGCGCGTGCGGATGGCGCGATTCCAGCGCGTGCCGGATTTTCGCCGCGACCGCTTCCGGCGGCTTGCGGAAAACGTCCGTCGGGCGCTTGAACGTCCGCTCTTCGCTCCCGAGTTCCCGCTCGTACTGCCCCGAAAACGCCGAATGGGCCATGTCCAGCGCGCGGCCGCCTTCCCCCACGCAGCGCGCGCGGAAATGCGTGTCGATCGGCCCCGGCTCGACCAGCGAAACTCCGATGCCCGCGCCGCCCAGCTCCATCCGGAGCGCGTCCCCCGCCGCCTCGATTGCCGCCTTGCTCGCCGAATAGGCCCCCAGCAGCGGAATCGTCACCCGCCCCACCACCGACGACAGCAGCACGATCCGCCCCCACCCCTGCGCCCGGAAAACCGGCACCAGCTGCGCCGTCAGGTCCAGCGTGCCGAAAACGTTCGTCTCGAACTGCTTGCGCAGCGCCGCGCGCGAAAGGTCCTCCAGCGCCCCGGGCAGGCCGTAGCCCGCGTTGTTCACCAGCGCCCCCAGCACCCCCTGCGACAGCTCCAGTACCTCCTTCGCCGCCTGCTCGACCGAATCTTCGTCGGCCAGGTCCAGCTCGACCGGCTGGAATCCCTCCGCCCGGAGCGCATCCAGGTCCTCGCGCCGCCGCGCGGTCGGGAACACCCGCCAGCCCGCCGCCTGCAGAACCCGCGCCGTCGCCCGTCCGATGCCGCTGGAGGCCCCCGTCACCATCACGCTTTTCGCCCGGACCGGCGGAAAGGCCTTCACGTCACGACCCTTTCCCGCCGCGCTCCGCGCGCTTCGCCTTTTGCGGCGTGCCGGGTCCCCACAGCGGCGGCTCCTCCCCCCGCGCCAGCCGCGCGATGTTCGCCCGGTGCCGCACGACGACCACCGCCCCGAGCACCGTCAGCACCAGCGCCAGGAGCAACCCCATCCGCCCGCACGCGAAAAATCCCCACGCCGACGCCACCACCGCCAGCGCCGCCGCGATCGAGCCGACCGACACCCGCCGGGTCGCCGCCAGCACCACCGCGAACACTGCCAGCCCGATGCCCATTTCCGCCGGAGCCACCCCCAAAAGAACGCCCACGCTCGTCGCCACCCCTTTTCCGCCCTTGAAGCCCAGCCAGACCGGCCAGTTGTGCCCCGCCACCGCCGCCAGCCCGAATGCCAGCCCCGCCCACCCCGGCACCGGCTCGCAAAATTCGCAACGACCCGCTTGGATCAGCGCCGGGAAAAGCCATGCCGGGATGAAGCCTTTCAGTGCGTCCAGCAACAGCGCCAGGATTCCCCACCCCTTTCCGACGCACCGGAAAACGTTCGTGGCCCCGATGTTGCACGACCCCTCGTGCCGCAGGTCCACCCCCCGCGCCTTCGCGATCAGCAACCCGAACGGAATCGATCCGGCCAGATATCCCCCCGCCACCCCCGCCGCCACTGCCCATGCCATCTGCACCGCCGCGCTCCGGTCAGCCTTCCGCGCCGTCATCCGCCTTCGGCACCACGTGCGCCGTGGAAATGCCGCGCTTCGACGCCGCCGCGAACTCCGCCATTTCCCGCGCCGGGCCGTCCGCGAACAGCTCGCGGATTTTCGCGATGCCCTGCGCCGTGTTCAGCCCCGACCGGAACATGATCCGGTAGGCGTCCTTCACGGCCTTCCGGTCCGCCGGGCCCATGCCCGCGCGCTTCATCCCCACCAGGTTCAGCCCGCCGATCAGGTTGCCGCTCACCGGCATCGTCAGGCAGTAGGGCAGGACGTCGAACGCCACCGCGCTCCCCCCGCCCATCATCACCAAGCGGCCGATCCGCACGAATTGGTGCACCAGCACGTTCCCCGAAATGAACGCGTGGTCGCCCACCTCCACGTAGCCCGCCAGCATCGCGCCGTTCGCCAGGATGACCCCGTCGCCCATCTGCACGTTGTGCGCGGCGTGGGAATTCGCCATCATCATGACGTGGTTGCCGATGCGCGTCGTCGTGCCCGGCTTGGTGCCACGGTGCACGGTCACGCCTTCGCGGAAATCGCAGTCCGTCCCGGTTTCCACGAAGCTCGGCTCGTTCGCGAACGCGTGGTCCTGCGGCCAGTCGCCCAGCACGGCGCAGGCGTGCACGTGGCACCGCGCCCCGAGCGTGACGTAGTCCTTCACGATCGCGTGGCTGTCGAGCACGCACCCGTCCCCGATCCGCGCCTTCCCCTCCACCACCGCATACGCCCCGATGCGGACGCCTTCCCCGATGACCGCCCCGTCTTCGATGATTGCCGTCGGATGGATGTCGCTCATGCCGCCCGCCTCCGTCCTAGGGCTCCCGCCCCTCGATGATCGCCTTCGTTTCCAGCGCGATCTGCAGCTCCTCGTTCGTCGGCAGCACCAGTAGCTTGAGCGCCGCCCCCTCTTCCTGGATTTCCCGCCCCGAGCTCGACCGCGGCTCGTTCTTCGCCGCGTCCAGCCGCACCCCCAGGTGCCGCAACCCGTCGCAGACCATCTTCCGCATCACCGGCGAATTCTCCCCGATGCCGCCCGTGAACACCAGCGCCTGCAGGCCCGGCACCGCGGCCATGTAGGCCCCGACGTATTTCTGGATCCGGTAGGCGAACATTTCCAGCGCCAGCGCCGCCCGTTCGTCCCCGGCTTCCGCCGCCGCTTCCACCTCGCGCATGTCGTTCCGCCCGCAGACCCCCTTGAGCCCCGACTTCTTGTTCAGCGCGTTCAGCAGCTGGTGCACGTCCATCCCCGTCTGGTCCATGATGTATTCCACCACCGTCGGGTCCAGGTCCCCCGACCGCGTCCCCATCATCAAGCCTTCCAGCGGCGTCACGCCCATCGTCGTGTCCACGCACTTGCCGCCCCGCACCGCCGCCATCGAGCAGCCGTTGCCGAGGTGCAGGCTGATGATGTTCGTCTCCTCCGGCCGCTGCCCCAGCCACTCCGCCGCCGCCCCCGCGATGAACTTGTGGCTCGTCCCGTGGAACCCGTATTTCCGCAGGCGGAACTTCTCGTACCACTCGTACGGCGTCGCGTAGAGGAACGCCTTCGGCGGCATCGTCCCGTGGAAGGCCGTGTCGAACACCGCCACCTGCGCCGCCTTCGGGAAGAACTCCTCCGCCACCTCGATCCCCATCAGGTTCGCCGGATTGTGCAGCGGCCCCAGCGGGAAGAAATCCCGGATCGCCCGCTTCACCTCCGCGTCCACCCGCACCGTCTTCGAATACACTTCCCCGCAGTTCAGCACCCGGTGCCCCACCCCCGCGATTTCCCCCGCGTCCCGGATCACCCCGCGCTCCTTGTCGCAGAGCAGTTCCACCACACGCGCCAACCCCTCGCGGTGCGACGGCAGCGCCCGCTCCTCCACCTGCTTCTCCCCGCCCGACTTGTGCGTCACCCGCCCCGTCGGCTCCCCGATCTTCTCCACCAGCCCCGACGCCAGCACCCGGAAATCGTGGACGCTCTCCAACTCGATCAGTTGGTATTTGATGGACGAACTGCCTGCGTTGATCACCAGAATCTTCATGTTTGGAACCTTTCGGGGGACCCCCGCGACTCCCGCGGGGAAATTGGATGGATGGCCAGGGAAAAAACAAGGGCCGACCCGCTCGCTGCGGAACGGCCGGCCCGGAAACGCGCGCCTGCCCGGCGCGCGGGAGTGCCGCTCCTACAGCGAAGCGGCCCACGTCGCCCGGCGCGCGTTGATGCGCGCCCGCGCCGCTTTGCGCCTGCGCTTTTCGCACGGCTTCTCGAAATGGCGTTTCGCGCGCACGTCGCGCATCACGCCCTCGCGGTCGAGCTTCTTTTTGAGGCGCCGGAGCGCCTTTTCGACGGATTCGCCTTTGCGGATCTTGACTTCGGTCATGACGGAAAATTCACCTGCCTTTGGTGTCGCGGATGCCGCCTGGACCGGGAACCTCCCCGCCCGGGCATCGGACGCGCGGGACTCTACGCATCCCCCCCCCCGCTGTCAACCGCAAACCTCCCCCCCGCGGGTTTTTGCCCGACGGACCGGTTTGCCAAGGTTTGGCAAAAATGGCCCCTTTTTGCCAAACCTTGGCAAAATCGACGGCGGGGCGATTGACCGTCTCTTGCAAGAAGATACCGCGCGCCCGCGCGGAGAGGGCGCGATTCTTCGCCGGGACCGCGCCCCTTGGCTTCCCCCCTCCCTCCCCGGCGCCCCCCCGCGACGCCTACGCCTGCTTCTGGTAGACCGAGGCGATCTTCTGCGCGACGTCGCGGTATTTGATGTCCACCGCGTAGATGGCCTTGTAGTAGGCCGCCGCCTCGTCCTTGCGCCCCATCTGCTCGGAGAGCAAGCCCAGCTCGTAGGTGATGGCCTTCTTGTTCTCGTCCATCAGCGTCAGTTCGCTTTCCGCCTTCTTGAGCTGCTCGAACGCGATGTCCGCCTGGCCCATCCGCGAGAAGCACAGCGCCAGGTGGTAGAGCGCCTGGATGCGCCGCTGCGGGTTGCGCTGCGCCAGCTGGAACTCCTCGATGGCGTCCATGTAGCGCTCGCGCCCGAAATACTGCACGCCCAGGTCGTAGCGGCACTGCAGGTCGTTCGGGTAGCGCCGCGCCATTTCGACCGCGTCGTCGAAAATGAACGCCGCGCGTTCCTGCTTGATCGCCTCGGCCTTCGCCGGGTCCTTTTCCGCCGCGATGGCCGCGTCGTAGCGCTTGACCTTGATGGAGGACTTCATCTTCTCGATCTGCGGATCCGCGCGCCCCGCCGCCTTTTCCGCGTCGTCCAGCGCCTTCAGCGCCTCGTCGAACTGGCCGCCCCGCAGGTACAGGTCCGCCAGCGCCCGCCGGAAGTTCATGTTCTGCGGCTCCCGCTGCACGTCCGCCAGGCGCGCCTTGATCAGGTCCGCCACGTCCGTTTCGCCCTGCACCGAGCGGTTCTGCTGTTCCAGCTGCTTGGCGAGCTTCTGGTCCTTCAGCTTCGCCCGGTAGTCGCTCTTGGTGTCCTCCCAGTTGCCGACCTTCATCGTGTCGAGCGCCGCCGCGTCCTTCAAGTCCTTGATGGCCTGCTGGTCGGTCGGCCGCAACTTCACCACCGCCCCGTAGCAGTCCTTCGCCCCGGCCGGGTTCTTGGTTTCCAGGTAGAGGCTCGCGAGCATCCGCAGGAAATCCACGTTTTTCGCGAAATACGGCCGCGCGAGCTCCAGTGTCTGCACCGCCGCCTCCGTCATTTCCGCCGCTTGCGCCGCGTCCGAATAGAACTTCAGGAACTGGAAGTTCAGCGGATCGAGCTCCATCAGTTTCTCGGCCGCCGCCAGCGCGCCCTTCGGGTCCTTGTTCAGCTTGCCCTGGCCGCCCATCAGCGTGAACATGCCCTTGAGCGACGACATCTGGTGCGTCATTTGCGTCGGCTTCTTCGCCATCGCCACCTTCAGCTGGGCCACGCGCAGGTTCTTCCGCGCCGCCAGGAACCGGGGCTCCACCGCGAGAATCTGCTTGTACATCCCGAAGGCGTATTCCGGGCTCCCGCGTTCCACCGCCAGGTTCGCCTTTTCGAAAGTTTCCCGCAGTTTCCGGGGCAGTTTGTCGATCGTGATTTCAGCCATGGTGCCACTCCTCGCGCCGCGCGCCGCGCGCAACGCCTTGTTTCCGCGACAATAGGCGCCTTCCCCGCCCCCCGTCAAGCGCAAGCGCGCCCCCGCGCGGGTTTTTGGCCGCCGGACCGGAAGGCCGCCCCGCCGGGATTCCCCCGTCAGGCGGATTCCTTCCGCTTCGGCCACCAGAAGAAACACGCCAGCGCGGCGCTCGCTACGCAGAGCCCCGCCAGGATCCGCCAATCGACCGCCACTTCCCCGCTCGCCATCCCCGCCGCCGATGCCGCGAGGAACGCGTAGACCGCCGTGATCGGCGCCACCCCCGCCACCGACGCCGCCAGATACGGCCAGAACCGGATGGCCGTCAACCCGAAAAGGTAGTTCATCAGCGGGAACGGATTGATTGGCACCAGCCGCACCACCAGCACGATTTTCCACCCCTCCGCCGCAATCCGGTCCTGCAGTTTCCGCGCCGCGTCCCCGTCCCGCCAGCGCTCCGGCAGCACGCGCGTCCCGAACCGCCGCGCGAGGAGGAACGGCGTCGCCATCCCCAGCGCCAGTCCCGCCAGCGCGATGCCCGCCCCCGCCGCCGCGCCGTAGAGCGCCGCCGCCAGCACCGTCACCAGCGTGCTCGGCAGGAAACACGGCACCACCACCGCGTCCAGTGCCACCAGCGCCAGCGGCCCCCACGCGCCCGCCGCCCGCACCGCCTCCTTCAGCCGCGCCCAGTCCAGCCCCCGGACGGCTTCCCACGCCCCCGGATGGCGCCACAGCCACCACGCGGCAACCGCCGCGACGGCCAGCGCCGCGACCGCCGGCCACGCCCGCCGCCGTTTCCCGCCCGCCCCGCTCACGCCCCCGCCTCCACCGCGAACCCCAGCCCCTCCAGCACCGGCCGCGTCGCTTCCGCACCCGCCGGAAGCCGAACCCGCCGCGCCGCGAATTCCCTCCGCACCGGATACCCTTTCCGGAACGCGTCGAACGCCCGCTTGAGCGCCTCGCCGCCGCCCGCCGCTTCCGCCGCCGCCCGCCAGCGCGCCGCGTCCTCCACCGGCAGCGGCGAAGACGCCGCCAGCGTCCGCAGCACGGTTTCCTCCGCGTCCGCGCCGGCCGGTTCCACCACCGGCGGGGGAGGCGGAAACTCCGTTTCGGACGGCCTCCACCCGTCGTCCGCCACCCCCAGGAAGCGGCACAACGCGCGTCGGCACGCCAGCGTCCCTTCCAGCCGCCCTTCATAGGAATAGCCCGCGATGTGCGGCGTGAAGAGCACCCGCTCCGACGGAAATCCTTCCGGCAGTTGCGGCTCGTCCTGCCAGACGTCCAGCCAAACCGCCCCCAACCGCCCGCTTTCCAGCGCCCCCGCCAGCGCCGCCAGATCCGCCACGCCGCCGCGCGACGCGTTGAAAAACCACGCGCCCTTCCGCATCCGCGCGAAAAAGCGCGCGTCCGCCATCCCCGCCGTCGCGAATTCCCCTTCCCGCGTCAGCGGCACGTGGAGCGTCACCGCGTCCGACTCCTCCAGCACCCGATCCAGCGGCACCCAGCCGCCGTCCGGATCGAGCCGTGCCTTCGGCGGGTCGTTCCGCAGCACCCGCATCCCGAGCAGCGCCGCCTTCCGCGCTAGCCGCCCGCCGATGTTCCCGCAACCGACGATGCCCAGCGTCCTCCCTGCGAGCCGTTCCCCCTTTTCCAGCGCGGAATGCGCCAGGACGGAAAGCACCGCCTCCGCCACCGAATTCGCGTTGCACCCCGGCGCGTTCGCCGCCGCGATGCCCAGCCGCGCCAGCGCCGCCCGGTCGACGTGGTCGTCGCCCGCCGTCGCCGTCGCCGCGAACCGCAGCGCCGTCCCCGCCGCCAGCATCTCCCCCACGCGCGTCCCCGAACGCACGATCAGCGCGCCGGTTTCCAGCAGGTCTTCCCGTCGGATTTCCCGGTCCGGCAACACCCGCACCGTCCCCAGCGGCGAAAACGCCCGCTTTCCGAACAGCACGGATGACGCGCAGACGATGTTCATGCGCCCGCCGCGCGCCGCGGCCTCACTCGGCCGCCTTGTTCGGCTTTTCGCCGCCGCGCGACTTCGTGTTGGGCATCACCACCATCACCACGTTGCGGCCGAGCTGTTTCGGCGCCTGTTCGGAGATGCCCACGTCCCGGATGTCCGAAAGGATCCGCTCGATCAGCTCGTAGCCGAGGTCCTTGTGCGCGTTTTCGCGCCCGCGGAACGACAGCGAGACCTTCACCCGCGACCCTTCGGAAAGGAATTCCTTCATCCGCCGGAGCTTCACCTGATAGTCCGCCACGTCCACGTTCGGCCGGAACTGGACTTCCTTGAGCTTGGCGGCCTGGGCGTTCTTGCGGTTCTGGTGTTCCTTCTTGCTCTGCTCGTAGCGGAATTTCCCGTAATTCGTGATGCGGCAGACCGGCGGCCGGGCGGTGGCCGAGATTTCGACGAGATTCAACCCGAGCGAACGGGCCCGCTCCAAGGCTTCTCGGGTGCTGACGATGCCCACTTGCTCCCCGTTTTCGCCGATGAGGCGGACTTCGGGGACGCGGATGCGGTTGTCGACGCGCGGCATGTTCTGCCGTGGATCTCTGCGGGAGGGTGTAGGTTGTATTGGAGTCTCCTGTGGTTGCCGGGGTAAGCCGTTTCACCGGCCGCCCCGATGGGGTTTCGGTGCGCGTTCCGACGCCGGAACGCGCGTTTGCCCCGTTACACTAGAGCAATCCCCCCCGCGTTTCAACCGCATTCCGCCCTCCCCCCACCGTCCCCCCGCCCCCCCGCGTTTTTTGCCCGTCGGACCGATCGGCCGGACTCCGGCGGATTTGCCAAGCCTTGGCAAAAAAGGCCCGTTTTTGCCAAACATCGGCAAAATCCGGTTCCGGGCCGCCGCGGAAACGGAAAAGGGGTTGCATTCGGGCGGGGGTCGGGCAGAATCGACCGCGTATCCGGGATATTCCGGCGCGACTTCCAGTGGCGCCCCGTCCGGACGGCGCGGAAAGCCAACCGGGCGGAAACCCATCCCGCAAAGGAAGCGCGCCATGGAATTCAACGAACTGATCGCCGATTTCGCCGCCCGCCACAACGTGGCGGACCTCACCGCCGCCGACAACGCCGCCGCGCTCGACATTGACGGCATCATCGTCCTTCTCGTCTGCAAGGGGGACGAACTGACCCTTTCCGCCGAAATCGGCGAACCGCCCGCCGAAGGCGCCGCCACGTTCGCCAATCTCCTGCTGGAGGCGAGCCTCCAATCGGAAGCGTTCTTCGCCAAGATCGGCGGGGCGGACCAATACATCGCCGTGCGCCGCCTCTCCCTGCCCTCCCTCGATCCCGCCGCGTTCGACCGCGCCCTCGAAAGCCTCGTCAACCTCGCCGAAACCTGGCACAGGTTCCTCGAGGATTTCCGCCCCGCGGCGAAGGCCGCCGAAAAGGCGAAGTCGGACATCCCGGCTTTCGGCACCGGGGACTTCCTGCCGGTTTGATTTTCCGCGCTTCCGGGCGGGGCTCCCGCCGCGGCATCCCGCCTATTGCCGGGCCGCGAGGCGACGGGCGCGGGCGCGGGCGGCTTCCAGGATGTCTTCTTCCCCGTCGACATGGCGGTGGCGCATCAGGAAGCGCCCGGCGCAGAGGACGGAGTCGATGGCGGTGGCGTCGGCGGCATAGACCCAGTTGCTCGCGAGGTCGTGCGCGGGAACCATCCGCTCGTTGCGGAGGTCCACCAGGAGGCAGTCGGCGGGGGCGCCTTCGCGGATTTCGCCGGCGCCGTCGGGCAGGCCGTAGGCGCGGGCCACGTTGCGGGTCGCCATGTCGAGGGCGGCCTGCGCGGGAAGGGTCTCGGCCGTCCCCTGCACCTTGGCCAGCAGGGCGGCGAGCTTCATCTCGGCGTGCATGTCGAGGCTGTTGTTGGAGGAGGCGCCGTCGGTGCCCAGTGCGAGTTTCACGCCGCCCGCCAGCAGCGCGGGAACCGGCGGGATGCCGCTGCAGAGCTTGAGGTTGGAGGTCGGGTTCAGCACGGCCGTGGCCCCGGCCTCCGCGAAGGCGCGGATGTCGCTTTCGGTGAACTGCACGCAGTGGGCCGCGACGAAGCGGTCGTCGAGCCCGCCCAGACGGCGCCAGAGTTCGACGGGTCCGCAGCCGTACTTCGCCTGGCAGTCGGCGACTTCCTTGGCCGTTTCGCAGAGGTGGGTGTGGATGAGGTAGTTTTCGGCGCGCGCAATTTCGATGCAGCGGCGGAGGGTCGCTTCGGTGGCGGCGTAGACGGAATGGGGCATCACGACGAGTTTGACGCGGTCGGATTCGCCCGTGTGCGCGGCCAGGAAGTCGAAACACTCCTCCAGCTGTTCCTCGCTCAGGAGCGCGTCCGCGATGGTCACGCCGATGGCGGCGCGCACGCCCATTTCTTCGACGACCTCGATGGTGCGCCCGCGCTGCCAGTACATGTCGGCGAAGAAGACGGTGCCGGACTTGATCATTTCGAGGACGGCGAGGCGGCTGCCGGTCTCGATGTCGTCGGCGGTCAGCTTTGCCTCGAAAGGCCAGATGTATTCGGTGAGCCAGCGGCCGAGTTCCATGTCGTCGGCATAGCCGCGCAGGAGGGTCATTGCGGCGTGGGTGTGGCCGTTGTAGAAGGCGGGCATGACGGCGAAGGAGCTGCAGTCCACCACCACGGCGTTTTCGGTTTCCTCCGGCGCGAGGCGGTCGGCGATCCGGGCGAAGCGGCCGTTTTCGACGAGAATGTCCTTTTGGGCGGGCGCGCCCCCGGCAACCGCCAGGGTCGCCGATTTCAGAACGGTTTTATCCATGGTTCGGCATGTCTTTTCGGGGTTTGGGTAGTCCGGCCGCCGGCGACCATCGCGGCGCGGACGTTCGCGGGACGGCCATGGCGGGGAATGTAGCGGAGGACGTCCCGGCGGACAATGCGAAACGCGCGGCGGCGGCGGAATGGGATGGACAGTCCGGGCGGAGACGGGAAGGCTGCGCCGGAGAAATTCCGCCCTTCCCGTCCCTGCCGCCCTGTTCTCCCTGCTGTCCCTGCCCCTGCATTTCCCTTGCGGATGCCGGACCGCTTTGTCTTCGGCGGAGAGGGGCAACGTCCCCGTTGCCCGCCGTTTCCCCAACCACCGCCCGCCTCCGGATGGGAGGGCCCGGCTCCGTCCGGGCCGCATCCCGCGGAACGCATTGGCGCGGATGGGGAGGGCCCCGCTTGTCGGGGCCGCCGCCTCCCCGTCCAAAACCAAGCCGTTTCGCCATTCACGGGCAACGAGGACGTTGCCCCTCCCGCCCCGCTCCCGCCGCTTCGCCAACTCCCTCTGTTTCACCCCGGGGAGGGGCACCGTCCCCGGTGCCCGCCGTTTCGCCAACTCCCTCTGCCCCCCCATGGGAGGGCCCGGCTCCGTCCGGGCCGCATCCCGCGGAACGCATTGGCGCGGATGGGGAGGGACCCGCTTGTCGGAGCCGCC
>Ga0310786_10007504_pt1 | contig 14211 bp, 12 predicted proteins | sample AusTroGonzalo_MG_FD_203881 | JGI IMG/M metagenome (GOLD analysis project Ga0310786, IMG submission 203881) | Bovine rumen microbial communities from tropical cattle in Woodstock, Queensland, Australia - Gonzalo_03 (v2) (version 2) | ecosystem: Host-associated > Mammals > Digestive system >... | reverse complement strand
CGCGCGAGCGGCGGATTCTTCGCAACCGAGCGCGACGGCCATCTGCAGCGCGAGGAAGGCGTTCATCCTGTTGTGGCGACCGGGCATCGAGGTCTCGACTTCGCCGCACCTCTTCCTTCCGTCCACCACCGGGCCTCGGCAGCGCGCCGCGAACGCGTCGAACACCTCGTCCATCTCCTCTTTCGAATAGTGGTCCGCCGAGGCGTTCGTTACGACAGCGGCGTATGGGTCGAAGGCGACGAGCGACTTGTCGCTCTCGTCCACCTCGGCGACGGCGTATTTCCCGCGCCCGAACCTTACGGCCCCCTCCCAGCCCGGCACGTTCGCGCCGTTGACGCACATCGGGTCGAAACCGCATTCCGCAAGCACGTATCCGAGCATGGCCGTCACCGTGGACTTCCCGCACGTACCGCACACCGCCACGAGACTGTAGCCCGAAAGCGCGCGTGAGAGAGCGTCCGCGCGGTGCACTACGGGGATGCCGAGCGAACGAGCCTTTATGAGCCCTGGATTGGTGTCTTCGATCGCGGTGGAAACAACGACCTCCGAGACATCCGGACCGATGCCGCTGCCGTCGTCCGGGAAGACGCGTATGCCTATCGACTCGAGAAACTTCACGTTCGGCGTGCCGAGCGTGCGATCCGAGCCCGTGACCTCATCGCCGAGGCGCACTAGCGCAGTAGCAAGCGCGCTCATGCCGACGCCGCCTATTCCTATCAAGTGCCGTTTCACCGCAAATCCATGTTTATGTTTTCCATTGACAATCTTGTCGAACACCTCGACAGATGCTAATTATACCATATCAGCTCGCGGGCGGCGAAAACAGGTCCGTCAACGCAGCAGCGCGCATTGCCCGAGACCGTCTTCTGGATGCAGGCGTAGCATGCTCCGACGCCACAGACCATGTGACGATCGACGGAAATCCATCCAGGCGCGCCAAGCGAAACCGCCCTGTCGGCAACGGCCTTAAGGAGACCGTCGGGACCGCACGCGAAAAGCTCGAAGCCCGTCCCCTTCTCCCGCAGTCCGCGAAGTTCATCATCAAGGGGAACCACGGCAAAGCCCTTCACGCCAAAAGAACCGTCGTTCGTCGCGGGAAAGACCTCGGCGCCCATGGCGGCAAACCTGTCGAGCAGCAGAAGGTCCGCCTTCGTGCGACCGCCTGCGAAAAGCTTGACAGGAACTCCCGCACCCAGAAGTCGCTTCGCGAGAAAATGAAGAGGCGCAACCCCGTAACCACCCCCCACAAGCAGCGCCTCGCCGGCACATCCGGACGGGAAGCCGCGACCGAGGGGGCCTTCGGACTCCAGCTCGTCGCCCGGCACCACCCTGTTCAGCGCAGCGGTTCCTCGGCCGACAGTCTTGTAGAGAATCCTGACGACGCCGTCCTCGGCGTCCATGACTGAGAACGGCCGCCTCAAGGCGCTGTCCTCGAGCGCGGGAACCCGCAGATGGACGAACTGCCCCGGGGAAACCGACTTCGCAGTCTCCGGCGCGCGCAGCGCGAGTATCCTGTATCCGCCTCCGATTTCCGCGTGTTCCTCAACGCGGCATTTTTCGTTTGTCATCGCTTTCCCCTCCCAGCGTCGACTCCTACTATCCTGGCGTATCCGCACGGCGGCACCTTGACACGGGAAAGGCCGGCCGGAACGTCCACGACGCCGCGGCTTTCGCCGCGAGTCGAGAAAAGCTCAGCCTTCGCGGGAACGGCGGAATCGACAACCGCGCCCTCGGTCATGTTCGCGTTAACGAGAAAGACCGTCTTGGAGGAAGCGTCCACCGGCAGCACGTTGGCGTCGGAATACGTAGCGACAACCCGCTCGGTCTTGCTCTCGCCCTCGACCCACGTATAGCCGTTCTCCGCATGGTGCGGAACGAATCTCCCCTTTAGCAGCGCCTCGCGCCTCGCCTGCGAAAACGCGAGCCAGTGGCGTATCACGTCCGCATGCGCCTTCGGCAGTTCCGCAAGCACCATTGAATACTGTATCGTCGAGAAAAGAACGTTCAGGATCGGAAGCGCCGCGCCTTCCGGCGTCTCGTCCTTGGACCAGACGAGCATGTCGGAATGCACTGCGGTCTCGCCCGACGTAAGGCGCAGGTCGCAAACCCTCCGGCGGTTCGCGCATGGATCCGCCGGGCAGTCGGACGCCCGCATCATGTTGCCGTATTGCAGGACGGCCGGCCCTATGTAGTGCTGGCGAAACTCTATCATGACATTGGGGTTCAGCTTCCGCAGCCTGGAGACGACGTCCTTCAGGAGCCGGTCCACCGCCTCGGGCAGCGAACGGAAGTCTCGCCCTGCGTAGCCGTCCTTCGCTGCGGGGTCATTCTCTGGCAACTTGAAGCGGTCGATGAAGTCGAGCTTAACCCCGTCGAAGCCCCACTCTCCGACGACGCGTTCGTACGTCGAGACCAGATATTCGCGAACATCCGGGAACCTGGGGTCGAGTATCCCGCTTCCGTCGCCCTTGGAAAGAAGCTTGTCTTTGAATCTGGCGTATGCCTTGGACTCGTCGCCGACAAGGGGCACGCCGAGCCAGAGCATGTACTTGAGTCCGGTCTTGTGCACGGCCGCAACATGAGCCTTGATGTCCGGGAAGCGCGAAGCGACGGGCATCCAGTCGCCTGTCGCCGAATAGAACGTGCGGCTTTCTACTTTCTGCCAGCCATCGTCGAGGATCATAGTCTTCATGCCCATCGACGCGGCCAGCGCCGCCTCTTTTTCGAGAGTCTCGGCCTTGACGTCCTGGAGAAACGCGTACCATGTCGAGTAGACGGGGTCTCTCGCCGACTCCGGAACGTGCGCAGGGCGGAAGCCGTTGCGCTCCGTTACCCACCTCGTGCAGTCGCGAACGGTATCGGCAAACCCCAGGCCGCGGCGGTCAAGAAGGATAGACGCCGAATACTCCCTGCGCGGCGCGCCCGGCCTGCGGAAGAACTCGCAGCGGCCGACGATCTCGCACGTCCTGTCGTCGGCGTAGAGGCCGAAGACGAGGTGCTCCATGGCCTCGGTGCATGCGAGCGCGACCGGCGACTTCTCGCTGGAGTTGAACCCAACGGCAATCGGCGTGTCGCGGGCAAGGCCGGAAATGTACTGGGAGTCCCACCGCCACCAGAGCTGCGGCCAGAGATGGTGCGCATCGTTACGCGCGTCGGACCCGCTCGTCCAGACATTCTGCACGCCTGCGCCGGGCACCCTGAAAAGCACGCCGAACTTCGGCGGTTGCATCTCGCGAGGCGCGGATATCCTCACTGTCACGACGTCGCGCCCCCCGTCCACCGACGCCCTGAGGTCGAACTTCCACTCCCCGGGATCGTCGCACGCGGCGACAGCCGTCCCGGAAAACGCAGTCTCGACCGTCGCCACCGTCCTGGCCGTCTCGGCCATGTCAGTTGCGGCCATGACGGATGCAATGGCGAACGAAGCCGCCGCAGCGATGACAAATCTGTTCATTGCCTAGTCCTTTGCTGTACTGACTTGAGGCTTCGCCACATGTCTTCTTTCATCTTCCGCACGGCCGGCGTGACCTCGCGAAAGCGCAGTATGTACTCCGGAGAATACGTTACGAGGAAGTTCCCGCCTGAATCGGTCGCGAACCACTTTCCAGGAGCTCCCTTCACGCCTGGAAAGAACTTGCGCATCGCGAGCCCGCCCAAGACCACGTACGCCTTGGCGCACGGGAACGGGCGGTCCAGGAGAAGCGGAGCAGTCTCCGGCGTCTTGCCGAGGGCGGCCACGATTTTCGCAAGCATCTCTGCGCCGTCTTTCGAAAGCGGACGGTCGTGGATGAACGCGAAATCGAGGAGTACGCCGGACCCGGCCATTTGCGAAGCAGTCGCGGGTCGAGCCGACGGCACCTCTCTGATTGGCTCTGGCGGTGGCGGAGCCGGCGGCCTGGCGGGCGCTGCGGCGCGAGGGGGCTGCTGCCGCGGCGGCGGAGCCGGAGGTTTCCCGCCGACAGGTGGCGCGGACTCGAACTCAAACCCGCGCACGCCGAGTTCGCGCTCGAGCTGAAGCGCCTCGGCCAGTCCGTCGAGTATGTATTCGGGTACGGTCACTGATTAGGCTTTTTGCCGTATCCGTATGGGTTCTTCTTCTGCCAGCGCCATGCGTCGGCGCACATCTCGTCGATTCCACGCTCGGCCTTCCAGCCAAGCTCAGCGGCGGCCAGCGAAGGGTCGGCCCAGCATTCCGCGATGTCGCCGGCGCGGCGCGGGCATATCCTGTACGGCACGGCCCTTCCCGACGCCTTTTCGAACGCCTTCACGACCTGGAGGACGGAGTATCCGCGCCCGGTTCCCAGATTGTATATCTTAAGCCCGAGCGAACGTTCCCTTTCAAGCTTCTCTATCGCCTTGAGATGGCCCTTGGCGAGATCGACGACGTGTATGTAGTCGCGCACGCCCGTGCCGTCCGGCGTCGGGTAGTCGTCGCCGAAGACGTTGAGCTCGCTCCGCCTGCCGATCGCCACCTGCGCGACGTACGGAAGCAAGTTGTTCGGCAGCCCCGCCGGGTCTTCGCCGATCAGCCCAGACTCGTGTGCGCCTATCGGGTTGAAGTAGCGCAGGAGTACGACGTTCCACGACGGGTCGGCCTTCTGCACGTCGCGGAAGACCTGCTCCATCATGAGCTTGGTCCACCCATACGGATTCGTGCAGCCGGGCGTAGGGAAGTCTTCGCGGATAGGCACCGCCTTCGGCTCGCCATAGACCGTGGCGGACGAGGAGAAGACGATGTTCCTGCAGCCACGCTCGCCGAGGCACTTCAGCAGGGTGAACGTGCCGCCGAGGTTGTTGTTGTAGTACTCCAGCGGCTTCTGCACAGACTCACCGACCGCTTTCAGCGCGGCGAAGTGGATAGCCGCGTCGAAAGGCCCGCTCTCGTCGAGGGCCTTGCCAAGGCGCTTTTCGTCGCGAATGTCTAACTTGAAGAACGCGGGCGCCCTGCCCGTTATGCGCCGCACCCTGGAAAGCGACTTGCGCGAGCTGTTGCACAGGTTGTCCACGACCACCACGTCGTGACCGGCCTTGAGGAGCTCTACAACGGTGTGGCTGCCGATGTACCCCGCTCCGCCCGTTACCAGTATCTTCATTCCTAAACCTCCCTTTCCATGCCTGCCGGTGATTATACCATAATGTCGAAGCCGTAGAAACGCCCGGCCGCGAACTTGCCGCGACCAGTCCCGCTCTGGAAGACGCGGAGTATCTTGTCCCTAGCCGCGCGCGAGCGGGCAATCACGAACATGAAACCGCCGCCACCCGCGCCGCAAAGAGAGACCGCCTGCGTCCACGGCGCCATCCGCGCGATGATCGACTCCACGTGCGGGTTGGTGCTGCCGGGATCGAGCGCCTTCTTCGAAAGCCAGTACGCGTTCACCGCCGCGCAGAACGCGTCGTAGTCGCCCGCGCGCAACGCGCGGAAGGCGCGCGCCGCGTCGTCCTTCACCCTGGCGATGATCTCGTGCGCGATGTTGTCCGGGTTCTCGCGGTAGAACTCCAGCACGCCGCGAAGCACGTTGCGCGCCATTCTCTTCTGCCCGGTGAAGTAGAGGAGCCCGCGGGACGAGAGGAACTTCGCGAAGCCGCGCTCGGCCTTCGCAGGAAGGCGCCTTACGCGGAACTCCTGGCGCTCGCCGGGGTCGGTCTCGACAAGCTTAACGCCCGGAACGAGCGCGCCCACCTGGTCTTCCCATCCGCCGCCAGTGCGCATTTCCTGCTCCAGCTCGAGCGTCTTCGCGGCGACGGTTCGCCAGTCCGCGTCTTCGCCGTGGAAGCGCAGAAGCGCCTCGACAAGGGCCGCGCCAAGTATCGAGCTGGTGCCCATGCCACTGCCCTTCGGGACGTCGGCGCTGATGCGTATGTCGAGCCCGCCCCACGAAAAGTCGTAGCCGACGACGGTGAGCGCCGACTTGACGAGCGCGCACCAGTCCGACGGATCCTTCGCGGCGCGTATCTCCTTCAGCGAAGAGAGGGTCCCGGAACGAGCAAGGTCGGCGCTCGTCACGCGCACTTCCCGTACGGCGATCCGGCGAACCACCGCCTTCACTGGCTTCGCGCCGTCGAGCGTCACCGCCGCGTTGAGCACGCATCCCCCGGCGAGATTGCATATCGGCGGCGTGTCGCTCCACCCGCCCGCGAGGTCTATGCGCAGCGGTTTTTCCACCACTACCTCTCCGTCGCGGAGCGACGAGAGCCTGCGTTGGTCTATCTTCTTCATCTTCTCCCCCATGCCGTGCCTTTCCCAGAGGCCGTCTTCCTTGAAGCTGTCGTCTATGCGGTATTCAAGGTGATACCATCCGCCGCCCTTGAGGGGCAGAGAAGTCAGGCAACCGCCCTTTCCAAGAGAAACCGTGCCATATTCCGCAGGCACGTTCGTGACGATGTTATCCCCCCCAAGCTCCGCAATCGGCGCGCGGCAGCAGTCGACGAGCTTGCCGCGCTTGCCAAGAAGACGCAGAAGCTCGCGAGACGAGCCGATGTGGAAGAACCTGCACTTCGGCACGACGGAAACGGAGAAGTCCGCGAAGCCGTCCAGAAGGAGCTTCGGGAACTCCTCGTAGATGTCGCCGGCGATCGGCAGTCGCTCCATCTTTTCCGCAGTCTCCCAGTCGATGTACATTATGCCGGTGTCGATGAGAAAGACCCCGCGCGCGACATCGGGCTTCTGCAGAAATCCCGAAACGGGCAGCGTGCCGCGCGCCGCGCGCGTACCGCCCCCGCCGGCCTCGTACACGCCGTGGCGACGCGCCTGGCCCGGCCCGTCGGGATACGCCACGCCGGTGACGCCGCGGGCGGCGAAACGTACCGCGCCGCCAGAGAGGTATGGAACCACGTCGCCACAGCAAACGACCACGCCCGGCCGGACCGGCAGTCTCTCCATCTCGTCGATTATGTGGAAGAGTATTGGCCGCCCATCGGGCATTGGCACGAAGGCCTTGCCCATCGCGGCATAGCCCGGCGTGCGCTTCGCGTCGCCGCCGCTGTGGCACACGAGAACCCTGCCGGCCCCGGAAAGCCCGCGCCTGCGCAGCTCGCGCAGCGCGTTGACCGTAGCGCCAAGCGAGCCGACCCGCCTGTCGCCGGGATCTGGCAGCACGACGAATCCGTCGCACCCCTCTAGGCGGGCGCGGTAGCCTTCCGCCTGGGCGCGGTTCGCCGCAGTCACTATCGTCAGATCGAACGCCATCGCAATCCTCTCCTGTACCTGAATTTCAACGCCGGCGGACCATCCACCCCGAGGCAATCAGCCGCCGTTCGACCTGGACGCCTTCGGGCCACGGGGCTTCAGGGATAGTCCGCCGGCAAAGTGAGAACCTCGCAGCCGTCGTCGGTTATCGCGACTGTGTGCTCGAAGTGGGCTGAAAGGCACCTGTCCCGGGTAACGACCGTCCAGCCGTTCGGCAGCACTTCGGTCTTCTCGCCCTTCTTCGTCATGGTGATCATCGGCTCGATTGCAATCGTCATGCCGGGCTTCAGTACGAGCTTCGTGCCGGGCGTGCCGTAGTTCGGCACTTCCGGCGACTCGTGTATCGTGCGCCCGACGCCGTGGCCTATCCAGTCGCGCACGACGCCGAAACCTGCGTCCTCCGCGACTTTCTGGATGGCGTAGCCGACGTCGCCGAGATGCACGCCCGGCCCGCACGCGGCGATTCCCGCCTTGAGGCACGCCTTGGTCGTTTCGACGAGGCGGATGGTCTCAGGGTCGGACACGCCCACGGCCACAGTCCGCGACGTGTCGCCGTTGTAGCCGCGACAGCGGATGCCGACGTCGGTCTTCACGAGGTCGCCGGGCATGATCATGCGGTCGCGCGACGGTATGCCGTGTATGACCTCGTCGTTTATGGACACGCAGAGATTGCCGGGGAAGCCCTGGAAGCCCTTGAACGCGGCGTCAACGCCATGCTTCTCGCAGTAATCGGCGACAAGGTCGTCTATATCGCCCGTGGTCGCGCCCGGCACGGCGGCCGCCGCGCAGATGTCGCGTATCTCGGCGCTCATCCTGCACGCCTCCCTCATCAGGTCGAGCTGCGCCTTGTTTTTTATATCGACTTTCATATTACAACGTCTCCAGATTTCAGGCCGATCAGCCGTGGCGGCGCATCTGGCGCGTAGGCGTAGGCGGATCGATAACCTCTGGCACAAGCGCACCGCCGCTCCCGCCCTCGTTCGCGACCGACCTCCGGATTATCCACATCTGCACGATGGAAAAGAGGTTCGAGAGGAACCAGTACAGCGAAAGCGCCGACGGGAACGAATAGAACATGACGAGCATCATGATCGGCATGAAGATCATCATCATCCGCTGCTGCGACTTGTCGCCGGTCGATGGCGTGAACGCGCTCTGGAGTCCGGTCGAAAGCGCCATCAGTATCGGCAGGATGTTCAGCCCGCCGAACGGCAGATACTCCGCGAAAAGGCCTTCAGGCTCGGAGAGGTCGCCTATCCACAGGAACGGCGCATACCTCAGCTCGACCGCGGACCTCAGCACGTTGAACAACGCGATGAACACCGGTATCTGCACGATCATCGGCAAGCAGGAGCTCATCGGGTTCACCTTCGCGGACTTGTACAGCCCCCACGTCTCCTGCTGGAGGCGCTGCGGGTTGTCCTTGAACTTCGCCTGTATCTCCTTGAGCTTCGGCTGAAGCTCCTGCATCTTCCTCATGCCGACCGTCGATTTGTGAGTGAGCGGCCAGAATATAAGGCGCACGAGGATCGTGAGGAGTATTATCGCGATGCCGTAGTTCGGGATCAGGCTGTTGAAGAAGTTTAGCACGCTGACGAGCGGATAGCAGAGCCACCTCCACATGCCGAACTCCATAACGTCCTTCATCCCAAGATCCCAGAGAAGCGACTGCTTCTTCGGGCCGACGTAGAAAACGGTGGTGCGCGCAGCGCCTGCGGGAGCGTCAGCAAGCACTACCGCCGCCGACACGCTCTCAGGCCTGTACGAGGATGACTTGACGTCGCGCTTCACCGTCGCGCGGAAGCCGGCGTTGCGCGCCGTGGACGAGACAAACGCCGACACGAAGAAGCGGTTCTTCAGCGCAACCCACGACTGCTCGCGGGCATACTCGACGGTTTCGCTGTCGCCAGTGAAGGCCGACGAGGACGTTCCGCTGCAACCGCTGCAGCCGCCCGAAAGCCCGCCGACGAGATACGGCTTGAGAGGCGAATCGCCTTCGCAATGATGGACGACGCCCGGTTTCTCGCGGCCAAGGTCCCAAGAGTCCACCGACAGGAGGTCGTTCTTGGAATCTCCCATGCGCATCGTGCCAAGCGAGATGCCGCCGCCGAAACCCTCGTCCTCAAAGACAATCCTGTAGCCCTCCTCTATCCTCACGACACGCTTCTTTGCTCCACGCGCAAACACAACGCGGTTCGATGTCGCCTCGACGACGTCGAACGACTCGAGCTGCACGGCGCCAAGACCTAGCGCACCTGCGGCGCCGAGAGGGTCGGACGAGAAATCGAGTTCCACCGGCGGGTTGGCGTCGGAGACGTTTCCGCGTTCCCTGGCATACCGCTTAAGCGTCGCCTTCTTGACGGCGGCACCCCATGACGAAAGCTCGACCTTGGCGTCGCCGTTCTCCAGAGCGACGATGCGCTCCGGCTCGCCAGGCGGCAGGAACGACGGCGCCGGACGGGCAGCGGGTGCCTCCGCCGCCGCATCTTCCGCAGGGCGGGTCGCCTCAGCCGACGCCGTTGAATTGGTCGCCGCTATCGCCGCCTGCTCTGCCGCCGCCTTCGCGCGCGCATTCGCCTTGCTGCTCTCGGAAACGAGGTACCACGCAAGCACCGCGCCCAGCAGAATTGAAATTATCTTTTCCGTCTTGTTCATTTCTCTGCATCCCTTCTGGATGATTCACGCGGATTCCTCCACCGCCCGGCCTCGGGAACGGGATCGTACCCGCTGGCGCCGAACGGATGGCACCTCAATATCCTCCACAGCCCGATCATCGTGCCTTTCACTGCACCATGCGTCGAAAGCGCCCCTATCATGTACTCCGAGCAGGACGGCGTGAACCGGCAGCAATTTCCAAACAGAGGGCTGAGCGTCACCTGATAGGCCCTTACGAAAAGGATGAGTAGCCTGCTCACCGCCCGTTCCCCGGCATTTCCGCAATGCGCCGCATCTCGGCCATCACGTCTTCGCATCGCTTGCCGCGCAAAGCGGCCCTGCCGACAAACACCCATTCGGTCTTCACCGGCATCGCGTCTTCCTTCACCAGCAGGCGGTAGGCCTCCCGTAAAAGACGCTTCGCGCGGTTCCTGTCCACCGCATCGTGGAAGCTCTTCTTCGAGACGACGACGCCGGCCTGGCGACCGGCGTCGTCGGACTCGAGACGCCACGCAGCAAGGAGACGCCCCTTTACGGAACGCCCCCGGTCGAAGACTCTCCTGTACTTCGCGCCGGGGAGCCGCGTGGACATCCTCCAGCCCCTGTCAGACCTGCGTAAGGCGCTTGCGCCCCTTCGCCCGGCGCGCGGCAAGAACCTTGCGTCCCCCCTTGGTCGCCCTGCGGGCGCGATAACCGATCTTCCTTTTCCGCTTGATCTTCGACGGCTGCCATGTCATCTTCATGTCTATGTTTCCTTTCGAATGAAATGTTCTGCATATTATATCAAAATTCGGCCTGCCCTTTCAAGAGCATCCGCAGTTCGACGGTCGAGCGGCATATCTTGACGACGTTCCACAGGCGCGCCCAGCGCGGAGAACCACGCCAGTACGAGACGAGCTCCTTGACGGCGCCCAGTATCGGGCGGTCGCCGCGCATGGTCCTTTCCAACGCCTCGAGATACCGGGCAAGCAGCTCAGGCGAGTCGCCGCGTGCGCCTAATGCGCGCAGAAACGCCCTGCCAACCATGATGTTTCCCGCCGGTTTTCCAGGGGTGGGGAGCGTTACGTCGCCGTTTCTCACGATGGGCATCGTGGCTGCCGCGGCAACGGCCTCAAACGCCGCGGCGTCGCAATCGCCAGCATACATCTGCCGCGCCGTACGCGCATGCACCACAAGGAATCGGAGCGGAAAGGAATTGAACACCGGCATCAGCGCAAGCAGTTCGTCCGGACGGTCCACGCCGAGCCTCGCCTTGGCCGAAAAACGCCCGGGGCCCATCGCGCGGCATCCGACTTCGAGCATTCTGGCCAGTACATCCGGCGTGCGCAGTATCCCAGAGCCTCGACCTTTTTTGCGAACCATTGGAAACGGGCAGCCGCAGTTGAGGTCGGCAGTATCGTAGCCTGCGTCGCGGACGCGCTCAAGGCATCTCTCAAGCGCAACAGGATCTTTGCCGATGAACTGCGGGGTAATCCGCATTCCGCCGGTCGCGGGTCCGCCGGCAAGTTCTCTGTCCGCTAGGGGATCCAGCCCGTGGATGGCCGAGACGAACGGCGTCACCGCCTCGTCGAATCCGGCAGCGGCTATCTCTTCCGCGAACGTCTCCCTGAAGCATCGCGTCGTGACGCCGCGCAGAGGTGCGAGAATCATCATGGGGGAGGCAGGAACAAAACCGCCGTTTCATCGTCGGTCAGGTCGCGCCATTCGCCGGGCTTGAGCTCTGGGGGGAGGGCGAACGCCCCGACGGCAACGCGCTTCAGCGACAGCACAACGAGATGCGCGGCGGAGCACATCTTGCGGATCTGCCGCTTGCGCCCTTCCTTCAAGGTGAACTTCAGTAGATGTGTGTTGCCACGGCCTTCGCGGAGAAGCTCTACCGGCACCGGCCGTATGGTGTAGCCGTCGTCGAGAGTGATGGGAGAACGCAGCGTGTCGAGTTTTTCGGCGGACCAACGCCCCGCGACCTCGACAATGTACGTCTTCGCATGCTCAAAGCGCGGATGCGTGAGGCGGTTCACGAGGTCTCCGTCGTTCGACATGAGTAGAAGGCCTTCGCTGTCTCTGTCCAACCGCCCGACCGGGACGAGCCTTTCCGGAGTTTTCACTAGGTCCGCAACCGTCCTGCCGCCGAATGGGTCGCTCATGGTCGAGAGCACGCCGACTGGCTTGTACAAGACGACCGTTCGCTTGCCTTCCGCCGCGGCGAGCGGCCTGCCGTTGACGCGCACTTCTGCGCTCGGCGGGAACCTTGCGCCCGGCTCCTTCACGACGATTCCATCGACAGTGACCACGCCGGACTCTATGAGCGCAGCCGCGCCGCGGCGAGACGCGACGCCGGCGCCGGAAAGGATGTTCTGCAGCCGGAGCATTCCGGCGGCGGCTCCGGTGGCGCCGTCACTCATACAGAGACTATGACGAATGAGAAGTTGTCGGGCGCGCCGTGGCGCATGATGTCTGCCGAAAGCCTGTCGGCGGCGGAGCGAAGCGGTCCGGCGGAGGCGAACACTGCGAGGCGCGAGGCGGGTATCACGTCGTGCACGCCGTCGGTGCAGAGCACAAACCGCGCTTCGCTCTCCGAATTGATCTCAACCCATTCAGGCTTCACCGTGTCGGCAACGCCTATCGCCCTAGTAAGCATGGATTCGCCCGCCTTCGCCCGGTGGTCGCGGGTGAGGAGCTCGGGCATCCCGCGGCGGATCCTGTAGACGCGGCTGTCGCCGACAGTGCATACGGCCGCGTGGCGCGGGTTGTCCGGGTCGAGCACAAGCACCGCCGCAGTGGACCCCATGACCGCCGCGCCCTTGTCCGCGGCGTACGAGTAGATGGCGGAGTTCGCTTCCTCTACGGCTTTCTGGACAGCCGCGACGCGCGACTTGAATCCGTCGCCGGACGCGCCGACGAGCATCTTGAGGTCGCGGCAGACCATTTCGCTCGCGAGCCGCCCTTCAGAGCCTCCGCCCATGCCGTCAGCGACGCAATAGACCATGCGCCCCTCGTCCACGAAAACGTGGTCCTGGTTGTCTTCGCGTACAAGCCCCGTCTCGCTGACGGTACATGAACTCGCACACGGCGCGCGAACCGAGTCTTCGCCGCCTTTTGCGGCGCTTTTGCCAAATCCGAAGATGATCACGTCTTTATGCTCCCAGAGTCTTTCTTGCCGGAACTAGTGTGTATTATACCAAACTTTCGCGCGGATTCACTTGTAGAACGGCATAAAAGTTCGGTATAATATCCGGCATGGAACTGAGCGAAATAGTGAAAGAGGCCTTCTCGAAGTCGTATCCCGGCACGGACTTCGAGGGCGTACGCGTACTGCCGGCAACCGATCCGCGCTTCGGCGACTACCAGTGCAACGACGCGCTGAAGTTCGCGAAGAAGCTTGGCGCCTCCCCGCGCGAGATCGCTGGCAAGGTCGCCGCGGCGCTCGCGGGCGGCGACGGAGCGTTCGAAAAGGCGGAGACCGCAGGTCCGGGGTTTCTCAACCTCACAGTCTCCGCTAAGTGGCTCGAGGGGCGCCTCGCCGAGCTTGCGGCGGCGCCCTCGCTCGGCATTCCACAGCGCGGCGCCGGAAAAACGGTGGTAATAGACTACTCGTCGCCAAACGCTGCAAAGCAGATGCACATCGGCCACATCCGCTCAACCGTGATCGGCAACGCTATCGACCGCATCTTCCGCGCGCTCGGCTACAGGGTCGTCGCCGACAACCACCTCGGCGACTGGGGCACTCAGTTCGGAATACTCATCAAGGGCTACCGCGAACTCCTCACCCAGGAGGAGCGCGACAACCTTACCGTCGCCGCCCTCGAAAAGTGCTACGTACTCTCCGCGGCGAAGGCGAAGGAGGAAGACGGCGCATGGAAGGACTCGTGCAGGGCCGAGCTCGTCAAGCTCCAGCGCGGCGACCCCGACAACCTCGCGCTCTGGAAACGGTTCATCGACATCTCTATCGCCGAGTTCGAGCGGATATACTCGATGCTCGGCGTCAAGTTCGACACCTACCGCGGCGAGTCGTACTACAACGACGCGATGCCGAAGGTCGTCGAGGAACTCCGCGCGGCGGGGCTTGCCGTCGAAAGCGAAGGAGCGCTCGTCGTGAACCTCGAGGACGAGAACCTCGGCGTCGCGATCGTCAGGAAGTCCGACGGCGGATACAACTACACGACGAGCGACCTCGCGTGCGTGAAGTCGCGCATAGCCGAGTACGCGCCTGAGCGGATCATCTACGTCACCGACGCGCGCCAGCGCCTGCACTTCAGGCAGTGGTTCACCATCGCGGAAAAGACCGGCTGCACGACGACTCTGGTGCACGTGCCCTTCGGCCTCATGTCATACCAGGGCAAGGCCATCTCGACGCGCGAAGGCAACCTCGT
>Ga0310786_10007503_pt1 | contig 14216 bp, 4 predicted proteins | sample AusTroGonzalo_MG_FD_203881 | JGI IMG/M metagenome (GOLD analysis project Ga0310786, IMG submission 203881) | Bovine rumen microbial communities from tropical cattle in Woodstock, Queensland, Australia - Gonzalo_03 (v2) (version 2) | ecosystem: Host-associated > Mammals > Digestive system >... | reverse complement strand
ACATCAACACGTATTTCACCAATCGGATCCATGCGGCGGTCGAGCTCTACCGCGCGGAGAAGATCCGCAAGATCATCGTGTCGGGCGACAACAGCCGCACGGATTACAACGAGACGGGCGACATGGCGCGCGAACTGGTCGCGCAGGGCGTGGCGCCGGAGGACGTGCTGTCCGACTACGCCGGATTCCGCACTCTTGATTCGGTCGTCCGCGCCCGCAATCTTTTCGGCGCGACAGAGATTACGGTCATCTCCCAAGAGTTCCATTGCGAACGCGCGATCTATCTGGCCGCGCAACACGGGATCGATGCGGTCGGGTTCGTGGCGGACGAGCATGCGCCGCGGTCGGTCATCATCCGTCTGGGCGTCCGCGAGCTTTTCGCGCGCATGCTTGCCGTTCTTGACGCCGAAATCCTGAAGACGAAGCCGCATTTCGAGTACTGATCCGCCCGCCTCTTTCTTTTCCTTATCTCTTCACGCCGCATCCCCCTCCCCTCGAGCTCCAACGGAACGGATGCGGTTCTTTAGTTTATGAATGCGGTCTTTTTCCATCGTTTTTTTCGAAAAAGACGCTGTTCGAGCTTGAAATCCTGAAAGAAGGTGGTATAGTTAGCGAAATACGGAGTCACGAGAACCATTTTATTGAGATAGAGCATAGAAAACGATGAATCCCGAACAGAACCAGTCGGCGGAACCTGCCGCAAAAGGATACAGTTTCAACACATTCAGCGGGGTCTTTCTGCCGTCCATCCTGACCATCCTCGGCGTGGTGATGTTCATGCGACTGGGAACGATCGTGGGCAAGCTCGGCGTGGCGGGCGCGTTCGGCATCCTGCTTGTGGCGGAGAGCATCGCGGTCGCGACGGGCCTCTCCATCTCGGCGATCTCCACGAACACGCCGGTGAAAAGCGGCGGGCCGTACTTCCTGATCTCGCGGTCGCTGGGTCCCGGCTTCGGCACATCCATCGGCCTGACCTATTATTTGTCGCAGTCTCTGTCCGTGCCGTTCTATGTGATCGGCTTTTCGGAAGCGTTCGTGACGGTGTTCCCGTCGTTCGCGCCCCAGCTACTGTGGGTCGGCCTGATCCCGCTGGCGGTCCTGTTCACGATCGCGATGATCGGCGCGAACTGGGCGATCCGCACGCAATACGTCATCATGGCGATCCTGGCGCTTTCCATCGTGGCGATCTTGGGCGGCGCGGCCGCGAGCGGTCCGACGATCGAGGGACTCCGCACCAATTTCCGTCCGGTCAAAGGAGTGAAACTGGACATCCTGATTCTGGCGACGAATTTCGCCGTGTTCTTCCCGGCCGTGACCGGGTTCCTCGCAGGCGTGAACATGTCCGGCGACCTGCAGGACGCCCGCAAGTCCATCCCGCGCGGCACGATCCTGGCAATCAGCGTCGGATTCGTGATCTACGCAGTGGAGATCCTGCTCTTCGCCGCGGCATGGGATCGGCAGGACCTCATCAAAAACACCTATGGCACACTCGTGAAAAACGCCGTGTTCCACACCGGGTTCCTCGTCTTCGCGGGCATGGCGGCGGCCACCCTGTCCAGCGCACTCGGCACGCTGATCGGCGCACCGCGCATCCTGCAGGCGTTTGCCGCGGACAGGATCTTCACACCGCTGAACTTCTTCGCCTGGGGACGCGGCAAGAACAACGAGCCGATCCCGGCAATGTGCCTGACGCTCCTGATCTCGGCGGGAATCCTCTTCTGGGGCAGCCGTCAGGGCAGCGGCGGCAGCGCGCTGAACGCCGTAGCCGAGCTTGTGACCATGTTCACGCTCTGCACCTACGGCATCATCAACATCGCGGCGGCCGTCGAGCATTTTGCAGCGAATCCGTCCTTCCGCCCGAAATTCCGCCTGTTCCACTGGGCGGTCGGCTGTTACGGCGCGGCGGCGTGCTTCGCCGTGGCGCTCTTCATCAATGCCGGGCTCCTGATCGTGGCGTTCTTCATCGTGGGCATCCTCTTCCTCATCGCGCGCGAGAAATCGCTCGCCAGCACCTTCGGCGACGCCCGCCGGGGCTACTACTTCGAACGCATCCGCCGGTGCCTCATTCATTTGGCGTCCATGCCCTCCGACGCAAAAAACTGGCGTCCGCAGATCCTCATCCTCGCCGGACCGAACAAAAAACATCTCGCGCTCATCCGCTACGGATCGCTGCTGAACAATGAACGCGGCATCATGTCCGTGGCAAGGTTCCTGAATCCCGGCCCCGATCCCGCGGCGGCGGAGATCCAGCGCAAACAGGAGGAGGCCCGGCTCCGCGAACTCGCAGAGGAGTCCGGCACGCAGTTCTTTCCGGTCGCCGTCACGACCTCCGAGGAAACAGATTTCGACGAGGCGCTGAACGTCTTCCTGCAATCACACTCGCTGGGTCCGCTCGCGCCGAACATCGTGCTCTCCGGCTGGCCCATCCACGAGGAACGCGTCGAGGCGTTCTTCCGGCACTTGCAGACCATCCGTCTGCTCCGCATGAATACGCTCGTCCTCATCAATCCCGACCGCGCCGCGGAAGAGCCGGGCGACGGCCCCATCGACATCTGGTGGCGCGGACGCAAAAACGGATCCCTGATGCTGATCCTGGCGCATCTGCTGACCTGCAACCGCGAATGGCACAAGACAAAGATCCGTCTGCTGCGTCTGGCAGATCCGGAACACCGCCCCGAGGCGGAACAGGAACTCGCGCAGCTCGCATACGATTCACGCATCGAGGCTCAGCATCTCGTGCTGTCCCAGGAGGCGAACTTCGAAGCGGCGTTCCGAGCGTATTCCTCGCACGCCTCCCTCATCTTCCTCGGATTCATCCCGCCGCAGCCGGACGAGTGCCGGTCGTTCTACGACAGGATCAGTATTCAGCTCGAAGGAATGCCGACGACATTCCTCGCGGCCTCCGCGGGGGACACCGATCTGGATTCGTAAGACCGTTTTCCGATTTCCGAATAAAAGAAACTCCGCTTTCCCCTCGCCGCACGGACGAACGGGAAAGCGGTTCTTTTTTGCCGGGACAGGTCTTAAGATTAACGGGACAAGCCGTCAGAAGAGGTCGGCACGGAGTTTCACGACCGCCTTTTTGATGCGGGCCGGAGCTTCGGCGGCATATTTCGCGAAATGTTCATCCGAGGGGAAGAGCAGCACGAAGCGGCCCGGCGTCATGGCGCAGAGCGTCAACATCTTCTGCGCATGGTAGAACGCCACGTCCTTTTCTTCGTCGTACGGCGTTTTGATCGTGGACTCGTCCAAGGGCGCGACGGCGATATATTCCGCGCCCGCGATGCAGTACTGGATGTCGATGTACTTCCGGTGCGCTTCCAGAATCGGCGGCGGGTTCTCCTCGGTATCGTAGGACTGCACCATCACATACACGTCGCGTCCGGCGATATCGAAGGTGGCGTCCGGCGTGTCCGGCGTGAGCGTTTTCAGGAATTCGAACGCCTGTGCGGCGGCCTGTCCGAAACGGTACAGGGGGATTCGGTCGATATGGTCGTAGATCATGCTGATTCTCTCCGGGGGTTCAAGGTCTGGGGACCGCGCACGGCGGCCTGGTTTTTGTCTTCCAAAACATACACCGCATTCGCGCGTCTTTCAAGCCGAAACCTCAAAAAATCCCCGGAAAACACGGCGGAAGCCACCGCGTTTTCGGGGGACGGGTCAGCCTGACGAGGCAGTGAAGGTCAAAGGCTCAGATATGGTTTGCCACTTCGTAGGCATCCCAGATCGCCTGATGGATGTTCCGGCATTCTCTGCAATCGCCGATGGCATAGAGTTCCGGGACATCCTGCATCGCCTGGTACAGAGAGGCGTCGCTGCGGAATCCGGCGGCGACGATCACCGCATCTGCCTTCAGCTCGGTGTCTTCGCCGGTTCCCTGATCGTGCAGGATGACGCCCGAATCCGTCACTTGTTTCGCGATGGTGTTTGCGCGGATCGTGCAGCCTTTGAAGCGGACCAGAGCGGCCAGCATATCCTTGTTGGCGGAGCAGAGCGGAGCATTGAGCTGGAGAATATCCTTTTTCGCCTCCACGATCGTGACGTTCCTGCCGAAGGATTCGCGAAGCCACAGGGCGAGTTCGCATCCGACGGTGCCGCCGCCGAGCACGACAATGCTCTCGCCAAGTCCCGCAGCATTGTTTTTCAGCACGGATCTCGCATCGTACACGGGGATACCCCTGCCCAGATCGAACAGGCGGGGCGTGGCTCCGGTCGCGATGATGAGGACATCGAAAGTCATGCCGCGGAGCATTTCCTCCGTCACGGTAGTGCCGAGATGGGTTTCGACCTGAAGCTCCTTCAGGGTATGGACATACCACTGGATCAGGGCGCGGTCTTCCGCCTTGAAATCGGGCACGCCCGCGGGGACGCATGCGCCGCCGAGGATGTTATCCTTCTCGAAGATCACGGGCTTGTGGCCGCGGATCGCGAGCACTCTTGCAGCCTCCATGCCGGCGATGCCGCCGCCGACGATGACCACTTTCTTCGGGCGCAGGATCGGATTGTATGCGAAAACGCGCTCTCTGGCGCACTGCGGATTCACGGCGCAGTTGATCAGCGAGTAATTCTGGATTCGCCCCATGCAGCCTTCCTGACAGCTGATGCAGGGACGGATGTCCGCCTTCCTGCCGCTGCGCAGCTTGTTCGCGTAATCGGCATCGGCGAGCAGCGGACGGCCGAGGGACACGATGTCGATCCAGCCGTCCTTCACCGCCTGGGAAGACAGATCGGGATTCGAGAGTTTGCCTGCGCAGATCACCGGGACTTTCACCACTTCCTTCACCGCCTTGGCGTACTTCAGGAAGAGACCGTCTTTCTGGTACATGGGCGGATGCGACCAGTACCAGCTGTCGTAGGAGCCGACGTCCACATCGAACGCGTCGTAGCCGTACTGCTCCAGCATTTTCGCGACTTCGAGCCCTTCGGCTTCATCGCGTCCCTTTTCCTCGAATTCTTCGCCGGGGAGCGCGCCCTTTCGCCAATCCTTGATGAAGCTCTTCGTGGACAGACGCATGACCACAGGGAAATCGGAGCCGCAGGTCTTCGCGATCTCCTTGCGGATCTCCTTTGCCAGACGAAGCCTGTTTTCCAGCGACCCGCCGTATTCGTCCGTGCGGTGGTTGAACATGGCGATCGCGAACTGGTCGATCAGGTAGCCTTCATGGACGGCATGAATCATGATGCCGTCGAATCCGGCGCGTTTCCCGATGGCCGCCGCCTTGCCGAACATGGCGATGATATGATGGATCTCGTCCACCGTGATCGCGCGACATGTCTTGTCGAGCCAGCGGTGAGGGATTTCGGAGGGGGCTACGGGGTTGTCCGCGCCCTGGTCCTCCGGGATCGACACGCGTCCGAAACCGCCGGAAAGCTGAAGCAGGATTTTGGATCCGTACGCGTGGATCCGCTCCGTCATTTCCTTGCCGGTGCGAATGAACTGATGCGGATTCCGGGTCGGGACAGGCACGCCGGGGCAGGAATGTTCCTCCACCGTGAAATCGGCGAACGTAACGCCGGTGCAGATCAGGCCGGTTCCGCCTTTTGCCCGTTCCACATAGTAATCAATGCCTCGCTGATTGAATGCACCATCGGCATCGCCAAGTCCCAGAGGACCGACGGGAGCCATCATGAAACGGTTTTTCAGCTCAAGATTGCCGATCTTGACCGGCTGGAATAGTATGTTGTAATCCATAGAAGTACCCTTGGTGAAGTTTTTTTGAAGTTAAGATACAACAAAAACGGGGAATGTCAAGTCAGAATGCAAACTGAAAGAGAAAATACTTGAAAATTGCAGTCAAAACGTCAATCCATGAAGCCAGGGATAGTTTCGATTGACGCGGCAACTGACAGGGAAATATCGCCGAATCGTGGAGTTTGGAGAGAAAAACGCCCCCGGCCTGGAAAAAGACCGGAGGCGTTTGTTTTACTGATTCGGTTTGAGGCATGGAGATCTCAGGCGAGCTTGGCGATGTTCAGCCAGCCGGATTGATCGTCCAGTCCGTCGAAGGAGGAGGAGACAGAGGCGTCCGCAAGGACATCCGTGTCGTACCCGCCGAAGCTCTGGGCGTCCTGCGTGCCGAGGAGGTCGGAAGCCGCAAGTCCGGTTTCCGGCATATCAAGGCTGCAGGCCTCCGGCATGGCGAGCGCGGATGCGACAGAAGCGGTCTCCGGCATGGCAAGCGCGTCGGCAATGATTCCGGAAGTACTGAACAACGCAGTCAAGTTATAATACGCGCTGCCCTTTTCGTTGGACTTCGTGCTCTTCGCGGTCACGGAAACATAGTATTCGCCCGCTTCGAGCATGAGCGCCTCGGTCTTCACGGTAGCGCCGACGGAGTAGTCCTTCACCTTCACGCTGGTCTTCTTCTGGAGCGAGGTCACGATGGGCTTGCCCTTCTTGTCCTCGCCCTTCTGCCAGATCTCGAACGTCACGTCCGCGAGCGCCGTGATCTGGAAGCTCAGGGCGCCGCTTTCCGTCAGCACGACCTTCCCGTAGTCGACGGCGTCCTGATAACCCACGAAGTTCTTGAACGCACCGTCGCCGATCGGGTTGTTGTCCAGGATGATCGTCGTATCGCCGGGCGAGACGATCGTGTTCGTGCGGAGGTTGGCATCGTCGTTGTATACCTTTTTCTTCTTGTCGAAGAGCCAGTTGTTCTCGCCGCCGTCCGCGCTGTCGAAGAACCGGGTCGCCACGGTATTGACGCTAACGTTGTAGTAGGCCGAGCCGCCCTTGACAGCGTCCGTGCTCTCCATGGAAATGAAGTATTCGTACTTGTCGTTGACTTCGAGTAACTGCGCCTTGGTCGACTTGGCGACCTGCGCGCCGTTCTTCGTCTTCAGCGTCACGGCGGAGCCGACTTTCGAGAGCTTGCCGGTATTCGTGTTGCGTTTCCAGAGCGTAAACTTCGCGTTGCCGTTGGCGGCGAGGTCGAAGCTCAGGTATGCGGTCGATGCGAGGTCGAGCTTGGCGTAGTCCACGGGGTCGCTGAACCCGACGAAGTTGTTGTAGTCGCCGCCGTTGATCATGTCGGTATTGTCCAGCTTGATCGTCTTCACGCCGCGCGCCACGGGGGCGGGGTTTTCCACGACGGGCTTGTTCGTGGCCGCGTTGTTCCAGCCGTCGTCCGCGTCGACGAAGATCGTGCTGTCGACCACGTTCACGTTGTAGAGGCCCTGCAATCCCTCTTTCTTCACGTTCTTCGCCACCATCGAGGCATAGTAATCGACGCCGACTTCGAGGCAGATGTTGCCGAGCGTGGCGACCTTGCCCTTCTTGACCGTCACCTTGCCGACCTGGATCTGCGCGCGGTTGCCCTTCTTGTCGAGGCCGTCCTTGTAGAGATAGAACGTGCCGTCGGCGGTGGACTTGACCGTGAACGACACCTTCGCCGCGGTCGTGACGATGATCTTTCCGACGTCGCCGGTGTCCACGTTGGTCCCGTCGTTGCCGAACATGTTGTGCATGTCTTCGAAGTCAATGGTGCCGACCACGTCCAGACTGATCTCGCCGTTGCCGGTGATCGTGTTCGATGCGAACTTGGCGATGTTCTCGTCCGTGTTCCAGCCTTTCTTCTTGTCGTACAGGTAATCGTTCCAGCCGTTGTCCGGCTTGTTATCCGGTTCGCTGGTGTCGATGTTCGTCACGGCATAGCTGGCATTTTCCTCGTTGCCTGCCGTGTCGGTGGCGTGGAAGGACACGGTCGTGTTTTCAGTCACGGGCACGCCGACAGCCGGGTCGTAATCCTGCCAGACGCCGTCACCGATCTTGTACTGTTTCGACGCCAGTGCCACATCGTCCGCGAACGTCGCCATGACGGTCACGGATTTCGTGGGATCCGTCGTGCTCGGCACGATGTTCGTGATAGTCGGCGCTACCTTGTCGATGTTGTTGACCACATAGCTGACTTCCTCGGATTCATTGCCGGAGGTGTCGACCGCCTTGAAGGAGACGGTCGCGTTTTCGGTCATGGACACGCCGTCAACATACTGCTGCCAGGTGCTGTCGTTGATCTTGTACAACATGGACTTCACAGCCACATCGTCGGAGAAGTCGGCGGTCACGATCACGTCCTGATTGGTCGGCGTCATGATGCTGGCCTGCACGTTGGAGACGACCGGCGGCGTGGTGTCGGGTTCAGACGATATGATGTTCGTCACGGCGTAGCTTTCGATCGTCTCGTTGCCGGCGGCGTCGAAGGTCTTGAAGGAGACCGTGGTATTTTCCGTCACAGTCACGGGCCCCGTGCATTTCTGCCACGCGCCGTCGCCGATCCTGTACTGCAAAATGGAGGACATACACGTCTCATCTTCGCAGACCGCACCCAAGGTCACGGACGCGGCCGGCTCCGTGGTGCTGGGTGTGATGGTGATGGTCGGCGGGACCTTGTCGATGATCGGGACGTCGCAGGGGACCACGTCGGACTCGTTGTCGGAGGTGTCGACCGCCTTGAAGTACACCGTCGCATTTTCGGTCACGACCACGCCGGTGACCGGGTCGTAATCCTGCCACGCGCCGTCGTCGATCTTGTACAGTTTGGACTTGACCGCCACGTCGTCGGTGAAGTCCGCCGTCACGGTCACATTCTGGTTTGTGAACTCAAGGGTGCTCAGTTGGACATTCGTGACGACCGGCGGCGTGGTGTCGGCCACAGCCTTCGCCACGAGGTCCAGCGTGAGGGCGCCGCCACTGAGATTCAGCGTGTAGTCGGCGAACACGGTGGAGAGCGTGCCGCCGACCGCGAGCGTACCGTATTCGTCGCCGAATTGGTTCATCACGGTAATGGCCTTGCTGAATCCGTCCGCGCCGTCCGCCAGGTTGTACGTGCCGCTTGCCTGCGTGCCGTCGACCGTGAGCGTGTATTTCACCGCCGCGGTCCCGACGAATGACAGGTCGTTCACGAGCGCGGGATCGAGCGTCGTGGTCTTCCTGAGATCGAAGTCGATGATCGCGCCGTCGTCGAAATCAGCGAACGCGCCCATTTCGAATGCGGCCTTTCCGGAGAGTTTGCCGCCGCTGAAAACGATCAGGTTGCCGCCTGCCTCGACCGTGACGCCTTCCGCCGTGCCGTGTTCATAGACGTAGAGGTCGCCGAGGTTCTTGACCGTGGTATCGCGCGCCACGCCGCCCTCGGAAACGTACAGGCCGCCTTCCTTGTTGACGGTGGTGGCGCTCGCGAGGCCGCCGCTGGAAACGTTCAGATATCCGGCGGAATCGAGCACGGTGCCGCGCGCGAAACCGCCTTTATAGACGTGGAGCACTCCGACCTCGCTGAGTTTGGTATCGGTCGCAGTGGTCCCGGAGTGGACGGTGACATCCGAATAGTCTTTCACCTCGAGTCCGGTGAACGTGTTGGCGACGAACTTGACGTCCGCACCATCCTCCACGTAGACATATCCGCCGTTTTCCCTGACCTGCGTCGCCTTGCCGCCGTAGACCCCGAGGGAGGCGCGGTAATCGACGGTGATGTTGTCCACCGATCCGCCGTTAAAGACCTCAAGCCAGCTGCTGGTATGGACCGTGTAATCGGAAAGGGTGTCGGATGCCTCGAACTCTTTTCCGCCGAGCGTGCCCTTCGCATAGGTGTTCGGGGCGATCGAGAGGCCGAGATTCGCGCCTTCCTCCGCCACGATCCCGGTCGCGGACCCGCCGACGTAGACGCTGAGCTGGCCGCCGGCCGCGATGCTGACGCCTTCCGCCTTGCCGCCTTCTTCGACGTAGATCCTGCCTCCGGTCTCGACGGTCGTGTTGGTCGCGAGGCCATCGGACGCGACGTCAACCGCGCATCCGGAACGGACCGTGTAATCGGCAACGGTGTTGCCGGTCTCGACCGCGCTGCCGCCGTACGTGCCCTGCACGTAGGTGCCCGGCGCGACCGTGAGTTCGAGATACGCGCCCGCTTCCGCCACGAACCCGGTTGCGGACCCGCCGGTGTAGACGTAGAGCCCGCCGCCGGCCGCGACGCTTGCGCCGGTCGCCTTGCCGCCTTCGTAGACATCAAGGCTGCCGCCTGCCGCGACGTCGGTGTTGCCGGCGCTGCCGCCGTTGTAGACCATGAGGTATCCGCCGTAACCGATGTTCGTGTCGGTCGCGATGGTCCCGGAGTGGACCGTCGCCATATTCCAGTCTTTCACCTCGAGCCCGGTAAATTCATGCGGCGCGAACTCGATGTCCGCGCCCGCATAGATTTCGACACAGCCGCCGTTCTCCGTGACCTGCGTCGCTTTGCCGTCGCTGAAATAGAGCATGCCCCCGTAATTGACGGTGGTCGCGTCCGCCTCGCCCTCGTAGACATAGGCACGGCCGCCGGAGTTGATGGCGGTCTCTTTGGCGACGCCGCCGGTGTAGACGTAGAAATAGCCGCCGGACTGGATAGTGGTCTGGCTGGCGAGTGCGCCGTTCTCCACGTCGAGCTCGCCGCCCGCCAGAATGTTCACGCTGCTGGCAACCTTGCCGGCTTCGAGGTCGTAATAAGTATCCAGGTCGCCGGTCAGGTCGACCGTGCCGCCGCCACCACCGTCGCCGATCGTGAGGCCGAGGAGCCCGCCGGTCGACAGCGTGAGCGTGTATTTTTGGCTGCCGATGGTCGACGTGGCGCCGACCGTAAGGGTGCCGAGCGTGTCGCCGGAGGTGTTCACGACCGAGATGGTCTTGTCGAATCCGGTCGCGCCCTCGGCAAGCTTGTAATCGCCGTCCGCCTCGGTCCCGTCGACCGTGAGCGTGTAGTTGAACGTCTGTGCCATGGCGAACGACAGGTCGTTCACGAAAGCGTCCGCGCCCGGCGTGGTCTGCGTGAGATCGAAGTCGAAGATCGCGCCGGCAAAGGCGGCGAGATTCGCGCCGGTTTCGAACGTCATCTTCCCGGTGATCTTGCCATTGACGGCGAGGTTGCCGCCGGCGGTGACGGTGAAGTCGGCGAGCGTGCCGCCGCCGTAGACGTTGAAGCCGCCGCCATCGTTGATGACCGCGCCGGAGACCAGACCGCCCTCGGAAACATTGACCAGCCCGTTCTTATTGACGGTGACGTTGCCGGCGATGCCGCCTGAGGAGACGTGGACCAGACCGAGGTCGCCGACGGTGACGCCCTCTGCGGAGCCGTATTCCTTGACGTTGAACTCGCCACCGGTAACATTCGTGACCTTGGCGGTGCCGCCGGAGATGACCTTCATGTGGCCGCCGGTCTTGACTTCGGTTTTGCTGGCGAGGCCGGTGGAGGAGACTTCGAGGTAGTTGTTTTCCGTGACGACGGTGTTGATGGCGGTGCCGCCTTTCGCGACGTACAGGGTGCCGACGACCGTGAAACCGTCGATGGTCTCCTTGATTTCGAAGGGGGTTCCCGCGTACGTGCCCTTCGCATAGGCCTTGGACCCCAGGGTGAGCATCAGCCTGGCGCCTTCGTCCGCGACGATGTCCGTGACCGTGGTGCTGGTATAGGCGTAGACGACGCCGCCCGCATGGACCTTGACATTTTCCGCGGCCGCGTTCGGGAACAGCCGGAGATAGCCCTGTTCGCCGAGGGTGACGCCGCTCGCGGAGCCGCCGGAGGAGACGTTGACCGCGCCAAGATAGCCGTCGACTTCGGTGTCGTACGCGATGCCGCCTTTGGAGACGACGACCGTGCCGGACTCGTGGACCGAGGTTTCGCGCGCGACGCCGCCTCCATAGACCTTCAGGATGCCGTCCTTGTTGACGTTCACGCCGAGCGCGGTCCAGTCGCCAGTGATCTCCTTGGTCTCGCCGGTCACGTCGCCGGTGAAGAAGTTGCCCGTGCCGATGGTGACGAAGAGCCCGTTCGTGTCGATGGCGAGCGTGTAGCACGTTGTGCCGCTGAGCAGGGAGTGGCCGACGGAGAGCGTGCCGAGCGTGCTGCCGAGCGTGTCCTTCACGGTGATGGTCCCGTCGAAGCTCGTCGCGCCTTCGATGAGACTGTAGGCGCCGGTCGCCTGGGAGGCGGAGACCGTGAGCGTGCAGTCGTATGAACCCTCGAAGACGCTGAACGACGCATCGTCGATGAGGAATTCATTGCCGGGGGCTGCCGTCGAAATGTCGAGGTCGAGTGTGCCGTCATAGAACTTGAGCTGGGAGGCTTCGCGCAGGACGCCGGTCAGGACCGCGCCCGCACTGACATAGATGTTCTGGAGAGTTCCGCCGGACGTAACGTTCATGACGGCGCCTTCCTTCAGATCGACGCGGGAGACGATGGCTCCGCTGCTGACTGCGATAGTCGCGGAGGTCAGGGTCGCGCTGTCCAGAATGCCGTCTTTTCTGACCGTGACCTCGCCCTTGTTGACGGTAGCGGATGATGCGCTCGCGCCCGCACTGACGATCATGGAACCGCCGGAATCGACGGTGATCTTGTCGAAAAAGCAATAGTCCGGGTCTTCAGAGGCTGTACTGCTCTTCAGGTTCAGCGTTCCGTCATGGACCTCGATCCCGGTAAAAACGCCGCCTTCGAAGGTGGCTTTGCCGCCCTGGTTCACGGTCGTCGTGCCTTTGATGCTTCCTCCCTCGTAAACGTATATCGCGCCGCCGTTGTTCACGGTGGTGTCACTGGCGATGCCGCCGGAGCTGACCGTAAAGTAGCCGCCATTCACGAGGGTACCGACCGCTTTCGCCTTGCCTTCCGAGAGGAGAAGATTGCCGCCTGCATTGATGATCGTGCCGTTTGCGGTTCCGCTGCTCTCCACGTCGACTTCGCCCCAGTCATTGATGATCGTGTCGTTGACGATACCGCCTTTGGAGACGAAGACATAGGAATCTTCGTTGACCGTGGTGTTGTTTGCGATGCCGCCGCTGAAGACGAACATATCCTCGGCGTTCAGGACTACGTTGTTGCTGGGGGTTTCGGGTTTTACGTTTACCATGGGTCTGGCCTTTCGTGTTGAGTTTATGTTATTTTAATTTGAGTTCAGAAAAAAGGAAAAACTGAGTCGCGCTCCCCCTTCGGGCGCGTCCATAATTCAATTCATGAAATATAACACCCCACATGCAAAATATCAAACCTTTTATCCACAATCTTTATAGTTTTTTGATTTGCATTTCACGGTTTCTTTTACGATATGGCAAAAAAACGAAACGAAGCCCCATATCGCAGCAGGACGCAAACGTGTCTGATTCCAGTATGCGAAAGAGAGAAAGCCCCCGGGATCATGATCGATCCCGAGGGCCGCGAGTTTTAATTTTGTTCGCAGTGTTTCAGCTCATGCGAGCATGTTGAGGTCCTGCCAGCCGTTTTTACCGGCAAGGTCGGCGAGGGAGGACGTGGAGGCGTCTGCGAGGACATCCGCATCGTACTGGCCGAAACTCAGGACATCTTGCGTACCGGAGAGGTCGGAGGAAGCAAGTCCGGTCTCCGGCATGGCAAGCGAACCGGCTTCCTGTGCGGAGAGAAGAGCGGAGTTCTGGCCGGACACGCTGACGACGTCCACGTTGTAGTAGGTCTCGCTGCCCTTGCCCGCGTTCGTCGAGGTGACGCCGATGAAGAAGTCGCCGTCGTTCTTGAACTTGTACGTGACTTCCTTCGAGAAACCGTTCTTCGCCGTGAGCTTGGTCGTCGAAAGGGCTTTCAGCTTGCCTTTCTGCAGGCTGTAGATCACGAAGCTGGCGGCATCCGTGGCTTCGACCTTGAAGGTCGCGGTCATATTGGCATTGGCCTGGATCCGCAGGACGTCGCTGGCATCGCCGAATCCGACGAAGTTGGTGTACTGTTTTCCGTTTCTCGTTTCATCGATCTCGGCATCGCCTTCCAGCGCACCGTCGATCCGGATCCGGGCGCCGGTGTTCAGTGCCACGGGATCGGCGTTCAGGACCAGGGCGCTGACCGTCTTGGCCTTGCTGTTGTAGTCGTTGTTGTTGAGGTCGCTGTCAGCAAAGACCTTGCAGTCCGCGGTCACGCTGTAGTAGGCACTGCCGCCGGACTTGGCGTTCGTGCTTTGGACCGAGACGTAGTATCCGGTCACGCCCGCCGCGTCTTCTTCGGGGATGGTGAGCCGGTCGAGGTAGATGGTCTTCTTCGACGATGCCGTACCCGTATCCTGTCCCTTCTTTACCGTGAGGGACGTCGTCTGGAGGGCTTTCTGGACCCACTGCCCCTTGGCGTTCAGCGTCAGGCTGTAGACCACGAGCTTCACTTTGTCCGTAGCGTTGACCGTGAAGGACACGGCCGCGGGCGCGCTCGGCGTGAGCTTTGCGAAGTCGTATTCATCGCCGAATCCGA
>Ga0310786_10007500_pt1 | contig 14218 bp, 3 predicted proteins | sample AusTroGonzalo_MG_FD_203881 | JGI IMG/M metagenome (GOLD analysis project Ga0310786, IMG submission 203881) | Bovine rumen microbial communities from tropical cattle in Woodstock, Queensland, Australia - Gonzalo_03 (v2) (version 2) | ecosystem: Host-associated > Mammals > Digestive system >... | reverse complement strand
GATGCTTTGATGGCGCGGTTACCAGTGGTCGCTTCGGACAGAGAGGTCTGGATGTTTCGGGTGATGGCATCCTGATTGCGGAGTGAGAAGTCAAAGCGCAAGTTCAGGTCGTGCGCAAAGTTGCTCTTCCCGCTGCTCGAGCTTGAATTCTTGCTTGCATTGTTGCGACTGTTCTCCTTCTCGTTGTCTTTGGCATTCTTGCCGTTGGCAGCCTTTTTCTTATTCTTGCTGGAGGCTTTCTGACTCGTGCTCTTGATGTCGAAAAGGGAACCGATCTTGAAATCGTTGATCTTATAGCCCACGCCGAAGACAACGTCAGCAGAGCTGGCCTCGTTAATTTGTGCTGAGGTCATGGAGAGGGTAAGGACACGTGTCTTGCGGTACTCCAGCTTCACCGTCATGTTGTTCTGCATCGTCACGTTCAACCCGATGAGTGGCGAGAAGGCTTCGTTGATGCTCACCGTTGAGATATCATACATGGAGGAGGGCTGGTAGTTGCCAGTCGTGGTGTTTTGGATGAAGCCCATATCGCTGCCATGCATATATTCAACCCATGATGAGTAGCTGTTATAGGAACCGATACTATAGACGCTCTTATAGGCATGGTTAAGGGTGACGCTCTTGAACTGGTCGCGCAGCCAGGGCAGATTGCCCAGTCCTTTGTAACTCAGGCTCCAGTTGGGGAGTATGCTGGTGATGGCTGGGAAGATGTCCAAAGGCGTCGTCGCAGCACGGCGACCCGTGTAAGCTGCCAGGAATGCCGGTACCATCACATCGGAGCTGTATGGATTCACGCTGCCGTTGGCAGGATCGTACTGTCCCGAAAGGCCAGTCCCTTCGGGGTATGTGGTGCCGTGGTAGCGGTTCTCTACGCGCTGCTGGATGATGGGCAGATAGTTCTGGAAATCGCGGAAAGCGTCGCTGTCGTAACCGTTGCCGGCATCTCCGCGACTCTTAAAGGCGGTGGCGATGGAGATGGTCGTCATATTGAACGAACCCGTTTGCGTCGTCGGGTTACCGGCATACATGTACTGAATGCTTTTGGAGCGGTTCATGGTGTGACTGGCGTTGAGATCGATTTTCAAGTCGGGCAGAGGCTCCAGCGTCGCCTTGATCTGTACGTCTTGTGTGGCGTTGGTCGTAGCTGGCGTAGAAACGCTGTCTCTGTTGAGTAGCCAGTTGTTCTGCTTGGCAGTATTGATATATCCGTCATCAACAAGTCCGAAGGCGAAGTCCATGCCTGGGCTCATGAGGCCGTTGAGCTGCCGCTGTCCAAAGGCGTCGCCGACATTGGGCATAAAGCCAGGTAATCCCAGGGCATAGGTATTGCGATAGGTGACGCTTACGTTGCGCAGCATCATCAGGAAGCGGGCACCCGCCTGTGACCATTGGTACCATCCGGCATCCTCCAACTTGGGCTTGGCCAGCACATTGACGCGAAGTTTGAGGCTGTCGCTGGGTGATTTGATGGCGATGGTATTCTCGTCAACACGCTTGTATTTAAGCTTGTAAGTCTTGCCTTTCTCGTCCTTGGCAGTGACAATGATGCGCTTGCTCTTCTGTCCGTGCTTCAGGTTGATGGTGCTGTCAGGAATGAGCTGGACCTCTCCGGCAAAGCCCTTGAACTGTGTGTTCTTCTTCTGGCTCACACCTTTGGCATTACCCTGAACCTTGGCCTTTGACGGATCGTTGAGGGCTTTCAGCGCTGTGCTGTCTCCAGCGGCAGCTTTCTGCTCTGCTGCGGCTCGCTCTTTAGCTTCTGCCTCTTGCTGCTTTTTCTTCTCGTCGGCAGCCTTCTTGCGGGCCTGGTCTTTCTTCTTGCCTTCGCTCTTGATGGTAGAGGGCGAGAAGCGCTTGTTGGCTTCCTTCAGGAACTCGGAATGATTGTACAGTGTTTCCAGATTCAGTTTGCCATTGATGTTGATGGTGCGCTGGGTATTGATGTTATTACCCAATGTGCTTCCGTCCTCATACTCGGCACCACGGCGCCACGAATAGTTGGACTGATAGCTGGCATCGGCTGAGATCCAGTCGGTGATTGGAATCTTCTCAAATGGAATCTTGTAGGATGCCTGTGCGCTCTGGGAGTAGTCCAGCGGTGTGCCGAAGTTGCGGATACTGTGCAGGACACTGTCTTTCCACGCCGAATACTGGTCCGGATAGAGGGACTGGTTCACGGGCATGTAGGGCTCCTCAATCTCCGCATGGGTGCCGCTTTGGAAGGTGAAGTGCAACGTTTTGGTCAGATCCCAGCGCAGGTTGAAGTCTCTGTTCCAAAGGAACGTCGGGGACCAGCGTACGGGAATCGTGTTCTCGCCTTCCAGATTGTCCATGTCTCGTTCCTGAATCTCGTAGTAGGAGCGTGTGATATCGGTATTGAACGAGATGCTTTGGGGCGCAAAACTGTAGCTCTGATCCTTGAGCAACTGCAGCCACTTGCTCTTCGACTTCAGTCCCTTGAAAGGCTCCCACGCTTTCCAGTTGGGCGACCAGCTATAATTCATGCCTCCGTTCCAACGGTGATCGTGCTCATAGACCGTGGTCTCTCCGCTGTTGAACGTGTGTTGGTGACTGTAGTTGAACGTGAAGTTGGCCGGGTCGTAGGGCATCGGATGCTTACGCGACTGGATATTCACCTTCACGCCGCTGAAGCTGAGGTTCTTGGAGGTCTGCCGCTTCGTGGTGAGGCTGCTGATACTGTCACGTTCATGCTGGGTCGTAGTAGCATCCAGCGCATCGCTGAGGAGCATGTCGGTGTCCAGCGGGTTGTACTTCGGTTTGATGCTCTCGTTGCTGTAGCTATAATATAAAGGTACGTTGACCTTGGCCTTCGGCGGCAGTAGCTTGCCGAGGTCTATCTGTGTCGTCACGGTGTACTCGTAGGTATCATCGTTGGAGCGCTCTGCGACGGTCTGCTCGATACCTCCGAAGCCAGCTTTTTCGATGTGTCCTGTCATGTTCACGCTGCCGAGGTCGGAAAGTTGGATATTCAGCGCGGCCTGTGCAGCCCAGCCGCCGTCGTTGGAGAACTCCTGCAGACGCATCTCGTTGGCCCAGACCTCGACGCTCTTGACGGCGCGTCCGTTGTTGCGGATACCAATCATGATGGTCTTCACTTCGCCCAGCGTAGGATTACCCATCACGGAGATACGATTGCTGGGACGGTCTTTGTCAAACTCGCTGAACTCGCGGTTGAAGCTGGCATTGCCGAGGCTCTTCTCGTGGTTGCGGTCCTTCTTGACAGCCGTGAGTTTCTCCAACTCGATATCAATCATGTTCTCTTCCGGCCATACGGCGAGGCAGCCCTGTGCGCTATAGGTGTCATAGTGCCCAGCAGGCGTCAGTCGCAGCGGAATCTCGTATTCGTAGTAGTTGCTCTTATAGTCCGATCCGAGTCGCAGGAAGAGCGATGTCTCACCGTCGCGCAGGTCTGTAATGTCGTTAGCCAGGGCGTTGGCGTGAACAAACATCTGCAGGTGTTTGTATTGTCGCATGTCATAGCGGCAATTCTTGAACACGGCTTTTGCCTCGCCTGGCGTCAGGTTCTTGGCAATCAGCGACAATGCCTGCTCGTTACTCTCTACGAGCTGTGTCTGTGAGGGGTCTGTGACGCGGCTAATGCCTGGAGGCAGTACGTAGTTGACGGGCTCCTTGTCGTTGTTCTCCTCAATGTTGACGGCACTGACTTCCAGCGTAGCGGCTCCAGTTGCAGATTGTCCGGTATAGAGGCTCTGCTCGTAGTTGCGCCAGTCAGCCTGTACGGCGTCGAGGGTTGCAAAGCGCAGGATGATAGGCTTCTGGAAGCCTGTGAGATACATACGCATGAAGCGGATGCTGGTGAAGTCTGATATGCCGCCTTCGGCCCGTTCAAACTCTTCCAAGGGCACGCGGAACTGGTACCATTTCACAGTCTGTGTCTCACCATTGCGCAGTTTTACACTCGCGTGGCGCACGTCGGCAATGAAGTTGGTGCCAACGACGGTGTCCTGCGGGTGAATCGAGATATGGTACTGGAAGTATTTCTCGTACTCGTTGAGGGTATAGTCCTGATTGATATCCTCGCAGTCGGGAGTCGTCTTGTAAGCCGTCTCGTAGCTTTCGGGGGAGTTCTCCGTGTCGGGCGAGTTGCCTTCCGGACGATTGATGCGCTTGTAGCGGTCCAGGATGCTGACTTGCTGGGCATCGAAGTCCGAACCGCGATAATAGTGGTAGTCATCGGCGGCCGGGTCGGCAGCGATGCTGTCAAACACCTCGGGCGACACCTTTCCCTGAATACTGCTGAGGAACTGCTGATATGCTCCGTAGCTGCGCTCCTGCTCGGAGGTCAGACCGTTCAGACCGAGGTCCTGCTTCACGCGCGCGCCACTTTCATTATTGAACGCGTAGGTGACACTGTTGCTGGTTGGAACACGTCCCCAAACGGTTTCCTCGTAGTACGTTGGATTGTCGTCGAGCGGCAGTCCGCTCTCGTAGAATTTCTTACCGTCTTTCAGGACATCCTCCGAGACTTCGCCGAGGTTGATGTACAACTCGCCGCCATAGCTGTTGTCGCTACCCGTGTAGATGAAGGGGTCCATCAGCCAGAACTCCAGATACTCAATGTTCTGTGCCTCGAAATCCGGATTGTCCATCTTACGCATCATGCCGCCCCAGTTCTGTGTCGGCGTCTTCAGGTGACCACGGCTGTCCAGATCGGGATTGAGGTTGTAGGCACCGCGCTCGGAGGGGTAGTAGGCGAGGTTGAGGACATTCAGCGAAGCGGCTTCGGAGTAGCTGGTCTGTGACTTGTTGGGGTAGAGCTCACGTTCATAGACTTCGCGCACGTAGTGGTTTGAGAGTTGTGTGAGGTCGCTCTTGATATGCGAGGGTGTCAGCGAACTGCTGCGGCGCGTGAAGATGGGGTCGATGTAGTACCATGAGAGCAGTGCACGTTCGTAGCCGCTACGCACATCGTTCGTGAGTTTGGAACCGGCAAAGGGCTTGGGGACGGACGATAGCATCCATGCCGTAGGCTGCGAGATGCTCATGCGGTTCTTGGTGTTCTCAAAGTCATCCATGTACGACGCGCTACCCTGAACCTGATGATTCTGTCCTGCGATGAGCTGGGCGAAGTCGCCGCTGAAGGCTATCTGCGAGGGCGCCGTGAAGTTCAGGAACGGGATGGCGTTGAGGACGTTTGTCAGCCACTGGCTCTCCTTCTTCCAGTCCATGTGCAATCCCCAAAGCGTGTTCTTCAAGGGCTCTTCGCCGAGATTCACCTTGGTGGTCATAGGCTGCTCATTGAGGTATTGGAAGGTACCTCCGATGACGAAGTTCTTGGAGAATTCATAGTCCCAGTTGACGCCCAGCATCGTCTTGCGCTGCATGCCGTAAACATCGTTACTCTCCACGCTGGCGTTGATCTTTGTTCCTGCGTCTATCAGGCTCTGGTTGAGGATATAGACAATACCCATGGAGTAATCGACGCGGTAATCGACATTCTCTGTCAGCGTGACGCCGCCTGCCGTAACCAGTACGCTTCCAGGGGCGATGTTCGTAGCGTCAAGACTGATCTCAGCGCCGTTCGTGCCCTTGTAGCGGCCGGCGAGCAAGAATTTGTTCTGCTCTGCAATCTGTTTAGCAATGGTCTTGGTGGAGTCGTAGAGGGCGTCGAAGCAGTATTTGTCGGCAATGGCATCGTCCTTGATCCATGCACGCAGATGGTCGCCAAAGGGCTCTGCGACAGGGAAGATAATGCGGCCTTTGGAGATGGTGTAGCCTTCGATATAGTCGAACTGTCCGTCTGCGTTGGCGCGGTTGTTGTTGTCCAGGCGGTCCAGATTCATGGCGCGGAGCAACGGCGTTGTCTTCAAGTTGCTCTCTGGGAGATAGGTGAGATAGACGCCCGTGGAGTCGCTTTGGTATTTCACGTCTAAGCGGAACTTCTCGCGCTGTGTAGAGGTGGCACCGAGATTATAGACGTTCTTCATCATCAGCGGCCAGTTGCCCATTCGTGGCGAACTGGTGGTGCTCTTGATGGCTTTCACGAACAGGCATTGCTTGTTATCCGTGAGATCGCTGGCGAATTCACCCACTTGGAAGGTCTGTCCGCCCAACGTATATTCATAGGCTACGGCCAGCACCTCGTCAGGTTCCAGCTGTGAACTCAGTGAGATATATCCGAGGGCGCTGTTAAGCGTGTATTCGCTGGACGAGAGTAGTCGTGCGCTCTGTAACTTCTCATAGTCCGTACCGCCTTCTATGCCTGAGATGGCGTCGAGGGTCGTGGTGGCCAGACTGATGTCACGTGCATCGGTATATTTGTTCACCACATCGTCGTAGAGGGTATTGGCGCGGTTGTATGGATTGGTGGCGCTACCGTTACGTCCCCATTCGGTGTTGATGATATGCTCTGTTTCGCCCAAGTCCGTGAAGGCGATGAGGTTACGGTTGTTCTGTGTCGAGGGGTTCTTCTTGTTGGTCACCCACACCTCAATGCGCTTGATGGTGATACCGCTGGCGATGGTCGGCAGCGTCTTCATCCATCGGTCGTAGTTGTCGCGGAAGTAGTGGCCCAGCCAGTAGTGGCGGTTCTCCTCGTAGTCGGCAGCGGAAATCTCGTAGTTCTGAGTCTGCGATCCGCCCTTACTGCTGACGCTCTTGGAGGCCGAGTTCTTCTGGCTCACCACCGTCTGTAGTTTCAGCTTTCCGAACTGCAGGTCTGTGCGCAGACCGAAGAGACTGGAGATGCTGGGTATGAGTGTGGAGTTCGAGGGCATCGACACATTTCCCGCTTCTACCAGCTTGATGATTTCATCCTCCTTGCCGTCGTATTTCAACTTCATCTGCTGGGCATCCACGTCGAAGGTTGCCTCCGTGTTGTAGTTGATGTTCATGTTCACCTTGTCACCCACCTTACCCGTCACGGACAGGTTGATCTTCTCATCGAAGTCAAAGCCCGTGGTGCTGCGTCGGTTGGCGGCCAGTGAGGGGTTGTCTGTCTTCTTGAGGTTCAGGCCGACTTTCAGCTCCGCAGAACCTTGTGTCTTGATATTGACGCCACCAGGACCGAATATCTTCTCTGCCGGTCCCAGGTCAAAGTGCATGTCGGTGAAGTCGAACTTACTTTTGCCAGCCGTCTCGTAGCTCTCGCGGTTCTTCTGGCGGTAGTAGGCGCTGTTGGATTGCTTGAGTTTCCACTGCTGGAACTCGTCCGGCGTCATCAGGATTGGTGTGTTCAGGTAACCGCCATTGCCCAGCTTCATACCCACGCGGTAGTTGCCGGTGATAGAATCCAGCTCCTCCGTCTGCTTGAGGTTGTCAGGCAAATGCAGCCCAATCTTCGTGGTATCCAAATCCTCTACCGTTTCTGGCGCAGTGCGCTGGGGAGTGAAGCGGAGAGAGTCCTTTTGTGCAAAAGCAGCAAAATGAAAAGTGAAAAATGAGAGAGTGAAAAATAAAAGAATCTTTCGCAAGCTGTTATGCCTGCGGAAAATATTTTCTAAAAGGAAAACCTTATTTTTCACTTTTCACTTTTCACTTTTCACTCTTCACTCTTCACTCTTTCACTTTTCACTCTTCAGAGCATCTTCAACGCCAACTTGATCACTCGTTCCACATTGGCATCCGGCTCAGCGCGCAGGATAGCCAGTACCGCTTTCTGTGAGGGGGCGGGGGAGAAGCCGAGCATGGTCAGCGCGGCCACTGCTTCGTCCTGTACTTCCTTATTAGCTGCTGTTACGGGCTGTGCCGAAGGCGCTCCCGCAGCAGCGTCGATGCCCAGGGCTACAATCTTGTCCTTCAGTTCCACGATGATGCGCTGTGCTGTCTTGCCGCCTATACCTTTGGCGGACTTCAGCAGGCGTTCGTCGCCACGACTGATGGCATCGCACAGCTCGCGCGGTGTCATTGAACTCAAGATGACGCGGGCACTTTGGCCGCCGACACCGCTCACGGTGTTCAGCAGCAGGAACAGCTCGCGCTCCACCTTCGTGGCGAAGCCCCATAGCTGGTAGGCATCTTCACGGATACTCTCATAGACATATAACTTCACATCGCCACTCAGACCCTGAATGGCGGTGTACGTGTTGAGGCTGATACTCAAGCCGTAACCGACGCCATTGGCGTCCAGAACGGCAAGGGTAGGAGTGAGCTCAGCAATGGAGCCGCGGATATATTCAATCATAGTTCTTGCGCGTATTTTTAAGCATAACCTTATTAATAACGCGCGCAAGGGCCGTTTATTGTGTAAACGGTATAAACTTTATTCATTAAATGTTGACTTCTCGCTTAGGGCACCAGATAATCTGCCAGTTTGCTCTTGGCGCGTGTCAGGCCGATGGCAACGCCGAGGGCGTTCAGTCGGGCACCCTTTAGCGAGGTGTGAGTGTGGTCGCCGCAGTAATAATTTTTCGCAGCTTCTTGTCCAATGCCGTCTAGTGCATCAGCGGTGATGTTATGGAGATCTACCAGCGTCGTTCCCGTCTCTTCGGCTACGGCACGATACCATTGCCCGTAGCTGTCGTTGCGGCGCTCTATCTTGCCGTCGGGCCATTCGTTACGTGGCGTCAGGCTGACCAGGATGGGTGTAGCACCTTTCTCGCGGCAGTCATCAATCATTTTCTTGAGATACCAGCCAAAGCTATAGACTACCTCGTTATAGGCTTCGTCCTGCAGTACGACACGGCTCACGCAACTCGTGTCTGCTACGCCAGGAATGTCGCCACGGTGCTTGCCGCGATGCAGCTCGCCGATGTCGTTGTGTCCGAATTGGATGAGCACGAAGTCGCCGGGTTGCAGGTCGTTATACACCTTCTCCCATCGTCCTTCGCGCAGGTAGGTGCGGCAGCTGCGTCCAGCCTGTGCGCAGTTGATATAGGTGATTTTATTCTCGTCGAAGATGCGCCAGGCCTGCGAGCCCCATCCCCACATGCCGGTGGAGTCTCTGTCTGTATTCTTCACAGTAGAATCTCCCGTGATGAACACGACGGGCTTTCCCTTTTCGCGCTTAACGCCTGTGGTGGGCAATGCGATATTCTGCATCATAGCCTGTAGCGGTTTCAGTTCAGGGTGCTGACAGGCCATGATACCTTCGGCAGCGCTACGTGCATTCAGTTCAGCACCGAACTTGCTCGTGTGGATATTGTCGAGATAGAAGTGGTAGTTCAGTTTCCAGGAGGACATCTGCTCATATTTCTTGGCCGAAATCTCATTCAAATCAATGAACGGCACATTCAGTTCCTCCGCGATTTCACGAGCCCATCCGCCAAATGTATCTGCTACGCGCACCGGCTCCCAACTCCCCTCTCCCACGAGAGAGGGGTCGGGGGTGAGGCTTCTTTTCCTCGGCGTCAAACTCATCAGGATCGGATGTGCTCCCAGCGCCCTAGCCTCTCGCACAAAGCGTCGCATGTACTCGCCGTAGCTATATACTGTCTCCGTCTGTCCCTTGTTGGGGCCTTCCTTGAGTGTCACTACCAGTGTGTCCGTTGCCGAGATGCCACGTATGGTGGCGCGGCAGCGGCCGCTGTCGAAGGGGCCGTTGTCGTTGTGCCCCAGTTCAATGATGACCCAGTCGCCGGGCTTGATCCCCTTCTTCACGTCGGGCCATAGCTGGTTATAGAATGTGCGCGAACTGGTGCCGCCTAACGCCTGATTCTCCACGGTGATGCGGCTCTCGTCGAAATATTGATGTTCATAGAAACCCCATCCCCATTGACCGTTGTCGCCGTTGCCCTTGGTGCCCGTGCGCATCGTGGAATTGCCGACCAGGAACAGCACGGGGTTGTCACCCTTACGACTGCTGCCCGCCTGAGGTCGTGCCGTCTTCACCTTCTCCAGGCTGTCGAGGGTGAGGTCCACGACTTTGTTCACATCGTCCATGGGCTTGTATTCATTCTGTTGGGCTTGCACAGCGGAGGTGCTACTGATAGCCATCAGTGCTAAAAGGGATAGAAAGTGCTTTCTCATATCATCGTTTGTTGAGTTTTATGGCTGCAAAGGTACACTTTTCTTTCTGAAACGCCAAAAAAATGACGTCAGAACCACACATTCCGTGACTATTGCCGGATGAGTCGGACGGGGCCTTGGAGGCCTGAGGGCATGGGAGTCCAATGGGCGTAGGAGGTGGGGCGATAATTGATATCAACGACATTGATATCCTCGAACTTACGCCAGGGGATGCCTTGACGGTCCAGGGCGGAAATGCGGTTGGCGGGGAGGTTGGTGACTTCGATGTGGAGGTGGTTGTCACCTTTGTGAAGCAGGCCCTGTGGCACGTCCACTACGAAGGGAACTGCCCAGGCGCAGCCGAGATCCACACCATTGAGACTTACACGAGCACTCTCGCGTACATCGCCCAGATCGAGCTGGCAGGGCCGTTGCGTCCATTCATCTTCATTCACGCGGAAAGTACACTCATAGATGCCTGTACCCATGAGTTCTGCTGTTTGTGGTATGAGATGCTCCCATGTCTGTAGGCTGTCCAGCGTGAAGGATTCCGTTACTGCAGGGGTTGAGGTGGGGAAGGAGAGATGCCAGCCGCTGGTGAGTGCCAGAGAGGTGCCATTGTCAAATCCGATGGGCATACGCTTCTCGACGGTTGCATTGTCAGTGGCTGGGCTGGGGCTGGTCAGGAGGATGCGTGATTCTCCGGAACGAAGGCGGACACGAAGCTGCCCGTCAATGATCTCGGCTGGATGGGGCGTGTCGCTTTTCATGGGGTTGATCCACGATGCTGATTGGTAGTCAACAGCAAGGGGTACGGTGGCGTCAATGTCTTGAGGCGTGAGGTTGGCTATAAAATATAGGTATGAGGGGGAACTCGTGGACGAAGCCGATGGGTAGGTGCGTCGGATCAGCTTCAGTCCTAATTGTGTCTTCATCGCCTCTGGGCGGGCCGCCTGCTGCAACGTCTCGGCAGTCAGACTGCGGATGATGGGTGCTCCCTGTGCTGCTAATTGATCCAGGTGAAGGTGCAAGGCTTCTGAGAGGTGACAGCCATTGGGAATGATGATGGCGCGGTAGGGTGTGCCTGCGGCTGTGCGTAGGCAATGACCATCAAAGGTGGTCTGCAGGAGTAGGCGCTCGCTGATATAGTCGCTGTCAAAGCCCATGGAGTCGAGGGCAAGGATAGTGCGGCGGAAGTTGGCTGCCTTGGTGCCCATCGAGTGGATATCGAACTGCATCAGGCGCTGTGGCGTGCGCTGGTGCCACAGATCGCGGACGGGCAGATACACCAGGAAGTCATTGTCAGGACGTCCTGACTGGAGGAAGCACTGGCACCGCTCAATATATTGCATGAGATAGTCGGCATCGCGCCAAATGGTATTGCTTGGCGACATATCTACGGAGGCATAGAACTGCCAGCCTGGCCAAGCCTCGTCTTTCGGTGAGTAACAGGTGCCGTGAAATAACATTCGGTTGACACCTGCGCAGAACATCAGATCCAGATCGGGCTTCATCTGTGAGAGGCTGGTGCGGAAATGCTCCGTGAGCCACGTGAAGCTCTCTGCGCTGGTGAGGGGCTTGCCGGTGATGTGGGCAGCCGAGGAGGCGTATTTCAGCATGGAGAAGTCGGAGTCGTTCTTGCGCGTCATCCCCACATCCTTTCTTAACCCTTTGATATTGAAATCTGTGAGCCCGAAGCCTTCAATCTCTGGTATATCCACGGCTGCATACACGTCGATGAGGTTGGCGGGTGAGCCGTGAGCCTGGTTGCGGACTTTGGCGCCGTGTGCATGTGCCCAACGGGTCCATTGCTCTGTAAAGTTCTGGAGAAGCAACTCTGCCAGCGTCTCGCGATAGTCGCTCATGACATCGGCGTCGCCATCGATGAATGCCAGCAGACGGTCCTCCAAACGGTAGCCTCTGCGGCGAGCAAATTCCGCTAAGAGCGTGGGAGTCCAATCGGCACCATAAACCTCGTAGCTGTCATTGAAGAAGGTGGCGGGCCACGGCGTTCCGATCTCGGTGAAAGCGTCTGTGATACGCTGCAGGTAGTGTGCTACAGCTGTGGAGTCAAAGTGATCGATGACATAGCCTTCGCCGCCTGGGGCTGCACGCTTGACCAGTTGGCGCGTGCGACTCTCAAAGAGTGCTATCACACGGCGTTGGCGGGCATCGCGAGTGGGGTAGTCGCGTTGCAGGATGAGCCGTGCAAAGGCTTTTTCAGCCGCAGGCGGTTCCAGCCGGAGGCGCGTTGCCTCCTTCTTGCTGACAATCGTATCCACCACGACCAACTTGCAGGCAGCCTCTTCCAGAGGCACATCCGGACCACCGAAGGGCCAGCCCGTGCCGCAACTCATATCGATTTGTATGCCCAAGCGGCTGCCTTCCTCCATACAGAAACGCAACAGATCCATCCAGCGCTGGGACAGGAAAGGGACATTGTTCTGCTCATTGCCCTGCACGCCGTAAATCGGTGTTATTTCCACGGTGCCGATGCCTTTGGCGGCATATTGCTCTAAATTCCAGCGCAGGTTATCCTCATCCACAGCCGAGCCCATCCACCACCAACGGGTTCCGGCTTTGGCTGTCGATGAGGTTTGTCGGCGGCGAACATTCACACGACTGGCCTGTACGTCCTCGATGGCCTCGGGTTGAAACGTTCCGTGCTCGTCCTCCACGTCAATATCTTGGAAAGTGAAGTGGTGGAGGCGGTATTTCTCAGAAGTGCCGATATCGAGGAAGCGGCGGCAGCGCATCTGAATGTCCTTGATGGTGATATCGTGGCATTGAGACAAGGGCATATCCTTGCGCTCCTCTGCCTGGAAGAACTGTGTCCACGGACGAATGAAGAGGAAACTGCCACAGGAACCCGAGATCCGCTCCACGCGTAGCTGCTCATAGTGCTGGGGCGTGTCAGGGCGCATCTTCAACCACAGGACGCGGCTGGCGTTCTCCACGTGACAGTCCCTCAGGATGATGTTCCGATCATGAAGGCTCTCGCTGCCTAAGGTGAGGCAGCCGTGAACGAAGCCGTAGCGGCAATGTTGCACGATGACGCGCTCCGTGGGGCCATTCTCAGGCTGCTGGTCGGCCCATGTCCCTTTACCTCCTTTGATGACAACGGCATCATCATTGACACTGATATTGCACCCATGAACAAGCACGTCGCTACAGACATCGATATCCAGCGCGTCGCTGCTGGGCGCTTTGGCGTCGGCTGGCTCATGGGGCGCATAGATGGTGCATCCAATGTATTTCACGCGTTGGCAACGGTAGAGGTGGTTGGTCCAGAAACCGCTGTTGATGAGGTGTACATCCTGCACCTGCACGTCGTTGCAGTTGGAGATGTAAACCAGTCGTGGACGCATCGCCTCGAGATTGGTACATTCGGGGTTGAAGCGGCGCCGTATCCAGAACTCCTCCCAAAAACGCAAGCCGTTGCCGTCAATGGTACCTGTACCGCTGATGGTGAAATGGTTCAGGCTGTCGGCGTTCACCAATGCTGCAAAATAGTCGCGCGTCTGCCCTTCGATGCGTGTTCTCAGGATAGGGTAGTGCTTGATGGCATCGATGCCCTTGAGTTTGCCGCCTGCCGCGATGTGCAGGTGTGTTCCCTGGCGGAAGAACAGCGCACCACTCAGGAACGTGCCTTGCGGCACTACGATCACGCCACCTCCGTCGGCCGCTGCACGGTCTATCACGGCCTGAATCGCTTTCGTTTGCACAACGGTGCTGTCAGCCACGACGCCGTAGTCCGTAATCACATATTGCTGTCCTAAGGTGGAAATGTCTATGCGCGTAGTGTCTGCAAACCAAGTGCTCACAGGTGTACCATCCGGCCAGACATCAATGGCATAGGTCGTGACAGGCGCATGTGCCAGGATATATAGCAAAGCCAGGATAAACAGTCTTATTCTCATGTTGGAATCTTTTTTTGCGGGGCAAATATACGAATAAGTTTAAAGCAAATGGTTTATAATGATTAATTTTTTGTGAGGTTACGAAAAAAAGTGTACTTTTGCGCACACAATTACTCATGGCCTGATGAAGAAATATTTTTTCCTCTTGCTCTTTGCGCTGTCAGGGCTGTACACAACAGCCTTTGCACAAGATGCTGTAACATCACATGTTACGGCCTCAGAGGTATTGGCCACGGCAAGGCGTGTGAACGATTATTTCATGGCGCAAGTGCCGGACCCTACAACACCGACTCTCGTGAAGCGGGAACGGTCCAGCAATCTGTGGACACGTGGTGTCTATTACGAGGGCTTGATGGCGCTCTATGGCATCG
>Ga0310786_10007499_pt1 | contig 14221 bp, 14 predicted proteins | sample AusTroGonzalo_MG_FD_203881 | JGI IMG/M metagenome (GOLD analysis project Ga0310786, IMG submission 203881) | Bovine rumen microbial communities from tropical cattle in Woodstock, Queensland, Australia - Gonzalo_03 (v2) (version 2) | ecosystem: Host-associated > Mammals > Digestive system >... | reverse complement strand
ATTTCTTTTCTTCATCAGATGATGTATTATATTTAGAAACCAATTGAGCAATGTTATTCACTATTGTGGTTTTAAGCATCTCACCCATCTTCTGTCTGACTAATTGTGGTGTTATTTCAAACTTATTTACCACATAATCGAATATGTCAATGAGTTTAACACCATCATCAGATCCATCAATAACCCATTCATTGATTATATCAGTATGTAATCCACCACTCTTGAGTGTTATTATACATTTGATATTTGGTTGTGAATCATGAATCTGACGTAATGCATACACTAATTTCTTTTCGGATAACGTAGATGTTGATGCATTTAGTATCTTGATGATAGTTTCATCGAGAGAATTATAACGGATTACTCCGTTTGTGGTTGCTGTACATAAAGCTGACATGAGAATATCGCAGTTAGCTTTAAGCTTTAAATCAACCTGGGGTTTTGCATAAACCATTTCCTTTAACTTATTAATTGATTCTGAAGACATTAAAGCCTTCGCATCTTCTAATGATATACTGTTGGACATTATATATCACCCTCCTTCTGATTAATAATATATGTATTAAATATAAGAAAATATTTTGTATGCTGGTCGATGAGAATTTGTAAATAAAAGCTATTTTTCTGACTTTTAAAATATATATTATTAATATGATAAAAGAAGAAGGTATCTACCTGAAACTTTATCAAAATGCTCAAACGGCTCTATCATGAAGAGGATAAACTCATGAATCCATACGTAATCAACATCATGCACTTTTAAGGAGGAACTCAAATGAGTACATTAACAAACATTTTCAATGCAAACAAGAACGCTCGCAAAGTTGATCAGCTGACTAAAAGTAATAATCAGTTAACGGCTATTACTGCAGCAGCTTCCGGTATCACTGGTATTTCTGTAATCGCTGGTGGTCTCTTTACAAGACGTCTTAACAATAAGCTGAAAGATGCATTGGCATCTAACGAAGCATATGATCAGAGGATCGATAAGCTTGAGAAAACAATTGCAGAGCTTAAAAATGCAGCTGCACCTGCTAACACAAATGCTGACAATTCCAACAACACAAATACATCAGCTGATTCACAGGCTGCTGCTGGCAAGAAGGACGACAAAAATACTAAGTAATCACATGAAGAAAACCGGACTAACCGGTTTTCTTTTTGTCTATTATTTATGATTTATAAATGTATATTATTATTATGCATAAACCCAATCTATTATATTTTATTAAGGAGGAATTCAAATGGACAAGGAATTTGTTCTTGAAATCACCACAGGTACAGCGCTCATGACATGTGCGATTGATAATAGCATTATCAAGCATCGCATAAGGAAACTCGAACGCGAGAATGCAAAGATGCGCAGACGTAATATCATCACAACTTCTGCAGCAGCAACAACATCAGCAGGCTGCATCATTATGGGTATCCGAAACAGAATGTTCGGAAAGCACATTAATGAAAAAATCAATCAGATTTCTGAGAATAACAACATCTTCGATGAAAGACTGAATGCTATAAAGGCTGATGTTGAAGCTCTTAAGACAAATAATATTATTGCTGCAAAGGTTACTGCACTGGAAGGTAGTGTTAATAAGATAAATAATTATCTCGATAACACTGTTCATCCAGCGATAAGCTCGTCAAACGGCACAAAGTAAGAAAGAATATGCGTGGGGATTTCTCCCCACGCTTTTCTTTTTTTTTTGTTTAGATACCGTACTTGTCGTATACGTGTCTCTTAGGATTCATTTTGAATAATGAATCAAGCTGAGCTACACAATATTCACATATAGCTCTTTCGAGACCTTCCTCTGTAGAGATAGGAGACTTTTCAACATAGGACTCAGCAACGATCTTTCCACAGATGGTGAGTATAACAGACTCCTGAGTTTCCTCATCTGTTACCTCTTTCTGTTCACCCTCTTCATTCTCATCGGTCTTTTCGAGTTCTTCGTCAAGATCATCGAATACAGGTGCATCGTTTCTCTTTGTGATAACTCCGGCTACGTCATCAACAACCTTCTGTGAAACCTGTTCCTTGAGCTTCTTACGGAAGTCTTCATAGTTGGTTACATCTTTCAGCATAACAGCGATATTGATTTCACCAGCAAGATTATCATCATCCTTAGTCTCTTCGAGTTCTTTTTCTTTATCATCGGTAGCATCATCTACTTCCTGAATGATGTCTGAAAGTAACGGGGACTTAGTTCTGTCTCTTGCATCACAGAGGTAGCTGTAGCAAGAACCGTTGTAGTCATCTTTGATATGACGCATGATTGAAGCATCAACCATACCATCAACATCTGCTACATCATCAGCCATCATAGCCGAGATAAGATCCTTCAGAACATACAGAGAAAGCTTCTCACGGAACTTACCCTTGTCGAATGTCTGAACAGGATAATTGTTGTGTGTGATTTCAGCACCTACTGTATCCTTATCATATACAGGACCTTTACCAGCAGGATATGAATTATCCGTATTATGGATAATATCATCTATGAGAGATTTTGTATCTGATGGCATTACTCATCTTCTCCTTCCTTAGCATCTTCATCATCTACATCAACGTCACTGGTATCATCAGAACCAGTATCAGCTGTAGCATCTTCACCGTCTTCATCAGGTGTATCATCTGTTGTATTAGACTCATCGTCATCATCACCGAGATCAAGCTCTGCATCTGAATCAAGATCAGAATCACCAAGATCTCCTGTATCAGTATCTTCACCAACAGTCTCAGATGGTGTTGAATCAGTTGTTACATCACCACTGGATGTACCCTGAATAGTATCAAGGTTAGCAATGATCTTCTTAGCAAGATCTACAAGCTTCTCAAGGATTGTAGAATTATCAGAAGAATTATCATAAATGATAGCTTCAATGATATCTACGAAATCATCGAGATTGTCTAAGAGATCAGAAATAGTAGAAAGTTCATCACGTGTAAAAGCTCTCTGAACTTTTTCTTTTCTCAAAATCTTGTTAGCAATCTTAGTAAGATCACCGATGTAATCTGTGTGAGGTGTATTGATTTCAAACTCCTTGGCAGAACCTGTCTTATAGAAGTCGTCGGAAGCACCGAATGAAGAACCCTTAAGACCTTTCTTGGGTTTATACATCTTACTCAGTTTGCCCTTTGTAAGATATCCACCTTCCTGAGCCTTTACGATAGCAGCCATGTCAGCATATACAAGAGGAATCTTCTTGCAGAGTCTCTTCTTAGCATTTGCTTCAGAGAGGAACAGACCTTCCTGAACGAAAGCTTCCTGAACAGGCTTACCAGTTACCTTCTTCTCAGAGAAAGAAGAAACGATCTTGCACTGCTTTGTGAATTCTGTTATAGCAGCCTTAACATTAGCAGTCTCATCCTTCTTAGCCTTCTTAGCAGCAAGAAGAAGATTTGCAAGTGCTGTATTGAGCTTCTTGATAGAAGCAATCTCATCAGTGCTGTAGATCTTGCTCATCTTAGAAGCCTTTGTAAGAACTCTGTTGAGCTTCCTACCAGCATGAGCAAACTTATTAAAGATCTTCTTTGTGTCGATTGAAGAATCATTAAGTATACCAAGACACTCTCTGATTCTTACAGTGATTTCATTGTTCACATTGTTAGTTGTGATAATGAATGACTCTGTAACAGCCTCGGGATTCTCAGGACCACTCTGGAGGAAATTCTTAATTTCACCAAGAGGCATCTGTCTAAGCTTCTCAGAACCCTGCTCGATAAGCTGATCGATTGTCATGTTATCAAGATCGATGTTTCCTTCATCATCAACACCAGGAATAGGATCTTCACCTTCACCAGCAGCTTCATCAGGTGTAGCGTTAAGATCAGCAAGCTGATCATCTACTGATGCACCCATGTCACCTGTGTCAGAACCCATATCATCGGTACTTGCACCAGTATCATCAGCAGGCTGTTCAACAGCAGGTGTTTCTTCGTTGATACCGTTGTTGTCACCAGCATCTCCTACTGTTGATGTACCATCATCAAATGTGATAGTCTCACCCTCAAGAGCACCTGTATCAGGATTCATATTCTCATTATTCTGAATCTCATCAACCTTATCAGCAATCTCAGAAGAAACATTGTTTACGTTTGCATCTGTCTTGTTTGCTGTATCAGTGTCATTTCCCTCAGGAGCATCAGAAGAATTACCTGTCGCAACATTACCGTCTGCATTTGCAGTATCATCACCTGCAGGCTGTTCACCAGTGGTAACAGTTGTATCTCCACCACCAGCATTGTTATCGACATCACTACCGGGATCACCAGTACCGAAATTGATAGCTTCCTGAACGAATCTGCTGATAGGTCTCTTAGTGAATCTTACAGGCTTAGGAGCGTCAGCCAGTGCCTTGAGATACTTCTCCTTATTCTCATACTGAGATTCAGTAACGAAAGCTTCCTTATTGATCTCAACACAAGATTCCTGAGTAACAGTATCACTCTCAGGATTTACAGGCTCTGTCCATCCATAGTATTCAACTTCACCCTTGAGTTCATTCATGTATTCAAGAACAACACAGAATGAATCTCCGTTACCCTTAGGAACGATAAGGTTTCTAGGAGTACATACATCCCATACACTTACATTCTCGGGAATAGTATATGAACCCTCCATATAAGCCCTGAGAGGAGCACCGATGTTCTTGAAAGCTCCGTTCTTAACACGATTAACAGAATCAAGCTGTTTCTTGGTGATGTTGTGATTCTCATCTGTAGAGAAGAATACACCAACCTTACCAATGAAAGAAGTATCGCTTTCCTGAGTAAACCTACCAAAGTCTACATTCATCTTAGAAGGAACTCTTTCATCTGTAATTGAGATAGATCCGAAACCGAAGTATCCATACTCAGCAGCATCATTGCAGTACTCAGTATACATCTGATCTGCAAGTTCAGAAACTCTTGCATCGTAAGCAGAATCTGTCTCACGAGGGAAACGAACGATCTGTTCAGCAGCTTCCTGATAGAACTTATCGTATGTCTTCATACCTTCGTAGGAAGACTCAACAACTGCAGTTGCATCATTCTTAACATCTGCAAGTGTACCTGACTCGATATCAAACTCAACAGTAGTAGGAGTTATCTCTTCATCAAGAAGATCAAAATCCATACCGAGTTTTCTTACCTTACCAGCATCAGAACCTTCGATTGTAATATCGTCGAGTTCCTGGAAGATATGAGCACACTCGAGAATTGCTTCATCAGGCATCTCTTCAGGTGTGGGTGCCTTGTCAACAGAACGCTTGGAATTTATTTGTGACTTAATATAATCAAGCATTTTTAACTCTCCTTTTCAAAAAATTTTTGATATGAACACACATATCGTTTTATTGATAAACACTAGAAGTGTGTTTATTTAAACACGTTAAATGATTTACAATATATATCCAAATATTTCAAGGAACGATTCAGTGACCATTTCTGGAGTCATCTCGACTAAACCAATGTCTTCCAAAGACATATCACCAGTCACTTCATTCCCGTTTATACTCGGATGATTTGTGAGGTCATTATAATCATTCATACTACAACCCCCTAAAAATCAGAAAGGATGTGATTAATACGAGTACAGTTGTTGACAGATACAAGAAGAGAGCTTTGGATGTTTATATGAGAAAAAATCCAAATGCAGATCTCAATCTTGTTGCTCAGATTATCGATGAAGTCATCGATAATAATCTAAGGAATATTCCGTGTAGATTACACAACAACATTACTCACGAAACCATAGAGACTTCTATGGTTGACACGTTTGAATGGATTGAAAATAGAAATCCAATCATAACGGGTAATGGAACCTTCTTCAAGCAGCATTCCGAATATCTTGCTCCTACTGTTAAAATGCTTGAGAAATTACAAGCAAACAGAAAGAAGAAGAAAAAAGAAATGTATCAGTATCAGAAGGGATCTGTTGAATATACGAATGCGAACATTCAACAGTTATCGATCAAGGTCATTATGAACGCTGATTACGGTGGGTCTGGAACACCGCTCTCACCATTCTACTCATGTTACTTACCACCGGCAACTACCGGCAGTGCAAAGAATATGACCACGAGCTTAATCTGCTGTTTGGAGTTGCTTTCTGGTAATAAGAATCAATGGGCTAAGCTGAATAATATAAATGAATTATTCGATTTAGTCTACATCGTTCTTGAAGATAAGAAAGAAAGACCTAACAGAATTCATGCTAAGTTCTCCGTTAAAGATGTATTGAATCATCTTGCTGGAATGACTAATAATCTTCAGATCAATGATGTAAATGTATTGAGAGGATTCTTGGAGTCATTAACCGATGATGAATTATCAAAGCTTATGTTTGCAATGAATATTCGTCTTGTATTAAGAGAATACACAACATCACAGATATCTGTTATATCCAATTATCTTATCAATCATCAGATAGATATTGAGAATATAACTACAGAGACTCTTCAGGAATGTGGTTATGGTGTAACACCGCCAGAAGAGATTAAAGGTCTCATAGAAGAAGTATCTGAAATAGTATTGGACAATTGTGTGTATCCGTTCGTACCTAATGATGCAGAAGTAAGAGCTGCTAATATGAAGAGATTGATAGTATGTGTAACTGATACTGATTCTCTCATGGTTCACTTCTCACATTATCTTGATGAATTCCAGGCACACACTCAGTCATTCAGAGGTAGCTGTCTTGTTGCATCTGCATTTGGAATGAGACTCTTTATAGAACATATCATTCCTCAGATGGTTGCTGACATAACTGGATACTGCAATATCAATGATAAATATTATCGTGATAAGTTTGTATTCAAGAATGAATTTGGATTCCTTTCAATGGCATTATTCGCGAAGAAAATGTATGCTACTTCGATGTTTGTACAGGAAGGATCTCCTAGAAACCCACATGATATATCCGTATCAGGTATGGCTTTCAAGAAGAGAGATGCTGCTGAATTCCTTGAACCTATCATGATTGATATGTTCAATAGACATATTCTTACAACAGAGAATATCTCGATATCTGGAGTACTTGATGACTTCTATGCATTAAGAAATAAACTCCTTCATGAAGTAGGACATGATCCATCATACTTCAAAGTATTATCTATCAAAGACATATCTGCTTATGATCCAACTAAAGTTCTCCCTGAACAAATGAGAGGTGCTATAGTATGGAATAACATTATGCCTGATGAAGAAATGCTTCCAATGGATCGTGTTACTGTTATTCCACTTTCATTTGATTTATTGAAGCAATATAAGAATGATGATTTTAAGATTAATGAGATTCTTAAATTGTCTCTTCGTGATAATGAGGATGAAAAACATAAACCAGTTATCTGTATACCTGAGCATTATCATTCTATCCCTGAATGGATTGCAAAGGTAATAGATGTATCATATGCTGTTGATAAGATACTTATGCCGTATGGTCAGGTATTTGCAGGATTTGATGTATGTACTGCTGAAACTCCTGGAGGTATTAGACCAGCACGTATGGTATTCTTATAATAGACACACATATCATTTTAACGGAAAGGAGGAAACCCTATGTGGGAAGAAATCTATACATTCTTTGAAGAATATTCGGGTGTTACTTATGACTTCTCTTCAGGTATTCAGCAAATCAGTGGTGATAAATTATTCATTGCTCCATATGAATGGCAGACAGGAATAAATACATTACTCGAAGATTTACAAGAAGCCCTTGACTGTATTGAGGAGAATGCTGATAAGATCCCTGATTATCTTCCCGGAAAGATTGAATTCAAGAAACTCATATCTGTATATCTCTTAGGAGGAATAATGGAGAATCTTAATTATATTAAGAGAACTCTCAATATCGATCCTGTTGAAATAAGCAGCTTTGAGGATCTCGAAGAACATCTGTATGCTGTAGGCAAGTTAGTAGAAATGCTTGTTACTAACTCACTTGGTGAGATTACTGAAAAGAAAATGTTCAGTACATACATCACTGAAGATGATGAGGATGACAATCAGTTTGTTACATTACTTGGATTACATGAGAAAGATGTATTCAATCTATACGAAACAGTCTCATCTATAAGAGAGACATATGAAGAATCTCTTGAAGAAGAGACATAATAATATGTTCTTATTTGAGAACATACATTTACCTTATTAATATTTGAAAGGAGGATGCTAATTATGGCATTCAATAATTACAATGGAAATTCTGGTTATAATAATCAGAATAACAATGGTGAGGAAAAGAAGAAGACTAACTTCAACGTCGGTAGACTTTGGGGTTCTGACGGTGTTGTTGATCTCTCTATCTGGAATTCCGATAAGGGTGTTAAGACAATCATCTCTGGTAAGTCTTCTGTAGGCAAGGACCCTTCAACTGGTTCTAACGTATATGAGCAGAAGAAGCCTAACGAGCTTCCCAGATTCTTCATGAACGTTAACCAGGTTCGTGCAATCCTTGATGCTGTTGATGGTGTAGATCCTGCTACGCTCAACATCGTTATGGATAAGGGTCAGGCTGGTAAGCTTACCATCACAGGTTCCAACACAGAGATCAAGTTCACTATCGATTCTTGTAAGGCTGGTATCGGTGCTCGTACAGTAACATTCCCTGCTATCAATCTCGGTGGTAAGAACATCCACTCTGATTTCAATATCTTCATCGAGTATCTCAAGGTATGCTACAAGAAGGGTCTCTATGTAAAGCTTGATGAGAACGAGTTCGGTATGGCTGTTGCATCAGAGGATGATGCAAATCTTCCTATATGATTGATCTCCGTAACATCGGTAATGCGGGTTTAATAATACAATATGAAGATTTAATCAGTATGATTGGTTTTAATGTAGCTAAGTTGTATCGTGGTAAAGGTTTATCAAAGAAGCTTGATGAAACTGATATCAAAGATGTACTCCTTAGCTACATAAACCGAGAAGATGAGGATTATGTTGTATGGTTGAAAAATGAATATGGTATAGATATACCTGATAAAGATATACTGTATCAATCATTCTCAGCCATGCAACCAAATCTCATGTATGCATATAAGATGTTTGCTACAGCAGATGAAAACAAACAATCAAATTTATATGTATACTCTAATACATATTCTAAAATCGCTGAAGAATCCATCAAATCATTTTGTATTAAGGATATCAAATACATTCATCACAACATTGATGAAGTATTAAATGATAATCCCAATATGACTTTCATTACTGGGTCTATTGAAAGTATCAATAAATGTATAAACGATGTCAAAGCACCAACATGTCTTGTTATTTGTGATGACTTTGTTTATACAATGAAAGATATGATTGATAATAAAAAGGAGGAGTCCTTTAAAGAGAAAGGGAATATATTATTGAGATACACCTCGGTTGTGTCAGCAGGTGTTATCTGATATATACAGCGAGGAGGAATTGCAATGTCTAAAAAGGAACCATCAACAAAGACTGCATTGTATTTGTATGATCCTGATGAGGTTTACACTTACAATGTAGAACACGGTACTGAATATCCTTATAATGGATTCCCTACAGGTCTTCAGGGAAGAAAGTATAAGAAAACCAGATTCATCAACTGGGAACCTATTCCTGAAGATATTATCATGAGACATAATGGATCACAGATATTTGTGAACTTTTCGGCATTGTTTCCGAAAGATGTTGTTGATAAGTCATTAGAGGTATTTCAGTTACGTGCCAAGAGAGTTGATCTTCAGAACTACATCTGTGAACAGATCAACTTCTTCACGGCTTTGTATGATGATGACAATGATCTCATAATGTCAATGCTTGCAGCAAAGTATGTGACTGACAGTGAGACGTACACAATAGCAACGTTTGATCAATATTACAAAGTACTGTATGACACACTGTTTCCTCCTAGAACCATGGAGAAGATTCTCAAAATGGTTGAAGAAAACGATGTTGGTGATGATACGGTAGGATTATTCCCACTTGACTTTCTTCGTGATATGTATGTAGTATCTTTCATGATAAAGGTAATGCATATATTCATCGAACACTTCATCATCAGTACTGGTAATTCTCCAAAGGATTTATATGAATTATTCGCTAGAGCATTTACTCATGCAATGAATCAGATCAATCCTAGAATGTACATTCTTCTGTATAACTACGTAAACAAGAATGTCCTTCAGAGCATATCTTCAAATGCTAATATCTATGATATGCAAGCAGTTGAAGGTGTAACAGCTCCAACAACAACTCAGTTTGTTATGAGAAAGACTCTATTGTGTGATGGTTTAATCAAACTTACCTTTGCTTCTGCATGGGATAAGATTAATAAACGTCCAACATATTCCTGTGTAGGACTTATAAAAGCCATCATCATTCAGGCTTCATTCATAACAAGAAAGAAGCAGCTGAGATATTCACTCGTAAATGTCGATGATGTATCACAGCTTCTTTCAGACAATATCAACAGTAGCTCTCCTATATCAATGATTCGTTCATTCAATCCTGGTGAGTATATGTGTATGCTGGGTGATCTTAATGTAATCATTGGACACATAGCTCTTGAGATAGATGTATCTCCTACAGATTACTATCTTGAACATATTCCTCAGATGAATGAACTCAGTAAGCTTCTGCTTGATACTGTTCTCTACAATAAGTTTCATTCGTCATTATCCACTAACACTCTTAGTATGCGTCAGAAGTTCATGCTTCTGTTGTATGTAAGACATCTCGTTATGAAGATATATGGTCTTCTTGAAGAAGATACTATGAACAGTCCTCTCATAAATATCCTTATGGGTAAAACTGCATCTTCATCTTCTAAGTCATTAACTCAGAAAGATATCAACAGCATCAAGAAATATGCTAAACTCAACAATCTCAAACAGTATCTGCTGTCAGAGTCAAATGTTGACAAGTTTGTTGAGAATATAATGCACTGTGTTCTTTCATCATATACAATCGTAAATCATAACGATGATTCGTTACTTGATACACCACTTGTATATGATTCAAATACAATGACATTACAGTTACTCGACATGATCGTTGAATTATTTGAGTTATTCAAGAGAGGAGAAGTATAATGGCAAATGTACGATTAGAAAGGATCAATCTTGAGAATGCATTTACACATGATATTGCAACCAACAATGGTTTCATCATCAATGAGGAACAAGATATGTTCGCTCCTGTAAATGTCGATCAATTAATTAATTCTCAGAAATACATGGACGTTGAGTACAGATGTGACTGTGGTGCTTTCTGTGGTCAGGATATCATTGGACGTGTTTGTCCTAGATGTAACTCTGAAATATCTCTTCGTTCTTTAAACTTCAAATATACAGGTTGGATTGATATATCTCCTCATAAGGTAATTACTCCAATCTATTATGAGATGCTTAAACGTACTCTCACACCTAACATGCTTAAATACATCTTAGGTGATTATAAATCAGACCAGTCTGTTCCCTATAATGAGAATGATACAAACTTCCTTGAGAATAAGAAAGGAAGAAAGACTGGTAGAGTTGCTCAGAATGATATAGCAGCTATCAAGAAGAAAGTACCAAAGGCCAAGTATATCTATGAGGGACTTGGTCATGATAAGTTCTATGAGAGATTCGAAGAAGTTGTCACTGCTTGTTGTAAGAATGATGCTGAACTTGAAACTCTCCTTAGAGAAAAAGATGCAGTATTCTCTTCAAAGATTCCTGTTTATTCTACAGCATTCAGACCCGTATCCAAAACATCAGAGACAATGTTCTATCCTAAGATCAATAAGTCATTCTCTCAGATTGCAGCAATTCAGTGTAAACTCAAAGACATGGTTCTTGAGATGGAAGTTATTCAGGCATTAAACTTTATCCAGAATTACTGGATTGACGCTACTGAATATCTGATCACGAATGAAGTTGCTAAGAAAGACGGATTTGTTAGATCTGAGATTGTTGGAGGAACCTTCTCATTCTCTGCTAGAGGTGTTATCATTCTTGATATCTCATTAGCAGATGATCAGGTGGATCTTCCAACTCCTATGTGTATTACTGCTTTCCAGTATAAGATTACACATATCATCTCAAGAAGATACCATATGACTCTGGAACAGGCATATCTTTACGTCAGAGATTATAAGATACATCCTGATGTACTGGGTGTACTTGACGAGATATTAGCAGAAGAACAGTGGATCATGTTATTACGTGAACCTACTAACAATCTCGCTTCTATTGAAATCTTACGTATTAGACATCATAAACAGAGAGATGACACCATATCAATTCCTCCTGAGATATTACCTGGATTAAATGCAGACTTTGATGGAGATCAATTAAATGCATTATTCCTTGGAAGTATGAAGGATGGTATTGTACAACACTTCATGGCATTCCATCGTTCTTATATGACTAACTACGTAAATGAGAAAGTTAGTATACCTCTGCTTGATTGGGCTGATGTATGTATCGGACGTATGAGTGAATAATAAACGATAACAGCGGGCAATTAAGCCCGCTGTTTAATATTAAATATTTATTTGAAAGGAATGATTTAAATGCTTACCTATGAAGAAAAATATGAAAGACATAAAGATTGGTGTAATAGAAAAGGATATAGAGTTCGATCTTTTAAGGACTTCAAAGCTGCTGAGGGTCATTTCACCAGTTATGCTGTACATCCTTTGATTCAAGATTGTGAACCCATGATGTTCATAATCGGCGAAGAGCTGTGTTATTTACGTGACATTACTTCTAAAGATTATATAGATAAATTCATAATTCCTTATTATGGATTTGAAGATATGTACACAAGATATGCTACATCTATAGGTATAGATTTAATGGACTTAGAAGGATTCATAAAGCGTGAAGGCGATTTCAAAATGGATGTATACGCTGAAGACAAAAAGACTGGTGAACCTATCGATACCGGTAAAACCATGTCAATTAGAGATTATATTGATAATCCCGATTATGCTAAGTATGTTTTATGTGACGACAATGCTATATTCAACTTTATTGGTGATTTCGCATTTATGTCGAACTTCTTCAAATGTAAAGTCACATATAACGGATTGACATATGCAACAAATGAGAATGCTTATCAAGCACAGAAAACTCTTGATGAAGATATCAGAAAAGAGTTTACCACTATGGAACCTGGTAATGCCAAGAAACGTGGTAGGCTTCTCAATCTCAGACCTGAATGGGAAGATGTTAAAATAGACATCATGAGAGAAATAGTTAAAGCCAAATTCGATCAACATCCAGACTTAGCTGAGTTATTGCTTAATACGGGTAATAGATTGATCGTTGAAGGAAATGTTTGGAAAGACACATTCTGGGGTGTATCAAGAGGAAAGGGTAAAAACTGGTTAGGTCGTATTCTCATGGAAACACGTGACGAATTAAGATCAAATAAGGAGGAAAAATAATATGTCATATACTAAACATTATTTTGTATCTACTATAAAGAAGGGATTCTATAGCACAGCTATAGTTTCTTCAGGTCATGCTAAAGGAGCACTTCACAAATTCCTTGCACATACTGATCCTGCTGCTGGTGTTGATGGTAACATCACAAAGATCGTAGATGAATACGGTTTTAAGAAATACGATATCAACGACGAATATGAAGTTGAAGTAAAAAGAATCAATGTTTATGACGACTTCATAGATCTTCCGATTGTTAAGGTTGATGAAAATAAATGAGAGAGAGATGGGGCTTAAGCCCCATCATCTTTTTTATTATTTCATATGCATATTATTAATATGACAACCAAAGCAAATATATTAACGAAAGGAGCACGATTCGCTATGAATGAAATTGGAGAAATCGTTGTTATCCCGGTACCATCGGAAGAAACAGTTATTTGCGGTTAATCCGTAAATAAAATAACGAACAGTGATTGGGTTTGGTCACGATAAATAATCAACCACTATGATTATTGTGGTATAATAATCATAGTCATACGTAATAAACCCATGTATACTTTGATTGTCATATTATCCAATTAGTTTAAAAGGAAGAGAAAAATCATGAGACATATTAAAAGTTTTATAAGACTACGAAAAGAAGCCGATACTTTCAAGAGTTGTATGCGAGTATGTGAAGAATCTCTCGATGCAGTAATAGCATTAACTGAGAGACATTTTAATACTACTGCTAAATTCAATGAAAATGATAGTGATTTCTCATGTGCAATAAAAATCACATCAGCTACAGAGAAATGTGACGGAGTTCAATTCGTTATACAGA
>Ga0310786_10007498_pt1 | contig 14221 bp, 9 predicted proteins | sample AusTroGonzalo_MG_FD_203881 | JGI IMG/M metagenome (GOLD analysis project Ga0310786, IMG submission 203881) | Bovine rumen microbial communities from tropical cattle in Woodstock, Queensland, Australia - Gonzalo_03 (v2) (version 2) | ecosystem: Host-associated > Mammals > Digestive system >... | reverse complement strand
GCCCACTTTGCACACAACGTTTGGGACATTCCAACAGAGGGCAAGACTGAACGTGAATTGGCCGAGGCAGGTTTGCAAGCCTTGAAGGAATGGATGCTGGAGATTGGTCTGCCACTCACCATCAGCGAGCTTGGTGCTACCGCTGATATGATTTCTGGCATCACCGAGACCACCGTCATCTATCCCGCAGGCTATCTGGATTTGACGAAAGACGATGTGGCGGAGATACTAAAGGAGAGTATGTAATACCTACTTCTGATTCGCTGAAAGAATTGGGGCGTTCACTGCCCCCTTTTTACGACCTACATGGAAAAATGGTGGCCCAGTAATTATTGGCTGCCCCCAGTTATTCCGCTGCCCCCAAATGTTCATGACAAAGCAATCCCGCAGTGCCTGTGCGCTGCGGGATTGTTTTGTGGGCGTTGACGGATTCGAACCGCCGACCCTCTGCTTGTAAGGCAGATGCTCTAAACCAGCTGAGCTAAACGCCCTTTTCTTGAAAAGCGGTGCAAAGGTACGGAGTTTTTTTGAAACTGCCAAACTTTTGCACCACTTTTTTCTTATTTAGGCGAAAATTACTTGATTTCGACGGTTGCGCGGCGATTGTTGGACAACGGAGTGAGGGTGTCGACACCACCGACGGCTTCTGTTTCTATCTGTTCGCGCGCGACGCCCATCTTCAGCAGTTCGGCTACGACGGCCTCAGCACGCTGTTCGGAGAGCTGGCGGTTGCGCTCGGCACTGCCTGTCTGACTGTCAGCATACCCCTTGACCAAGAGTTTGGCACCTTGCTGCTTGGCCACAGCCACCAGTTCGGCGACATTCTGGAGGTCGCGCTTGGAGGCAATGACGGCCTGATTGAGGTTGAAGAACACGGAGACAGGGGCAGAGACGGCTTTAGTAACTATGATGGAATCGCGAGGGCCAGGAGCGGGCTGTTGTTCGGCATTGGCCAGTTCTTCGCTCAGACGTTCGTTCTCGGCCATGATGTCGGCTAACTGTGCGTTGAGAGCATCAATCTCGCTCTGTGCCAATGCCTGCATGGCATCGATGTCTGGCGTAGACTTCCACGTAGCCTTGCCCAAGCGGTAGGTCAGACCAACCTCAAGGTTGATAATACGGTCGCGGCCTTTCAGGCTGAGCTTGGAGTCGCCACCTGCACTGAATCCGTCGAACGAAGGTTCGTAGGAGCCGTAGTTGATGTCGAGGTTAAGCGCAAGCTTCTGACTGAGGCGGAACGTATTCAGCAGACCTACTGAGAAGCCCAGGGCATAGCAGTTGTATGACATATTGCGTCCGACGCTGCCACCGACGTAGGGAATGAAATTCCAAACGCGCTGTTCGTTGTAGCCCATCAGCATGTTGCTGAGATTGAATAGTGCCTGTTCCTGCAGCGTCCAATATTTGCTGGCATTGAGGCTCTTGTCCTCGGAGATGATGCTGCGTCCCCAGATGCCGTTGAACTTGGTGCGTAGGGCAAGGCCAGGCGTGAACCACTTGCCCAAGGCAATGGAAAAACCGAGGTTGGTGCGATAGTCCTTCGTGAACTTGCTGAATTTGAAGGACTGTTGTTCCTGACTGCCCCAGAAGGAGGAGCCTACCACGTTGGCCTGTACGAACCAGTTTGCCCAGAACGAGTTGGTGGCCACACTATGTTTCTCGCCAGACACCTCTGCCTGAGCCATAGCACCTGTCGAGAGGGCGAATGTCGTTAAAATCAAAAGAATCTTCTTCATATACTATTCAGTTTAATGTGCTATCCGAGTAATTTCTCTATGTCGTGTTGGGGTAGGATGCTGAGAATGAGTTTGCCGTCAGGGGTGTAATTGACGTTGGAACAGGCAAAGAGTTCGTTAACCAGGTTCTCCATTTCGTCGTTGCTGAGCACCTGTCCCTGCGGAATAGCCACATGGCGCGCCATGCTTAATGCCAACGTACGGTTGAGGTCGTCCATAGAATCGTCGGCACTACTGACAGCATCAGCCACCATATCGTGTAACAGCTGGACATAGTTCAGCCCGTCGAACCCTGCAGGAATGCCATTGACCGCATAGCTGCCCTGTCCCAGATCGGTCAGTTCGAAACCGATGGCAGACAGTCGCGGTAAGACGCGCTCCAACAGCGGTTGTTCGGAGGCCCTGAACTGTACCACCTCAGGGAACAGCACCTGCTGGGTCTCTGACGAGCGCGCCTGCAACTGCGCCAGACACTGTTCGTAGCGGATGCGGACATCGGCCCGGTACTGGTCGATAATCATCAGGCCGGACTTGACGGCAGTCATGATGTAGCAGCCTTTGTACTGATAGTGAACGGGCGACTTGTCTTCGGGCAACGAATGCGAGGGATTCTCTGACCGCTGGTCAGAGTGTGGCGTTGCATTGCGGGGACTGTCCTCATGGTCCGGCTGATCCTCAAAGAGCATGGGATGGCTGTGATCCAGACCTTCGTAGAGCTGTTCCCAACCATTGGCAGCTTTCTTCTGTGAAGCGGTAGTGAAAGGATTATAGGAGGGGTTGCCGACGGGTCGCGGAGCACTGGGAACCGTTGACGGCTCCTGACCGCCCAAAGGATTGGGATTATAGACGGGAATGTCGGGTTTGCCCTCTATGTCGAAATCTATCTGAGGAATCTCGCAGAACTGTCCGATGGCATCCTTCACCGTAGCCGTCAGAATCTGCCAGATGGCTTGTTCGTTCTCAAACTTAATCTCCGTCTTCGTCGGATGGATATTGACGTCGATATCGGCAGGGCTGACCTCGAAATAGATAAAATAAGGTACGTGCATGCCCGTAGGAATCAGACGGTCGTAAGCCTGTTGGACGGCCTTGTGGAAATAGGGATGCTTCATGTAGCGGCCGTTGACGAAGAAGTATTCCGCAGCCCCTTTCTTGCGTGCCGCCTCTGGTTTGGCGACAAAGCCCGTAATCTTACACATGGCCGTCTCGACATTGACGGGCAAGAGTTCCTGACCATAGCGGCGTCCATAAACATCGGAGATGCGCTGGCGCAACGACCCTGCGCGGAGGTTCATGAGTTCCTGGCCATTGCTATGCAGCGTGAAATTGATGTCTGGATAGACCAACACGATGCGCTCGAAGGCCGTCAGGATATTGTTCAGCTCGGTGGCATTGGTCTTGAGGAACTTCCGGCGGGCAGGGACATTGAAAAAGAGGTTGCTGACGAGAAAACTGCTGCCCACAGGACAGGAACACGGTTCCTGACTCTCGACGTGCGAGCCGGAAAGCATCAGACAGGTGCCTATTTCGTCATCCTTGCGACGCGTGCGGAGTTCGACCTGGGAAACGGCAACGATAGACGGCAGTGCCTCGCCACGAAACCCCATCGTGTGAAGCGCGAAAAGGTCGTCAGCCTTACGTATCTTGCTGGTGGCATGACGTTCGAAAGCCAAACGGGCATCGGTTTCCGACATGCCGCAACCGTCGTCGATGACCTGTATGGATGTACGTCCGGCATCGACCACGAGGACATTGACCGTATGAGCCCCAGCGTCGACAGCATTCTCCACCAGTTCCTTAATGACTGAGGCGGGACGTTGTATCACCTCGCCAGCAGCTATCTGGTTAGCCACACTATCAGGAAGCAGTTGGATTACGTCTGTCATTTTTCAATTTATTCTTTGGTGCCTCACGACGCTTCTCCTCTTTCAGTTCTGAGCCAGCCTTCTTGGGACGCCAATTGAAGATATCGTCCTTGTCAAGAGGACGGATATAGTCGAACCACGCATACTGGGGAAGGAAATACTTGTCAGGCGGAATCTGCGTCATCGGATAGAGTGTACCCGTAGGCTTCTGCATCCAAATGCGTTTCAGTTTGCGGTTCTCGAGAAACATCTTCATCAGAGGTGTCTCGGTATAGTTCAGGCCGATGAGCGTGCTGTCTGATTCATCGACAGGATAGTAGACAATCAGCACGTTGTCAATGGCCTGCGACTCACGGATCTGCCCCTTCTCGAAGAAGGCCTTCATCTCCTTGGACGACACCTGATTGAAATGCACAGTGTCAGGCATCTGCTCAACAGAGAATGCCTGTCCGATGACGTGTGCCCAGTCGATGGTGGAGTCGTTCATGTACACCTTGATTTCCTCGCCAAAGAGCTGCTGGTCCATATTCCAGACGATGGGGTCGTGATACATCGTCATACAAGAGTCCTTTGAATTATACACCATCGAATCGCAAACGGCCTGAACGTCGACTCGATACGCGCGTACCTTATTATACGCGTGTATCTTGCGATAGACCGAATCCGTTTTGTTGTTGAACGTAAAAATCTTGAACGTGTCGGCATGCATGTATAGCGAGTCCTTCTGCGAGAAATCGACGACCATAGCACGTTTCGTAGCCATTGCATAGCCCGTAGAGTCGTTATATTCGCAGTAGTCGCCCATGAGCATGTTTTTGTTGATAGAATCCGTCATGATGACGTTGCGGTAGGCATAGTTCGTGCCGTCTTGGGCATTGTGGTAGATGCTATCGCCAATCAGCGTCTTACCCTGGTCCTTGATAATCGAACGGCCGAAGAGTTCGGAATATTCTGTACGGGTATTGTAATAGCCGTTCTCGCTATAGATATCGCTGCTGCCTGACAAAATACGGGAAGGTCCTACGATATGAGCTGTCGACGTACGGGTGTCGTAATACAGTGAGTCGGTGGTCAGAAACATTTTCTGGTCCTTCAGTCGCACGTCGTAGTAGAACATAGCCATCTTTGTGTCCGTATGATATTCGCCCCAGTCGCTGGTGAGCGTCGACTTGCCGTCCACCAGTTTACCGCCTTCAAAGAAGTTGCCGAAATTATACAAGCGGTCGTAGTCGAGAGAGTCCGTATACAGTGTCGAATTGCGATGTTTCAGTATCACGTTATGACGGGCCTGAGCCAACTGTTCGTTACCGTCGTAATAGGCATAGTCGCTGAACAGCTTCAGCGTGTCGCCCTGCAACATCTTCACGTGTCCCCAAGCCTCAAACGAGTTAGACTGCTCATAGAAATGTGCACTGTCGCAATAGAGATTGGCACCCACATGACGGAAATGTACGTTGCCGTGTAACACCTGGGCATCGTTGTTCTGGAACTGGTCGTAGTGCAGGTTGTCGGCATGAACCAGATAGACACGTTTGTCTTCCACCTTTGCCTTTTTGCGGGGAGCACGTTTCTTGGCTGGCGTCACAGCGAGTGCCGACAGCAACAAAGCGAAAAGCATGACAAACAACGTAGCCTTCTTCATCCCTATTACCTCTTACATCTTACATCATCCATCTTATCGTACCCAGCCTTCATATTCGAACTGGCAATCACGATACCGTTCGTTGATACGAACATAGGTAGACTTGATACGATTGACAACCCACTGATGGAGCCGTTCCTCACGACGCTTCTCAAGCACCACGTTCTTCAGTATCTGGAAATCCTCCGTGATGGTAGCCTTATGCCCTTCCGTACGACTCTTCAGCTTGACAATGGCACATACCATCTTACCTCGCTCGTTCATCATCTTGAAAGGATTCGACACCTCACCGACCTGCATGCCGTCAACGACTTTTGCTACTTCCTGAGGCAAGTCGGCTAACTTAAAGCGCGACGTACGGCCCTCCTGGGTGACATTCGCCATCAGACCATGATTGTTACGAGTATCCTTGTCGTCGGAGTAAAAAGATACGGCATCCTCAAAGGAGAAGCCTTTCATTTCCTGAGCGTCGTTGGCTCTGAGGACTTTCTGGATGGCCTCAGGCGCCACGTTATTACGGATGTCCATAGCTACCGTATCGAGTCTGTTCATGGCTTTTTCTACCGCCTCGTCGCTCACAACGGGCTTTCGCAGGATATGGCGCACCTTGATTTTATCACCACGCTTGTCGATGAGCTGAATGATATGGAAACCAAATTCCGACTCCACAATCTTCGAGATCTTCTTGGGATCCGTCAGTCCGAAAGCCACGTTCGCAAAAGCAGGGTCAAGCATACCTCGACCAGTGTAGTCGAGTTCACCACCACGACGGGCAGAACCAGGGTCCTCACTATACAGGCGGGCCAGCGTCTGGAACGACGACTCGCCTTTGTTGATACGGTCGGTATAATCACGCAATTCCTCTTTCACGCGGTTGATTTCTTCCTGTTCGATACGAGGCTGCATAGTGATAATCTGCACTTCGACCTCAGTAGGAACGAAAGGAATGCTGTCGAGCGGCATATCCTTGAAATAACGGCGCACCTCGGCAGGGGTCACCGCAATGTCCTTGACCAGTTTCTGCTGCATGCCCTGCACCATCTGGCGCTCACGGTAGGAGTCGCGCAGTTCGGAACGTATCTGACTCAGCGTTTTCTTCTGGTATTCCTCTAGCTTCTCGCGCGAACCAATGACATTGATCATGTTCTCGATATACTGTTCCACACCTTGCGTAATCTCTGCCTCCGTCACCTCGACACTGTCGATGATGGCCTGATTGAGATACAGTTTCTGAACGGCAATCTGTTCAGGGATGGAGCAATCGGGGTCACCCTTCCAGCGCATTCCTTCTTGCTGTCCTTGTATACGCATGGCCTCAACGTCAGACTTCAGGATAGCCTCATCACCGACCACCCAGATGACTTCGTCGACTATCGTTCCTAACGAATCCGTCTGCGCTTTTACCAATGAAGCCAGTGAAGCCAGTATAACTAGTAATACTAGTTTTTTCTTATTCATGCTTGTTGACGGTCTTTAATACTTCTTCGTTGACGACGACAGCGTACTTCTTGCGTAAGTCAGCTACCCATTCGCGCTCCATTTCGTCCTGCAAGTCTGTCACGACGAGCGCGCGAACGTCAGTATAGTCCTGGGGTTTCTTCAGCAGTTTACCATAAACGGCATCGATGGGGAAGCCCTTGACGCTGTCCACCTGAACGTCAGCAACCTTGAAAATCTCGCGGTCGATGAGTTTGTTATCACCTTTCTTGAAGATTCCTTTCTCCACACGGATACGGAGGATGGAGTCGTTGTTGAAGGTGGAGCGCAGTGCTTCGTTCCAATCCTCAAACTTCAGCTTCTTCACACATTTTGCCACAGCTTTCACGTCAGCCTGATCCTTCACATGATAAGCCATACCTTTGAAGCGAGGCTGGTCCCAAACATACTTCTTCTTGTTCTTCTTGAAGTAGTTTGCCAGAGCCTGCTCGTCTTTGGCAGCCTTATCCCAAATCAGATTGTTGCTGATTTCGTAAAGCAACAAGCCATCGTGGTACTCCTGAATCAGGTAGCGCATCTCAGGATCGACGGCAGAGAGCGAATCGGCACATTTGTCAAGCAGCTGTTCCTTTGTCACCGTATTGCCAGAGGCTTCCACCTTCGCATTCAGTATACGTTCAGAAATGCTGTTGCGCATGTTCTGCTGTTCCATGAAACGCATAATACTCTCCTTATGGAACTCAAACGGTTCCAGCTCCTTACGTTCCTTCACCAGAATGATGTGCCATCCGTAAGGTGACAGGAAAGGCTTGCTCATCTGTCCTGGCTGCAAGGCAAAAGCCTCGTCCTCGAACTCCTTCACCATCTGGTTGCGGGCAAACCATCCTAACATACCCCCACGACGAGCTGACCCTGGGTCTTGCGACACCTTCTTGGCCAGTTCCTCGAAATCGGCACCAGCCTGCAAGGCCGTATAGACAGAGTCGATACGACGCTTGGCCTCCTGCTGCTCTGCATCGGTAGCTTTCTGAGTAATACGTATCAAGATATGGCTGGCCATTACCAGACCGTCAGGACCGATATTTTCCTTCGTCTGGTCATAAATATGATGAGCCTCTGCCATCATGTCGTCGTCAGTCACTAATGCAGGACGAATCTGCTGGTCACGATACTGGGCAAACTCCTGACGGAAAGCTGTCGTAGTGTCCAGATGGGCATCAAGCGCTGCCTTGACCTTTAACTTATAGTTGATAAACAAATCAACATACTCGTCCACCGTTTTCTTGTCAATGACTCCGTCGGTATTGTTCTTGTTGTAAGAATACTCAAATTCCGAACGGGGCACGTCGACACCAGCCACCGTCATAATGATGGGATCACTCTGCTGTGCCTGGACGGCTGCACTCATGAGGCAACCTATCACAATCAATTTCAGTTTCATCTGTCTTATTCGTGTAATTCGTTAAATTCGTTGTTAAAATCAGTCGTTGGGTCTTGAATAGTTAGGAGCCTCACTGGTTATCGTGATGTCGTGCGGATGGCTCTCATTGACACCAGCATTGGTGATACGCGTAAACTTCGCTTCATGCAGTTTCTCGATGGTGGCTGCACCGCAATAGCCCATACCAGAACGCAGTCCGCCTACCATCTGATAGATGACTTCCTGTACTGTTCCCTTGTAAGGTACGCGACCTGCAATCCCCTCGGGCACCAGTTTCTTGACATCCTTCGTGTCTGCCTGGAAATAGCGGTCCTTGGAACCGTGCTCCATAGCCTCCAGCGAACCCATGCCACGATAGCTCTTGAACTTACGGCCGTTATAGATAATGGTGTCGCCAGGACTTTCTTCTGTACCAGCCACCAATGAACCAATCATTACACAGCTACCGCCAGCGGCAATCGCCTTGACGATATCGCCAGAATAGCGCAAACCACCATCGGCAATAAGAGGAATACCAGTACCTTTCAATGCGCTGTAAACATCGTATACGGCACTCAGCTGGGGAACGCCGACACCAGCAACGACACGTGTGGTACAGATACTGCCTGGGCCAATACCGACCTTCACGGCATCAGCACCATTGTCTACCAGCATCTTGGCAGCTTCACCTGTAGCGATATTACCTACCACGATATCAATATTGGGGAACGACAATTTAGCCTCGCGGAGCTTGTCGACAACACCCTTGGAATGTCCGTGCGCCGTATCAATGACTATGGCGTCGACACCAGCGTTTACCAAAGCTTGCATACGATCCAGGGTATCCGTTGTCACACCGACACCAGCAGCCACACGCAGACGACCCTTCTCGTCCTTGCAGGCCATGGGCTTATCCTTGGCCTTCGTGATATCCTTATAGGTAATCAGACCAATCAAACGGTTGTCCTTGTCTACAACAGGGAGCTTTTCAATCTTGTTCTCCTGCAGAATCTGTGCAGCAGCTGTCAGGTCGGTCTGCTGATGAGTGGTCACAAGGTTATCCTTCGACATGATCTCCTCAACGGGACGATCCAAACGACGCTCGAAGCGCAGGTCACGGTTGGTGACAATACCCACCAGATGCTTTCCTTCGTCCACCACAGGAATACCACCGATATGATACTCAGCCATAATGTCAAGTGCCTGAGCAACCGTGCTGCCTAAAGGAATGGTGATAGGATCATAAATCATACCGTTCTCTGCACGCTTCACGATAGCCACCTCGCGGGCCTGGTTCTCTATCGACATGTTCTTATGTATCACACCGATACCTCCCTCTCGGGCAATGGCGATAGCCATCTGACTCTCGGTAACCGTATCCATTGCTGCCGTTACAAAAGGCACGTTCAGCTCGATGTTACGCGAGAAATGGGTTCTTAACTCTACCATCTTGGGCAGTACTTCCGAATAGCCCGGAATCAACAGGACGTCGTCAAAAGTCAAACCGTCCATCACAATCTTGTCGTCAATAAATGATGCCATATCTATATAACTTTTATTCTTACTTCTTACCTCTTACTTCTTACCTCCCTTAGTTCGCCATATCACTGATAAACTTGATGCGCACCAGTCGGATTTCCTCTTCCGTACATTCACCACCCAGTTCGTTGATGGCGTCCTCCAACGAGTCGCTCTCGCTGTCGGCAAAGTAGTCATAGATGTCATCTACATGGTCTTCATCCATCACTTCATCGAGGAAATAGTCGATGTTCAGCTTCGTACCGCTATAAACGATAGCCTCCACCTCGTCTAACAGTTCTCCAAAATCCAAACCCTGTGCAGTGGCAATGTCGTCAAGGTCTATCTGACGGTCAATGGCCTGGATAATCTTTACCTTCAGGATAGACTTCTTGGCTACTGTGCGTACTCGCATATCGGCCTGACGTTCTATCTCGTTCTCCTCACAGTAGCGCTTGATGAGGTCGACAAATTCCTTGGCGTATGGCTGACGAACCTTGCCTTCGCCAACACCCTGGATATTCTTCAATTCTTCCAAAGTGACAGGATAGTCGGTGGCCATCTGCTCTATCGACACATCCTGGAAGATGACGTATGGAGGACGTTCCAGCCTGCGGCTCACCTTCTTTCGCAGGTCTTTCAGCATGGCGCTCAGCGTTTGGTCGAGGGCGCTGATGCTGGCCTCGTGCTCTGTCGGCGAATCATAGTCCTCATTGAAATCATTGTCCTCGACAATCATGAATGACACGGGATTCTTCAGGAATTTCTTTCCTGCCGAAGTCAGCTTCAGGAGTCCGTAGTTCTCGACGTCCTTCTTCAAATAGCCAGAAATCAACGCCTGACGGATGACGGGATTCACCAGTTTGTGTTCCATGTCCTCACCGGCACCAAACAAATCATGGTTCTGGTGCTTGTGGGCGAGAATCTCTTCCGTCTCCTTGCCAATGACGAAGTCGACGATATAGTCAGAGCGGAAATTCTCCTTCAGGGCATGAATGGTATTCAGCACCAATACCAGCAGGTCTTTGGCTTCCTGCTTGGTCTTGGGGTGCAGACAGTTGTCGCAATTGTGGCAGTTGTCTTGTGTATAGTTCTCACCGAAATAGTGCAGCAGCATCTTCCTGCGACAGATGCTTGTTTCGGCATAGGCAGCGGTCTCGGCCAATAACTGACGACCGATATCCTGCTCGGCAACGGGTTTGCCTTCCATGAACTTATCGAGTTTCTGCAGGTCCTTCTGGGCGTAGAACGTGATACACATGCCCTCACCACCGTCACGACCGGCGCGGCCTGTCTCCTGATAGTATCCTTCCAACGACTTGGGAATGTCGTAGTGGATGACAAATCGTACGTCGGGTTTATCGATACCCATACCGAAAGCAATGGTAGCCACAATGACGTCAATCTCCTCCATCAGGAAATCGTCCTGCGTCTGCGAACGGAGTGTCGACTCCAGTCCGGCATGATAGGCTGCCGCCTTGATGTCGTTGGCTTTCAGGATTTCTGCCAGTTCCTCTACTTTCTTGCGTGACAGACAATAGATGATGCCGCTCTTGCCCGAATGCTGCTTGATGAACTTGATGATGTCCTTATCGACATCCTGTGTCTTCGGACGTACCTCATAATAGAGGTTCGGACGATTGAACGAGCTCTTGAATTCGGTGGCGTCGAGAATGCCTAGATTCTTCTTGATATCCGTACGCACCTTGTCTGTAGCCGTCGCTGTTAGGGCAATGATGGGTGCATTGCCTATCTCGTTGATAATTGGACGGATACGGCGATACTCAGGACGGAAGTCGTGACCCCATTCCGAGATACAGTGAGCCTCGTCAATGGCGTAGAACGAAATCTTCGCCTGCTTTAGGAATTCCACATTCTCATCCTTGGTCAACGACTCGGGAGCCACATAGAGCAGCTTCGTCTTTCCCGCCAGGATATCGGCCTTCACCTGATCGATAGCCGATTTGTTCAGCGACGAGTTCAGGTAGTGAGCCGTCCCTTCGTCACTCATCGAACTGATAACGTCCACCTGATTCTTCATCAGGGCTATCAGGGGTGAGATGACGATAGCTGTCCCCTCCATCAACAGGGAGGGCAATTGATAGCAGAGTGACTTACCGCCACCTGTCGGCATTAACACAAAGGTGTCCTTGCCGTCCAACACATTTTGTATAATAGCTTCCTGATCACCCTTGAAGGTGTCGAAGCCAAAATACTTCTTCAGAGCTTCTGTCAGATTTTGTTTCTTCTTTGCCATAGACTTTATTGGTGTTATTGTAGATGCGACTTGTCGAGCTGCTCCTGAGCATACTCTTTGGTCACGTCAAAGGATTTCACTCGTTTTGAAGGTATCTCAAACATGGCCTCCATCATGATATTCTCCACGATGGAACGCAGTCCGCGAGCACCTAATTTATACTCCACAGCCTTGTCGACGATAAGATTCAAGGCCTCTGGAGTGAACGTGAGTTTGATACCGTCCATCTCAAACAGTTTCTCGTACTGTTTCACGATGGAGTTCTTGGGTTCCGTCAGTATCTTCGTCAAAGCGTCGCGGTCCAGCGGGTTCAGATAGGTCAGCACAGGCAGACGACCGATAATTTCAGGAATCAGTCCGAACGACTTCAGATCCTGTGGCACAATATACTGCATCAGGTTCTCCTTGTCTATCTTACGCACGTTCTGCACGGAGTTATATCCTACCGTGTGGGTGTTCATGCGCTGGGCTATCTTACGCTCAATACCGTCGAAGGCACCACCGCAGATAAACAGGATATTGCGAGTATCTACGCCGATATATTCCTGATCCGGATGCTTGCGGCCACCCTTGGGAGGAACATTGACGGTGGTTCCCTCCAGCAGTTTCAGTAATCCCTGCTGTACGCCCTCGCCACTGACGTCACGGGTGATAGAAGGGTTATCCGTTTTACGGGCTATCTTGTCAATCTCGTCGATGAAGACAATACCACGCTGTGTAGCCTCCACATTATAGTCGGCAACCTGCAACAGACGGGTCAAGATGCTTTCCACATCCTCGCCAACATAACCAGCTTCCGTAAACACAGTGGCGTCGACAATGGTAAACGGCACGTCCAGCAGTTTGGCAATGGTTCTCGCCAACAGGGTCTTACCTGTACCCGTCGAACCCACCATGATGACGTTCGACTTCTCGATTTCCACGCCTTGGTCGCTGTCGGGTTGCTGCAAACGCTTATAGTGGTTGTAGACGGCAACAGAGAGATATCTCTTGGCTTCATCCTGACCGATGATATACTGATCCAGGTAGGCCTTAATTTCCTTGGGCTTGGGCACATTCAGCTTCTTGCCATTATTGGCCTTCTTCTTGGCATCAGGTCCATAGCCGTTGGCGGTAGCCACCTGATAGGCCTGAATGGCGCAATCCTCACAGATTGCCCCGTCGACACCCGTAATCAGGAGTTTCACCTCACGGTCGTTACGTCCACAGAAATTACATTTCTTTGCCATTATTTCTTCTTCAGTACTTGATCAATCATACCATATTCCTTGGCCTCTTCGGCTGTCATCCAATAGTTGCGGTCAGAGTCGTTCCACACCTTGTCATACGGTGTGTGTGAATGCTCGGAGATGATGGTGTAGAGTTCCTTCTTGAACTTCATGATCTCCTTGGCCTCAATTTCGATATCGCTGGCCTGACCCTGCACACCGCCTAACGGCTGGTGAATCATCACACGGCTGTGGGGCAGTGCCGAACGCTTGCCCTCCGTTCCTGCCACAAGCAGGACGGCAGCCATCGAGGCAGCCATACCTGTACAGATGGTAGCCACGTCGCTGGAGATGAACTGCATGGTGTCGTAGATGCCGAGACCGGCTGTCACACTGCCGCCAGGGGAGTTCAGGTAGATGGAGATGTCCTTGCCCGAATCTACCGAATCCAGATACAGCAACTGCGCCTGCAGCGTGTTAGCGGTGTAGTCGTCAATCTGTGTACCAAGGAAGATGATGCGGTCCATCATCAGTCGTGAAAAGACATCCATCTGGGTGACGTTCAACTGGCGCTCCTCCAGAATATAGGGGTTCAGATACTGAGCCTGTGCACTCATCACTTCGTCGAGTACGAGACCGTTAATTCCGAGATGCTTGGTAGCATATTTTCTAAAATCGTTGTTCATATTTTCTTTCATTTTTTTCCTTATTTATGACAAAAAGCAGGGAGTTGCCTGCCTTTTTCGCGAAAAGTAGATACAAAATTACAAAAAAAAGTCGGAACGCAAAGCATTCCGGCTCTTTTTTTTGGTTAAAGAAATATAAAGGGGTGTTCTTTTAACTTTTTTTCCTTTTTACCTCTTTCCTTTTTTACCTTTTATTTACTTAATCACGACCTTGAGCTAAAGCTCGAGCTCGTTCACGCTCGGCAGAGTTGATGCGAGCATCACTCTGCTCTCACTTAATCACGACCTTACGGCCATTGGTGATGTAGAGACCCTTTGTGGGCTGGCTGACGCGGCGACCCATGAGGTCGTAGAACGTTGAGGGTTGAGCGTTGAGCGTTGAACGTTGAACGTTGATAATGCCAGTAGAAGCACCTATCTTCACCTTGTTGGCATTGACCACCTTACCCGTC
>Ga0310786_10007497_pt1 | contig 14222 bp, 26 predicted proteins | sample AusTroGonzalo_MG_FD_203881 | JGI IMG/M metagenome (GOLD analysis project Ga0310786, IMG submission 203881) | Bovine rumen microbial communities from tropical cattle in Woodstock, Queensland, Australia - Gonzalo_03 (v2) (version 2) | ecosystem: Host-associated > Mammals > Digestive system >... | reverse complement strand
TCAATATCAACATCCATCCACTCGGGGGTAAGTCTAGCACCGGTAACCTCAAGGATTTCCTTGTATCTCTGCATCGACTTTGCCTTCTCACTAACTGCGATCACATCGCCGGCCTTGATCAGATAGGAAGGAATGCTTACTACCTTGCCATTAACGGTAATGTGCTTATGAGTAACGATCTGTCTTGCTTCTCTTCTGGTTCTTGCAAAGCCCATTCTGAACACAACACTGTCAAGTCTGCGCTCCAACATAACCATCAGATTCTCACCGGTCATTCCCTTCATTCTATCAGCCTTCTCATAGTAATTTCTGAAAGGCTTCTCCAGAACGCCGTAAATGAATTTTGCCTTCTGCTTCTCACGAAGTTGCAGGCCATACTCACTAATCTTCTTGCCTGCTCTGGGGTTCTTTCTCTTAGAAGTCTTGCTGTAACCCAAAAAAGCGGGCTCAAGATCTAAAGATCTGCATCTCTTTAAAACGGGTGTACGATTAATTGCCATTTTTGTTTTTCCTTTCTTGTCTGTTTACAACGCTCTCAGCGCCTTCTTCCAGAATAATAATGATTCGACGTATTCGTCCGCTACTTCGCGACAGATGTACTATACGCGACGTCTCTTAGGAGGACGACATCCATTATGAGGAACAGGAGTCACATCAGCGATGCTGACTACTTCCAGTCCGCTTGCGGAAAGCGCTCTGATTGCTGCCTCACGGCCTGAACCGGGGCCTTTTACAAATACATCAACATACTTCAGTCCATGTACCAGAGCAGCCTTGGTAGCAGTTTCTGCTGCCATCTGAGCCGCATACGGAGTAGATTTCCTTGAACCTCTAAATCCCAGACCACCGGCACTTGCCCAGCTGAGTGCATTACCCTCAGCATCAGTCAGAGTAACAATCGTATTGTTAAAGGAAGACTGAATATGTGCCTGTCCGCGTTCAACGTTTTTCTTTACGCGCTTCTTTGCTGCCTTCTTTGCAGCTGCGCCTGCAACTTTCTTTGCCATATTAAACTAACCTACTTTCTCATAATTGTTTACAGTTACGTTTTTAAATCAATTACTTCTTCTTGTTTGCAACAGTTCTCTTAGGTCCCTTGCGGGTTCTTGCATTGTTCTTGGTATTCTGACCACGAACAGGAAGACCCTTACGATGACGAATACCACGATAGCATCCGATCTCCTGAAGACGCTTGATGTTCAGTGCTGTCTCTCTTCTGAGGTCACCTTCTACCATAACGCCCAGCTTCTCGATAGCTTCGGTAATCTTCTTCACCTCATCATCGGTAATGTCTCTTACTCGGGTATCGGGATTCACACCGGCTTCAGAAAGAAGCTTGTCAGCAGTGGGTCTTCCGATTCCATAGATGTAAGTGAGTCCGATCTCAATTCTTTTCTCTCTAGGTAAGTCAACACCTGCGATACGAGCCATTTTGTTTCCTCCATTTTCCTCTGCGTCGTTAAACGCATTTCATACTGATTCGTACAATAGAATTGTACTATGCACACAGCTTGGTCTGACATTGTGCGCTGTTACTAATTGACTGGGGTTTTCACCCAATCGGACAGATATCCGATCTTTCCCTGAATGACCAGGGTATCAACAAGTAATCTCCTGTAAGCTCGCGCTCGCATATATTATGAAAATCGATGTTATTGCATCGGTTCAGCCGCACATAATATAGTAAGACAAGAACTCACATACCTGCTCCGGAGTCATCCGTGAGCATTTGGCGGTGATTATCCCTGTCTCTGCTTATGCTTCGGATTCTCGCAGATAATTCTGATCTGTCCCTTTCTCTTGATGACTTTGCATTTTTCGCAAATTGGTTTTACGGATGATCTAACCTTCATCTCAAACCCTCCTTTCAAAAAAGACCATTTTCGATTATAACACAGGCCTTACGGGTTTGCAAGCTATTTTTTATTCTGCATGAGAAAATCCTTATTTGTCTCTCCAGATTATCCGTCCTTTCGAAAGATCATAAGGAGAAAGCTCCAAAGTCACTTTATCTCCGGGAAGAATACGAATAAAATTCTGGCGAAGCTTGCCACTGATGTGTGCCAGCACACGGTGTCCATTTTCAAGCTCCACTTGAAACATCGTATTAGGGAGCTTTTCAATTACAGTTCCTTCGATTTCAATAACATCACTTTTTGACATACATTTCCTCCATAAACAATACTAAAACTATTCAGAATATCATACCTAACTAATATAAGGTCAAAATTTCCGGTTCGCCGTCGGTGATCAGGATTGTATTCTCATAATGCGCTGAGTAGGAACCATCCTCTGTTACAACTGTCCAGTCATCATCGAGGAATTCCACTTCTGCGCCACCCATGTTGATCATCGGTTCGACAGCCAGTGTCATGCCCGGCTCTAGCTTAATGCCTTTTCTCTTCTGTGCATAATTGGGAATCTGGGGATCTTCATGAAGACTGGTTCCGATCCCATGTCCCACAAGCTCTCTTACGATTCCATAGCCATGCGGTTTGATATATGCATCGATTGCATTGGAAATATCGTAGAGCCTGTTTCCTGCCTTCGCCATTTTTATGCCGGCAAAAAAACTTTCTCTGGTTACATCAATCAACTTTTGTGCCTCGGGAGAAATCTTTCCGACCGCATGGGTTCTTGCTGCATCCGAGTGATATCCTTTATATATGAGACCCGCATCCAGACTGACAATATCGCCCTCCTGAAGCACTCTCTTTTTTGAAGGAATTCCGTGAACCACTTCGTCGTTCACAGAGACACAGATACTTGCCGGATATCCGTTATAGTTTTTGAAATTGGGAATGCATCCCAACTTATGGATCAGTTCTTCGCCCATGATGTCAATATCCTTGGTTGTGATACCCGGACGAATGCTCTGTTCGAGCTCTTTGTGTACAATTGCGAGAAGGCGGCAGGACTCACGCATTAACTCAATCTCGCGCTCTGATTTGATCGTAACGGCCATTTTCTCTTACTTCCTTTCGGTTCAAGGTGCCAGGATCTTTTTAATCTGAGCAAAAACGTCTGCCATATCAACCGTACCATCCACGGACTTTAATACACCCTTTTTCGTATAAAACTCAATAAGCGGCTGAGTCTGATCATGATATACCTTCAGACGGTTAAGAACTGTCTCCGGCTTATCATCATCCCGAAGTACGAGCGGCTGTCCGCATGTATCACAGATCCCTTCCTTTTTGGGTGGGATATGCTCAATATGATAGGTTGCACCGCAACTTAAGCATGCCCTTCTGCCTGACATTCTGCGTACGATATTCTCATCGGGAACATCTACATCAATTGCATAATCGATCTTATCATTTAATTTTGTGAGTGCCTCGTCAAGCACTTCTGCCTGCGGGATCGTGCGCGGAAATCCGTCTAATACGTATCCGTTTTTACAATCATCCTGAGCCACTCTGTCAAGAAGGATCTTTACCGTAAGCTCGTCGGGAACAAGCTGTCCCTGATCCATATATTTCTTTGCTTCCTTCCCGAGCTCTGTTCCGTTCTTGATATTTGCGCGGAAAATATCGCCGGTGGAGATATGAGGAACACCATACTCCTTCGCGATCATCTTTGCCTGAGTGCCTTTGCCTGCGCCTGGAGCGCCTAACATAATGATCTTCATTCTCTGATCCTTCCTTTCTATCTTGAATCGGGCGATGAAATGCTTTGCCCGCAGTCACACGCCCTGTCATCAACCTCTTTCTATGATTTCATTACGTCTTTCTCATAGCGTGTCACGTATAAGCAAGTATATCCGAACGACATATTAGTCGTTCGGATACGCTTCCTTCTATCATCATACCTTGCTGCATCAGTTCTGCAGGAAGCCCTTATAGTTACGAACTACCATTAAGGATTCTGCCTGTGTCAAAGTCTCCAGTACCACACTTACCACGATGATCAGGGATGTTCCACCAAAAGATACATCAGCGCCGAATACACCATTAAAGAAAATCGGGATAACGGATACAATGATCAGACCAACTGCACCGATAAAAATGATATAATTCAAAACTTTATTCAAATATTCCGTGGTGGGCTTACCGGGTCTGATACCTGGGATAAAACCACCCTGTTTCTTCATATTATCTGCAACCATCATCGGATTAAAAGTGATGGATGTATAGAAATATGCAAAGAATACAACCAATACGATGTATACCAACAGGCCGATCGAATATTGAGGCGCCCCGGGTTTACACCAGTTTTCTCTGTTCATACCTTTCAGGATCTCAGCCCAAATCCCGGTTCCCTGATAATTAAAGAAACCACAAATGATCAGAGGAATTGACAACAGCGAGTCAGCAAAAATTACTGGAATAACGCCAGCTGTATTGACCTTAAGCGGAATGTTGGAAGTCTGACCTCCCACCATCTTGCGTCCCTGCATCTTCTTTGCATACTGCACAGGGATCTTACGAACTGCACTGTTCAAAAGTACTACCAGAACGATCATTCCAATAATGATCGCAACAATGATTACGGCTGCTAAAACCGAAGTCAGCGGAGCAAGTCCTTCCGCAAATACAAATCGTTCAAACAAAGATGAGATATCCTGAGGCATCCTTGAAACAATGTTAATCACCAGGACAACGGATATTCCGTTACCGATTCCTTTTTCGGTAATTCTTTCGCCGATCCACATCAGGAATGCGCTACCTGCGGTAAGTCCTGCAACTGCCGTGATCACTGTCATGGCATTAAATGTCTTCAGAGCACCACTGTTACCAAAACCGATAACAAATGCGGTTGCTTGAAGCAATGCCAAGATGACTGTTACATAACGCGTGATCGCTACGATCTTCTTCCTTCCGTCTTCACCATCATTTTGAAGCTCTTCCAGTTTTGGAATCGCAATTGTCATCAATTGCATAATGATGGAGGATGTAATGTACGGATTGATACCTAATGCAAGAATTGCAAACTTAGTGAAAGATCCACCTGTGATAGCATCAAAGAAGTTGAAGGATCCGTTTGTTTTCTGTGCAAAAATCTGGGCAATCACGTCACTATCGATTCCCGGCGTAGGAAGCTGTGATCCGAAACGGATCACCAGCAACATAGCCAGATCAAAAAGAATTCTTCTTCTTAAATCCTTTACCTTAAATGCATTTCTCAGTGTTGTAAGCATTACATCACCTCTGCTGTTCCACCAAGTGCCTCAATTTTCTCTTTTGCGGATGCACTGTAAGCATTCACTTTAACATCGAGCTTCTTGGTAAGTTCTCCATTTCCGAGTATCTTTACACCATCTTTGGGGTTCTTTACAATGCCAGCCTCGATCAATGCCTCTACATCTACGGTAGCACCGTTATCAAAGCGCTCAAGCGCACTTAAATTGATGCTTACGATTTCTTTGCTGTTTCTATTGGTAAAGCCTCTCTTCGGAATACGTCTGTAAAGAGGCATCTGACCACCTTCAAAACCGATTCTGGGCGCTCCGCTACGAGCCTTCTGTCCTTTGTGCCCTTTACCGGCGGTCTTACCGTTTCCGGAACCGTGACCACGACCCCTTCTAAAATTATCGCTCTTTGTCGAGCCTTCAGCGGGTCTCAAATTGGATAACTCCATTCCTAACACCTCCTTATCTGTTTAGTTTTCAACTTCTTCCACTTTGAGCAAGTGGTTTACCAGACGGATCTGACCTCTTGTTGCCTCATTGTCAGGAAGAATTACAGTCTTACCGATCTTACGAAGTCCCATGGACTCAACGATTGCCTTGTTCTTGGGAACAGCACCGATGGTAGACTTTGCCAAAGTGATCTTTAACATTTTTGCCATGATTATGCTCCTTTCTAGGCTAAGATCTCTTCTACAGATTTGCCACGATTTCTGGCAACCTCTTCGGGAGCCTTTAACTGGCTGAGACCGGAGATTGTTGCAAGAACAACATTCTGCTTGTTGTTGGAACCAAGTGATTTTGTACGGATATTCTTAATACCTGCAAGCTCGCAAACCACACGTGCGGGACCACCTGCGATGATACCTGTACCTTCAGGTGCCTTCTTAAGCAGAACGTTTGCGGAACCATATTTTCCAACATAGTCGTGTGTAATGGAATTATTCTCATCCAAAGCAATGCTTACGATATGCTTCTCAGCATCTTCTTTCCCCTTGCGGATTGCTTCGGGAATTTCTACAGCCTTTCCAAGGCCTGCGCCAACATGACCTGCACCATCACCAACCACTACCAATGCGGTAAAACGCATAGTACGGCCACCCTTAACGGTCTTAGCAACACGCTTGATGGTTACAACCTTATCGGTCAACTCTAACTGGCTTGCATCAATGATCGTATGTTTCATGGTCTATTCCTCTTCCTTTCCTAGAATTTCAATCCGGCTTCTCTGGCTGCATCTGCTAACGCTTTGATCTTTCCCTGATAAATAAAGCCGCCTCTGTCAAATACAACTTCTTCAATCCCTTTTTCAATCGCGCGCTTAGCAATTACTGTACCCAGATGCTTTGCTGCATCCACATTGTTGGTCTTATCAAGATCTGCCTTGATCTCCTTCTCCAGCGTAGATGCGGAAACAAGAGTATTTCCAACCGTGTCATCGATGACCTGTACATACATATGATTATTGCTTCTAAACACTGCAAGACGAGGTCTTTCAGCAGTGCCGCTGAAGCGGTTACGTATTCTCATGTGCTTTTTAGCACGAACTTCTTGTCTAGATTCCTTACTAACCATCTTCATACACTCCTTATCTAATTATTTCTTACCCTTACCTGTCTTGCCTTCTTTACGTCTGATAGTCTCATCAGCATACTTGATACCCTTACCCTTGTAAGGCTCAGGTCTTCTCTTATCTCTGATCTCTGCAGCGTACTGACCAACTCTCTCCTTGTCAATTCCTTTGACAATGATGATATTCTGACCATCCACAACAGACTCGATACCTTCCGGATCAATCATCTCTACAGGATGAGAATATCCAAGGTTCAGTGTCAGCTTTTTACCGGATTTTGCTGCTCTGTAACCAACACCGTTGATCTCAAGCTTTTTCTCATATCCGGAAGTAACACCTACTACCATATTGTTGATCAGAGTTCTGGTCAGTCCGTGAAGGGACTTCATTTTCTTCAGATCATTGGGTCTGCTAACGGTAACCTCAGTACCCTCCATCTTGATCTCCATCTCAGAGGGCAATACTCTCTCAAGTGTTCCCTTGGGACCCTTAACAGTTACTTTGTTATTTTCTGCTATCTCTACAGTCACTCCTGCAGGAACAGCGATTGGCATTCTACCGATTCTCGACATGCCCGTACCTCCTAATAATTTGTATTATAACACATCAGTTGCCTAAATCATACTACCTGAATAAATCTTACCAAACAAATGCAAGAACCTCTCCTCCAACCTCAAGCTCACGAGCTTTCTTGTCGGTGATAACGCCCTGGTTGGTAGAGATGATTGCAATACCAAGTCCGCCAAGTACCTTGGGCAGTTCGTTCTTGCCGGCATACACGCGCAGACCGGGCTTGGAGATTCTCTTGATGCCGGAGATGATCTTCTCATTCTTGTCAGCACCATACTTTAATGTGATGTGGATCGTTTTGAATGCGCCATCCTCAATCACATCATATTTCTTTATAAATCCTTCATCCAGAAGAATCTGCGCAATAGACAGCTTCATCTTGGAAGAGGGAACATCAACTGTATCATGCTTTGCAGTATTCGCATTACGAATTCTTGTAAGCATATCTGCAATAGGATCACTCATTGCCATTTTTCAATTTCCTCCTTCCTACCAACTTGCCTTCTTAACGCCGGGGATCTGTCCCTTGTATGCGAGCTCACGGAAGCAAACTCTGCAGATTCCGTACTTTCTCAGAACAGAGTGGGGACGTCCACAAATATTGCAGCGGGTATATGCCTGAGTTGAGAAGCGGGGCTTGCGCTGCTGTTTGATTTTCATTGATGTCTTAGCCATCAGAATTTACCTCCTTATTATTTCGCAAACGGCATATTGAACAGGGTTAACAGTTCGCGTGCCTCTTCATCAGTCTTCGCTGTAGTTACGAAAATGATGTCCATACCTCTGGTCTTATCAATCTTATCATACTCGATCTCAGGGAAAATGAACTGCTCCTTGATGCCAAGTGCATAGTTTCCTCTGCCATCGAATGCATTGGGATTTACACCTCTGAAGTCACGGACACGAGGTAATGCAAGGTTTACCAGACGATCAAGAAACTCATACATCTTTTCTCCGCGCAATGTAGTCTTACAACCGATTGGCATACCCTCACGGATCTTGAAGTTAGCGATGGAGTTCTTTGCCTTGGTGAGAACCGCTTTCTGACCTGTGATCTGCTCCATGTCATGAACAGCGTTCTCAAGAGTCTTAGCGTTGTCCTTAGCTTCGCCAACGCCCATATTGATAACGATCTTGTCGAGCTTCGGAACTTCCATTACATTCTTGTAACCGAATTTCTTAGTCATTGCAGCAACAATCTCGTCATTATACATATCTTTCAGTCTTGCCACGTTTATTTCCTCCTTCCTGCCGATTAATCGATCACTTCGCCGGTCTTCTTGGCAAAGCGAACCTTTTTGTCGCCGTCCATCTTGAAACCAACCCTTGTAGGCTGACCCTTGATAACCAGCATAACATTGGAAATATCAATCGGAGCTTCCTTCGTAATGATACCGCCATCGGGATTTGCCTGGGAGGGCTTAGCATGCTTTGTGATCTTGTTAACGCCTTCCACCAGGATCTTATGATTTTTTGCATCAACAGAGAGTACTTTGCCCTCTGTGCCTGCATCTCTACCGGCGATTACCTTAACGGTTTCGCCTTTTTTAATCTTCAACGATGCCATGTGATTACCTCCTTACAGTACTTCGGGAGCCAAAGAAACAATCTTCATGAACTGTTTCTCACGGAGCTCTCTTGCTACGGGTCCAAAAATACGGGTTCCTCTGGGAGTCTTGTCATCCTTGATGATAACTGCAGCGTTCTCATCAAATTTGATATAAGAACCATCCTTACGGCGTGCACCCTTAACGGAGCGAACCACTACAGCTTTCACAACATCACCCTTCTTTACAACGCCGCCTGGTGTTGCATCTTTAACGGAAGCAACAATCACATCGCCAATCTGCGCATATCTTCTTGTAGATCCGCCCATAACACGGATGCAAAGCAGTTCCTTCGCGCCGGTGTTATCAGCAACCTTCAGTCTAGTTTCCTGCTGAACCATGATTCTTCCTCCTAACTATTTCACTTTCTCTACAATCTCAACAAGTCTCCATCTCTTATCCTTGGAAAGGGGTCTTGTTTCCATAACTTTAACGGTGTCTCCTATGCTACACTCGTTGTTCTCATCATGAGCCTTCAGCTTGTAGGTCTCCTTTACAATCTTCTTGTAGAGAGGATGGGCCACTTGCTCCTCGATAGCAACAACAATCGTCTTATCCATCTTATTGCTGACTACCTTACCGATACGAGTTTTTCTTAAATTTCTCTCTTCCACGACGGATCTCCTTTCTACGCATTAGCCTTCTGTGCAATAACGGTCTGGATGCGGGCAATATTCTTTCTTACTTCCTTGATCCTTGCGGTATTGTCCAACTGGTTTGTAGCGTTCTGGAATTTCAGATTAAAAAGCTCTTTCTTTGCAGCTACCAGCTCAGCTGTCAGCTCTGCATCATTCTTTTTCGTTAACTCTTCAAAATACTTATTAGTTTTCATTCTGCACACCGCCTTCCAGATCGGCCTTAGAAACGATCTTACACTTGCAGGGAAGCTTATGCATAGCCAAACGAAGTGCCTCACGAGCGGCCTCCTCCGTAACGCCGCCGATCTCAAACATTACGCGGCCGGGCTTAACAACTGCTACCCAATACTCCAAAGAACCTTTACCGGAACCCATACGGGTTTCAGCAGGCTTTGCTGTTACGGGCTTGTCGGGGAAAATCTTAATCCAAACTTTACCTACACGCTTGGTGTAACGGGTGAGTGCAACACGGGCTGCCTCAATCTGATTGGATTTGATCCAACAGGGTTCAGTAGCTACCAAACCGAAATCACCATAAGTAAGAGTATTACCTCTGAGTGCCTTACCGGTCATGGAGCCACGAAACTGCTTACGACGCTTTACTCTCTTCGGCATTAACATTATTTATCGCTCCCTTCCGTAGGCTCTCCTTTTGTAGGAAGAATTTCGCCTTTATAAATCCATACCTTGACACCAACTTTACCATAAGTGGTATCAGCCTCTGCGAAGCCATAGTCGATGTCTGCTCTCAATGTCTGCAGAGGGATTGTACCCTCGCTATAAAATTCGCTTCTTGCAATATCAGCACCGCCAAGACGACCTGCGCATGCTGCCTTGATACCAAGAGCACCGCCCTGCTTCATGGTTTTTCCCATGCTGCTCTTTACGGCACGTCTGTAAGATACACGATTTTCAAGCTGCTGTGCAATACTCTCAGCAACAAGCTGTGCATCTCTTTCAGGTTTTCTGATTTCCTTGATATCTATTTGAACTTTCTTGCCGGTCTTCTTAGCAAGTTCATTCTTGGTTGCTTCGATATCTGCTCCGCCTCTGCCGATGATCAGTCCGGGCTTTGCAGCGTAAATGATTACCTTTACTCTGTCGGAAGTTCTCTCGATCTCAATCTTGGAAACTCCTGTGCTATATAATTTCTTCTTCAGATACTCTCTGATCTTATAGTCCTCTGCAAGATACTCAGAAAACTCAGCATCAGCGTACCACTTGGAATCCCAATCTTTAATTACACCGACTCTTAAGCCGTGAGGATTAACTTTCTGTCCCATTGATTTCTCTGCTCCTTTCCCTACTTCTCATCCAGCACTACAGTGATGTGGCTCATGCGCTTCTCAATACGATAAGCTCTACCCTGCGCGCGAGGTCTCACGCGCTTCATTGTAGGTCCTTTGTTTGCATAGCACTCTGCAACATACAGGTTCTCTGTTTTCATGCCATTGTTGTTTTCTGCGTTAGCAATTGCAGACTGAAGCAGCTTCTTTACGAGGCTTGAAGCATATCTGGGATTGTACTCCAGGATTGCCAGAGCGGTCTGTACATCCTTACCTCTGATTGCATCCAGTACGAAGCATGCCTTCTGTACGGATACTCTTGCATAAGACAGCTTTGCGGACGGTCTGTTGTCCTTTTGAGCATTACGCTCTCTCTTGATCTGGGATCTATGTCCTTTAGCCATAGATTTTGTCCTCCTTTTCTAATAAAACGCATCCGGTACGGACTGCGCCGCAGCCGGACGAGGCATTTAATGTGCCCTGCGGTTGCCCTCTCCGGGCAGCCATGCGTTATTCACAAATAATCTTATTTAACCTTGGACTTCTTCTCGTCCTTACCATGACCTCTGAAGGTTCTGGTAGCAACGAACTCTCCAAGCTTATGACCAACCATGTCCTCTGTAACATATACAGGCACATGCTTTCTGCCATCATGAACTGCAATCGTGTGCCCTACAAAGGAAGGGAAAATTGTAGAACGGCGGGACCAGGTCTTTACAACCTGCTTCTGTCCGGATGCGTTCAGGGCATCTACTTTCTTCATCAGACTAGCGTCTGCGAAAGGTCCTTTTTTCAGTGATCTTGCCATCGTCTTTTTTCCTCCTTAATTATTTGATTGCCTTACCATTACGTCTTCTTACAATCAGCTTGTTGGAAGCCTTCTTGCTCTTTCTGGTCTTCAAACCAAGAGCAGGCTTACCCCAAGGAGTGGAAGGACCGGGACGTCCGATACCGGTCTTACCTTCGCCACCACCATGAGGATGGTCGTTGGGGTTCATAACAGAACCGCGAACGGTAGGACGGATGCCCATATGGCGTTTACGACCAGCCTTACCGATATTGATCAGGTTATGGTCGATGTTTCCTACTACACCGATAGTTGCACGGCAAATGATGGGAACCATTCTCATCTCTCCGGAAGGAAGACGCAATGTCGCATACTTACCTTCTTTTGCCATCAACTGTGCGCTGTTACCGGCGGAACGAACCATCTGACCGCCCTTACCGGGATAAAGCTCAATGTTGTGTACCTGAGTACCTACAGGGATCTCGGAAAGAGGAAGACAGTTGCCGATTCTTACCTCTGCCTGAGGTCCGTTCATTACCTTCATACCGTCGGTCAAACCGTCGGGAGCAATGATATATGCTTTCTCGCCGTCTGCATAACAGATCAATGCAACGTTTGCTGTTCTGTTAGGATCGTACTCGATACCTACTACAGTAGCGGGGATTCCGTCTTTACGTCTCTTAAAATCAATGATTCTGTATTTCTTTCTTCCGCCGCCACCCTGATGTCTTACAGTGATCTTACCCTGATTGTTACGACCTGCATTCTTTTTCAGGGATACCAGCAGGCTCTTCTCCGGAGTCGTCTTGGTAACCTCTGCGAAGTCGGAACCGGTCATATTTCTTCTTGAGGGTGTATAGGGATTATATTTCTTAATACCCATCGTTCTTTCTCCTTTTCAATTGATTCTTTGCGCAGCATATTTGCCGCATACTTTAATCGGGATATTACAGACCTGCGTAGATCTCGATATCCTTGCTATCCTCTGTGAGTTTCACAACTGCCTTCTTTGTCTTTGCAGTCTTACCTGTCACAGCACCGGCAGCAGTACGTCTCTGCTTGGTTTTACCGTCAAGGTTCATGGTGTTAACGCTTGCCACCTTTACACCGTCGAACATCTTTTCAACAGCTTCCTTGATCTGGGATTTGTTTGCCTCAGGGTGTACCAGGAAGGTATACTTCTTGTCGGCAGTGCCCGCCATGCTCTTCTCAGTGATCACGGGTTTCAGTATCACATCATAATACTTAATGTCAGCCATTATGCATATACCTCCTCGATCATATTAACAGCAGCCTTTGTAAGGACAACTGTCTTTGCATTTACAATATCATAAACATTGATTGAATTTACAAGGGTGGTATCAGCGCAAACCGCATTCTTTCCGGACATTACAACATTTGTGTCGTTCTCAGCCAAAACTACCAGTCCCTTTTCAACTTTCAGATTGTTCATAACAGTAACAAAACTCTTCGTCTTAATCTCATCAAATTTGAGCTCATCTACTACGATCAGCTTACCGCCTGCTACCTTGTCGGACAGAGCGGACTTCAAAGCTGCTCTCTTTTCCTTCTTATTCAGTTTGAAGGAGTAGTCTCTGGGTACGGGAGCAAATACAACTCCGCCGCCCTTCCACTGAGGAGCACGGATGGATCCCTGTCTTGCATGACCGGTTCCCTTCTGTCTCCAAGGCTTCTTTCCGCCTCCGGATACCTCAGAACGTGTCTTTGCTTTCTGGGTTCCCTGACGATTATTTGCAAGCTGCTGTACAACTGCCATATGAACGAGATGCTCATTTACCTCTACGCCGAATACTTCATCGTTCAAATCGATCGTACCAACTTCCTTGCCTTCCATATTATATACAGATACCTTTGCCATCTGATTGGTCCTCCTTTCTCCTCAAACTAGCATTCTACCTTGGTGGTCTCTTTGATCGTTACAAGAGCCTTCTTTGCGCCGGGTACTGCACCCTTAACCAAAAGAAGATTCTTTTCCGCATCAACTCTAACCACTTCAAGGTTCTGAACAGTCACCTTTACGCTACCCATATGACCAGGCATTCCCTTACCCTTGAACACACGGCTGGGGGAGGAACATGCACCGTTAGATCCCTGATGACGATGGAACTTGGAACCATGCTTCATAGGTCCTCTGTGCTGTCCCAATCTCTTGATCGCACCCTGGAATCCTTTACCCTTGCTGATAGCGGTTGCATCCACCTTGTCGCCTTCTGCGAAGATGTCTGCTTTGATTTCAGCACCTACGCTGTAATCTGCTGCATTCTCAAGTTTGAGTTCTCTTACATATCTCTTGGAGCTTACACCAGCCTTCTTGAAGTGGCCCTGTTCAGCCTTGTTCACACCATGTTCATGGATCACCTTGGTGCCTTCGTCATTGTACTTGTTTTTCTTATCAACGAAACCAACCTGAACTGCGCTGTAACCATCATTCTCAACAGTCTTGATCTGGGTAACTGCGCAAGGACCTGCCTGTAATACAGTAACAGGTACCAAAGTTCCGTCTTCGTTGAAGATCTGGGTCATACCAACCTTTGTAGCAAGAATTGCTTTCTTCATATAAATTCTACCTCCGTTTTTACATCTACATAGTGGACCGGGCGAACCCGTTCATA